>Ga0265338_10009164_pt1 | contig 11875 bp, 11 predicted proteins | sample 42126metaG_FD_193579 | JGI IMG/M metagenome (GOLD analysis project Ga0265338, IMG submission 193579) | Rhizosphere microbial communities from Carex aquatilis grown in University of Washington, Seatle, WA, United States - 4-21-26 metaG | ecosystem: Host-associated > Plants > Roots > Rhizosphere... | reverse complement strand
CTCGGCCGACGGCTCCGCCTCGCTCGGCGGCGGCTCGGGCACCTCCTCCTCCGGCTGCCAGCGGCGCCGCGCGCGGAAGTGGTCCATCGCGAGGTTGTGAGCGATGCGGAAGAGCCACGCGGAGAACGGCGCGGATTGCCAGCGGAAGCTCCCGATCTTCTCGAGCATCTTCAGGAACGTCTGCGTCGTGAGGTCCTCCGCGTCGTGGCGGTTGCCGACACTGACGTGGAGGTAGCTGTAGATCCGGTCGAAATGGACGAGGTACAGCTCCTCGAGCGCCTCGCGGTCGCCCTGCTGCCCACGCGCGACGAGGTCGCGGAGATGCTCGGCCGACTCGTCGGCGCCCCGGTCCGTGGACGTGGACATTCCCTGTCAAATACCCCGTAGACCGGTCCGGCCTAACGCACGGAGGTCAGGTCGAGGAAAAACCGACGCGCCCGGCGCGCACGATCCGCTTGTAATAGGCGATCTGCGCGACCACGACGTGGAGCGGGCCGTCCTCCGTGTCGAGGACGACGACAGGGGCGCTGCCGCTACCTCCGCCCAGCGCAGCCTCGAGCGTGTCGGCGGAGCGGGAGTCGACGAACGCGGAGACGATGGCTCCGCCGGCGAAGCCGAGCTCGACGCGAACGCGCTCGTCAGCCAACGGAGACCACCTCCGACAGAACTCCGCCGACCGACTCGGGATGGACGAACGCGACCTCGAGGCCGAACATCCCGCGCCGCGGCGTCTCGTCGATCAGCTCGGCGCCGGCGCCCGCGAGATCGGCGAGCGCAGCGCGGATGTCGTCGACCTCGTACGCCACGTGGTGCATGCCGGGCCCGCGCTTCGCGAGGAAGCGGCCGACGGGCGTGTCCTCCCCGAGCGCTCCGAGCAGCTCGACGCGGCTCTCGCCCACGCGGATCGACGCCGCCTCGACTCCCTGCTCCTCGACCCGCTCGCGATGCTCGAGCGTCGCGCCGAACAGCCGCGCGTACGTGTCGATCGCGCCGTCGAGGTCGTCGACGGCGACTCCGACGTGATGGATCGAGCGCGCGGCGGCCATCCCGTCGATCGTATGCGAAAGCCTCAGGGCGAGCGCTAGCTCACGCTCCGGCCTCCTCCGATTCGTCCCTACACTCATGCCCGTGGCGAAGTACCGGTACGCCGCAGGGTTCTGGCTCGGCCTTGCCGCCGCCGCGTGGACGCTTATGGCCATTGGCGCTGGCCTCAACGCGATAGCCGACAACCCCGGGAAATACGTGAACGACGTCATGATCCCGACGCTCGTCCTTCTCGTCGGACTCGCGGCTCTATTCATCTGGCTCGCCTTCCGAGTTCGACGGAAGGGCCGGAATTTCGCCAAACCCTCTCGCTAGAACCAGAGGTCGCCGGCGACGCTCGCGACGACGCGCGGGATGCCGACGGTCTCCGACGCGCGCGACTCCGGCTCGACCTCGGCGAACAGCTCGAGCACCTGGTCGCGCACGAGCGTCTCCTTCTCGAGCAGCGCCGTGGCGATCCGGTCGAGCGGCGGGCGATGCTTCTTCAACAGGCGCAATGCCTCCAGGTAGGCGCCGTCCGTCAAGCGTGCCTGTTCGTCGTCGCGGAGCTGCTTCGTCGACTCCGAGAGCGCGTAGTTGTCGGCGCGCATCGTCCGGGACGTGACCGAGTCGGACATGCCCCAGTCGAACACCATGTGGCGCGCGATGTCGGTCACCTTCTCGAGGTCGTTCGCGGCGCCGTTCGTGACCCGGCCGAAGACGACCTCCTCGGCGGCGCGGCCGGCGAGCGCGACGACCATCCAGTCCTGCAGCTCCTCCTTCGTGTGGAGGTAGCGATCCTCCTCCGGGAGGTGGAACGTGTAGCCGAGCGCGGTGCCTCGGGCGACGATCGTCACTTTCTGGAGCTCCGCGGCGCCGCCCATAAGGTGGGCCATGAGCGCGTGGCCGCCTTCGTGGTAGGCGAGGATCATGCGCTCCTTCTCCGTGAGCACCTTCTTCTGCTGGAGACCGGCGACGACCCGCTCGAGCGCCCAGTCGAAGTCGGCCTGCGTAAGCGCGTTCGCGCCGCGGCGGCCGGCGGCGATCGCGGCCTCGTTGCAGATGTTCGCGAGCTCGGCGCCGGTGAGGCCGGAGGTCTGGCGCGCCACCGTCGAGAGTTTCATGCCCTCGGCGAGGGGCTTCCCGCGCGTATGGACGGCGAGGATCGCCTCGCGCCCCGCGAGATCCGGCGGCGGAACGAGCAGCTGGCGGTCGAAGCGGCCGGGGCGCAGCAGCGCCGGGTCGAGATCCTGGATGCGGTTCGAGGCGCCCATGACGACGACCTGCCTGGCGCCGTCGAACCCGTCGAGCTCGACGAGGAGCTGGTTGAGGGTCTGATCCTGCTCGCGGTTGAAGCCATGCCCGGTGCGCTGGGCGCCGACCGAGTCGAGCTCGTCGATGAAGACGATGGCCGGCGCGTTCTTGCGTGCCTCGGCGAAGAGCTTGCGGATGCGTGCGGCGCCGAGGCCGGCGAACATCTCGACGAACGACGCGGCACTCGCGGCGTAGAAGTTCGCGCCCGACTCGTGGGCGACCGCCTTCGCGAGCAGCGTCTTGCCGGTTCCCGGCGGCCCGTACAGCAGCAGCCCTTTCGGTGTTTTCGCGCCGAGCCGCTCGAAGCGCTGCGGATCGCGGAGGAAGTCGACGACCTCCATGAGTTCCGCGCGCACCTCCTCGACACCCGCAACGTCGGCCCACGTCGTGGACGAGCTCCCCTTCGTCGCCATGTTCTGAGGCTTCGTGCGCGGCATCGAGCCCGCGACCTTCCACAGCACCCATCCCACGAAGACGAGGATGAGGACGAAGAAGATTGGCAGCCACGTCTCCACGAAGCTCAGGAGGTCGTGGAGCCACTGACCGACCATCGTGTGGTGGGGACTGATGAGCGCCTGCCTGAGGGCCTTGTTCTCCCTCAGAAGCTGCGCACGACTGATGACGTGATGCGCAGGAATACTTGCCAGCAGCCGCATAAAACCCCCATCGGCACCCATGGGCGACGACCTTAGCGGAGCGAGCGCAGCGCCGGCTCGAGGCGCTGCCGGGTCGTGAGCACGCCCGCGAAGAGATCGCCGTGCCTGCGGATCCGCTCGAGCACGACGTCCATCGTGAAGCTCGTCGGGTCGAGCGAGGGCGTCACTTCGTCCCAGCGAAGCGGCGTCGAGACGGGCGCTCCCGGACGCGGTCGCACGGAGTAGACCGACGCGATCGTCTTCCCCTCGCCGTTCTGGTTCGCGTCGATGAGCACGCCGCGGCGCTTCGCCTTCGACCACTCCGTCGTCGCCAGGCCGCGGTGCGTCGCAGCGATCGCACCGGCGACGATCTCGCAGAACTCGCGCGTCTGCGCATACGTCGAGCGACGCTCGATCGGAACGATCACGTGCATCCCGTCGGCACTGGAGGTCTTGGGGAAGGAGACGAGGCCGAGGGCGTCGAGCGCCTGCTTCACGACGCATGCGACTTCGACGACTTCCTTGATCCCGACGTCCGGCGACGGGTCGAGGTCGAAGAGGACGAAGTCAGGACGCTCGGGCTTGTCGATGCGCGAGTACCACGCGTTCATGTCGATGCAGCCCATGTTCGCCATCCACAGGAGTGCGCGCTCGTCGTTCACGAGCGGCGCCTCGATCGTGCGCCGCTTCGGCGGGCGCTCGCGCGTCGAGACCTCGACCTGGAAGCGCGGAATCCAGTCCGGCATGTGCTTCGGCGCGTCCTTCTGGAAGAACGCCTTGCCGTACGCGCCGTCGGGATAGCGCCGCATCGTGAACGGGCGGCCCTTGAGATGCGGGACGAGCACCGGCGACACGGCACGGTAGTAGTCGATGAGGTCGCCCTTCGTGATCGGCCCGCTCGGGTCGTCCTCCGGCCAGAAGACCTTGTCGAGGTTCGAGAGTTTCACGCCGTCCTCTTCTGCCTCGACCGGCGACTCCCGACGCACGGCGCGAGCAGACTTGTCGTCGCGCAGGCCCTGGAACGACGGCGCGCGCAGGTGGCCGTCATGCGTCCACTCGAGGAACTCGACCTCGCAGACGAGCTTCGGCTCGACCCAGACGACGCCGTCCTTGCGCACCTTCGGCATCTTCGGCACGGAGGCGAACGGCGACGTCTCCCGCTCGAGCGGCCCGAGCTTCGCGCGGAGCTCGTCGATCGTTCGCTCGCTGAATCCGGTGCCGACGTTTCCGACCCAGATGTACTCCTTGCCCTTGCGAACGCCGAGCACGAGCGAGCCGAACGTCCGGGAGCGGCGTCCCTGGCCCTTCGTCCAGCCGCAGATCACGAACTCCTGCCGGCCGTGGGTCTTGAGCTTGAGCCAGTCGCGGCCGCGCTTTCCCTCCTGGTAGCGGGACGCGGCCTTCTTCGCCATGACGCCTTCGAGGCGCTGCTCCTTCGCCGCCTCGAAAAGCGCATCGCCGTCGTCGAAGACGCCGGAGACCTGGATCACGCCCGACGGGACGACGAGCTGCTCGAGCCGCTCGCGGCGCTGCGTCAGTGGGAGTCCGGTACATGGCTCGCCGTCGATCTCGAGCACGTCGAAGATCTCGTAGACGAACTGCGTCCCCGGCTTCCCCTGCTGCATCGCGGAGAAGCTCGGGCGGCCGGTGTCGTCGAGCGCGCAGACCTCGCCGTCGACGACCGCGTCCGGCGTGCGCAGCGCGTTCGGCAGCGCCTTCGCGACGACTGCGAATCGCTCCGTCAGATCGTTGCCGCGCCGCGACCGGAGGGTCGCCTCCCCGCCGCGGACGTAGCCGAGCGCGCGGTAGCCGTCCCACTTCGCCTCGAACAGCCAGCCCGCGCCCGTCGGCAGCTTCTCCACAAGCGTCGCGAGCATCGGCTCGTAGAAATCGCGGCGCCCGACCGCCGTCGCGGTGCTCTCATCCCGCTTGCGGAGGAGGAGCCAGTTCCTCTCGTCACCGGACAGGTGCGCCGGAACGAGCGTCCACGTGCCCTCGAGCCGTTCGCCGTGGAGCCGCACCGTCAGCCCGCCGTCGGGCTTCTCCTCGACGAGCTCGTAGGTGCCGTGATCCCAGATCTCGACCGTGCCCGCGCCGTAGTTGCCCTTCGGGATCTCGCCGGCAAAGGACGCGTATTCGAGCGGATGGTCCTCGACATGCACGGCGAGATGCTGCTGGCCGGGCTCGAGCGGCACGCCTTTCGGCACGGCCCACGAGGCAAGCACGCCCTCCCGCTCGAGGCGGAAGTCGTAGTGGAGGCGCCGCGCGTCGTGCCGCTGCACGACGAAGATCGGAGGCTCGGGTCTGGCGGCGCGGTCTTGCTTCCCGCCCCGGCCGGGCGTCGGCGGCTTCGCCGACGACGCTTCCAGCCCTGAGTACGGCTCGGGGGTCTGCTTGCGGTTCCGTTTCCGCTCGTACTCGGAGAGTTTATTGCTCACAAGCCGTATTCCTATCGTTCACACGACGCATACATACCGGGGGATAAGCCTGTGGACGCTGTGGACAGCGGAGCAAGAGCTCCGTCTTTTATCTGCGTGAATCTATAGAAAGTTGTCCCTCAGGCGTAGACGCCGAGGCGGCGGAAGCGAGCCCGCCGGCGGCGTCTCAGCTCTTCGCCGGGGATACCCGCGAGCTCTCCGAGCGCACCGCGAAGCGCTTCGCCGAGGAGCTTCGCGGCCGCGTCGTGGTCGAGTTGAGCGCCGCCCTTCGGCTCCGGGACGACCTCGTCGATCACCCCGAGCTCGAGGCAGTGGATCGCATCGGGCCGGAACGCGGCCGCCGCCTTCTTCGCCTGGCCCGCGTCGCGCCAGAGGATCGACGCGCAACCCTCGGGCGAGATGACGGAGTAGATCGCGTTCTCCTGCATGAGGACGCGGTCGGCGAGTGCGATCGCGATCGCGCCGCCCGAGCCGCCCTCCCCGATCACGCATGTGACGGTCGGCACCGTGAGCCGCGCCATCGCGGCCTGCGACGCAGCGATCGCGGCGCCCTGCCCGTGCTGCTCGGCGACGACGCCCGGGTACGCGCCCGGCGTGTCGACGAGCGTCACGATCGGGAAGCGGTGCCGCTCGGCGAGCTCCATCGCGTGCATCGCCTTCCGGTAGCCCTCGGGGTTCGGCATGCCGAAGCGGCGGCGCGCGCGCTCGTGGATGTCCCGGCCCTTCTGCTGCCCGATGAGGACGATCGTCCGACCGTCGAGCTTGCCGAGGCCGGCGACCATCGCACCGTCGTCGGCGAGCGCGCGGTCGCCGTGCAGCTCGAACCAGTCCCCGAGGAGCCGCTGGACGTAGTCGAGCGTGTACGGCCGCTGGTCGTGGCGCGCGAGTTCGACCTTGCGCCAGATCTCCTCGTCGGTCGCCTCCTCGCCGATCTTGTCGATCTGCCGCTGCAGGCGCTCGAGCTCGCCGGAGAGCTTCGCGCCGCCGAGCAGCGAGAGGTGCCTCAGCCTCCCGAGCCGCTCGCGCAGCCGGAGCTCGTGCTCACTGGGGGGCATCGAACAACCTCAGCAACCGGGAGAGGGTCGGCCGGAGCTTCGGCCGTTCGACGATCGCGTCGATCTGGCCGTAGCGGACGTTCTGCTCGGCGCGGCCGAAGTCGTCGGGCAGCTTCTCGCGGGTGATCTCCTGCACGACGCGCGGGCCGGCGAACGACATGAGCGCGTTCGGCTCGGCGAGGAGGATGTCGCCGAGCGTCGCGAAGCTCGCAAGCACGCCGCCCGTCGTCGGGTGGGCCATGACGCAGATGAAGGCCTCGCCGGAGTCGCGGAGATCCTCGACCGCAGCGACCGTCTTCGGCAGCTGCATGAGCGCGAGGATCCCCTCCTGCATGCGCGCGCCGCCCGAGCTCGTGATGCAGATCAGCGGCATCCCCGCCTCGGCCGCGAAGTCGCACGCGCGCGAGAACTTCTCGCCGACGACGCTGCCCATCGAGCCGCCCATGAAGGCGAAGTCCATGACGGCGAGCTCCGTCCGGCGGCCGTCGATCGCGCCGCGGCCGATGATCATCGCGTCCGCCATGCCGGTCTTCATCTCCGCCTCCGCGAGCCGCTCGGTGTACGGGCGCAGGTCGAAGAACGCGAGCGGATCCTCGGAGTGGAGCTCAGCCGCCTCCTCCACGAACGATCCCGGATCGACGAGCGACGCGATGCGCGACCGCGCGCGCATCGGGAAGTGGTGCCCGCACTGGCGGCAGACCCAGAGGCTCTGCTCGAGCTCGTCGTCGCGGTAGTGCGAGTGACAGGAGGGACAGGTGTTCGGATGGCTGGGCGGCGGGGCCGGCTGGTCGCCGGTCTCCACTGAAACGTCGATTTTCGCCACGGCTCTACCTTAGACCGCCCGCCTTCGACGGCGGTTGCGCGCGCGGCTCAGCGGAGCACGAGGAGGTCGAGCACGTTGGCGCGCGGCTCCGGGTCGTCCACCTCCACGGCGCGGCGCAGACGCTCCCTCCCACGCCCGAATTCGTCGTCGGTCAGCGTGCGCAGCGTCGTGTCGGCGCGACGCAGCGTCTCCGTGTCACGCAGGAAGTCGGCGAGAGTCCCCGGCGGTACGTCGCGTACCGGCTCGACCGCTTCGCACCGGAACCCGGCCCTCGCGAACGCCGCACACGTCTCGGCGAGCGATGGATAGGTCGCGACCACCTGCGCTGTCTCGGGGAACCAGCGAATCATCTCGATGCCGTCGAGCGCGCGATCGGGAAAGCCTTGGCGGATCAGAACCGGCGCGCCCGGCCGGAGAACGCGACGGATCTCGCGCGCGGCTGCGTCAAGGTCGGGAACGTGGTGGATGACGAGCGAGAGCCAGGCGGCGTCGGCGGACGCGTCCGGCAAGGGGATGGCCAGAGCGCTTCCCTCGAGCACGTCGATCGCCTCGCTCCGCCGAATGTGCGAGCGCATCGCCGCCGAGGGCTCCACCGCGACGACCTCGATGCCGAACCAGTCGCTGAAAGCCGACGTGAACGCGCCGGTGCCCGCGCCGATGTCGACCAGCCTCATGCCGGGTCTCGGATCGAGGTGTCGCCGCACCGCGTCGCGCCATTCGGCCAGTCCCTCGAGCGGGATCTCCCGGGACTCCTTGAACGCGTCAGCGACCACCGCGTCGTACGGGTTGAGTGTCATGCCCGTACTCATAGCAAGTTTGCTATGCGCTGTCTAGGGGCGCTGCTAGGTCACAAACCGAGTGCGGCGGTCAGGCGGTGCAGCTTCTCGACGTTTGCGGGATCGGGCGCAAGACCCGTGAGCCCGGCGCCGGCGAGCTTCCCGCTCTCCCGCACCCGGGAAAGGAGCTGCTCGACGTCGTCGAGCGAAGGCCCGCCCGGCTCCGGCATGAAGACGGCCATCTGGCCCGGATCGAGGACGTCGAGGTCGAGCGCGACGTACACCGCGTCGACGCGCATGAGCACCGGCTCCGGATCGTCGGCGATCCCGTGCTCGGCGATGAAGTCGGCCTCGGGCGGATCGAGGTTGCGCGTGCCCCAGAGGACGACGTCTTCCGCCGCGACCATCCCCTGATCGATGATCATCCGCAGCGGCATCCCCCACTCGTTGCCGGACGGCGAGGACTCCGGCGTGTTGAGGTCGCCGTGGGCGTCGAGCCAGATCACGCCGAGCCGGTCAAACCGCGCGGCGAGACCCTCGACCGCGCCGATGTGGGAGCAGCAGCACCCGCCGAGGACGAGCGGCACCTCCGGCAGGTCGGACGCGACGGCGAGCGTCTGCATCGCGAGCGTGTCCTCCTCGACGACGGCGACCTCCGGAAAGTCGAGCGGTAGCGCGGCGGCCTCGACCATCGGCTCGCCGCCGTCGCCCCACGCGCGCGGCACGCGCACGAGGCCGGCGCCGAACGTCCGGCCGCAGGAGTGGCACTCGTAGCTTTCGTCGACGGCGACGGCCGTCAGCGTGCGGCAGTCGGGACAGCGGGCACGGAGGATGCTCACGCGAGGATCTTCTCCCACACGATCATCTCCAGCTCGACGTGCATGCCGACGCTTTCGTAGAGCTGGGTCGCGCCCGTCGCGTTCGTGGCGTCGACGCCGAGCGTCGCACGCGGGAGACCGCGACGCTGGAACTCGCGGAAGCTGTGGAGGAGAAGCGCGCGGCCATACCCGCGTCCACGCCATGCGGGACGGACGCCGAGCGCGCCGACATAGCCGCGAGCCTCGTGCATGTCATTCCGGCACACGGCTGCGATCTCGTCGCCGTCACGGATCATGGACCAGACGGACGGGTCGAACGTCGCCCGGCCCCGCTGCCGCGCCCACCATTCATCAAAGCTCTCCGGCTCGTGACCCCAGTGCTCCGCGAACGCCTCCTCGAGCGCGGCATGGAATGCCCGCGCGTCCTCTTCCCGGAACGGGGACGGCGCGGCCGCCGGCTCGGGAACATCGCCGTCGAAATCGATTGCCATGTCCCAGAAACGCCGCACCTCGGCGTAACCGCGGCTCTCGAGCAGCTCTGTCGCGGCGGTATCGGCCGCCAGCGCGTTGTTGTGGATCCGCGCCGCGCCCTCCTCACGAATGCGCTCCTCGAGAAGGGCGACCAGTCGACCGCCGAGCCCGCGGCCTCGTGCCGACGGGCGGACGGCGCCGGCACAGTTCCCGCGATCGCCGTGGACTTGTCCGAACGCACCGGCCACGAGCTGGCCGTCCTCCTCGAGGAGCCACGTGTTCGTCTCCAGCGCGACTGTCTGCAGCCAGCCGTCGACAACGTCGGCCGTGAGATCGGTGGGCCGCGGCAACAACTCGGCCTCGACGGACCGGAAGAGCTCGGCGATTGCCGCGTAGTCGCTTTGCGTGGCCGGACGGACGTTCACGCGTTCACGCAGGCACCAGCGAATCGAGGGCGTCAGCGAGGCCGTCGAGGCTCTTGAGCTCGAGGTCGGGCTGCGGGGCGGCGGTCTCGCCCAGGCGGTTGATCCAGACGGTGCGCAGCCCGAGCGGTGACGCCGGCGCAATGTCGTGGAAGAGGCTCGCGGCAACGTGGAGGTGCCCTGCGCGGTCGGCGCCCGTGCGCGTGAAGAACTCGTCCCAGTGCATCGGCGCCGGCTTGTACGAGCCGATCTCCGAGGCGACGATCGTCTCGTCGAACGGGACGCCGAGCCGCGCGACCGAGGCGTCGATGAGATCGCGGTCGCTGTTGGAGAGGATCGCGAGCCGCCAGCCACGCGAACGCGCCTCCGCGAGCGCCGCCGGGACCTCCGGGAACGGCTCCCAGCCGGGGAGCGAGGCGGCGAGCGCGTCGTGCTCCTCCGCCGGCGCGTCGAGGCGCGCGAGTGCGATGGCCATCACCTCGCGGTAGCTCCGCGTCGGATCCTCGCGCTGGATCTCCGGCTCGAGCTCGTGATAGCGGCGCAGGCAGTCGCCGGCGCGGTCGGCGACGAACAGCCGCTCGAGCTCGCGCCCGATCCCGCCGTTCCAGTCGATCAGCGTCCCGTAACAGTCGAACGTCGCCCACCGCATTTGTCTCCGCTCCGGCGCCGTCGACGCCGGCGCCTACGCTATTTGTCCTGCTCCGTCGAGCCTACGCAGGTGCTGGGAACTTATCGCTAGTCGGCGAAGCGCTTGAAGACGACGCAGGCGTTGTGCCCGCCGAAGCCGAAGCTGTTCGACATCGCGATCTTCACGTCGGCGTCGCGCGGCTCGTTCGGGACATAGTCGAGATCGCACGCAGGGTCGGCGACCTCGTAGTTGATCGTCGGCGGCAGCTTGCCATCGCGGATCGCGAGGATCGTGAATATCGCCTCGATCGCGCCGGCGGCGCCGAGGCAGTGGCCGGTCGCGCCCTTCGTGCTGGAGATCGGCGTCTTGTAGGCGATCTCCTCACCGAGCGCGTACTTCAACATCTGCGTCTCGGAGCTGTCACCGACCGGCGTCGAGGTCGCGTGGGCGTTGATGTAGTCGATGTCCTCCGCCGCCACCGAAGCGTCGCGCAGCGCCATCTTGAAGGCGTTGACCGGGCCTGTCGGATCGGGGTCGGTGATGTGCTTCGCGTCGGAGGAGAGGCCGTAGCCGACGATCTCCGCGTGGATTTTCGCGCCGCGCGCCTTCGCGTGCTCGAGCTCCTCGAGGACGAGCGCCGCGCCGGCCTCGCCCATGACGAAGCCGTCGCGCTCGGCGTCGAACGGCCGCGAGCCGCGCTTCGGATCGTCGTTACGGAGCGAGAGCGCGCGCATCGCGGCGAAGCCGGCGATCCCGACCTCGTTCACGGCCGCCTCGGTTCCGCCGGCGATCATCACGTCCGCACGGCCTAGCCGAATCGCGTCGGTCGCGTCGCCGATGGCCATGTTCGACGCGGCGCACGCCGTGCATTCGGACATGAGCGGGCCGCGCGTGCCGAGCTCGATCGAGACCCAGCCGGCGCCGAGGTTCGGGATGATCGATGGGATCGCGAACGGGTTGACGCGGTCCGGGCCCTTGTTGAGCAGCGTGTAGTACGCCTCTTGAAACGACTTGAGGCCGCCGATCCCGGTCGCGATCGAGGCGCCGATGCGGTCTGCCTCCTTCGCGATGTCGATCCCCGAGTCGGCCTCGGCCTGGCGAGCCGCCGCGACGATCAGGTGCGTGAAGCGGTCGACGCGCCGCGCGTCCTTGCGGTCCATCCAGTCATTCGGATCGAGACCCTTCACCTCGCAGGCGAAGTGCACCTTGTAGTCGGTGTGGTCGAACTGCGAGATCGGAGCGGCGCCGGACTCGCCGGCGAGCAGCGCGGACCACGTCGACTCGACGTCGAGCCCGAGCGGCGACACCGCGCCCAAGCCTGTGACGACGACGCGTCTGCGTTCGTTATGTGAACCGTTCTCGCTGCCCACTACATCCCGAGTCCGCCGTCGACGAGCAGCACATCCCCTGTGATGAAGGCCGCCTCGTCGGAGCAGAGGAAGCGTACCGCCCCCGCGACGTCACCCGGCTCG
>Ga0265338_10009162_pt1 | contig 11876 bp, 8 predicted proteins | sample 42126metaG_FD_193579 | JGI IMG/M metagenome (GOLD analysis project Ga0265338, IMG submission 193579) | Rhizosphere microbial communities from Carex aquatilis grown in University of Washington, Seatle, WA, United States - 4-21-26 metaG | ecosystem: Host-associated > Plants > Roots > Rhizosphere >... | reverse complement strand
TAAGCCCCACCAGGGCTTCGAATCCCACTTTGGCCTTGAAGGCTCCACTGTGTCGTTTCCGTTTTGCTTTCATTGGTCTGCTCTTTCTTATCTACAGAAGACCGGCAAAAGTCTAACTTAACCTGTGGTCCAATTTTAGGGGTCCATCTCTGACGACGCCGCCACCGGTAAAATGCCTGATCGAATTTCGCCGCCTTCGGCGCATCGAACGTAAATTCATGCCGCTAATTCAATTAGTCTATGCGAGCGCTGCCACCAAGCCGTTCACCCAAAATGCGCTTCGCGAACTTCTGGCAAAGGCAAGAACCTTTAACAGCAGCGTGGGCATCAGTGGCTTGTTATTGTACCACGAACAGTCATTTTTCCAGATCCTCGAAGGCCCGGAGGAGGTTGTCATTCCGCTATTTACACGTATTGAGCGTGATCCGCGTCACGAACGCGTTTTGTTGCTTTCAAGGAAGGAGAATGAGGCGGAGCGAAACTTTGCTGCTTGGAGCATGGGGTTTGTCGATGTGGACTCAACGGCTGCAAAACTGCCGGGCTTTCTGAAAATGCTGGAAGCGAAGTCGTCATTTCTTGAATTGCAAGGTGATGCAAAATTGGTGGCCAAATTGATTGATGGATTCCAAGAGGGAAGATGGAGACAGAGTATCGAGTAATTAAATCGCCTGTTCCATTCATCCCTGTCTATGGCTCATAAAAAGTCCTCAACCGACGACTCATTGGCGCTTCTTGCAACTTGCAACGGCATCAACCGCCCAGCGAAAGAAGCTGAATCACAGCAGGCCGACGCGGCCTGCTGATCATGGATTAACTATCGCGGGTTTGGTTGCCGCCGGCAATCGGCGCTGCTGACTATTTATTTGTATGGCATCAACCCAGCGGGCCCTGGAGTTTTCACTTTCAAGTAGGATTGCGGCGGCACTCAAACGTCCCAGAATCAGAACCCCATTACGTCGGATGTCCCTCCTTGCTCCAATCCTGAAACGCGGCACGAGGAATCGTTCCGGCATAGACATTTCTCTAACCCCGTTCAGAGAACGGGGGTTTCTCTGCTAACGACTTAATCCCTCCCGGTCAATGGGCGATTCTCCCTTTGCTGATCCGGGCAAAGATTTTGGCGAGAACGATTTTCGCCTCAAAAGGCTTGCTGATGAAATCAATCGCGCCCGACCCCAACAAGCATGACGCGTCGGCGATCGGTCCAAACGTCGCACGTGGCGGTTTTGCTTCTGGTAGCCTTGAGCGTTGGCTTGCAATAACTTGGAATCAAAGGAGAATCGGCGGGTGAATTTGAGCAGTCTAGCACGGTTCTCGCAGAAGCTGCCTGGTCGCGGGCGTCCGATTTTTTTGACCTGCGTATATGGGCTGAGTGCTGGACTCGTGGCGGTCGTATTTCAAGCGGCAATGAATGGCCTCTACCGGCTTTCGTTCGTCAACCTCTCACACCAGAGCCGAACCGCTTTTCTAATCGGCAGCTTCGTCGTTATCGTCACGACTTCCTTGCTCGTCGGTTATCTGCTGAACTCATTTTGTCGTGAGGCTTCAGGAAGCGGCATTCCGCAACTCAAGGTGGCGTTTTGGAAGGATTTTGGAGTGGTGCCATGGCGGGTCGTTTGGGTGAAGTTCGTCGCAGGTGTTTTAAGCGTCGGCGGCGGCTGCAGCCTGGGCCGCGAAGGGCCGAGCGTGCAACTCGCAGGCGGGGTGGCGTCCAATCTGGCTGGCCTTTTGGGTGAAGCCAAACAAAGCCGTCGTCTGGCTGCAGCAGCGGGCGCTGGTGCTGGATTGGCGGCTGCCTTCAACACGCCGTTGGCGGCAGTAGTTTTCGTATTGGAGGAAATCATCGGTGATTTGAACAGCCGATTGCTGGGCGGCGTTCTGCTCGCATCGGTCATCGGCGCGCTGGTGGTTCATGGGTTGATTGGCAAGCAACCGGCTTTTACGCTCACCGGATCCGGGTCGGTTGGATGGTTGGTTTACGTTTTGACGCCGGCGGTTGCCGCAGTCGGGGCGTTGATTGGCGTTGTGTTTCAGAGAGGGACCTTGGCGTTGCGCGCGCGGCGGCAGGCATCTCGGTTCGCGCCCGCCTGGATTCGACCTGCGCTAGGCGGCGGGATCACGTGGATATTGGGAGCATCGGTGTTTGTGGCAACAGGGCATTTGGGGGTGTTTGGCCTGGGTTACAACGACCTTTCTGCGGGATTAAACCACGAACTAACCTGGAAGATCGCCGGGCTATTACTGGCAACTAAACTGGTTGCAACCGTCGCCTGCTACGGGCTTGGCGGGTGCGGCGGAATTTTTTCGCCCATGCTGTTTCTCGGCGGGATGTGTGGGGTATGCTTGGGCGGACTTTCGGCGATGGTGATGCCGTTGAGCGGGCCGGATCAACTGGCGCTGACGGTGGTGGGAATGAGCGCCTGTCTCGGGTCCGTAGTACGCGCGCCTGTTACGGGGATTCTGATTGTGTTCGAGATGACGCATGAGTTTTCCCTCGTTCCGGCCTTGATGATTGGAGCATTGGTGAGCGAAATGATCAGCCGGTCGATGAACCGCCTCAGCTTCTACGATTCCCTCATCGAGCAGGATGGCCATCAGATTGAACACGTCAAACCGCCGCGGGATCTGCATGATTGGCAGCAATTACCGGTCTCGGCGATCGCCAATTTTCGACCCGTGCTGGTCACTGATTTAAAGCTTACGGAAGTGACGCAAGTGCTCAGAACACACCCGTATCAACGATTCCCGGTGGTTCAAAACGGTGTTCTTCTTGGCGTTCTTACGAGAAAAGAGGCTGAAAGCGCCGCGGCGGAACAGCGATCGCCGAAACTTGATTCAGCCGTTACGTGTCTATCCCACCAGACCATCTTCGAACTTCAATCTCGCCTCATCGAGTCCACTGCTCTGATGGTAGTCGTGCTCGACGTGCCGAAAGGGAAAGTCCTTGGCTTGGTCACGCTGCACGACCTGCTCCGGGCCGAAGTTTCCGTCGCCAAAGGAGGAGAATAGATTTTGGCGCAACTCCAAAGCGAACTCGAAGAGAGTAGGGAGTCGTTGCGCTCCGCGTGGGTGGCAGTTGGAGTCCGGCAACAAGGTCCTCCGGCGCAAAACGACTTTGTAGCCGAAACGCCCAGGCCGCAATACGCTAGCGAGGCAGGGCGCCGGTCGGAATTCATCCTATCCAGTAGACCGGCTGTTAGATAGATAGCACAATTGCGCCGTCTGCGTCAGCCGCTTAAGCTTGGCACATCGTTGGGTTCTTAAAGTAAATGACAATTTTCCAGGTCATCGCGCTGCTGGTCACTTTGACCGCGTTGTTCAGCTACGTGAATTTCCGATTCATAAAGCTGCCGCCAACGATTGGTGTGATGCTGATCACGTTGGTTGTTTCCCTTGGGTTGATTGGCATCGGGCACTTCAATCCCGCGGTGCATCGAGCAGCGACTGACTGGTTGAAGGGTATAGATTTCAATCGGGCGCTGATGCAGGGAATGTTGAGCTTTCTTTTATTCGCCGGAGCATTGCACATCAACCTCAATGAGCTTTTCGAGGAGAAAGGAGTCGTGGCTGTCCTGGCGGTTGGAGGCGTCATCTTATCAACGCTTTTCTTTGGTTCGATGATGTATTGCGTTCTGGGGTGGCTCGGTTTGAAACTCAGCTTTGCCTGGTGTCTATTATTTGGCGCGTTGATTTCACCAACCGATCCTGTCGCCGTGATTGGAATTTTGAAGAATGCCAAGGCGCCGCGTCCGTTGGAGGTGCAAATTGCCGGCGAATCCCTTTTTAACGACGGCGTGGGTGTGGTGGCGTTTCTGGTTTGCTCGGAGATCACGGCTGACGCCGGGGAGCTTTCGGCGGGGCGAATCTCGATGCTTCTTCTGCAAGAGGCCGTGGGCGGAGCGGTGTTTGGTTTTGTCGCCGGGTATATCACATACCGCCTGCTGCGCAGCGTAGATCATTATCAGGTGGAAGCGCTCTTGACCCTAGCTCTGGTGACGGGCGGTTACGCTTTGGCCAGCGCGCTGCATCTTTCGGGGCCGATTGCCATTGTTGTCGCGGGATTGCTGATTGGGAATCATGGGCGCGCGCTCGCAATGAGCCAGACCACCCGTGAACACCTCGATACTCTGTGGGAGTTAATCGACGAAGCCCTCAACGGAATCCTTTTCGTGTTGATTGGTTTGGAAATACTTGTTCTGACGTTTACACCGCAGCTTCTCTTAGGCGGACTGATTGCAATTCCGGTGGTTCTCCTTGCGCGATGGATGAGTGTTGGGATCCCAATTGTCCTGATGAAACGGTGGCATTCATTTTCGCCAGGGACGGTCACGATCATGAGCTGGGGTGGCTTGCGCGGGGGCATCTCAGTCGCGCTGGCGCTTTCCTTGCCGACCGGCCCCGAGCGGACGACCATCCTCGTTATTACCTACGTAATCGTGGTGTTTTCGATTCTGGTCCAAGGCCTGACGATCGGACGAGTTGTGCGAAACGCGGTCAGAAGTGCCTAAACTGAGATGATCCGGGGTTTTGTCCTCGACAGGCTCAAGAGCTTCAGAATCTCGAGGGCAAAGGCTGTAGCCCGCGCAACTCGATCCCCGGTTTGCGGTGGAGTTTCTCCGGTCACGGTCAGCCACATGGAAGGCAATCGCAAGTCAAGAGAGCAATGCCGGTCCGTATGGAAAAACTCATGCCGCCTCCCGGTATTGGAATTCCAGCACTCCCAGGCGGTGGCGTGTGCGGATCTTTCCGGACGATGTCCCGACTCGGTCCGCCGCCACAGGAACAGCAAACCCTCGACAGATCGATGGCTGGCTGTTACAAATTTCCGCATTCCGTTCAAGCGCCATTGGCAGTCCGTAACCACGAGAATCATGAAGCCATTTTTTTGCCGTTTAATCCTGCTCGCCCTTCTAATCCTACCCGGCAAAGCTGCCTGGGGCCTCGCCATCGTCTGGACCAATACTGCGGGTGGAAACTGGAGCATTATCGCCAACTGGAACCCCAATCAATTACCCTCCGCCGCCGACGACGTCTTCATCACCAATAACGGCACCTACACCGTTACCCTCAATGTCGCTTCCACCAATGGCACTCTGACACTGGGTGGAACCAGTGGCATTCAGACTCTGACAAACAACGGCCAAACACTGACCCTCAACGGCGTAAGTACCAGCTCCCCGACGGGAGTTCTCTCCTTCAATAACGGCACGATTAATGGGACCGGGCGGTTGACTCTGGCGGGTCCGTTCACCTGGAACGGTGGAACCATCGGGGGAGCCGGGTCAACATTTATGGTCATTGCCAACGGTGGTTTCACCCTTGGCGGAACCACCAAAAGCTTGAGCGGCGCAACTCTGGTCAACGGTGGCTCCGCCATGTGGGCAATCGGTCAAATAATCTGTGGCGGCGGTGCCGTGTTTAGCAATGCCCCTGCGGCCACGTTTGATCTCCTGGCGGACGGTAGCGCTTTTGCGATTAGCGCCGGCGGCCAGTCACTTGTCAACTCGGGCACGTTCCGTAAATCTGCCGGCTCGGGCACCAGCACGGTTTCAATCCCCTGCAACAATGCCGGGACGGTCTTGGTTAACAGTGGCACCCTGGCGCTCGCCCTCTCCGACAGTGGTGGCGGGTTCTCCGTCACCAACGGTGCGACTCTGAGCGTAAGCGGTACGGCGATGCTTTCAGGTTCGGCCAGTATTGACGGGTTGGGAAATTTCACGGTAACGGCCGGCACCATTACCAACAATGGCGCGTTTCGGATTCAGGGAACCAATACCTTTGCCGGTGGCACCGTCGCGTTCAACGGCAACTGCCTGGTTACCAACAGCGCAATGATCGTCAATAACGGAACAGTCGCATTTAATGGCACAGGCACTGTGGCACCCGCATCATTGAGTCTTTCTTCGGGAAACCTCCTCGGCAGCATGACACTGCCTATTTCAGGACTCTCGACCTGGACTGGAGGGACGATCGGCAGTGCCGGGTCAAGTCTCGTCATTATTGCCAGCGGAGGCCTCGCCCTAAGCGGAACGACCAAGACCCTGACTGCGGCCACTCTGGTCAATGCTGCCGCTGGCACGTGGACGAATGGAGTGGTTAACTGCAATAATGGCGCGGTATTCAGCAACGCCCCGACCGCGACGTTCGATTTGCTGGCCGACGGAAATTCGTATATTCAAAATCAAGGGACTTCGCTCCTGTTCAACGCAGGCACGCTCCGTAAAACCGCCGGTACCGGCATTAGCACGATTTCCGTGCCTTGCCTCAATTCAGGGTTGGTGCTCGCCAATTCCGGCACTCTGGCGCTCACTCTCACGAATAGTGGCGGCGAGTTCTCCGCCGCCAGCGGCGGGACCTTGAGCGTCAGTGGCACGGCGACGCTTTCTGCATCGGCCAGCATAGACGGGTTGGGAAATTTCACGGTAACTGCCGGCACCATCACCAACAATGGCGTATTTCAAGTTCAGGGGACCAATACGTTCGCCGGCGGCACCGTTGCGTTCAATGGGATCTGTCTGATCACCAACGGCTCAATGATCGTCAATAATAATGGCGGCACAGTCGCGTTTAACGGGACAGGGACGGTGGCGCCCGCGACGTTGCTTCTCTCAGCGGGCACCCTGGTCGGCAGCATGACGCTGGCCGTTCCAGGTCTGTTGACCTGGACTGGCGCAACCATTGGAAGCGTCGGTTCGAGTCTGGTTCTGGCCGCCAACGGTGGCCTGGCCATCAGCGGGACCGCAAATAAAACCTTCAATGGCGGCCTTCTGATCAATAGCGTGGCCGGGAGCTGGACCGCGGGACATATTTACTGCAATAACACCCCCGTGTTCAGCAACGCGCCCGCCGCCACCTTCGATCTTGATGCAGACGGAATTTCTTTCGATGACAACGGTGGTGCTCCGTTCCTGTTCAATGCCGGCACGCTCCGCAAGACCGGCGGCTCCGGCACGAGCACGGTGACCGTCTCCTGCAATAACTCTGGCACGATCCTGGTCAACAGTGGCACTCTGGCTCTGACTGTTGCCGATAGCGGTGGCGAATTCACCGCTGCATCTGGTGGCACCCTCGCCATCACTGGCAACGCCACGCTTTCGGGAACGGCGAGCATTGACGGCCCCGGGGCTTTCACGGTGGCCGCCGGAACCATCACCAACAACGGCGCATTCCAGATTCAGGGCACGAGCACATTCTCAGGTGGTGCGGTCGTCTTGAATGGCGGCTGCCTCGTCACGAACGGCGCCATTATTATCACTAGCGGCTCGATCACTTTCAATGGATCGGGCACGATGGCGCCGGCTTCCTTAAGTCTTTCTGTCGGTAGCCTGCTCGGCAATATGACGATTCCCGTTTCAGGGCCGTTTATTTGGTCTAGTGGAACGATTGGCAGCGCCGGCTCAACCTTGCTACTCCTCGCTAATGCAGGTCTCACGGTGAGCAATTCCAATAACAAGGCATTCAACGGCGGCGTCCTGGTAAATGCCGGCGCTGGCGTCTGGGCGGGTGGACAAATCTTTTGCAACAACAACTCCGTGTTCAGCAATGCCGCTTCCGCCACATTTGATCTCCAGGCGGATGGCAACTCCTTCTATGCGAACGGTGGCAACCCGCTCGCCTTCAATGCGGGCACCTTGCGCAAGACCGCCGGCTCCGGCACCAGCACCTTCTCGATTCCCTGCAATAATTCCGGCACCGTGCAGGTCAACAGCGGCACGCTCGCGCTGACTTTCGCCAACAGCAGCGGCGAATTCACCGTCGCAACCGGTGCCACCTTGAGCGCCAATGGTAACGCCACGCTTTCGGGAACCGCGAGCATTGACGGCCCCGGGTCCTTCACGGTGACCGGCGGCACCATGACCAACAACGGCGCTTTCCAGATTCAGGGCACCAACACATTTTCAGGGTCAAGCGCAACTTCCGTTTTCAACGGCAGCACGTTAATCACCAACGGGCCGCTCATCATCAGCGGTGGTTTAGTCGCGTTCAACGGATCGGGTACGGCGGCGCCAGCTTCGTTAACTCTGTCGCAGGGCACTCTGCTCGGCAGCATGACCATCGCCGTCCAGGGGCTGTTCACCTGGACGGGTGGAACCATCGGCAGCGCCGGGTCAAGTCCGGTCGTCTCCGCGAATGGCAGTCTCAACCTCAGCGGATCAGGCAAGTCGCTCACCGGGGGCACCCTTCTCAACGCCGGCGCTGGCGTTTGGAGCGCTGGAACTGTCTTCTGTTACAACACTGCTGTGTTCAGCAATGCTTCCACTGGCACGTTTGATTTGCCGGCCGACGGAGCCGCCTTTAGTGCCATCCAGGGCAATCCCGTCTTTTACAACGCCGGGACGCTCCGCAAGACCAATGGCTCGGGGACGACTAGTCTTGCTGTCACCTGCAACAATTCCGGAACCGTACAAGCAACCAGCGGCACGCTGAACTTCAGCGGGATATACACCCAAAACGCCGGTCAGACCCTCCTCAACGGCGGGGCCTTCAGCTTCGGGCACGCCGCTCAAGTTCTGAGCGGAACGATGGCAGGCAGCGGAACGATAACCGGCAGCGTTTCCAACAGCGCCATCCTCAGCCCCGGCGGTTCGCCCGGCCTGCTTTCCATTACTGGCAGCTATACGCAAACCCCCGGCGGCCAACTCCAAATCGAATTGGGCGGCACCATCGCCGGCACCAGTTATGACCAGTTGACCGTCGGCGGCACCGCCACGCTGGCCGGGACTTTGAGCCTCTCCTATCTGAACGGGTTCGTTCCTGTGCCCGGCAACGTCTTTACGTGCATGGTTTACAACATCCACAGTGGCGGCTTTACCTCGATCCAGGCCCCAACCAACAGCCTGAGCACGGTTTATACCGCCAGAAATCTTCTTGTCGAACCAGGCAACGTCTCGCCCAACGCCCGGATTTCCGTCGACCTGGTGCAACTGGCCGGTCACACGTTCCGCCTGACCGGATCGGGGGTGGACCCGGACGGCTCCGTCACCAACTTGACTCTCTTCCAGGACACCAATGTTCTGGCGTCTGCTAACGGATCTTCCGCCAGCACCACGATAACCTCGGATTTTCCCGGCCAGCTTGTGTTCACCGCCCAGGCCACCGACAATCTCGGCGCCCAGGGCGTCACCAACGTTGCCGTGACCATCACCAATCTTCCTTTGCTCAACCTCGATCCCATTGGTTTCCAAACCAACCGGTCCTTCAAGCTTCTCATGCTCGGAACCACGGGTTCAAACTATCAAATGCAAGCCACCACCAACCTGAATTCCACCAATTGGACCGCGTTGGGCATGATGGAAAGCACCAATGGGATCTGGCGCTATTTTGACAACACCGCCTCCAACAACGCGGACCGCATCTACCGCGCCGAAGAATTTCCCTGACCGGCTGGGTTTGCGCCTGAAGTGCGCCGACCACAAACTTCGAATCGATCCGTGAGGGGGAAAAACTCAAGCGGCCTCCCGGCAATAGAATTTCAGCACTTCCAGGCGCTGGCGAATGCGGATCTCTCTGGATGATTTTCCGATTCGGTCAGTTGCCGCAGGAAATAAGATCACCGTCTATGGCAACGCAGGTTCTTGGGCGGTGCTGGCTGCGGGTGGCATAGTCGTGCTGTATGTCGCGGTGGAACTGTTTTGGGCGTTGGCGACACTCCAGGGCAAACCGAGGCAAACCGCCGCGACCATGATGGCACCAAGCGCCATCAGAAATGCTGAGGGACGATTTTTCATTTTTTCAACTCCTCTGATCCTGGGGTGTGGCTGACTAGTTTATCCCTCCGACCCGGAAACAACGAATCGGGATGAAATGTTCCGACCCGACCGCGCAAGTCGGAGGCTCCCCAGAAACCGTCAACCGCAACACGTCGGACATCAAACACGTCATACAATCTTGGACGGAGCGAACATTAACCGCAGATGAATTTAGTATTAAAATGCCACTAAATCACCGTTCGTGGCCCGCTCGTTTCCCGTTTCAAAGCCAACGTGGCTGGCCGGGCTAAAACGGGGGAAAAAGTACGCCGCCAAGCGCACAGTGGAAATTGCCGTCGAAGATTCCGAACCCGCCGCGCTGGCCGATCTCAAAAGCCGACGGCATCGTGGCAGGGCGCGGCACGCCGTGCATACCGGGTGGCCATTCGCAAGGACCGCCGGGCAGAGGACTGGTGCAGACCAACCATCCATTCCTTCGTTGCTGGGTTCCTTGGTTGTTTACGGATACCTGAGGCGGAAGAATAAATTACTACTCGATGGGGTGATGGTGACGCTGTTCGTGCCGTTGCTGATATTGATGGGCGAACTGTTCGTCACCCAGCTTCCGACCGTGAGATTAGAGTTTTGCAGAAGGGTGTAGTTGCCGGTGGCCGGCCAAACGATTTTCAGGCTGTTCACCCCGTTCGGGACGAGGAGGGAATTCGGCACAACTGTGCCGAAGGCGATGTGGCTGACAAAGGTTATGCCGTCTCCGTCCCCGTCCCAAGTGAACTGAACGCTCGTGATCGGCAGGTTCGTCGACGTGACCCCGATGAAATCATACCCGCCGGCGGCATTGCTGACGGTGATCGAGCCGAGCGAAGTAGTGCCATTGAAAACCTCCTCCGTGTTGTTGCCCGCGAAACTCGTGCCGAAGCCCGTATTGGCAAAGAGATTCTCGCCCGCCGCCAACACTCCCGGCGCGAAGGTCAGAACCAGCGTATCGCCAAAGGTGTAGTTTCCGACACTGATCGCGCCGACCGGCCCGTCGCCATCGAGGATCAGCGCTTGGGACTGATTGGCCGGGGCCAAAGTGCTGATCGTGAGACCGGGCAGGATGCTGCCAGCGGTTAAGACCACGTTGGATGTGGCGCTGTTGAGTCCGTTCGGTTGCGTGACGAATGTCTGGCTGAACAGGTTCGCGCCGTCGAAACTCTGCACGGGCAGTCCCGGTTCCGCCGCGTAGAACGCGGCCTGATTGGTGTAAAACACGCCCCCCCCCTCGCGAATCGGAGGGACCCACGGTCAGGAGACCCATGGAGGCGATCACGGCCAAGATTGGCCGGCGAGTATTCGGAATTGGATTCTGCACGTTAGTTTTCCTCCACAAATCTTCCAAAACCGGACATCAGCCTGCTTCGGGAAAGTTAATCACACGGGGGCGAGGCTGTCAAACGGCGGTATCCGCAGGCAGCCCATCCGATTTGGAATCAGTCGGCGCGGGGGCCGCGCTGTTGCGCTAGAACCATCTCGAAATTATGGCGTTCGGACCCGGTAAAAACACCGTGGACGGTTTGTCGCCTCCTGGTCGGTGAATTGATAGAGGCCGGAGGAGATTTCTGTCACGCTGCCAACGGCATACCAGTTGGTGAACGGCAGCGCCAAATTCGTCGAACCCAACATGGTGAAGATGGTTCCAGGCGTGTTGGTGAAAGTGCATTGGAATGCGCCGTTTCCCAGCCTCGTCGCCTGCCTCAGAATGATCGGCAGAGGCGCGGGCGTCACCGCCATGTTGTCCACCATGAATACCGGCCCCCAGTCTCCACCGGTTACAGGCCCCCTATCGTAGTGGACCACCACGCTGTCAAAGCCCTGAGCGGAGCCGAACGCAAGCGTCTCCGTGGGCCAGGTTCCTGCCTGCGCGTTGGTAGTGGCGGTTCCGACCGATACCCCATTGAGGAAAGCCGTCACCCGCATGGTTGCCGACGAGTCACATGCATATTCCTCCGGCGCATATAGAATGGAGAAGTTTGTGAGCGGCATGGAAAAAGAGACGTTGAGGTCGGCGCCGTAAACGCTGCTGGGATAGATGCAGTTGCCGGAAAACCCCACCGGGGTGAAGCCCAGAACATTGGCCGCTTGAACGGAATAACCCGCTCCGGTGGCGGAGAACTGGGCCGTAATCCC
>Ga0265338_10009160_pt1 | contig 11878 bp, 9 predicted proteins | sample 42126metaG_FD_193579 | JGI IMG/M metagenome (GOLD analysis project Ga0265338, IMG submission 193579) | Rhizosphere microbial communities from Carex aquatilis grown in University of Washington, Seatle, WA, United States - 4-21-26 metaG | ecosystem: Host-associated > Plants > Roots > Rhizosphere >... | reverse complement strand
GGTGCTTGGTTTATTATAAGGACGGGCGCGCATATGGTGGAATTGGCAGACACGCTACTTTGAGGTGGTAGTGCCGAAAGGTGTGCAGGTTCAAGTCCTGCTATGCGCACCATTTTTCCTCAGGAAAATGATGATTTGACTGCATCCCCCAAAGATTCTCCAAACATTTCCGAGGGTTTGGAGGACGAAAGTGAGCAAAGCGGCGAATCGGAGTGCTCAATCCAGGTTGTGAAACTACAGTCCTGTCAGACCGAGTTCTGTTTCGCCCAAATCCTTATCGCAGCTTGCAGCGCTCTGGCCGTATCCGTTCTATCCCATTGCCCAAAGGCTGCCATCCGATTTGAGAAAATGATGGTGTGCGGTCCCGGCGGAAACTTGAGTCACCGGCGGCCCGGCGAAGACGGTTGAGAGTTGAAGGCGGAGGGTTAAGAGCATCGCCAGCACGAACGCGGCGCAAGCGGGGAGGGTTTTAATTTTGGCCTTCACTGGATTTTCCATTTCTAATTCTGCATTTGGATAATGTAAAACTGCCGCGAAGCTTGCGGATTGACCGGGTTGGTGACGGAAAAATTGCCGTCCGCGTCACACGCGTTGGTCGCCATCGGCGTCCATTGGTTGAACGACAGGCCAGCATCCGTGCTCATGAGGGTGGTGAAGGGCCGGTAAGGCTGCCCGCCGTTGCCGCTGAGGAGGAGATGATTGCCGGCCGAACTCACGGTGCCGATGATGGGCTGACGGCGGGGCACGATTCGCTCAGGGTAGTAGCGGTTCGAGTAAGTACCGTCGCCTAATTCGCCGTCAGCATTGTAGCCCATACCCCAGAGGCTGCCATCCGACTTGATGAAGAGACTGTGACTATATCCCGCAGCAACGGCCACCACGTTGCTGGCGACGATTTGCAGGGGAACGTGGGTGCCGTTGTGCTCGCCGACATAAGCAGGGCCAAGCCCCAGTTGGCCATAAGGGTTCTCGCCCATGCCCCAGAGGCTGCCATCGGATTTGATGAAGAGCGTAAAGGTATTTCCCTCCGCCACAGCGGTGACATTGCTGGCGACGGTTTCTATGGGAACATCCTGCGCATAAGGATCGGCGTTGGGCCCCAGTTGGCCTGCCCCGTTGTTGCCCATCCCCCAAAGACTGCCGTCAGATTTGATAAAGAGGCTGGCGTTGAGTCCGGCCGTTATGGCGGTAACATTTGAGGAAACGATTTCCTGATACGTTTTTTGTTGGATAATGCCGGTCGAGTAATAGGAGTTGGTATCGCCCAGTTGGCCAAAAAAGTCATAACCCATTGCCCAGAGGCTGCCGCCGGGTCGGATAAAAAGGCTGTGATAGGCTCCCGCAGCAACCGCGGTAACGGCGGCGTTACCGAAAATGACGGTGGACAAGATGTCCTGGGGGGCGTTGGTCGTTATTGTCGTGTTGTCGCCCAGCTGACCGTATTGATTCCACCCCATTGTCCACAAGCTACCGGGACCCAATGGCTGATGGAATTCTCCAAACAGGCTGTGACTACCGCCAGCCGAGATGACGGAGACCTGGCTGCTCGCGATCTCTTCAGGAAAGTACTGAGTAGTGTAGGTTTTGTCGCCCAATTGGCCATCGAAGTTGCCACCCATAGCCCAAAGACTGTTGCCGGACTTGACGAAAAGACTGTGATATCCGCCAGCCGCCACCGTTCTGACACCGTAGTTCAAAGCTTGCGGTACATTTACATTCGTGATGGCGGGGCCGAGGCCCAATTGCCCGTAGGTATTGTCGCCCATAACCCAAAGGCTGCCGTCTGACGCGATGAACAGACTGTGGGTAGGCCCGCCGGAAACTTGAGTCACCGGCAACAGCGGGACTGGCGGGACTGATTGGATTTGAACCCCATTTATATCGCCTTCCGCACTGCCGTTTCCAGTCCAGGTAATAACCAGGTTCCCCGAACCGTCTGACGTGGCCGAGGTGAACTCCACATAATCAATGCCGGCGATCAATGTGCTGCTGGAACCGTTCCACGTGCTGCCCTGCGTGCGGCCATTTACCGTAAACGAGGTTGTACGGCCTGCCCCCGCAACATCGGCGGCATTATACAGAACCAGATTATATTTTGAGTTTGCCGCGAGGCCCGAGAGCGTCATGGTTTGCGGGGTGCCACCATTATAGAGATAATCCTCCATCAGAGCGTCGTACGGAGTGCCGGCAAGAGGAGTAGAACCGCCATAACTGTTGGCATCGTAACCACCCCCGGAGCTGAAGGTCATCTTCACCGGCGAGTTGCTGCCATTGGCATAGATGAGCGAAACTCCAGTGCCGCTGCTGGTGTTTATTCCATTCCATTGGTCGCCGGCCGTCCCCAGGACTGCCGCACCTGACATGTTTGGACCGGGATTGGGGCCGCCATGACCCGCTCCATAGCTGTCGTTATTAAAATCAACATTAATTAACTGGGCCTGAAGCCGGCTGCTGCTGAAAATGACGATGCCTGCCGAGAAAACGCACAAAAGCCAGGATGCTTTCACCGCTTTGCTTGATTGAGAATTCCCACCGGGGTTCTTGCCCACGGCTGGCGCGGGCTGTGTTTTCTGATTATTTTTCATAACTTAACAGGCGTTGGTTTACCGGATTCGTGTCCCCCCTCACTCATGGCTCACGGCCAATGAACCTCAAAGGTTAACAATCGGAGTTTATAAAATGCATTAGTACAAATTACAAGCAGAAACGGTCAGCGGGCGGGGAGGGGCGCATCTCAGTTTCCTGCACCGTATCAGAGAAGATCGAAAACCTTGAATGGCCAGGTGTTCCGGTCAGTGACCATCACCGGGAGATTTCCGCGGTTCTGGCCTGCGCGCGGAACTGAGGCACAACATGCTTATCAGAGCAATCTGAGGGGTTTTGTAGTTCGCTGCTGGCAAGCGCGCTATTTCCATGCACTTCCCTCATTTGAAACCAGACGCCATTTCTGCACATTTGCGGCGACGTTCTACAGCATGGTAAAACGCCGGCTCACGGCGAGGAGGAAAGTTCCAAGTCGCGAAGCGCGGGGCCAACGAGGCCGCCCAGTTGATTGCCCGACCAATACAGCAGCACCACAAAACCAACCAGCACCACCGCCAGGCAGACGAACGCCCGGAAATGGCGCGTTTCAAACCGTTCCAGCGACCGGGCGAAGCCCACCAGCCCGATCAGCGCGGCGATCACGATGACCGCATCCACGCTCGCCCGCTGCCAATAGCTGCCACCCAGGTGCAGCCACATGCCAAACTCGTCAAAGGTCAGCCCCATCGCCACGCCATACATGAGTGCGGTGATGTCGGCGGCGCGGCCGACCGGCCGGCGGAAGATCGAATAGCCGGCCACCGCCGACAGCAGGAAAATGCCGTAGTTCAGGTGGTGGACGTGCGTTCCCTGCAGAAATAAATAGAAGTTGGGAACTTTGCGGGACATGATCAGCAGAACCATGGCCCGCGAAAGCACAAAGGTCAGGATGAAACTGAACAAGGCGCGACGCGCCAGCCGGTGCGGCGTTGCCCGATGATGCAGCGGTTCGTACCGGTGAATGATTTCCGTTTCCATCGTCAGGGCTGAATTTAATTTAATTGGCGCGGGTCTGCTGGTAATACCACTGCAATTGTTCCGGCGAGGTGTCCTGGTCCACGTTTTCCGCCTTGACCAGCTCCTCGCCGCGCGCCGGCGGTTCGACCGCCTTGAGCTTCCATTCGTTGTCCAGCCGGCCAAAGGTCCAGATCTCGGTAAAGGGGGTGACATACGGGTCCTGGCTGATCAGCAATCCGTTGCGGCGGACGGCCCTTTGGGCATGGGCGCTGAGGCGCACCGTGAATTCATCCCGGGTGTTGTCCGGAAAATTCCGCACCAGGATCAATTCCACCTTGCGCACGCAAAGATTGCGGAATTCGAGTTTGGTGCCCTGGGCGCCAAGACCGATGAGATGGTTCTGCAGGTTTGCCGCCACTTCGGGAAAAAGTTCCGCCGCGGGAATGGCCGCGGGGTCGCCTTGCTCGCGGGCAAGGGTGACGTGGAGGAACACCTGCCGGGCGCGTTCGAGCATGGCCGGGCGGTCCCAAAGCTTGTCGGTCTGGACGAGGAAATTCAGCAGGCGCTCGATGCGCGTGGCCTTGATTTCGGTTTCCTTGTCCAACCAGGGGCCGGCGGGCCCGGCCTGTCCGGCCTGGTCGCCATAAACCTGCTTGACCCCGGTATCCGTGAATTGCTCGAAGAAATTCTCCTCCTTGAGCGCATCGGACTCGCGCGTCTGATCGATCTCTCGCAGCAGCCAGGCGCCAGCCTGCCGGTGAAACGTCCAGAACTCCTGGAACCGGGCCGGTTCCTCGTCGCCGCGTAAAAATTCCTGCGTGCGATCGTCAAGGTAATAATCCCGGGCGATGGCGGTGATCAGCGCGGTAAATTCGCGGTCGTCCTCCTTGTCCGGATAGCGGACATTCACGATGTCCACGTGCTCGACGCGCAGGCCGTCGATCCGGTTGATTTCGTGATTGCCGATCAGGCCGCTCAGCTGGGAGCAGTGTTCGGCGTAGAGGTCGGGCATCAGCAGCGTCTGCATCGGCTCGTAATGCCGCGCCTGCCAGCACTCCTGCAGTTTTTGGAACGTGGCCAGGGCCTGTTCCTCCAATTTGCCGCAAGCCATCGTTGGGTCCACCCGCGACAGAAAATCGAGCAGCTTCCGGGTCTTGACCGCTTTGCCGTCGATCTCGGCGCGGCTGTAGAGGTAGTCCAGGTCTTCGTCTGCTTCCTGTTTTTTCTTGGCGAATTGTGAAACCACGACGATGACGACGATGACGCCGAAGATCACAAAGATGATCGTGGGGTCGCCCGAACCGCCGCCGCCGCTTCCACCGTAGAAGCCGCCGCCGCCAAAACCGCCGCCCCCGCCGCCTTTGTTGTGAACCACAAATCCATCGGCGATGAACGTGTGCGGCGGACCCACGCGCAAAGTATAAACCGGCTGCCCGCCTTCCGGCGCCGTTATCCGGCGCACGGTCGCCAGCCCGGTCTGCCCGTTGTGGCAGAGGACCATCCGATCACCGGGTTTGAATTCGCCCGCCGCCCGGAAATCACCGTTGCCGGCAAGCAGCGGGTGCTCGGCCGTGGTCCGCAACACGCCCAGGTCGGTTTCGATGATCCACAGCGCCGACTGCGTTGCCTCCACGAACTCGATGGCGGTGGTGACTTCCGCGCCCCGGGCATCGATCCCATAAACCGCATTTCCCGGCTGGAGGGATTCGATGGCCATTTCTCCCTGTGGCGTGCTGATGCGCGTGCCGGCCGGAAAACAACCGCCGCCCTTGTTGTGCACGGCAACGCCGTTTGCGAAATAGGTGTTTGGCCGGTCGGTTTGCAGATTGTAGACCCGCGTCGGCGCTGACACGGTTTCCAGACGGGTGATGCGCTGTTCCTGCAGGCCGCTCCCCAACAGGACAAAAATGGGATCGCCGACTTTCAATGCCTCCAGCGTCTTGAACGTCCCGTTGCCGACATAGAACGGATGCTCGCGGGTCACGCGCAATGTCATCTGTTCCGTGCCCACCACGAGGTAATCGTCCACTGCATAGGTGATGATCCGGCGCACCGTCGTGTGGACGATTTCCCCGGCGGTTGTGAAGGCCAGCAGTTCGTCGCCGGGCCGAACCGCACTGATCGGGGTTTCCGTTCCGTCGGCGAGCCGGATGGGGGTGTCCGGCAGAAAGCAGCCCTTGTTGTGCACGGCCACACCGTTCGCCAGGTAGGTGCCGCCGGGCATGACGAGCAAATTAAATGCGGGCCGGACGGCCTTCACGCGGTTGATGGATTCGACTTCAACCCGGTTGAAATGGTCTTCCACACGCAGATAAAGCGGATCGCCCGGCTGGAGATCCGCTGCCACACGAAAGATTCCCGGCCCGGTCTGCAGCGGATGCTCCGCCGTGACCCGCAGGGTTCTGCCACCCACGCCAATTTCGACGTACTCGGCCGGCTCCACCCGGCTGGTGGCCTGCACCGTGGCCGGTTGCAGTTGTCCATCGACTACCGCCCAGATCGTTGCGCCGGTTTCAAGCTGTTCGATGGGAATGGGGCCCGCCGGGGTGTCAATCAGCGTGCCCTGCTCGAGGCAGCCGCCGCCGCCGCGCCCCCAGGCACTGGCCGCCAGCAATAGACCCGCGAGCAAAAGCAGGAGGCCCCGCGTTCTCACGCGAACAAACCCAAGGTTGATGCCAGACCTGGCCATGATAATCAATCGCCGGTTTTCCAATGTCGTCGGTCGCCGCCGCGGCTAGTGCAGCGCGGCAATGATTCCGCCGAGGACGGCCGCCGCCACCACGATGCTGACGCCGATGATGCTCGCGGCGGTGATGCGGCCGAAATACTGGGCCACGGCCACGTTGCCGCGGGCAATTTCCTTGTCCTCGTCAATATTGGGCGTCATCCGCTCGATCAGCCGGGGGAGGACAAGCGATGCTCCCAGAATGAGCGTGATGCCGATGATGCCTCCCAGCGCCGAGAAGACCACGGCCCAGGCCATATTTTGTGCCACTTCACTCATAACGATTCCTTGGGTTGACAGACAGAATGATGCCACCTGCCGATGGATCTGGATCGAATAAAGTTGTCCAACGCCATTGCGCACAGTCAACTTGCATGGAGGTATTAAAGGGGCCCGTCCAGGAAAGGCAAGGGCGAATCGAACAATGATCACGGGGCGCGGTATTCCCGGCGCATTCCGCATTTAACCCGCCCGGTCAACGCCCGCGGCGCGCGGCAATGAACTTTTCCGCATATTTGCCCAGCAGGTCAGCCTCCAGGTTCACCGCGTCACCGACCTTGCGTTCGCGCAGGGCCGTGATCTTGTAGGTGTGCGGGATGATCCAGATGCGGAAACTTTTTTTCTGCACGCCCGCCACGGTCAGGCTGATGCCGTCCACGGCCACCGAACCTTTGAACACCAGGTAACGCATCACCTCCGGGGGCGCGGCGATGTCGAGCACGTGGTCCTGGCCCGCGCGTTCCCAGCGGATGATCCGGCCGACGCCGTCAATATGGCCGGTCACGAAATGCCCGCCGAATTCGCCGTCCGCCCGCAGCGGCCGCTCCAGGTTTACGAGCGAGCCGGGCCGGGCAAATTGCAGGTTGGTGCGCCGCCAGGTTTCCTGGAGCAGATCAAATTGTGCGAGTTTGGATTTCCCCCGCGCGGAAATTTTCACCGCGGTCAGGCAGCAGCCGTTCACCGCCAGGCTGCCGCCCAGCTTCAGCCCGCGTCCGGTCAGGGCGGCGCGCACGGTCAGTTCGATGGATTTCGCCGTCGGCCGGATGCGCTCGACGGCTCCCGCTTCTTCAACAATGCCGGTGAACATTTTGGAGAACTTAAAGCCGCCGGGAAACGCCGTCGAGCCGCGTTTTGGCAATTAATGCCCGCGGGTTGCAATCACCCGACCTGCGCCGTCAGCAGCCAGTCCGGCCCGAGCCGCTGCCAGGCCACGTCGCCAAGCTGGATCACCTCCGCCAGGCTTTTGGCGCCCTCGCCGGCCACCGCCTTGCGCGCATCCCGGCCGCCCAGGATTTTCGGGGCGTAAAAGAACGCCACGCGCTGCGCGAAGCCGCCGAGCAAAAATGATGCGTTTACCTCGCCGCCACCTTCGACCAGCAGGCGGGTGACGCTCTCCGCGCCCAGTTTTCGCATGAGCCAACGAAGGTTGAGAGGTGACGGGTGACGGGTGACGGGTGACAAGGATGCCATCGCAGGTGCAACGATGACGTTGACCCGTTTGGCCAGGGCTGCCACCCGGGTTTTCGGCGCTGTCCGGCTCACGACAATCGTTGTCAGCGCGGCGTGTCCGTCGTTTACCACTTTCGCGTCCAGCGGCGTCCGGGCCATCGAATCCAAAACAATCCGCCGTGGCATTCGATGTTGGATGTTCCCCGGGTTCCGACCTTTGACCCGCGCCGTAAGCGACGGATCGTCGGCCAGAATCGTGTTGATCCCGACCAGAATCGCATCCGCGCCCTGCCTCAATTTCATTCCACCGGCGCGCGCTTTTTCACCCGTGATCCATTTCGATTCGCCGCTGGCGGTGGCGATTTTCCCGTCGAGCGTCATGGCCGCCTTGACCGTGACGAACGGCGTGTGGTGGACAATCCAGTGGTTGAATGCCTCATTCAGCCGGGCGCATTCGCTGGCAACCGTTTGGAGTTCCGCCCCGCCCCGCGGGACGGTTGGCCGGGAAAGTGATCGCTTGCCGCGTAAACGCGGAACCCCGGGCAATTCCACCTCTATCCCGGCGCCTCGCAAAATGGCGAAGCCCCTGCCGGAATGTTTTGGATTCGGATCCCTCGTGCCGGCGACCACGCGCCGGATTCCGGCGGCGATGATGGCGTCGGTGCAGGGCGGTGTGCGACCGTGCGTGCAACAGGGTTCGAGCGTCACATAAAGCGTCGCGCCTTTCGGGTGATGATTGCGTTTGAGCGCGTCCCGGATCGCCTCAATCTCCGCGTGCGGCAAACCTGCCCGCCGATGCCAGCCGCGTCCGATGATTTTACCGCTTTTCACCAGCACCGCGCCCACCATCGGATTGGGCGACGACAGGCCATAGCCGCGCCGGGCTAGCCGGAGGGCAACGCGCATGAAAAGGGCGCGAGACATCGTGTCCAGCGTAGCGGCTGCGGGGCCAAGGCTCAAATGGAAAGGGCTGCCGGCCGGGTTCCTTCTCCGACGGATGGGCGCAGGTGTTGGCGGACCGGTGCGACAATCAAAACAGTTTCCAATGGCGCAACAGGAAATATTCGTTGTAGGGCCGGTCATCCGTAACCTGAATTTCCGGATCCGGATCGAGGAAGCGTGCCAGGTCAACTTCGTTTGACACCACCCGTCCGAGATAGACGGGGGCATTCGGGGAATCACTCCATTCCAGAAGATCCTGTTTTGCCTTTTCGGGCATCTTTGCCGTCAATTGCCCCGTATCCAGTGATTCAATGGGTTCCATGGAGGCCAGCAAATGTATGCCGAGACCTTCCACCGGTCGGAAAGCGCGCGTGTAAGGGAAGGTTTCGCTGATGGATCGGGCTGTGGCCTGGCCGATGGAAACATCCCCGGGTGGCACCCAGGTCTGCAGGATGCCATGCGGTTGGAGATGCTGTTTGGCCAGCTCATAGAATTCCCTGGAATAAAGCAGGCTGGAACCGGCGGTCTCCGGCGGGGGTGGCGGATCAATCACGATGACATCGAATCTTTCCCGGGTGCGCATCAAATAACGGCGGCCGTCATCGATGACAATCCGTCCCTTGGGATTTTCGAGGTAGTGTCTGGCGTCCGCGTGGAAAAATTCAAACGCCTGCGTGACCCCGGGCACCAATTCCACGGCCGTCACGTTTGCATCCCAGCTTAGGGCCGATCGATAAGTGGTTCCCATGCCAAAGCAAATGATCAAAACCGATTGCGGCCGGCCCTGGTGGTAGGCCAGCGGCAAGTGGGCCATGAACTTGGTGATTGGTGTCAGCCAAGTCATGCCAACGCCGTTCACGAGCAGGTGCTTGTCTCTTCCCTCGCCAAAGGAAATGGTGGACGCGGCATAGTCCCGCCGGACGGTGGTGCCCGGCTTGAATCTTATCAGCGCGTTTTCATAGTCCTCGGCGAAGAATAAAACCCAAACCAGCATGGTGCAGCCGACCAACCCCCAGGCCCAGCGGCGCCTCGGCGGCAGGGTCCGGGTCAGGAACAAATAATATCCCAGGAATGGCAGGCTGAGCAAAACCAGCGCATTTTTTTCGCTGATCCACGGCAACAAAACATACGAAGCGAACAGCGGCCCCAAAATACAGCCGACCACATTGATGGCATAGGCCTTGCCGGCCTCGGCCGGGCGACCGGTGGCGTAGCCGTCAATCAAACCCGGCGTCAGATACCCCAGCACGGCACAAAACGGACAAATGCCGGCCAACAAAAAGGCGCTGCTGATCAAACTGACCTGGCCCATCCAATTGGGCTTCATGAATCGAAAATCATTGACCAGCGCCGGAAGGAAGGCGGCAAGCGCCAACAGGGAGACCAGGACGACCAGAGAATGAACCCGGCCGCTTCGCAGATTACGGCGATACCACAGGGAGCCCAAAAAGGTGGCCCCCAGATAGACACTGACGATCGAAGCAAACGAATAGACCTCCGTTTGCAGAACCGGGGTGAAGGCACGTGTCCAAATGACCTCCATCGCCATGGCGCTGAATCCGGTTGAAAACAAGAGCCATTGAACCAGCCGGCCGTCAACACCTTGAAACGGGGGGACAACGATCAGACTGGTCGAATGAGTTGCCACCGGTTGGGGGAGGTCGGAAGCTCGGCGACGGCTTTGTCCCAGGCGGACGCTGATGACGGCGATGGCACAGTTACAGACTGCGGCATCCCAAAGGGTTGTGCGAAACCCCAATATTTCCACCTGAAACCAGCGCCGTCCACAGGGTTCCGCTCATCGCCCCGAGAACATTGGCCAGGTACAGGTAGCTGAAACTTTCCTGGTTCTGGCCGTCCTGCTCCCGGACATAAGCCATCATCAGCGGAAAGGTTGCGCCCATGAACACGCACCAGGGGAAAATGGAGATGGCCAGGACCAGCGCCGAGAAGAACAGGTAATGGAGGGAGTTGGTCTGGCCCGCCGCCAGCAGACAATGTTCCCCCAGCCGGAACAGTTTTGGAACCGCAAAGGCCCCACCCAGACCGATCATCAACTCCGCTCCGGCATAAAGGAAGGCAGCGGAGCGGCCGATTTTCTTCACCCCGGGGCCAACCAGCCGGCCTCCCGCCCATGCCCCCACGGCGAGTCCCAGCATGAACACGGAAAGCACCACGGAGAGCACGGGGGTGATGATTCCAAACGACGCGAAGGCCATGCGCGTCCAAATCACCTGATAGACCAGGCTGCAAAAGCCGGACAGGAAGAACAGCAGGAACAAAAGCCGGCGCGTGGATTGATTCATGCGGCTCACCATCTACAGTCTTGCCCGGTCTTGGGCAAGTTCCGACCACTCGGCCGATGCTCATTCTGCAAACCGCGCCCCGGCACGGGCTGTCAGCCGGATGAAAGCCGGCCAAGGATGAATATCCATTTTCTGAAATCTGGCCGGGGTGTTTCCAACGGCGGCCAGTTGGCGTTCCAATCCACGGATGATTTGATTTTCTTCTTCAGTGTATTCTATTTTTGTAATTGGCTTATGTCGGTGTTGCCATCATCAGCCGGTCGGGCCAGCGAGCGGTGCCGCTATGTTGATTGGCTGAGGGTTTTGGCGGTGCTCGGTGTCTTCCTGCTGCACACGGCAGAACCCTTTACTCCCTATGGCGCGGTGAGGAATGACCCGGCCAGCATGCCGCTGACGGTGTTTGCGGCGTTCTTCTATTTTTGGATCATGCCCTTCTTTTTCTTTCTGGCCGGCGCCGGGGCAAAATTCGCCCTGGAGATCCGGACCGCATCGCAATTCCTCAAGGAAAGATTCCTGCGGCTGGTCGTCCCCTATGTGGCCGGTGTGCTCATGGTCGTTCCGCCGATGGCGTATGTCACCGGCCCCGGCCATTCGCAAATGGACGTTTCGTATTTTGCCTGGTATCCGCGGTTTTTCACGAATCTTGAATTCGCCGGCGGGCTTGGTTTCCTGCACCGGCTTGGGGCCCACCTGTGGTTTTTGCCCTTCCTGTTTCTGGTTTCGCTCGGCACCTTGAATCTCCTTCTCTTTCTGCGAACCCGTTCTGGACAGGTCTTGCTTTCAAAAGCCGCCGACCTGGGCCGGTACGATGGCCTGTTGACCCTATTCGCCATTCCCACGACCCTGGTCTATGTGATCTTCCAGGTCGGCTTTACGGGTGTTTACGGGTGGCGCAATTTCCTTTATTTCATTCCCT
>Ga0265338_10009159_pt1 | contig 11878 bp, 6 predicted proteins | sample 42126metaG_FD_193579 | JGI IMG/M metagenome (GOLD analysis project Ga0265338, IMG submission 193579) | Rhizosphere microbial communities from Carex aquatilis grown in University of Washington, Seatle, WA, United States - 4-21-26 metaG | ecosystem: Host-associated > Plants > Roots > Rhizosphere >... | reverse complement strand
CGTCCATCGGGAAACCGCGACCCTCATAGGTTTCCCGGAGACCGCTCACGAACGCAGCGAACTGCTCGGGGCTCCACTTCAGCTCTGCGATATGGTTGTTCTCGGCGAGAAACGAGCCGAGGGCGGAATAGGGCAGCAGCGGCCGGGGCAGCGACTCCGCGCCGGAGGCCGTGGCCGGCTGCGCCGGCGCCGGGGCGGGCGAAAGGGGAGCCGGCGCCGGGGGGGCCAGGTGGGCCGGGCGCAGGACCGCCCCCAGCAATGCCAGGTTGGCGGCGAGGGAGACGGCCGCCAGGATTTTCCAGATCAGGGGGGAACGGGCCGGTTTCATGGGGGGGGCTCAACGAGCGTGAGGCGGTGGGTCGCGGACAACCAGGGATGGATGCTGGTCCGGCCGTCGGGCCAGCGCACGCGAATCTCGACGGGGGGATTCGCGTCGGTGTATCCGAAAAATCCGGCCGCAGTTGACTGGGAAAGGTAGCCCGAGCCTGCCGCGATCTCGGCCAGCTGGGAACGGCCGTCCCGGGACGTCACGCGAACCTGCGCTCCGATCGCGGTCGGATTGCCCGGCGGTCCCCGGAGGGCCACGGCGAACGAGTGCCGGCCCGGCCGGCCGCCGTTGTGGAAGGCCAGCGCGACGTCGTTGTTCCGGGTGACAAAGAAATCCGGCCAGCCGTCCCCGTCGAAATCGGCCACCGCCAGCCCCTTGGCGTCACGCGGCACCAGCAGGCCGCTTTCCGTCAGGGGCACCGGGGTGAGCCGGCCGGTCCCGTCGCCGCGCAACAGGCAGCTCAGGCCGCCGTCGAACCGCCCGATTTCCGGAAGGGGCGCGAAGGAATTCTGGACGGCGTAGACGTCGGCAAAGCCGTCACCGTCGAAATCGCCGGCCACGACGCCGTAAATCGGCGCGATCTGGGCCAGCCGGGGCAGCGGTTCGAAGCGGTAGGTGCCGTCGGACTGGCTCAGGAACGCTCCGCTACGAAACTCGGTCGCGGTGAGGCGCCCCGCCCGGGCCAGCCGTTCCGGCGCGAAGGCCTGGTCCACGGTCGCCCGCGCGTAGCCCTCGTAGGTTGGAAACCGCCGGCCCAGGTCCGGCATGACCGCGGCCAGCACGTTCCGCCCGCGCACCGGGTAAAGGGCGTCGCCCTCGTACTTCGCCTCGAGAAGCAGCGCGTGGCCGGAGCCGTCGAGATCGCCGTAGAAGAGCACCGCGGGATGGTCGGGGCTGGCGCGGTACATCGTGTTCAGGCCGAGGTTGCCGGCGACGTAGTCCGGGCGGCCATCGCCATTCAGGTCGGCGGCGCACAGCGAATTCCACCAGCCGCGCCCGGCCGCGGTGAATCCCGCCCGGTCCGACCAGTCTTCGAAGCCGCGGCCGGCGTTGTTGTGGAAGTACCGGATGGGGCCCCATTCCGTCGCCACCAGGAGATCCACCCAGCCATCGCCGTCCGCGTCGGTCCAGAGCGCCGCGGTGACGAGGCCGACGTGCCGCAGCGCGGGCGCGAGCGCGTCGGTGACGTCGACGAACGTCCCGTCCCGGTTTTCGAGCAGGGCGCTGACCGGGACCTCGGGGTACCGGCCGGGCACGAGCCTGCCCCCGATGAACAGGTCGAGCCGACCGTCCCGGTTGAAATCGGCGGCGACCGCCGCGCCCGCGCTGACCGGGAGCGGCGGGAGCGTCCCGTCCGGGGCCGGATGGAACGTCCCATGTCCGTCGTTCAGGAAAAGCTGCGGTTGGTAGGCCGGATCGCCCGCGGGCCGGGCGTCGCCGCCCTTGGTCAGCAGCAAGTCGGGGCTGCCGTGCCCGGTGGCATCGAAAAATAGCGGCGCGGCGTCCGCGGTCCCCGTCGGCGGCCCGAGGAACGTGGAGCCGGCCGGCATGTATTGCCCACCCCCGAGGTTGGACAGAAGCTGGGCGCGTGCGCCTTCCGTTCCGCCGACGCACAGATCGTCCTCGCCGTCTCCATCCACGTCCGCAACCGCGGCCCCCGGGCCGGGCCGGCCGTGCCGGATCGGCAGAAGCGGCTGGCGAAACTCCGCGCTGGCCGGAGGCTCGGGCGACGCGACGGCCAGGCCCTGGTCGGGGCTGACAGGAACGAACTGGCCGGCGGGCTGGGGCAGATTGGTCGCGGCCGGATTCAGCCGGGGGCGCGGGCCAGTGGGTTCCACCACCGTGTAACGCCGGTCGGCGGGCAGGTCGTGGAAGGTCTGGGTCAGGCCGCTCGGCCAGAAGATGTCCAGCCGCCGGATGATTTCGGCGTCGCCCAATCCGAAATGCACGGCGGGCTCGCTGGTCGACGCATATCCCCGGGCGAGGACGAGGTTCCGGACCTGCCGGCCCGCCGCTGTCTCCAGGCGGACCGTCGCGCCGACGCCGAACCGGTTCGAGATGGTCCCGCGCAGGTCAATCATCACGCGGTGGCCGGTGTCGCAATCGTTGCGGCACAGCGTGACGTTACCGTTCTGGCTGGCGTAGACGAGATCGAGGTCGCCGTCGCCATCAAGGTCGCCGAAGGCGGCCCCCGATCCGACGCCCACCTGGTCGAGGCCCCAGGCGGCGCTCACGTTTTCAAAATCCAGATCGCCGCGGTTGCGGAAAGCCAGGTGCTGCTCGGCGAGTGGCGGGCTGGCTTTGATGATGGCGATGCGTTCGGCCATGGACTCGCGCGACTGCATGCGCGCCAGGACGTCGCCGTCCTGAAGGTCCCGCGCCATCCCGTTGGTGAAGTGAACGTCAAGCCGGCCGTCGTTGTCGAGATCCTCGAAGCGCACCGACCAGGTCCAATCGGTCGCATCGAGCCCGGTGAGGAAGGCCGCCTCGAGCATGACCCCGGCGCCCGTGTTCACGTACAGCGCGTTGCGCATGTATTGGGGCGCGGCTTCCGGCCGCCGGATGTCTTCCATGAGACCCGACCGCACGAGGGCGATGCCCCGCTGGTCCATGAACCGCGATGTCCGCGCCATGTCCGCCACGAACAGGTCGATGTGACCGTCGTTGTTCACGTCGCCCAGATCGGCCCCCATGGAGGAGTGCGGCGTTTGCGGAACGACCCAGCTGAGCACGTTGGTGAAGGTGCCGTCGCCGTTGTTCCGATACAGTTGGTCGGGATCCTTGAAATCGTTGTCGACGTAAAGGTCGGGCCAGCCGTCCTCGTTGTAATCCCACCAGGTGGCGCCGTGGCACTGGGTTTCGCCGGAGATGCCCGCCGCCTCCGTCACGTTGGTGAAGGTGCCGTCGCCGTTGTTGTGGAAAAGGTAGTCGCGCTGGCCGTTGGGGTGGCGCTCGACATCGATGATGTTGGTCAGCACATAGACATCGAGCCAGCCGTCCCGGTCATAGTCACAGAACGCCGCCATGCTGCTGGCGTTGTTCACCGCCAGACCGCGGGCCGCGGCCTCCTCCTTGAACGTGCCGTCGCCCTGGTTGATGTAGAGGAGGTTCGGGGCGGCGAAGCGGCAGACATAGAGATCGAGCCGCCCGTCGTTGTTCACGTCGGCGAACGCCGCTCCTTGTTTCCAGGCGTCGGTCGGGCCCGCCACGCCGGCCTTGGCCGTGACGTCCTCGAACCGCATGCCCCCGAGATTGCGAAACAGATGGTTGGGGCCGGTCTTGCAGACGACGAAGATGTCGGGAAGCCCGTCGCCGTCATAATCGCCAATCGCAATGCCGGTGCCGATGGCGCCCAGCACGAATTCCCGGTAGCGCTCTCCCCACATTTTGGGGTCGTCATAGGGATTGTCAGCCCTCAAGCCGCTTTGCTCCGGCGGCACGATGGAGAACATCGTGCGGCCGCGCGGTCCGGAGCGCGGCGCCAGCGGTCGCGAGGAGAGGCCGGGGACGGATTCCGCGTGGCCCGTCGTCGTGGCAACCAGGATAGCGGCCACAATCGCGGCCCGGCGAATGAGCGGTGGGTAGACCCGGGTCATCGTTGCGACTCTGGGAGGCTCTTCGAAAGAATGCGATCTGGCGTGAAGTGCGAAACAAACCGGAGCGTACACTAACGTTTGAGCAACAAGTCGATTCCGGTCGCAAGGTCCAGCCAGCGGAATTTGAGTGGGTTCAGGGCTGGCCCGGACTCATTGGGAAATGGCTCCCATCCGTCCGGGCGTGAAGCAGTATTTCGCCACTGTAACCGCCTAAGACGCAACGGTTAAATATGAAAAGTTGGTCGGAGTGGCCATCGGGGGGACCAATTGGTAAGGTATTATATTGCAATATATTATGCTGCATCTCTCGTCGAGTCGATGGAGCACCTCCGAGAGCACGCTTCACGCGGCGATCGAAACCGGGCGGACCGGAGACGCCGCGATCGATTCAACACCATGGCCGCGCGCATATTCGCATCGATGGTCCGCCTCCGGTCCGCCAATATCTGGCCGACAATGAAAAGGAAGCGGCGTTGCCTGGAGCCCACATTCCCCATGGATCCCGACGAAGCGTCCAGCGAGGCTCGTCTTGCCTGCGCCGGATCGGCCGGCGATGGCCTTGGCCAGCGACCACTCGCCGATGTGGCCAGGCGTGCGCAGATCGTGGCGCGCGCGCCGACTCACCGGACGACCGTGGCCGCCGGCGATCTGGATGCCGATGGTCGCCCGGTCCTCGTGCCGGCCGGATTCCACGCCTCTCCTTCTTGGGACCGGACAAGCCGGGTGGGTGGGTGGCGCCGGACCTCCTCTCCATGAACCGGAAGTCACTGTTGTGGCTCGCGGGTGCGGCGGCCACCGTCGCCCTGGCCGCGGGCGGAATATGGCTGGCCCGCGATTTCCGCGACCGCCGGGCGTGGGCCGCGGCGCGCCCGCCGATCCCGGACCTGACCGGATGGCCGGGGAAATTCCTGTCGCAGGTGAATGCGGCGGATGCCCGGACGGCGCACTGGCCGCCGCGCGCGGCGGCACTGGGCGATCTGGGTGTGCTTTACCTTGCCAACGGTTTTTCGGTCCAGGCGGAAACCTGCCTGCGCGCCGTGTGCCACTACGATCCGGCCAACGCGCGCTGGCCGCACCTGCTGGGCAGCCTGCTGGCCGGCTACGGCCGTCTCGAGGAGGCGCTGCCGCTCTTCCAGGCCGCCGTGGCCCGCAACCCCGGCGACATTCCGGCGCGTCTCCGGGTGGGGGACATCCTGCTGAAAACAAACCGGCCCGAGGCGGCGGCCACGGCCTATCGCGAAGTGCTGCAAATCTCGCCGACGGACCCTTATGCCATGCTCGGGCTGGCCCGGATCGATCTCGCGGGCGGACGCTGGTCGGCGGCCCGGCTCCAGCTTGAGGCGGCCACCCGCGCCCATCCGGATTTTCCCGCCGCCTTCAACCTGCTGGCGAAGATCTACGAACGCGCGGGCAATACGGAACGGGCGGAGGAGTCGCGGCAGCGGGGGGAGACCTTGGGGCGTTTTCGCGATGTGCCGGATCCCCAGGTCGATGACTTGTGGCAGGTTTGCTATGATGTTTACCGGCTGCAGGTGACCGCGGCGACCCGCGTCTCGACGGGCCAGGGGCGCGCGGCGCTGCCCGTCCTCGAGCGCGCGCTCGACCTGGCGCCGGCCAACGCCTATCTCGAGCGGCAGATCGGGAATCTCCGGCGCGAGCTCGGCGATCTGGCGGCCGCCCGCGAACACCTGGAGAAGGCGGTGGGCCTTCAGCCGAACGAGGCCGCCGCGTACCTCGACCTGATCGCGGTATACAAGGCGCAGGAAGATTCTGCCGCCCGGTCGCGGATTCTGGACCAGGGACTGCGGCAATGCCCCAACGACGCCGGTCTCCATTTCGAGCGCGGTCTCGAGCGCGTGACCGCCGGCCAGTTCGAGACGGCTGTGTCGTCGTTTCAGACCGCGATCCGCCTAAGCCCGGAAAAGGTGCCGGCTTACTTCCAGCTCGCGCTCGTCCTGTTCCGCCTCGGACGTCCCGAGGAAGCGGCCGCGGCGCTCGAGACGGCGCTGGTCCACGAACCGGACTACGGTCCCGGATTGCAGGCGCTGATCCATTACCGCATCACCCAACATCAGGCGGCGCCCGCGGCGGCCCTGTTGGCCCAGGCGCAGCGCCTGGGGCTGAATGGCACGGCATTCACGGAACTGGCCCAGGACTACGAACGCGTATTTGGCCAGCCGCCCCCGGAGCCGCCAGGTCCGACGATGTAGCGCCGCGGCGCCGGCCCGGAGGCGGACGCCCACGCGTCAGCCCCTGGGCGGGGCGGTGGTGCCATCCTGCCAGTAACCCGGGATGTAGGTCGCCGAGGGATTGGCCGGCGCGCCGCGGCAGAAGGTCCGCACCAGCACCGCCAGCTGTTCCAGGGCGCGCATGCCAACCAGCCGGTGGTTCTGGACGATGCCAGCCAGCCCCGGACGGTCCGGAGGCACGTCCAGCGAGGCGAAGGCGACATCGCGCGGGATCCGCAGGGAGGTGCTGGTCACCAGCGGGCAGCCCCCGGTTTCAGGGGCCGGCGTAAAGAGTTCGCCCCAATTTGTCATCACCGCGTCGACCGACTGGTCCTTGATCCAGCGGGCCACCCGCGCCGCCACCGCCTTGATGGGGCGGCGCTCGAACAGCAGGGGAGGCACGCGCTCGCGCTCGTCCAGCTCCGCCTGCTCCACCAGCACGCCGGAACTGAAGGTGCTCTCCAGGCGCGATTCGTCATCCAAGGCGGTCGCCAGCCCGATGCGGCGGTAACCGAGCGCGCGCAGCCGGCGCATGCCCAGGCGGGCGGCCTGGCATTGGTCGTTCGAGACCACGTCGAGCGGCGGCAGGAGGTGGTGCGATTCGATCTTGACCGCGCTGAAGCGATCCCAGTCGAGGTCCACGGAGAGCGTGGCGGGCGTGAAGGTCGACAGCAGGATGCCGGTGATCCCGCGCGAGAGCAGGATCGTATTCAGGCGGCCGGGGGTCATTTCGCGCGCGCCGAGCGCGAAGACCTCGAGCGCCAGATGCTCGGTTTCCGCCGCCGCGCGCACGCCCTCCTGAACCCGGGGATGGCAGGGGGCCCCGGAAAAGATGGGGCTGGTGGCGGCGTCCACGAGAAAGGCGACGGAGTGGGTCTGCTTCATCGCGAGCTTGCGCAGGCGGTGCGAATTGAACGCGTCGAGAAGCGGATCGCGCATGTAACCGACCTGCCGGGCCGCGGCGAGGATCCGTTCGCGGGTGGCCGCCGGGATGCTGGGGTGCGAGCGGAGCGCCAGGGAGACCGTGGTGGGGTGGACGCCGGCGAGTGCCGCCACCTCATCCATGGTGTGATAGACCGGGGCGCCGGGCAGCGCCCGCCGGCGCGGGGCGGGGGCGGGCGGAGCCGGGGCGGTTCTGCGGGAAGGCGGCACGGGCGGAATCGGTCAGGCGGATGCGGCCATGGCGGCCGGCAGCGGGGCGCCGGCGGCCCTGGCCGGGGCCGAGGCGCCGTCCTGCCAGTGGCTCTTCACATAGGTGCGCGAGGCAAACTGGGGCATGCCCCGTTCGCCGGACTTGAGGAGCGTGGTCAGAAGCGAGACGGCTTTGGCCCCGACCAGCCGGGGGTTGGGGCAGATGCCGGCGAGATGGTCGTCCTCATCGAGCAGGCTGAGCGAGGCGCAGGCCACGTCGCCCGGCACCCGCAGTCCGGCGGCCCGGATGATTTCGTCGGCGCCCGTCCGGTTGTACAACACCGCATCGACCCGGTGCTCGCGGGTCCACAGCCGCAACCGGTCGCCCGCCTCGGCCGCGGAGCAGTCGTAGGGAAACAACAGACTCGGCAAGCGCTCCGTCGCCGGACGCGTCCATTGCTCCAGCAGGTAGCCGGCGGTATGGAGCTTCTCCGTGGCGTCCTCGTCGGCGCGCCCGACCGCCAGGCCGATCCGCCGGTAGCCGAGCGCCCGCAACCGCTGGAACGCCAGCCGCACCTCCTGCCGGTGATCGCTGGCGAAGACGGGCGCCGCCGGTTCCATGTGGAACGAATTGATTTTGACCACGCAATAGTCGTCCCAATCGAGGGTGACCCGGGCGTAGCGCGGATCGAAAGCCCCGATGACGATGCCGGAAATCCGGGCGTCCCGCAAATGGCGCCCGAGTCGAAGCGACTCGTACGGCGCGCCTCCGATCACCAGCAGATCGAGGTCATAGCCCAGGAGGCCCGCCTGGGTGCGGGCGCCCTCGAGAAACTGGCTCCGCAACCGACTGAGTTCCTCGGCCTCGTCAATGGGGCGATTGGCCAGGTAGGCGATGCGCGGCGGATTGGCGCGAACCGGGCCATGCAAATGATAATGGGTCAGCGCCGAGAACACCGGATTCGGCGCATAGCCCATCTGCCGGGCGACGGCCCGAACCCGGTCTTTCGTGGACGCCGGCAGGCTCGGGTGATCCCGCAGGGCGAGCGAGACCGTGGTGAAATGGACTCCCGCCGTTTTGGCGATGTCTTTGATGGTCGGGGCGCGGCCGGGTTGGTCCCTCGGCGACGCCGCAGAAACTGGAAGGTCTCGGGACAACGTAACGCGGCTGCACGGACAACCGCGGCGGCGCGCGGGATTACGGAAACCGCCTCGGAAAGCCAATCCGCCTTCCTGAATTGGATCGACTGGTTAGTCAAGAGTGGCGGCGGCGCCCTCCGCGCGTTCGGCGTCCGGCCGGCGCCGCGGGCTCCCGTTGGGGGCACTACACCCCATACCGCCCGCCCCCACGGGGGCGCATGATTGACGGGGAAGACTTGGGGCGGGAACGGATCCCGGCCGCAAGGCCGGGCCGCATCCTGTCTCCAATCTTCCGTTACGGACCGCCCTCGTAATTTCCACCTCCCCGCCACACCGGTCCACCGGACCATCAGTCAACCTCGCTCGCAACATGAAACACCACCACGGCCACCCTGCGCACACGGACTCCACCGCCCCGACCGACACGCTTCACACCCTGCCCCATGATGAAATCGCGCAATGCGCGCGCGAACTCTGGGCCCAGCAGGGTTGTCCCGAAAACCGCGACGAGGCGATCTGGCTGGAGGCGGAGAGCCGCCTGCTGGCGTCGCGCCGGGGGGCCAGTCGGAGTCTTCCCGCCGTCGGCTCCGTGTGTTGAGGGCTGCCGCCGCCCCTCCCTTCGGGACGAGCATCCGGGTTGAAGCAACGGGCCGGGTCTTCAGCCCGGGGCGTCTGGTGCGCCCCCGTATTCCGTCAGCGCCCGGCCCGGCTGACCGGCGCGGTCTCAGTCACCGCCGGAAGGGGCCGGGTCGCCGTTTTCCGCCTCGCGGCGCTCGAGCAGAGACTCGAAGGCCATCGTGGAGCCGGACAACTCCTGCTGCCGCTCCCGGACCAGGGCTTCATAGGTGGCCGGCGGCTGCGGGTTCCGGTAAAAGACGCCGGTGTAGAGCGTATCGCCGTAGTGCTGCGCCAGTTCCATTGCGCGGAGATGGTTGGCGGTATCGTGCCCCTCATCCTCGAGCCGGTGCATCCGCCGGCGCTGGGTCTTGAGCTGCGTCTCGGGGTCGCCGTAGGTGATGCAGGGCGACTGGACGTTAACAAAGGCGAAACCCGGGAAGCGGATGGCCTCCTCGATCATCTTCGCCAGGCCCTCCATGTCGGCCGGGACGCCTTGGGCCACAAAGCCGGCCCCGTAGGCGAGCACGGTCAGCAGTGGATTCACCGGCGCTTCCAGGCTGCCGTAGATGGAGGAGGCGGTCTTGGTGCCGCGCGGGGCGGTCGGGGACAACTGCCCCTTGGTCAGGCCGTAGACCTGGTTGTCCATGACGATGTAGGTCACGTCGATGTTGCGGCGCGCGGCATGCGGCACGTGCCCGCCGCCGATCGAAAAACCGTCGCCATCGCCGCCGGCGACCAGGACCAGCAGGTTCGGATTGGCCAGCTTGATGCCCTCGGCGATCGGCAGCGCGCGCCCGTGCAGGGAGTTGAAGCCGTAGGCGGTCGTGTATCCCGGGATGCGGCTCGAGCACCCGATGCCCGAGATGAACGCGATCTCATGCGGGGGACGGCCGATGGCCGCGAGCGCCCGGTAGATGGCCGTGACGACCCCGTAGTCGCCGCAGCCGGGGCACCAGATGGGTTTCAGGCTGCTGCGAAAGTCCTTCGTGGTGAAGACCTCCGGGCTGAGGGGGCATTCCGTGCTCATGCGACCCCTCCAGAACGCGCGCCGGCGGCCGTCGGTGCGGCGGAGCGCCCCAGCTTGCGGAGTTCAGCCACCACCTCGTCGGGCGCGATGGGATTGGAGCCGCTCTTGGCGAGGGAGTGAAATCCGGGGGGAACGTTGACCCACATGCGGATGACGCGGGCCAGCTGTCCCTGATGGGACTGCTCGACGACGAGGCAGCTGTGCAACGAGGCGAAGAATTCCTGGTAGATTTCCTCGGCCACGGGATAAAGCAGTTTGGGAATCAGCAGCTTGACCTTGAGGCCGTCGGCCCGCGCCAGTTCGAGGGCTTCCAACGCGACGCCGGCCACGCTCCCCCAGCTGATCAGGCCGAGCGAGGCGTCCGCATCGCCGGCCGTCACGAACAGATCGCGGCGCCGGCCCAGCGGGGCCATCTTGCGGAGCCGCTTGTCGTTCATGCGGGCGTGCATCTCGCCGTTGGCCGTCGGGGCGCCCTGCTCGTCGTGCTCGATGCCGGCGGCCAGGTAGTTGCCGCCTTTCATGCCGGGATGGCTGAGGGGGCTGATGCCCGACTCGGTGAAACGGAAACGGAGGTACGGCGCCAGCTCCGGCCCGGACGGCTTGAGCCGCTCCACCAGCTTGAAACGGGAGGTGTCGATCGGATCCACGATCTCCTTGCGGTGGGCGATCTCCTGGTCCGAGAGCACGATGACCGGGGTCTGGTAGTGCTCGGCGATGTTGAAGGCCTCGACGGTGACCCCGAAGGTGTCCTCCACGCTGATCGGCGCCAGCACGGGCCGGACGGTGTCGCCGTGCGCCGAAAAGGCCGCGGCGAACAGGTCGGCCTGCTCGCGCTTCGTCGGCATGCCGGTCGACGGACCGCCCCGCTGCACGTCGATGCAGACCAGCGGCAGTTCCGCGACGCTGGCCAGGCCGAGCATCTCGGCCTTGAGGGACAATCCGGGGCCGGAGGTGGCGGTCATGGCCTTGACGCCGGCAAAGGACGCGCCGATCGCCGCGGCCGCGCCGGCGATCTCGTCCTCCGCCTGCAGGAACGAGCCGCCGTATTTCCAGATTTCGCGGCTGAGATACTGCATGATCTCCGAGGCCGGGGTGATGGGATAACCGCCGAAGAACCGGCAGCCGGCGAACACCGCCGCGGCCCCGCACATCTCGTTGCCATCGGTCAGCAGCTTGCGCCGCCCGGTGGGCGCCGGCGGCCGCAGGTGCCGCGCGTCCGCCAGCGGATGCTGCCGGGCATAGTCGGCCCCGGCGGCGAATGCCCGCTCGTTGCCTTGCAGGACGGCCTCCCCCTTGCGGGCGAATTTCTTGCGGATGCCGTCCAGAATATGGTCCCCGGGCAGGCCGAACCAGCCCGCGAGCAGGCCGAGCACGATGTTGTTCTTGGCCAGCAGCGTGCCGGCGGTCTTTACGGCGAGATCCTCCATCGGCACGGACAGCGCCGCCGCCGGCCGGACGCCCCCAAGGGGCAGTGCCGCCGGATCGACCCCCGTCTTGCTCTCGTAGATGACCACGGTGTCCGGGCCGACCGCCAGTTCGCGCCCGAAACGCAGGAAATCCTCCCAGTTCAGCGCGACCGCCACGTGGAGGGTGCCGCCGGGATTGAGCACCGGCCGCGCGGCCACGCGCAGGCGGCAGGAGGACTCGCCGCCCCGGATCTGGGAGCCGAAGCTCTTGGTCAGGATGGCGAAGTAGCCCGCCGCGGCGGCGGCGCTGATAAGCGACTCACCCGCGGAAACGATCCCGTCCCCGCCGGATCCGGCCATGCCGATGATCAGGTCGTCGGCCGGGATGGCGGGGGAGAGATTCT
>Ga0265338_10009157_pt1 | contig 11878 bp, 13 predicted proteins | sample 42126metaG_FD_193579 | JGI IMG/M metagenome (GOLD analysis project Ga0265338, IMG submission 193579) | Rhizosphere microbial communities from Carex aquatilis grown in University of Washington, Seatle, WA, United States - 4-21-26 metaG | ecosystem: Host-associated > Plants > Roots > Rhizosphere... | reverse complement strand
GCGCCACCATTCCGATCTCGCCGCGCGCGCCGGAGATGGGCTTGCCCGCGTTGCGCGACTCGATGCGCGACAGCTCCTCGTGGTGCTCCTCGACGAGCGTCGCGAGCCGGCGCAGCAGCCGGGCGCGGTCGGCGGGCGCGACCCCGCGCCACGCCGGGAACGCTGCGCGCGCCCGCGCGACGGCGGCGTCCGTCTACTCGACGCCGGCGGATTCGAGCTCGGCGATCGCCTCCTCCGTCGCGGGGTTCAGAACGACGGTCACGCGCGACGCTCCGCGCGGTACGACTGCGCCTCTGCGACGAGCGCCTCGAACAGGCGACTGTCCTCCCCCGCTTCCGGATGCCACAGCACGCCGAGCGCGAACCGACGCTCCGGATCCTCCAGCCCTTCGACCGTTCCGTCGTCGGCCCACGCCACCTCGCGCAGCCCCTCGCCGACGGTGCCGACGCCCTGGTGGTGGTGCGACTTCACGGGAGTGCGGCCGTCGAGAACCGAGCCGAGGCGCGAGTCGTCGTCGATGCGAACCTCGTGGTCGGAGAAGTGGCCCTTCACCGCGCGATGCAGCTCGTGCCCGACGACTTCCGGAAGATGCTGGACGAGATCGCCGCCGCGCGCGATGTTCATGATCTGGAAGCCGCGGCACACGGCGAGCAGGGGCATGTCGCGCGCGAGCGCAGCCTGGAGCAGCGCCAGCTCTCCGGCGTCGCGCTCCGGCCGCGTCCCGCTCGTCTCCGGATGCGCATCCGCGCCGTACGAGTCCGGGTCGACGTCGGCGCCGCCGGAGAAAACGAGCCCGTCGAGCGCGTCGAGCGTCTCCTCGATCGCGTCCGCGCTCGGCGGCACGAGCAGCGCGCGCCCGCCCGCTGCCTCGACGCTGCGCACGTAGTCGTACGGGATCAGCGCCGCGTCGAGCTGCCAGTGGCCCCAGCTCGCCGGCTCGACGTACGTCGTGATCCCGATGAGAGGCCGGCTCATCCTCGCTCGAAGAAGCGCTCGCGCTCGTAGCCGGTGACGACCTCGTCGAAGAGCCGCTGCTCGGTCCGCGCGTACACGAGATAGTGGTCGACGACCTCGTCGCCGAACGCCTGCCGCGCCATCGTCCCCTGCTCCAGCTCGTGGATCGCGTAGCGCAACGCGGGCGGAAACCGGTCGACGTCGGACTCGTACGCGTTGCCCTCGAACGCGGGCCCGAGCTCGAGCTTGTTCTCGATCCCGTACAACCCCGAGGCGATGAGCGCGGAGAACGCGAGATACGGATTCGCGTCGGCGCCCGGGATCCGCGTCTCCGCGCGCAGCGACGAGCCGTGTCCGACGATGCGGAAGCCGCAGGTGCGGTTGTCGTACCCCCAGGCCAGCGTCGTCGGTGCCCAGCTCGCGGCGGCGTACCGCTTGTACGAGTTGACCGTCGGCGCGACGAAGATCGCCAGCTCGGCGGCGCAGGCGATCTGCCCGGCGAGGTAGTGCTTGAAGACGTCGGACTCGCCGGCGAACGCGGCCTTGCCGTCCTGCCACAGGCTCGAGTGGATGTGACACGACGAGCCGACCCAGCTGTGATCCGGCTTCGCCATGAACGTCACCGACAGCCCGCGCTCGTATGCCATCGCCTTCAGCCCCGTCTTGTAGATCACGTGGTCGTCGGCGGCCTTCAGCGCGTCGGCGTAGCGGAAGTTGATCTCGTGCTGTCCCGGCCACGCCTCGCCCTTCGAGCTCTCGACGCGCATGCCCGCGTCGCTCATCGCGTTGCGCACGTCGCGCAGGAACGGCTCGTCGTAGCCGCTCCCGAGGATGTGGTAGTCGAGGATGTACGGCACCGACGGCGTCAGGTCGTGGTAGTGCTTCGCCCGCGCCTCCTCGTAGCTCTCGCGGAAGAGGAAGAACTCGAGCTCCGAGCCGACCATCGCGTCGTACCCCAGCGCCTGCGCCTTCGCGATCTGCGCCTTCAGCAGCTGCCGCGGCGACGGCGCGACCGGCGTCCCGTCGTGGCCGACGACGTCGCAGAGAACGAGCGCGGTCGCCTCGTGCCACGGGACGCGGCGCAGCGTGCCGAGATCCGGCTGCATGCCGAAGTCGCCGTAGCCGCTCTCCCAGCTGGCGAGCGCATAGCCCGGAACCGGGTTCATCTCCATCTCGAGGGCGAGCAGGTAGTTGCAACCCTCGACCTCGTGCCCGGCGTCGAGCTCCTCGAGGAAGAACTTCGCGTGCAGCCGCTTTCCCATCAGGCGGCCCTGCATGTCGGTGAACGCCGCGATCACCGTGTCGACCGCGCCGCTGTCGACGTCGACCCGCAGCTCCTCGAGCGTCAGCATGGGGCGACCATATACAAGGACGGACCGGGTCAGTGCGGAAGGGTGAACAGCCCGGCGATCCCGAGCCCAAAGACGAGGACCGCGACGATCGAGTCCCAGCCGAGCCGCGCGAAGCAGTGCCGCGGCCGCGCGATCACCCCGAAGGTGAAGACGATCGTCAGGGCGATGCCGAGTCCGGCGAGCCAGGTGTCGAGATCGCCGGCGGTCGGCAGCACCGGCGTCCCGGCGACGAGGTCCGCGAGCAGGAAGAGGCAGACCTGGAACGCGTTTCCGCCGAAGATGTCGGCGACAGCGAGCTGGTTGTCGCCGAGCCTGACGGCGGCGATGCCGGAGCTGATCTCCGGGAGCGCAGTCGCGAACGCGAGCACCGTCGCGCCGAAGATGACGCCGTTGATCCCGGCCCTCGAGGCGATCGCGCTGCCGCTCACCTCAAGACCGACGCCTGCGATGAGCGTCACGGCGGCGGCGAGCGCGAAGACGGCGATCGCCAGGCGCGCCGATCCGGTCGCGCGCGCCGGCGTCTCCTTCGGATTGCGGACGCGGCGGTGCCGTCGTCCGGGGCTCGCCCCCGGCGCCTCGACGATCCACCCCGGCGTCGTGCGGACCCGGTTCAGGACGAAGATGCCGCCGAACCACGCGACCACGATCAGGAGCGACGCAGGACTGACCGGCCCGATCGCCACCGATTTCGGCAGCAGCGTCCCCATCACGGCGACGGCGACGACGAACACCACGAGCGAGCCCTCGATCACGGGCAGCAGCGAGCCGACGAGGAACGACAGCGCCTGCTTCGGCGAGCAGGCGGCGTCGCAGATGACGATCGCCATCGTCTGCATCGCGACGCCACCGATCAGGTTTCCGGCGGCCAGGTCGAGGTGCCCCGACGACGCCGCCGAGACGGTGATCGCCACCTCGGGCAGGCTCCCGGCGATGGCGAGCAGGATCACGCCGCCGAGCGCCTCGCCGAGCCCGAAGCGCCGGTCGAGAACGTCCGTCGTCCTCGACAGCGCCACGCCGGCGATCCACGTCGCGACCGCGCCGACGGCGAACACGAGGACGAGCAGTGGCGTCGAGAGAGACGTCATGGCTGCGCCGCCACATCGTCCCGCCCGCGTCGGTCGGCACCGGATCACCCTCTCGGGATGAGGTGACGGCGCCGGCGCGAGAACACGATGGAGTCGTGGCCGAAGTCCCGGCGTCCCCTGCCAAGCGTCCCGAGCAGGCGTGGTGGCGCAAATTCAACATTCGCGTCGCGCTCGTGCGCGTGCCCGTGAACGGGGCGGCGGTGGCGCTGACCGCGTTCGTCCTGTCGGGCGTCCACGTGACCACCAAGCATCACGTGATCGGCTACCTGATCATCGGCGCGGTCTTCGGGCTGCTGAACGCGTTCGTCAAGCCCGCTCTCCAGTACGTGGCGCTGCCGTTGCTGCTCGAGTCGTTCGGGCTCGTCGTCATCCTCGTCGACGTCCTCGTCTTCTGGCTGCTCGACAAGCTGTTCCCGCGCGTCATCCACGTCGACGGGTTCTGGTGGATGCTCGCGGGCGGCGCGCTGCTCGGATTCCTCAGCTTCCTCTTCGACAACCTGTTCGGGCTGACGCCGCCGATCGTCGACGACCGGCCGGAGACCCGCCCGGGAGCCGCAGCGTGAGACGGCAGACGCAGCGCGAGAAGCTCCACGAGCGGGTCCGCCTCCTCCAGGTCTACGAGGTGTTCATGCGCTACGGCACCGATGCCGCCTTCGATCGCGGCGCTCTCGGTGACTTCCGTCGCAGCATGCAGAACTGGCTCTACCGCCCCGAGCATCCGGTCGAGCCGCTCGCCGACCCGGTCAAGGTCCGGCTCCTCCTCCAGGAGCTCGGCCCGACGTACGTCAAGTTCGGGCAGATCGTCTCGAGCCGCGCCGACTCGCTGCCGCAGGACTGGGAGCACGAGCTCGCGAAGCTCCAGAGCGACGTCAAGCCGTTCTCCGCCGAGGAGGCGCGCGAGGTCGTCGAGTCGGAGCTCGGCGCGCCGCCGGAGAGGCTGTACGCGACCTTCAGCGCGAAGCCGCTCGCCGCCGCGTCGCTCGCGCAGGTGCATCGTGCGACCCTCGAGGACGGACGCGACGTCGTCGTCAAGCTGCAGCGGCCGCGCATCGAGAACAAGGTCAAGTCGGACCTGCAGATCCTCCGCCGCGCCGCGCACACGGTGGAGCGGCGCTCCGCGTCGGCGCGCGACATCGGCATCGAGCAGGTGGTCACGGAGTTCGGCAGCACGCTGCTGCTCGAGCTCGACTACACGATCGAGGCGTACAACGCGCGCCGCCTCGCACACAACCTCGCCGGGATCGAAGGCGTCCACATTCCGGAGATCCACCGGCATCTGTCCGCGGAGCGCGTGATCACGATGGAGTTCATCGACGGTGTTCCCGCAACCGACCGCGAATCGATCGTCGCCGCCGGCCTCGACCCGGTCGCGATCGCCGATGCGGCCGTCCGCGCCTCGATCAAGATGCTGCTGATCGACGGCTTCTTCCACGCCGACCCGCATCCCGGCAACGTGATCGTCAGCCTCGACACCGGCGTCCTCACCTTCGTCGACACCGGCATGGTCGGGACGCTCACGCTGAAGCAGCGGTTCAACCTGATCAACCTCCTAACCACCGCGGGCCAGCGCGACCCGCTCGCGCTCGCGCAGGCGCTGCGCGGCGTCAGCCAGCCGATGGAAGCCCCGCCGCGCAACGGCAGCGCGCCGGACGGAAGCGCATTCGACCGGGACTTCGAGCAGACGATCACGCCGATGATGGACGTCGAGGAGGGCGAGACGCTCCAGCTGGCGAAGATCATGAGCGCCGCGCTCGAACTGCTGCGCGAGCACGGCCTGCGGCCGGATCCGCAGCTGTCGCTGGCGATGAAGGCGATGACGCAGTCCGAGCAGTTCACGAAGGTGCTCTATCCGCCCGGCTCCTCCGCGTCGTTCGTCGAGAAGGCGACCGCGATCACCCGCGAGCTCGTCGAGGAGAACATCACGCGCGACGCCGTCGTCGGCTACGCGCGCAAGCAGGGGATGTACGCCGCGCGCCAGGCCGCGCAGAACATGCCGTCGCTCCAGGAGGTCGCCGGCATCTGGATCAAGCAGCTGCGCTCCGGCAAGTTCGAGGTGAAGGTCGACACGTCGGACCTCGACCACCAGATCGACCGCGTGAACGACATGGCGCGGATGAGCACGTGGGCGATCGTCGTCGTGGGCGTGCTGATCGGCTCGGCGATCGCCGCGACGGCCGGCACCAGCGGATCGCTCGCCACCATCCGCCACATGGCGCTGATCAGCTACGCGATCGCGACCGTGATCGCGCTGCTCGTCATCCTGGTCATGGGCTGGCGGCTGATCCGCCGCGGCCGCCGCCGCTGACGGTCAGAGCCCGCAGCTCTCGCCGACGCGCAGGATCCGCACCTCGACCTCGGGCGCGACCTCGCCGACGCACGCGGCGAACTCCTCCGGCGCGTCGCCCGAGTACGGCGTCCGCCGGTAGACAGGCTTGAGCGTTCCCCAGTGGATCGGCACCGCGACGCGGGGCCTCAGTCGCCGCACCGCCTCCGCCGCACGCGCCGGATCGAGATGCCCGGGCGGAAGACGCGGGCCCCAGCCCGCGACCGGCACGAGTGCGACGTCCAGCGAATCGGCGATCGCGTCCATCCCGTCGAAGAGATCCGTGTCGCCCGCGAAGTAGATCGTGCGCGAGCCCGCGATGACGTAACCGAGCGACGGGAGCACGGGCGCGAGCGGATGCCGCGATGCACGATGCTCCGCATGCGTCGCGCGCGTGCGCACGCCGCCGACCTCCAGCTCCGAGCCCTCGTTCATCTCGACGACGGCGCCGACCTTCGTCCGGCGCAGCAGCCGCGCGGCACCGGCGGGGACGGCGACGCGCGCCGCGAGCGGCCCGAGGCGGCGGAGCGACGGCACGTCGAGGTGGTCGTAGTGGACGTGCGAGATCAGGACGAGATCGAGCGGCGGCAACGACGCGGTCGCAACCGCCTCGGCGCGCTCGAGATGCGCAAGCCGCCGGCGGAGAACCGGATCCGTGAGCACCTGCACACCGTCGAGCTCGATCAGCACGGTGGCATGGCCGAGCCAGGTGAGCCGCCCGCCGCTCATGTGGCCCGCGTCACGCAGCTGCGATACGCTCGGGCACATGGGCAACGGTATCGAGCTGTTCTGGACACTCGTCTGCTACGCCGTCGTCGCCGGCGGCGCCGTGCTCGGTGGTCTCGTCGGCTACTACTGGTTCGTCGAGATCCCGCGCCGCGAGCTCGGCCACTAACGGTTTACGACACCGGCAGCGACGCCACGTAGACCGTCGGTCCGGGCTGCGTCGTCACCTTCACCGCGTACGTCGTCGACGGCTTGAACCGGACGCGCGGGAACTTCCAGCCCTGCGGCTTGACGGTCGTGTTCACGAGCTTGGAGCCGGGCGCGCTGATCGTGAAACGCGCGGGATAGGCCCCGACGTTGTGGAGGTCGAGCGTGTACAGCGTCGCGCCGACGTGGTCCTGCGACATGTAGATGGCATTCCCGGTCGAGGTCACCCACAGCACCTTGAAGTCGGTGCGGGCGCCGGACGGTGCAGCGGCCGTGGCGGGCGACACGAGCACGATCGCCGCGGCAATCGCCGCGAGTGCGGTTCCGGCGACGAGACGGTGCGACGACGTCATCGAATCCTTCCTCCGGCGGCGCGCGCCGGCTCCGTGGCGACCGGGTGAAGCATAGGCGCCGGGGAGGCCGTCGACAGCTCGGTCTCGTCGGAGAGCCATCCGGCCAGCCGGTCGACGCCGACGGCCGCGGCGATCGCGCGCTGGCGCACGGCGCCGTTCGCGGTGACGAGGCCGAGCGCGTGACCGAGCTCGCGCTCGCAGCCGAGGGACACGGCGTACGGCTCCAGCTCGCCGACGAGGTCACGGAGCCGCTCGCGGGTCGCGAACGGAGCGCCGGTGTCGAGATCGACGAGCTCGCCGACGACCCCGTCGCGCACCGCGCGCCAGCGGTTCTCGGCGATCCGGTGCGTGTCGTGGACGTGCAGCCGGTCTCCAGCGTCGTACCGGTCGGCGAGCGAGGCGGCGAGGGACTGGCAGAGAGCCGCGATCGCCGCAGCGTCGTCCACGCGCGTCTGCGTGTCGGCGACCCGGATCTCGACCGTCCCGTAGGACACATTCAGCCGCAGATCCCACCAGTGGTAGCTCGGGTCGCGAATCACGGCGCCGCGCGCTCCCCAGGCGACGAAGTCCGTGTAGGCATTCCAGGAGTCGAACGCGGGCGGGATGCCTGAGCGCGGATGGTCCTCCCGCAGCTTCAGCCTGGTCGACGCCATCCCCGTGTCGCGGCCCTCGTAGAACGGCGAGTTCGCCGCCAGCGCGGCGATCTCCGGGAGGTACGAGCGGAACGCGTTGTAGACGGCGAGCGCCCGCTCGGCGCCGTCGACCGCGACGTGGACGTGGAGCCCGCTGGGCAGCGCCGCGCGGGCGAGCCACCGCAGCTCCTCGCCGATCTCCCGGAAGCGCCGGGTCGGCGTCACCGCGGACATCGTCGTCGAGGACGGATGGGTGCCGAGGGCTGCGAACCGGATCCGGTCTCGCAGCCGCTCGGCGAGGATTCGGCGCGCTGCAGCAAGCTCGCGGGCAACGTCGGCGACCGTCGACGCCGGCGGAGTCACGAGCTCGAGCTGCGCGCACCGAAGCTCAGGCTTGAAACGGGGATCGCCGTCCAACCACGCAAGGACGTCCTCGACCGCATCGGCCGGAAGGAAGGTCTCCGGGTCGAGCAGGATCACCTCTTCCTCCACGCCGACCGTGAGCGCAGGCGCGTGGTCGAAGCGGCGTTGCACGGCGAAGACGGCAGTCGGCGTGGTCATGGCGGCGTGAGGAGCGTGGCAGGCGGGTGAGCGCGCCGACAGGAGGCCCACGCCTCAGTCGCAGTGGCGCGGGCATCCGCCCAGTCTCGGAAACCCCGTTACCAGGAAAGGGCGGTAAGGAGGCTCTCCCCCGGCTCCCCCGCGACGAGCTCGACCGGGACGCCGTACAGCTCGAGCGCCACCGCCACCTCGTCCACGACCGCCCGGCGGCGCAGCGACCGGCGCGCGTTCTCCATCGGGATCGGGACGAACAGCTGCGACGGGTACCCGACCGAGGCCCGCCAGCCGCTCTCGGACTCGACGACGTCGCCCCACAGCGCGACGCGGCCGATCACGCGTATCCCCGTGCCCACCGGCGACGGAACGCCGAGATACCGCCGCGCCGCGGAGCGCGTCGACGCGGCGTAGATGCCGCAGCTGCACTCCTCGTCCGGCGCGGGATGCTCGTTCGAGTAGACCCGCCACGGGCGAAGGAGCGACCGGCGGCGGTGTTCGCAGCGCGCCTCGAGCGCGCTCCCCGGCTCCCACACCGCGTCGACGAAGACGCTCTGGAGAACGACCTGCCCGTTCCGCGAGCCGACGCGCCAGACGCGCCAGCCCTCGACCGGCTCCAGGTAGTCGGGTGCAGCGTTCACGCCGGCGAGCCGCGTCGCTGGCGGTCGGGCCGGCCCGGCGCAGGCGGCTTCGGGGTGGTCGGCTCCTCCGTCTCTGGCTTCCGCGGCACCGGGTCGCGGATCGGCTCGATCGTGTACTTGCGCTGTGGCTTCCCAATCTCCATCGGGCTCCCCCTTTCGCCACCGGCCGCGCTACCAGGAGGATCTCCGACCCGGACCGACACGGCCAGGCGGCGTGCGCGTCGATCGGCGGGGGGCGGGCGCGACCCCGCTCAGGGTGCCTCTACGTCCCGAGCAGCGACTTGCAGGAGGAGGACTGCTTGAACGCCTGCTGGATCTCGCCCTTGGGATCGAGCTTCTGGAGGTCGGTCAGCGTCGTCGACACCTCGTTGCCCATGGTGACGAGGGTCGAGCTGGCCGTGGACACGGCCGTGAGCACGCCTGCCGCGCCGGAGGCGTTGGAGATCGCATCCTGAATCGTCTGGACGTTCTTGCTCAGCTGGCTCGAGAGCTGGTTGACGTCGTCCTTCGCCTGCTGCCCGGACTGGGTGTCCGGCTTCCCGAGCTTCTTCAGGGAGTCGGCGAGCGTGTTCGTCGCATCCTTTGCCTGCGACGCCGCCGTGTTCAGCGAGTCCTGCGACACGCCGCCGGATTTCACGGTCGTCGCGATGTTGGTCAGCGACGTCTTCCAGGTCGAGACGGCGGTGCAGACGCCGCTCGCCCACGTGTCCGTCGGCGTCGTGTCGCTGCTGCTCGACCCGCCGCATCCGGCCGCGGCGAGCGCCGCAAACGCGACGAGGACCGCCGCTGCCGTTCTGATTCCCGTACCCGCCATCACCCTTGATCCGATCATCGGACGGTACGGCCCGCCAGGAAGCCCGCACGCCGCGGACACCCCGGCGGGCTACCCGTCCGGCACGGGGGCGGCGCGGGCCGCCGAGAGCTCCCGCACGATGTGGGAGATCGCCGAGGTCAAGGGCGCGGCGAGGATGAGCCCCGCCATGCCGAACAGCGCGCCGGCGCCGATCGTGACCACGAGGGTGACGAGCGGGTGCAGGTTCAGCGTGGCGCCGAAGGCGATCGGCTGCACGATGTTCTGGAGCAGCCCGTTCGCGAGCAGCACGATCACGAGCATGGCGAGCGCGATCCCAGCGCCCTGCGCGCCGAGGGCGAGCACGACCGCGAACGCACCGGCGATGAACGCGCCGATGAACGGGATGTACGCGGTGACGAAGGTGACGACGGCGATCGTCCCGGCGAGCGGCACGCCGAGCAGCCACGCGCCGATGCCGACGACGACGCCGTTGAACGCCGCGACGATCGTCACCCCGAGGAAGTAGCGGCGCATCGACTCGACCACGTCGCCGGTGATCGTCCGCGCCACCGACAGCGGAGTGCCCATGCGGACGTTCACCCACTCGCGGAGCTTCGGGCCGTCCTTCAGCAGGAAGAAGAGCGAGAACAGCGTGAACGACAGGAAGAACGCGAGCGACGCGATCCCCTGGATGCCGCTGATGACGCCGTGGACGAAGGTAGAGCGCGAGGACGAGACCGCCGCCGCCGTCCCGTCGGCCGCCTGTGAGGCGCCCGACTGGTCGACGCCGACGCTCTTGAGCCACGACTGCGCCTTGTCGAGCGCGGACCCGGCCTCCTGCGAGATCGCGCCCGACTGCGCCACGATCCCGCCGATGACGAGCACGCCGATGAGGATGCCGAGGGCGAGCAGCACGAGCAGGACGACGACGGCGCCCCACCCCCGCTTCCAGCCGTGGCGCTCGAGGCGCACGACCACCGGCGACGCGACGCAGGCAACGACGAATCCCGCGAGAACCGGCGTGACGATCCCGGACATCTTTCCGAGCGTCCACAGCAGCACGACCAGCAGCCCGATCGCGCCGAGCAGGAGCCACGACGTCCTGCCGAGATCGCGGACGGTCGGGCGCGCGCGGAAATAGCCCGCGAGCGCGGCGACATCGCCGGGCCGCATCGACGGTCCGGCGCCGGCCGCGTCCGAACCAGCCTCCACAGCGGCTCATTCTCCGATGTCCACCGCGTTCCTCCCCCTAGACTCGGGACGCGATGGCCGAGTCCGCGAACCCAGCCCAGGAGCCGCGGCGCGTTCCCTGGAAGCTGATCTGGCGGATCGTGCTGCTGCTGATCGGCGGCATCTCCCTGTACCTGCTCGCGCCGAAGCTGATCGAGATCTTCACGTCGTGGCCGGAGTTGAAGACGCTCGAGCCGTGGTGGGTCGGGCTGGCGCTGGTGTTCGAGGCGATGAGCTTCGTCTCGCTCTGGGCGGTGGAGCGAATCGCCCTGCGGACGACGAGCTGGTTCGCGGTCGGGACCGCCCAGCTGACGAGCAACGCTGCGGGAAGCGTCATCCCGGGCGGCGGCGCCACGGCCAGCGCGTTCGGCTACCGGATGCTCGTCCAGGCCGGCATCGAGCCGGGAGACGTGGCCGCAGGGCTGACGGCGACGATGCTCGGTACGACGGCGATGGTGTTCGCGCTGCCGCTGCTCGCGCTGCCCGCGATCCTCGGCGGCGTGGCGGCGCCGCGCGGCCTCGTCCAGACGGCGTACATCGGCGTGGGCGGATTCGTGCTCGTCGCAGCGCTCGGGGCGGCGGCCTTCCTGTGGGATCGCCCACTGCTGCTCGTCGGCCGCGCGGCGCGCTGGGTGCTGCGGCACACGCCGAAGCGGAACAAGGTGGCCGATCTCCCTCAGCGGCTGCTCCTCCAGCGCGACCGGATCAAGGGCGCGTTCGGCGAACGCTGGCACCTCGCGCTCGCCGGCGTCGTCGGCAAGGTCGGCTTCGACTACCTCGCACTCGTCTGCTGCCTCGCCGCCGTCGGCGCGCGGCCGGACCCGGCGCTCGTCCTGCTCGCCTACGTGGCGGGTGCGCTGCTCGCGCTGATCCCGGTGACGCCGGGCGGCCTCGGGTTCGTCGAGGCGGGGCTGACCGGAATGCTCGCGCTCGCCGGCGTCAGCGCCCAGCAGGCCCTCGTCGGAACGCTGGCGTACCGGCTCGTGTCGTTCTGGCTGCCGCTTCCGGTCGGCGGGATCGCCTATCT
>Ga0265338_10009155_pt1 | contig 11881 bp, 10 predicted proteins | sample 42126metaG_FD_193579 | JGI IMG/M metagenome (GOLD analysis project Ga0265338, IMG submission 193579) | Rhizosphere microbial communities from Carex aquatilis grown in University of Washington, Seatle, WA, United States - 4-21-26 metaG | ecosystem: Host-associated > Plants > Roots > Rhizosphere... | reverse complement strand
CTCGAGCGGCGGCGCTACGAGGAGCTGGAGGCACTCGGAGTCCGGAAGCTGGGTCAGCTTGCCGGGCTCCCGGGCGGCGCCGTGGCCGAACGATTGGGGCCGGACGGCCGGCGCGCCTGGGGCCTGGCGAGAGGCGGGGCGGCCGCGCGGGTGCGCGGCCGCAGGCCGCCCTCCGAGGTCGCCGAGTCGCTCGAGTTCCCGGACGCGGTCGGCAACGAGCTGACGCTGCGGCGCGCGCTCGGCGCGCTGGTCGAGACCGTGCTCGCGCGCCCCGAACGGCGCGACCGCTTCGTCCGCAAGCTCGCGCTCTCCGCTCGCCTCGTCGGCGGCGCCACCTGGCGGCGCACGCTCACGCTGCGCGAGCCGAGCGCCGAAGCCGAGCGCATCCGGATCGCGCTCGCGCCCCGCCTCGCCGAGATTCCCGCGCCCATCCTCGAGCTGCGGCTCGAGCTCGTCGAGCTGACCGCCCCCTGCGGCCACCAGCTCGAGCTGCTCGCCGCCGGCGCCGATGACCGCACGCGCCTCCGCGAGGGGCTGCGTCAGGTGCGCGCCAGCACCGGCCCCGGCTCCATCTGCACCGTCGTGGAGGTGGCACCGTGGTCGCGGATTCCCGAGTCGCGCGCGCTGCTCGTACCGCGGGACGAGTAAACGCGCCCGCCCCGGCGCGGGTCGAGACGAACGTCGACGGCACGCCATGGCAGGTGAACCACGCCGCGGTCGCGCTGATCCGGGAGGAGTGGCGCGTCCTCGACCGCTGGTGGAGCGAGGAGCCCGTCGTCCGCCGCTACTTCGAGATCGTGCTCGAGTCCGGCGAGAACACCGTCGTCTTCCACGACGGCGCAGGCTGCGGGTGGTTCATGCAAAGAGGCGCCTGAGCGCCCTCGCCGCTGACTCGGGATCTTCCGCGTCGCGGATCGCGCGGACGACCGCGAGACCCGGCGCGCCCGCGGCGACGACCTTGGCCGCGTTGTCCAGCTCGATTCCGCCGATCGCGAACCACGGCACGGTGAGTCGCTCGGCCGCCACGCACACGAGCTCCAGGCCGCCCGGCGGCGACTCCGGCTTCGTCGGCGTGCCGAAGATCGCGCCGACGCCCCAGTAATCCGGGTCGCCCGTCTCCAGCTCGTCGACGGTGGTCGCGGAGAGGCCGACGATCCGCTCCGGCCCGGCCAGCTCGCGTGCCTTCGCGAGCGGCGTGTCCTCCTGGCCGACGTGGACGCCGTCCGCGCCGCACGCCTCGACGAGGTCGGGGCGGTCGTTGAGGACGAAGAGCGCGCCGCACAGTGCGCACGCCTCCCGGAACGGCTGCGCCACACGAATCAGCTCCTCGTCCGAGCGGTTCTTGTCGCGCAGCTGGACGACGTCCACGCCGCCGCGCAGCGCCGGCTCCAGAACGGGCAGGTCGTCGCCGTCGAGGACGAGGTAGAGGCGGGAGCGGGCGAGCCGCGCGCGGCGTTCGGCTCCGGTCACGTCCGCAGGCTACGCGCGGGCGGCGGCTGGGCGCGCGAGAGCACCGGCTGGAGTGCGACGAGGAGGACGTCGAGGACGGCGAGCGCGCCGGCCAGCCGCGACCAGAAGGCGTTGTCCGGCTGCGCCCAGAGGAGCGTCGTCAGGAGCGCCACGAGCAGCACTGCGGTTGCGCAGGAGGCGGCGAACAGCCTTCGGACGAGCTGTGTCGTGCGCGCTGTCCATGCCTCGAGCCCGCAGACCTGCGCGCCGGCGAGCGCGAGCAAGCTCGCTGTCCCAACCGCCTTTCCGACGCGGTCGCCGGAGTCGGCCCACACCGAGACGAGCGAGAGCGCCGCCGCGACGGCGGCGGCGGTGACGGCTGCGGCGGCGAGCGGGCGCAGGCGGCGGCGGTCGAGCAGGAGGACGCCGGGCAGCGCGACCACGCCGAACCCGCCGAGGAGGAGCGTGGTCGCGAGGACGTGCTGCTCCGTGTCGCCGAAACGGCCGACGAGCAGGATCGCGATCGCGATCAGCGCGGTCGCGCAGAGGAGCGTCGCGACGCCGAGCAGGAGGAGCCGCTTCACGCCTTGAGTCTCGGCCGCCTGGCTGCCCCGCCCATCCGCGGTCCTGCGGACGACGCTCAGCTGACTCTCAGCCGCCCGGACTACGGTCGAAAGGATGCGCCGAGCGCCGATCCTCGTCATCCTCGTGCTGGTCGCGCTCGTCGGTCTCGGCGCCGCCGCCCGGCACAGCCGCGGGCATGCCGGGGCGGGGACGGCGACCGCGTCCATCCACCGGCGCACGTCGCCGGCCGCGCGGCGAGCGGCACGTGTCTCGAGCCCACTGCCCGGCGCGCTCCTGATCGCCGACCGCGGCAACGACCGCATGCTGCTCGTGGACGCGCACCGCCGCGTGCTCTGGGGGTTCCCGACGGCGCGCGACCGCGCCAGTGGCGTCCGGCTCGTCTTCGACGACGACACCTTCGTCGAGCCCGGCGGCAAGGCGATCGTCTCGAACGAGGAGGAGAACCACGCGATCCTCTCGGTCAACATCGCGACGCACCGCGTCACCGTCCTCTACGGGCGGCCGGGCGTCCGCGGGAGCAGCCCCGGGCTCCTCAACACTCCGGACGACGCGTACGTCCTCCCGGACGGGACGCTGACCGTCGCGGACGCCTACAACTGCCGCATTCTCTTCATCCGCTCTCATCGGATCGTCCGGCAGATCGGACGCACCGGCGTCTGCGCACACGACCCGCCACGGACGCTCGGCGCGGTGAACGGGGACACGCCGCTGACGGACGGCGGCGTGCTCGTCTCCGAGATCCAGGGCTCGTGGATCGACGACTTCAGCAAGACCGGCCGCCTGCGCTGGGCCGTCCAGGCGCCTGTCAGCTACCCCTCGGACCCGCAGCCGTTGTCAGGCGGAAGGATCCTCCTCGCGGACTATGCAAAGCCCGGGGCGGTCCTGATCATGGACCGGCGCGGGCGGGTTGTCTGGCGCTACGCGCCGGCATCAGGCTGGGCAGCGCTCGACCACCCCTCGCTCGCGATGATGCTCCCGAACGGAGACGTCGCGATCAACGACGACTACAAGCACCGCGTCGTGATCGTCGACCCGCGCACGAACCGGATCGTCTGGCAGTACGGGCACGCCGGCCAGCCGGGGCGCGGCTTCGACTCGCTGAACACTCCGGACGGGATGGACTTCGTGCCGCTCGGGCCGCATGAGACGCCGCTCTGGGCGCTCGTGCACCATCCCTAGATGCCGTTTGCCCTGCTCGCCGCCGCGCTCGCCCTCGCTGCTCCGGGAGGGCTGATCGTCGGCGGTTACCCGTATGCGACCCAGTGTCCTGCAGCGGGCGCACGCGACCTGCCCGACCGCTGGGGGATGGACGTCTGCAACTGCACCTCGTACGTCGCGTGGGCACTCGAGCGAAATGGCTTCCGCACCGACTGGTTCGCGGCGGGCGAGATGGACGCGCGGCGCTGGTCCGTCGTCGCACGGCGGGCCGGGATCCCGGTCGGCTTCACCCCGAAGCGCGGCGCGGTCGCCGTCTGGCCGTGGTGGGGGCGGTTCGGCCACGTCGCGCTGGTCACGCACGTCCATCCGGATGGGAGCTTCGACGTGGCCGAGTACAACGCCCCGGGCGGCGTGAGGTTCGGTTTCGACAAGCGGCAGAGCGTCTCCCGGCGCGGGGTCACGTTCCTGTACGTCCCGCACCGGGGCTAGAGACACGAACATATGTTCGTCTAGACTGCGGTCATGGAAGCGACCTACGTCGAGCTGCACGCGCACTCCGCGTACTCCTTCCTCGACGGCGCCTCGCAGCCCGAGGAGCTCGCGGCGCGCGCGGCCGAGCTGGGCTACGAGGCGGTCGCGCTCACCGACCACGACGGCGTCTACGGCTCGCTCGAGTTTGCGCACGCGGCGAAGCACTTCGGCGTCCGCCCGATCACCGGCGCGGAGGTCACGCTTGCGAGCGGCGCGCACGTCACGCTCCTGGTGGAGAGCCAGCGCGGCTACGCGAACCTCTGCCGGCTGCTGACCGCGGCGCATGCGGGAACGCGTCCCAAGCCCGGAGCTGAGCCGCTGCCGCCGCGGGTCGAGCAGTCGCTGCTGGAGGAGCTGAACGACGGCCTTGTCTGCCTCTCCGGCTGCGCGCGCGACGGGCTCGCCGTCCACTACCCGAACACGGCGGCGCAGCTCGCGCGCGCGTTCGGGCGCGACCGCTTCTACGTGGAGCTGCAGCGCCCGTACGAGCGCGGCGACGCGCGCCGGAACGCCGCGCTGCGCGAGCTGGCGCGCGACCTCGGCGTCCAGACCGTCGCGACCGGCGACGTGCACGCGCACGACCCACGTCGCGCCGCACTCCAGGACGTCCTCGTCGCCATCCGCTGCCGCACGTCGCTCGACGGCTGCGAGCGCGAACGGCGCGGCAACCACGAGGCGGTGCTGCGCTCGCCGGAGGAGATGCTCGACCGCTTCCCCGACGACCGCGACGCCGTCCTGCGCACGCGCGAGCTCGCCGGGCGGCTCGCGTTCGACCTGACCGAAGAGCTCGGCTACCGCTACCCGGACTTCTCCGACGGCGCCGAGCCCGCCTCGGTGCAGCTGCGCCGCGTCTGCGAAGCGGCGTTCACGGAGCGCTACGGCGGCCTGAACGGCCACAAGAAGCGCGTCCGCGCGCGACTGGAGGAGGAGCTGGAGCTGATCGACCATCTCGGCCTCGCCGGCTTCTTCCTCCTGCACTGGGAGGTGCTCGAGCTCGCGCGCGAGGTCGCGCTCGAGGTGCGCGGACCGGGCTCGATGCGCCACGTCCTGCCGCCGGGACGCGGCCGCGGCTCCTCGGTCGGCTCGCTCGTCTGCTACCTGACCGGCCTCTCGCACGTCGACCCGGTCGCGGCGAACCTCTCGCTCGGGCGCTTCCTCAACCGGGAGCTCGCCTCGGTGCCGGACATCGACCTCGACTTCCCACGCGACATCCGCGAGAAGCTGATCGTCCGCGTCACCGAGCGCTACGGCCGCGAGCACGCGTCGCTCGTCGCCGCCTTCGCCACCTACCGCTCGCGCGGCGCGATCCGCGACGTCGGCAAGGCGCTCGGGCTCCCGCACGCCGACCTCGAGCGGCTCGCTCGGCTGACCGACGGCTGGAACGCGGCGCGCGTCGCCGACGAGATCGCGGCGCTCCCGGACGCGGCACTGAAGCTCCGCTCCCCGCGCTGGCGCGCCTTCGGCGAGCTCTGCACCGAGATCGCCGGCCTGCCGCGCCACATCTCCCAGCACCCGGGCGGGATGGTCATCTCCTCGCGGCCGCTCGTCGAGCTCGTGCCCGTCCAGCCGGCGGCGATGGAGGGGCGCCAGATGTGCCAGTGGGACAAGGACTCCTGCGCCGACGCCGGCTTCCTCAAGATCGACCTGCTCGGGCTGGGGATGCTCTCGGCGGTCGAGGAATGCGTCGATCTGATCGCGCGGACGCGCGGCGAGGCGATCGACCTCTCGCGCGTGCCGCTCGACGACAAGGCTGTGTTCGCGCAGATCCAGGCGGCGGATACGATCGGCACCTTCCAGATCGAGAGCCGCGCGCAGATGCAGACGATCCTGCGCACGCGGCCGGAGAACCTCGACGACATCACCGTCCAGGTCGCACTCGTCCGGCCAGGGCCGATCCAGGGGAAGGCGGTGCACCCGTACATCGAGCGGCGGCAGAAGCTGCGCGATGACCCGTCGTACGAGCCGCCGGCCGACCATCCGCTGCTCAGGGAGCCGCTGCGGGAGACGCTCGGCGTCGTCGTCTTCCAGGACCAGGTGCTCGACGTCGCGATCCACCTGGCGGGGTTCACGGTCGGGGAGGCGGAGGGGCTGCGGCGGGCGATGAGCCGCAAGCGCTCGCATGCGGCGCTCGAGGCGTACCGCTCGCGCTTCGTCGCGGGCGCGCTCGCGCAGGACGTCGACGCGGCCACGGCGGACGCGGTCTACGACAAGCTCGTCGGTTTCTCCGGCTTCGGCTTCCCGAAGTCGCACTCGGCGGCGTTCGGGCTGCTCGCGTACCAGTCGGCGTGGCTGCGGCACCACTTCCCGGCGGAGTTCCTGGCCGCGCTCCTGAATGCGCAACCGATGGGCTTCTATCCGCCGGCGACGCTCGTCCGGGACGGCCAGCGCCACGGCGTCGAGACGCGCCCGCCGCACGTGAACCTGAGCGAGGCCGGCTGCACGATCGAGGACGGCGCGGTTCGCATCGGCCTCAAGTACGTGAACGGGCTGGGGGAGGACGACGCGGAGGCGGTCGTCGCGGCGCAGCCGTTCCGGTCGATCGGGGAGCTGGCGCAGCGGACGCCGATCTCGGAGGACGAGCTGCGCGCGCTCGTCGAGTCGGGTGCCTGCGACTGCTTCGGTCTGGCACGCCGTGAGCTCCTCTGGCAGCTCGGGCTCGTGCCGCGGCCGCAGACGGTGGCCGGGAGCGGGGGCGAGTCGAAGCAGCTCGCGCTCCCGCTGGAGCCGACGGTGGCGACGCCGGACCTGCCGGAGCCGACGGTCTGGGAGCGGATGCTCGCGGACTACCGGACGACGAGCCTCTCGGTCGGCGTCCACCCGCTCCAGCTGCTGCGCCCGCACCTGCCGCCCGGGACGCTCTCCACCGTCGAGCTGGCGGAGCGGCCGAACCGCTCACAGGTGCAGATTGCGGGACTGGTGGTCGCCAGGCAGCGCCCGTCGACCGCGAACGGCGTCGTCTTCATGCTCCTCGAGGACGAGCACGCCCAGGTGAACCTGATCGTCCCGCCACAGGTCTACGACCGCTTCCGCGCGGTCGTGCGCGGTGAGCCGCTCCTGCTCGCGCGCGGGCGCTACGAGCACGTCGACCGCAATCGCAACGTCCTCGTCCGCGAGCTCGTCTCGCTCGCAGCGCTCGCGAAGCAGCTGAACGACGGCGGCGGCGTCCACGACTCGCTGCCGCGCGCCCACCACTTCGGGCACCGCTAGCGCAGGAGGTGGCGCCGGCGCATCGGCGACTCGAAGTGCGGCGTGACCGTGAAGGCCGAGTTGACGAGCGCGAGGTGCGTGAACGCCTGCGGGAAGTTCCCGAGCAGACGCTGCTCCTGCGGGTCGTACTCCTCGGAGAGCAGGTCGAGGTCGTTCGCGAGGGAGACCAGCCGCTCGAAGAGCGCGTGCGCCTCGTCGTGGCGCCCGAGCAGCTCGTAGCAGTCGACGAGCCAGAACGAGCACGGGAGGAAGACGCCCTCGCCCGGCGGCAGCCCGTCGACGTCGTGTCGGCGGTAGCGGAGCAGGAAGCCGTCCTCCATCAGCTCTCGCTCGATCGCCTCGACCGTGCCGCGCACGCGCGGGTCGGCCACCGGAAGGAAGCCGACGAGCGGGAGCTGCAGCAAGCTCGCGTCGAGCTCCTTCGAGTCGTACGTCTGCGTGAACGAGCCGAGCTTCTCGTCGTAGCCCTTGGCGCAGACCTCGGCGTGGATCTCGTCGCGCACGCGGCGCCAGCGCTCGACCGGCCCGTCGAGCCCTTGCTGCTCGACCGACTGGACACCCCGCTCGAAGGCGAGCCACGCCATCGTCTTCGAGTGGACGAAGTGCTGGCGCTCGCCGCGGATCTCCCAGATGCCCTCGTCGGGCTCGCGCCACGTGTCCTCCAGGTGCTCGAGCAGGAGCGTCTGGAGCTGCCACGCGTCCAGCTCGGTATCGAGGCCGTGCTCCCGCGCCTGGTAGAGGACGTCCATCAGCTCCCCGTAGACGTCCAGCTGGAGCTGCGTGCTGGCGGCATTCCCGACTCGGACGGGACGCGAGCCCTCGTAGCCGTCGAGCCAGCCGAGCTCGTACTCCGCGAGCCGCCGCTCGCCGGCGACGCCGTACATGATCTGGATGTCCGCCGGGTCGCCTGCGATGGCGCGCAGCAGCCAGTGACGCCACGCCGTCGCCTCCTCCGCGTGGCCCGCGTGCAGCAGCGCGAGCAGCGTCAGCGTCGCGTCCCGCAGCCAGCAGTAGCGGTAGTCCCAGTTGCGGACGCCGCCGATCTGCTCGGGGAGCGAGGTCGTCGGCGCGGCGACGATGCCCCCGGTGGGCGCGTACGTGAGCGCCTTCAGCACCATCAGCGAGCGGCGGACGACGCCGGCCCATTGCTCCGGCAGCTCCGCCGTGCAGCCCTCGCTCCAGTCCCGCCAGAGCTCCTCCGTGTCCTTCAGCGCCTGCTCGGCGTCGACCGGCTTCGGCGCCTGCCGGTGGGACGGGAACCAGGTCAGCACGAAGGGGACGCGCTGACCTTCGTCGACGGAGAACTCCGAGATGGTGCGGAAGCCCTCGCCGAAGGTGTGCGCCGGCGTACGGAAGGAGAGCGCGTCGGGACCGGCGGTGGCGACGATGCCCTCGTCCATGCTGCGCACCCACGGGACGATGTCCCCGTAGCCGAAGCGGATCACGAGCTCCGAGCGGAACTCGACCGTGCCGCGGACGCCCTCGACGATCCGCACGACGTCCGGCGCCTCGTCGCGCGGCGGCATGAAGTCGAGCACGCGCGCGATCCCTCCGGACGGCGTCTCCCACGTCGTCTCGAGCACGAGCGTGTCGTTGAGGTAGCGGCGCGTCGGCCGGCCGCCGTCGGCGGGGGAGAGGAGCCAGCGGCCGTTGTCCGGCGTGCCGAGGAGTGCAGCGAAGCAGGCGCCGGAGTCGAAGCGCGGGAAGCAGAGCCAGTCGATCGAGCCGTTGCGCTCGACGAGCGCTGCGGTCTGCAGGTCGCCGAGCAGAGCGTAATCCTCGATCCGCGGCATCAGCGGTTCTCGATCTCCAGTCCGAACGGAGGCCAGCGCTTCTGCACGGTCCGATTGAAGTCCGCCTCGTATTCCTCGGCGGCGTCCTCGTCGAGGGTCCGGGCGAAGCGGTCGCGCATGTCGGCCAGCGCCTCGGTGACGGTCTCGACCGCGTCCATGTAGTCGCCGTACGTCTCCTCCGCCTCGTCGCGCGGAGCGCGCGAGTATGCAGCCTCCTTCTCGCGGGACTCGGCGATCAGGCCGTCCTCGTCCTGGGCGAACAGGTCGAGCTGGCGGGCGATCATGTCCTTGAACCGGTTGCGGCGGAAGATCACGCGATCTCCTCGTAGACGGCGAGGTGGGCGCGGGCGGCGGCGTCCCAGGTCAGCTCGTCGCGCGCTCGGCGGGCGCCCGCGCGGGCGTCTTCGAGCGCGACCTCGTCGGAGAGGAGCTCGTGGATCGCGGCGGCGAGCGCGTCGACGTCCCCGGCGGCAACGACGCGGCCGGCGCCGAAGCGGCGCACCGGCTCCGCGATACCGCCGACGTCGTAGGCGACCGCCGGGACGCCCGCGCCGAGCGCGCGCAGGAGGGCGCCGCTCTGGTCGAGCTCGGGGCGATACGGGAAGACGGCGACCGTCGCCTCGGAGAGAGCGCGATCGAGCTCCTCCTCCGGGAGGTAGCCGAGCCGCCACTCGACCTCGAGGCCGGACGCTGCGGCGCGGTACGGCTCGAGCGGTTCCAGCGGGTCGCCCGCGACGAGCAGGCGCGCGTTCCCGGCGCGGCGTACCGCCTCGATCGCGTCGCCGAGCCCCTTGTAGGGCCGGATCACACCGACGCTGAGCACCGTCCCAGCGTCGTCGCGCCGCTCGACGTCGCGCGCGAAGACGGGGTGGGGGATCACGCGCAGCCGCTCGTCCGGGACTCCGAGCGACGCGAGCGTCTCGCGGCCGTTCTCGCTGTGGACGACGACGCGGTCGAAGCGTCCGAGCAGGCGCCGCCAGAGCTCCGTGCGGTTCGCCGTCCGCCGCGGCAAGAGGTCGTGCGCGGTGAAGACGGACGGCGCATGCGGACGGAAGAGCCGGTCGTCGAGTTGCGGCGCGGCGAGCCACTGGACGTGCAGCACGTCGGCCGGCCGGCGACGCAGGGCGGCAAGCCCGAGCGGGTGCTCCAGCGCCTTCAGCGGCAGCCGCAGCCGCGAGCGCCCGAAGAGCCGCGACGAGAGCGGATAGAACAGCTCGCGCCTCGCGTAGCCGTCCGGAACAGGCACGTCGCCGAAGCGGAAGCGCGACGTGACGAGCTCGACCTCGGCACCTGCACGCGCGAGCGCGGCCGCGAGCTCGTGGTCGTAGGCGGGCGTGAAGGCGGGGGGATCGGCGAGGACGACGCGCACGACTTCGTAGGCTATTTCGGATGTCGCTGCTCGTCCGCACCTGGAACGTCTTCCACGGCAACGCCGTGCCGCCGGAACGGGACGCGTTCCTCGAGCAGATGGTCGCGCTCGCGCTCGCCGACGATCCCGATGTGCTCTGCCTCCAGGAGGTCCCGGTCTGGGCGCTGGCGCGGCTCGGCGAGTGGAGCGGGGCGACCGCGGTCGGCGTGGTGGCGCAGCGGCCGCGCGTCGGACCCCTGCCGTGGCCTGCCGAGGCCGGCCGCGCCGTAACCGATCTCCATCACGGCCTGCTCCGTTCCGCCTTCACCGGGCAGGCGAACGCGATCCTCGTCCCGCGCAGGCACCGTCTCCTGGGAGAGGATGCGCTCGTGCTCAATCCACCTGCGTTCCGTCGCGCCCAGGCGCGCTCGCTCGAGCTCGACTTCGTCGCTCGGCTTGCGTGGGCGAAGGAGCGGCGCGTCTGCCAGGCCGTGCGGATCGAGCTCGCGGACGGCGGCACGCTCGCGCTCGCGAATCTGCACGCGACGAGCTACGGCGCCGACGACCGGATCGCCGACGCCGAGCTTCGCCGCGCTGCCGCCTTCCTCGAGACGTTCGCACGCGACGGCGAGCCGGCTGCGCTCGCGGGCGACACGAACATCGAGCCGGGCCGCTCCGCGACGCTCGGGCAACTCGTCGCCGACGGCTTCTCGCCGCCCGCCGCCGGAATCGACCAGATCCTCGTGCGCGGCCTCCACGCCTCCGCGCCGCAGCCGTGGCCGAAGGAGCGCCGAACCGTCGCCGGCCGCGTCCTCTCCGACCACGCACCGGTCGACCTCGTGCTGGAGCCGACGGTCGGATGACCTTCGAGGAGGCACGCGCGCAGTTCCCGGTCTTCGAGCGCTACGCGTACCTGCAGGCGGGGACGAACGGCCCGCTCGCGCGCGCGACGGTCGAGGCGATGGTGGCGCAGGAACAGACCGACCTGACCGAGGGCCGCAGCGGCAAGGAGTACTTCGAGCGCATGCTCGTCCTGCGCGAGGACGTGCGCGCAGGAATCGCCGGGATCCTCGGCGTCGGGGCGAGCTCGGTCGCGCTAACGGACTCGACCACCCGCGGGTGCGCGCTCGTCTTCGCCGGACTCGGACTGACGAGCGAGGACGAGGTCGTGACCACGGACCACGAGCACTTCGGCCTCACCGGCCCGCTCTACGCGACCGGCGCGCGGATCGTGATCGTCGATGCCGACGAGGACGCGCTGATCGCCGCCGTCACGCCGCGGACGAAGCTGATCGCGACCTCGCACGTCCTCTGGACGACCGGCCGCCGGCTCGACCTGCACCGCGTCCGCGCCGAGACGGGCGTGGAGATCCTCGTCGACGGGGCCCAGTCCGCGGGCGCAATTCCGGTCGACGTCGGCGAGCTGGACTTCTACACGGTGTCCGCGCAGAAGTGGCTGTGCGGGCCGGAGTCGACGGGAGCCCTCTACGTCGCCGACCCGACCTCGCTCCGCGTGAAGCAGCCGTCGTACATGTCGCAGGACTCGTACGAGCTGTCGGGCGCGTTCGTGCCGAAGGAGGGCGCGAAGCGGTTCGACTCCGGCTGGATCCCGGTGCCGAGCCTCGTCGGGCTGCTCACCGCGCTCGGAACCCGGCCCGAATGGGCGTACGAGCGCGCAGCCGCGGCAGCCGCGCACTGCGCCGAGTTGCTCGAGCCGCTGGTCGACGTGGCGACGCCGCCCGGCCACTCGACCCTCGTCTCCTTCCATCCGACCGGCGACCCGACCGAGACGGTGCAGGCGCTGCACGAG
>Ga0265338_10009154_pt1 | contig 11882 bp, 11 predicted proteins | sample 42126metaG_FD_193579 | JGI IMG/M metagenome (GOLD analysis project Ga0265338, IMG submission 193579) | Rhizosphere microbial communities from Carex aquatilis grown in University of Washington, Seatle, WA, United States - 4-21-26 metaG | ecosystem: Host-associated > Plants > Roots > Rhizosphere... | reverse complement strand
GCGATGATCGTCGTCGCGATTGAAGCATTCACATCAGCATTAATGGATATCCCAACAGGGGTCTTTTCGGATTTTATGGGGCGTAAGTGTACGATTGCCATAGGCTCAATTGTGACAACTGCTTCAGTAAGTTTCTATGCCTTCGCCAATAATATGACGTGGCTCATTATAGGGTCTTTTTTATCCGGTTTAGCTCAATGTCTCTTCAATGGAAACAATAACGCTTTGCTTTACGAGAGCTTAAAGGCTGAGGGAAAAGAAGATCAATTCCATCATTATCAGGGGCGAACAAGAAGCATGTTTCAGCTTGCCCTTGGGCTTTCGGCCTTTGGTAGCAGTTTGTTTACGTCACGCGGCCTGAGTTTTCTCTTTATGCTTGGAATTATCCCGCAGGCATTATCTATCGTCGTCAGCTTATTTTTTAAAGAGCCGCGTTTACATATTCCAACTCAGCATACAAGTTTAAGTCATCTGAAAACGGCATGTTCCAAAATCTATCGCAATCCCCGCCTTGGTATGCTCATCGTAGGTCAGGCTATTAGCTATGGTGCCGACGAAGCAAATTTTGCACTTAAAACGCCTTTCGTGAATATGTTGTGGCCAACATGGGCTGTTGGTGTATGGCGGGGCATTAATCACGCCATCGGTTTTGTGAGTATGTGGTTCGCCGGACATGTTCTTAATCGCACATCAAGCTCTGCTATGTTGGTCATTGCAGAAAGCATTTGGTTTGTTTCACAAAGTATCGCGGTACTGATCAATAATGTAATTTCCCCAGTGATTTTATTTAGCGGCCCTCTCCTATACGGCCCCTTTCTTGTTGCTCGTGATAATTTGCTGCAAAAAGAGTTTACCGATGAGCAACGCGCTACTATGGGCTCAGTCGCGACGTTTACGGGGAGCGTTTTCTACGGAGTTATTGCTTTTGTCATCGGCGGTATTGCTGATCGTTTTGGGTTAGCCGCTGGTGTTGGCTTTGGTGTAGTAACCCACGTTGTGGCATTACCAATATTTATATGGCTATTCCGAAAGAGCTTTTAAATCATGCCGCCAAATCTTCTTTGTTACCTTAAATGCTTTAAGCCACATAGTTTGAGGTTGGCCGTGAAGTCTATGTTGCAGCTATTTGCAGAGCGAGCAGATTAGTTGGTAACTGTGCGCCCATCGATTGTATGGATATACTTTGTTATATCGCTCCGCACGGGCGCATGGGAATTTCCCAGCCAGGTTAAATCACCCAAGATGTCGACATGGTCAGTATGTGGGTACGTAATAGACTGCACATAGCCACCCCTTTCACGAATGGCTTGCTCCAAACGATCAAGGTTGAGAGGTTTAACGGTCGCATCTTCACTGCCTCGCAATAGCAGCATAGGTGGTTGGTGGCCATCGACAAAAGTTGTCGCCTGCATTTTTGGATAATTGGCAGGTGGCCCGAACATATCTTCAAGATCCGGCTCATCTGGTGTGAAGGCATAGGGGCCGGCAAGGCCTATAAAACCGTGAATGACATCGGAGGTTTTTTTGCCTTCTGCGATCAGATAATGGGTATCGGTCGCTAGCAAGGCACCGATATGGGCTCCGGCAGAATGACCCACGAGGAAAATATGATCGGGTTCACCATGATAAGCAGTGATATGGTCATAGACCCAGGCCAAAGCTTTAGCGCTGTCATCGACGAAAATCGGGAAATGCACAGCAGGATATTTTCTGTAATCAGGGATGACCGTGATATAGCCTTGATTGGCAAAGGCAGCGCCGACAAATTGATAATCTTCTTTGGTGCCAAAACTCCAGCGCCCACCGTACAGAAAGACGATGACATCCATTTTTTTATCCCCCGAGTTCGCAGGGGTATAAATGTCCATTTTTTGTGAAGCATCGGATCCGTAAGCTACATCACGGATTATTTTGTTGTCATCAAACTCGGTGGGAACATTGACTGTGGTCAGTAACGCTTGTGTGCATGCGGTTATCAGAAATGACATGGCGAGCAAAAAGATTTTCTTTGGCATAGATCTTGTCGCCTCGTGCTTCGATACGTTTCTATACATTACAGTCTAATGCAATCTATGTGAAAACATAGAAATTTTGAGAAACTTGATGGAAGCGTTGCTATATAATGCGTTGATTGTGTTTGTTTTGAAAATCCTCACACGGTAGGGCTCACACGTTCAATCCCTGTCGCACCTACCACGCCTTTCAGGGACTTAGAAAAAGCGAAGTCGAAATAAGGTCGAGTTTCTCAACTTTATCTTTTTACCCAACGACAAGCACAGTTAACGCGACTCATTTTGACACTATGGGAGAAGGTGTTTGACCTTCCGAAATAGTATTTCCGAGAGCCGTGCTCTGGACGCCTGTAAGAAGGATCATCCGATCAGCTCCGGCATGCCTTAGAGGATAAGCGCCTTTCACGCTTTGCCAGATGACCGTGGGGTTTTCTATTCTGGGCCCAAAGTTCTGTTCGGACGGATCACAGGAGAACTGTCCCGCATACCATCGCATCATAGCCGGAGAGGAATCCGGCAAGGCCCCGCATCGTGGATTATGATAAATCAAGAAAAGATGTTCAATGCTTTGCTCGAGGCCTCTTTCGATATTCTTCAATAACTGGATCATTAACTCTGCACCGAAAGCGTTATAGTTAAAAAGGACGATCTTGCGATTCAAACACGGAAAGTCGACGGCATTACCTTTGACGATCTCAATCTTCGTCCGTGACGAATATCGGTTTTTGATGATCAATGCATTTTTCTGCGCGATACGGGCAATCTTAGAAGAAATTTCTACGCCACTGATGTGGCGGAAAGGAAATTCCGAAGCAACAACAAGCGCGCGGCCTTTGCCGCAGCCTAAGTCGACAAAACTATACTCTTTAAGATCGGGCAAAGTGTTTAGCGCCTGGCGGACCACGCTTGGCTGGACACCCATATATCCATTAATTTTCTCATTGAAATCCTTGTCAATAGTAAGCCGACGCTGATCAATATACCCGCTGGCCTCGATCCCATGCGCTTTATCAAAGGGATGTTTCCATCGGTGACTCAAATGGAGGTTAGGAATAGCCGCACGAAGAGCCGGGCCAATCACCGGTGTATCGGCAATTCTGCGAGCTATGCGCTGAAGAAGTTTTTGCAGAGTCATATTGTATTTTTACAAAACCGGCATGATTTCGTGGGCGCATGTGAGGGCTAGCCTAGTCTACGACATTACAATGTAAGGAATGTGGACAACGCTTCGGAGTTTTTTATAAACCTTTTTCAACAGGCGCCTTGGATGCTGGGCCGCCGGGATGACCTTCTTCAAAGAGACCCTGCTGTTTTACCAGCGCTCTCACTAAAATGAGAGGCGGTTCTGGTTTGAATGCCCCTTTTTCGAAAGACGTTTAGCGGGGTAGTTGAACGGATAGGTCTCTAATTACGTTTGACGAATCATTTCAACTTTTAACTAATTCTTCACCAAATGGATCAGTGTAACGCATTGAAAGTGCTTGCCAATAAGCAGGCTTGAATGATTAGTCTTTAATTACCCTTTTCCTTGTACAAACGAACAAGAAATTTGGGAAAACACCACACATGTACAAAATCTTCCGTCTTCCGAGCGTAGTTCATTCTAAAATCTCGGGAGACATAGTCGCACGCTTTTGGCTCCTAAGTCTGGCTATTATAGTGATGATCGGCGGACAAACGGGCCAAGCGTTTGCCGACGGGGTATCGCTTCCCTCCTACGAATGCAATATCACCGGCGGCCGCCAGGCCTGTCCCGGCCCCATAACAGACACCAGCACCTATCTGGGTGTGCGGACCGATATGGGACTAGCCCTCTTCCCTATAGACATTTCTGGTTATAAAGCTTGCCGGTATATCGATAATAGTTCGAACCCACCCGGCACGTCGCTTTTTGTACCTTTCAAATCGCAGACAGAGTGGCAAGATTTTTATTCTAACGCGCCACAATCCAATCCGTTTCTTAGCGCCGTACACTGCTCGCGGCCCTACACACCCGCAACCTACACAGTTCCGCCGCCCAAGTATAATAATGGTCAATGCGCGGGTAATGGTAGCGCGGCGGTCAACACACCAAATATATATGCGCGCTATTACCGGCAGAATAATTATGCAACCTGGCCTGCGTCACCGGAACAAGTGCAGTTCAGCTGTTATAACGGCGCAACAAATGTGAACACCAATGTCACTTGGGATGGTACCGACTCCGATCAGAACTACAAGAAAAGCTGGACACCTGTTGTGTCCTACGGCCCGGATATGACCCTAACGGCAAATCCAAACCCCATCACAAAAGGTCAAACCTCAACTCTCACATGGAACTCCAGCTCAGGATCAACTTCCTGCTCAGCAAACTGGACCGCAAGCCACGCGACGTCAGGCTCAGCCGGGGTTTCCCCGGCACAAACGACCGCCTATTCGATTACCTGCACCAACGGCAACACCGGCGTCTCATCCGTGGCGACCATAACCGTCAATGTCGATCCGCAGGTTACCGTGAACCTTACGGCCAACCCCAATCCTATCAATTCAGGGGATAGTACGACCCTCACCTGGAGTTCCACTGGCGCAACGTCTTGTAACGGTCAGCCTTGGACGTCACAAACAGCAACATCCGGCTCGCAGCTGGTCGGCCCTCTTTCTAATAATACAAATTATACGATGACTTGCTCTAACAATGCCGACGGCCAGGGCCAGGATAGCACGACCGTAAAGGTCAATGCCGTTCCTACATGCGGTGAAGCCACGACAATATATGTCGACGACGCATATACGAACAGTTCACCAGATCTTTGCGGTGGAGGTAGCACACCCGTAAATGTTAATAGTTATCCCTGGGGCGGCGATAAAGACAGCAATGTCGTTTCAAAATGGCAGTGCAATGTGGGAGGTCCAAATGGCACATTTGCAAATTGCAGTGCTTTAATTTGCGGTACTCATTGCTCCTTTGGCCAGAAGAAATGCGAAATATCCGGAAGATCGCAACAACAATGTAATGATGACTTTCCAGCTCCTACCTGGAAAGATCTGGGCGACTTCAATTCTTATGCAGTATGCGAGGCTCCGAGTACTGGTTGGATAGATTTCGAATATTACTATAACACCGGCGGAACATGCAGTGGCAAAGCCCCCACATGCGGCAGCGATCTAGGCAAGACCATCAACGGTTTTACCAGTGCTTATGAATCCCCATCTCAATTATGCAGTAACGGGACACTTGAAGGAGGGCCCAGCATTAATGGGCAAGGTCATTATTGGAATTGGAATTGCCTTGGCGACGGGATCACCTCTTGTTGGGCAAATGGTAGTGGAAATGTCCAACCTCAATGCGGAGATGCAATAAACGGCTACTATACTTCCGCCGGGATCTTGGCGAACGGCTCGATAAACAGTTCAACGTGTGCCATCGGTTACGCGCCATCCTCAGATATTATACAAAATGGAGACGGCAGCATCAGTTGGCACTGCCAAAGTTTTGGATATCCAGACGCCATCTGTAAAAGCCAACCTTGGCAATAGTGACAGTCGCCAAAACTTGGCGCCCCATTCACACAGAAGCAGCCCGGATCACTCAACGGCGCATTCATCCGTGGGGTCACAGGTTCAATCCCTGTCGCACCGCCGCTTCTTCAACAAGGATGAATCTAAGAACCGGCAATTGCCATTATCAATCAGGCCATTGAGTCCGAGAAAGTACGAGCCCCGCCTCAAATACTCACATTTCGGCGGGCAGATATTTAACAGCAAGATCGCCATAGACGAATTTTACCAACCGCAGCACTTGGTCAATTTCAATGCGTTCGCCCTTAATGCGAACACCCGTTTTCTGCCTCAATATATTCAGCGCGCGCGAGAAAGTGGCGTTGTTCATGCCAAGGGTTTTAGCGACCAGCGCTTTATCATACGGTAAATAAAAAACGGCAGCTTTCGTTTTGTCTTCGGGGCATAGGCTTAAGAAGAAGCAGCCGATCCGTTGGGGAGCATTCTGCAGGGCATTAAGCGCTATCGCGCCGTAGTGACGCCGATGATGCTGTGACATGGATGTGAGCATATTGAACGCCAATTTCGGGCTAAGGCTTATTCGTTCCTTCAGCACTTTCAAAGGAATGCTGAGCAGTTGGACGGCGCTCACGATTTGAGCGCTGCTCGTATGGCAGCCATGATCGAAAATGGCGCTTTCGCCCACAATGTGGCCAGTCGTGAGCATGTCAACGATGACCTCTTCGCCTTCCGGCAACGTATGAAATAATTTTATCCACCCGTTGCAAATCACGTAAAAATTCTTAGCCGGTTCCGCTTGAAGATATAATATTTTGTCTTTTTTGTAAGAACGAGGCTGGGCGGCATTTTGAAAATAGGCGATTTCTTCGTCGGGAAGATTAGCAAACAGCAAAGAACTTTTAAGAGAACCCAGGGGATATTCAGGGTTGTCGGTAATTTGTTTTGTAGCGTTTCTTTGAGAGGTCATCTGAACCGGTAGACCTGAATTTGCGGATTCTTCTCAATCTGGGTACGCCAATTTCATCATTCCGATTTGATATTTATCAAATGGCTTTGATTCTATGTCGGTGTTCCAAAGCTATTATTTTTTCGAGAGCTAAAGGCCCGATCAAAAATACATAAAAGCCATAAAACGAAAATCATTTGACGAATGTCAAACGAGCCGCCCGAAACGGGAGTACCTACAATGGCGTTGGAAATACGCTAGCTATCCAGCCACTAGGCTCTCATATGAATACAAATCCCGAGTCGAACCGCACGAATACAGATCCGCAGGCATCTCTCTCCAATCTCCGGAACGATACTCCTGGCCGGGTTGGCAACAGACGCATGGCGACTCTGAAGAGTGGCACTCTAAACGGAGATCAGATTTTCGGCGCAGAAATGACCGCTCGTAAGCCGGTCGAGAAGCTTTCTGATAAAGCCGCGCGTAATACCGAGCTGAGGACCGGGGCCAAGGCCTACAGATTTAAGCCTTTCGATGTCAAGGTCGGTATTACCCGCAAAAAGGATAAAAAATTTGTCACCGCAAGCAAGGAAATTCCTGCTTTCCTAACAAAGCACCCCATTGAGCCAGTGGATCGCGCATATAGGGAAATCTCCGTCTGGAAGCCCGCTGAGGCTATCAGCGATCTTCGTAAAAACGATCAAAACTCTTACGAAGCAGATTTGATTTATAGCGATAAAATAGCCATGTACGAACATGCGGCTCAACTCCGGCAGTTCCTGATTACCTGGATCCTTGTCGCCAATGGCGGCCGTGCACAGATTTACGAGCGCCGCAAAATCACGAAAATGATTCCATTGAAAGGGATCGATAAGCATCACGGCTACAACGAAAAAACTGGCCATGAATTCGTGCCGGTGACAAACGGGGCCATAGAAGCAGAATCAACGGATAATAATCAGGTAGAGTATAGCCGGCGTGGCGCGGCTTCGCGCGAAAGCGCAACCCATGAGTCATACGGAGATATCAAGGAAGAGTTCAGGCAGCGGTTTATCAGGACAATCATAGGCAAGCTGCGACAAGCTTGCACAAAAAACTCTTTCGATCGCCTTATCCTGGTGGCACCAGCGAAAATGATCGGCGAACTCAGGAGGCAACTGGACGTTGATATGCAGAATCGTGGTATCGGCTCGCTGCCAAAGAACTTTGCCTATGATCAAGATCAGGCAGTCATGCCTCGCTTAAATCGAATGCTCGCGGAAGTTCATGATGAGTGAAGCGGCTTGCGCCGGCGAGCATCTGATTCTTCACATAAGTCAAAACGCCCGCCTTGAAAGCATGCTCTTATTTTTATGGAAGAATCTCTGACGCGAATACTGCAAAGACATCTCCAAGACGCATGAGGCACACACCATGTACACAACACAAACACAACCACCGCTTATCATGACGAGCGTGGACCATCATGTAGCGGCTGCCGAGCATCATGAAGAAGCTGCCGAGTCGCACCGCCAAGCCGCCGCCCATTATAGTTACGGAGACTATCAGCAGGCCAACGAACAAGCCCGGCTGGCAAAGGGCCAGGGTAGGCAGGCCGAAAAACATTGCGCGCTGGCAATGGAATGATCAAAGCGCAACCAGACTGAAACGCCGACACTTTCGACTTCTATAACCCCATGAAAAAGGAGATCCGTCATGACCAAGTATCCCCGAACATTTAAATTCGTCACCATGTCCGCTCTTGCCCTTTCGATAGGCGCGACATCGCCTGCCTTCGCTGAATCGGCGGGAAAGTACATCGATGACGCAACCATCACCGCCAAAGTTAAGGAAGCGATCTTCGCCGACTCTCAGTTGAAGGTCATGCAGGTAAAAGTCGACACCAGCCACGGCATCGTGCTGTTGAGCGGCGCCGTAGACACCAAGACCCAGGAAATCGAAGCCGTAAAGGTTGCCGGCCAGGTTGATGGCGTCTCGACCGTGACTGACAACTTGTCTGTAGGAAACGTCAACGCCGAATAACCACAGAGACCGGCTACTGGATCAGTCGCGCCTTCGGGCGCGGCAAATCCAGAGCCTGGTAAAAAATCAACCTTGGGAGGTAAACATGCTTGGCTGGATCGTTACGTTTTTTCTGCTTGCGGTGGCTGCCTCTATCTTGGGGTTTGGCGGGTTGGCAGGAACTTTCGCTGAAATCGCACAATTACTGGCTGTTCTTTTTATAATCCTGTTTGTCGCCAGCCTGATCTATCACTTCATCACGGGCCGCCGTTCTGATCTGCCATCTTTGTAACCCATGGCAGGCCGGACTTTTCGATCCGCGACCGAATAAACGAAGGACATGACGTGGAGACCACGATGCATCTGCAGCACAACTCAAGCATGATCAACTCGATAGCGCCAAATCGGATCGGCGCGCAAAAGACGCAGACGGATCAAGCCCGATATTTTCTTGGACAATGGTTGCTGGCCGCATTGCTCGGCATTCTTAGCGCAACGCCGGCCAGGGCCGATCCAATCCAGTTGCCGGCGATTGTCGAGCCCGCTACTCAGGAGCATCACGTCGGCAAGGTTATATTTGTCGAATTGGTGACCCCGGACCTTGCCGCCGCCAAGCAGTTCTATGCAGGGCTGTTCGGCTGGACATTCCGCGACACTCAGGCAGATGGGATCGAGTACGCCGAGGCATTTCTCGATGGCCATCCGGTTGCAGGACTGGTTCACAAGGCCGTACCAGCGGGTGAGCATCGACAACCGGCATGGCTAAGCTTTTTCGCCGTCGGCGATGTCGATGCGGCAGAAGAGATTGCGTTGCAAAACGGCGCGAAGGTGCTGTTTGAGCCTCACAGCGTCCCCGACCGCGGCCAGGAAGCAGTCTTCGCGGATCCTCAAGGAGCCGTTTTTGCGGTCCTAACTTCCAGCAGCGGCGATCCGCCCGATATTATGGCCACGCCCGGAGAATGGATCTGGAGCTCGCTTATCACGAGCGACCCGGATACCGACGCCGCTTTCTATCAGGCGCTCTTCAACTACGAAGTCTTCGAGCTGCCCGCCAGCAAGGGCGCTCAGCATCTTCTGCTCGCGTCCGACAACTACGCCCGCGCAAGCGCAAATACGCTGCCCGCGAACAGGCCTCACGCTCATCCCCACTGGCTTAATTACGTACGCGTCAAAAATACGGTCAAGATGACGGCAAAGGTCGTCGTGCTTGGCGGCCGCGTACTGGTCGAACCGCGGGTTGATCGTCACGGCGGCAAGGTCGCAGTGGTTGCCGATCCTCTGGGGGCGCCTTTCGGATTACTTGAATGGCCGGATACCGAGAACAAAGAGGTGCGCAAGTGAGTGGCTTACCCTTGCGCTGGCCGACGCTCGCCTTTGTAGGCGGGACGTTGACGATCCTGTTGTCCGGCTGCGTCGTAGCCGATGGCGGATACGGGTATGATGGCGGGTATGAATATGGCGGTGGTATCGGGGCGGCTTACTACGAACCCTATGGCGCCGATTACGGCGGTTGGGGTCCTGGCTACCGGGTAGCGCCGTATCGCGGTGGCGATCATCGCCTGACCGGTGGCGACGGCCACGCATCTGAGCATACATACAGATCCGCTCCTGCTTCCCGTTCAATGCCGTCTATTCCGTCGCAGTCGCGATCTGACGGTTTGCGCTCGCGCTGAAGCGTTGACGCTCTCGATTTCCGCGAAGAACCTACAAAAAATCGAGAAAACGAAGCGCTGCAATGGATCAGAGCAGCTCAATGACATTACAGTGAAAAAACAGTCAAAAACATTCCGCTGCCGTAAACAGGCTTAACAATTCTGGGGTAAGCAGTAGGTAGAAATAAGTCTATGGCAATGGGAATGTTGTGCACCCAAGGTGCATGTGAACTTAATATCATCTGCGCCTGGCCCATCACAGCCAATACAACTCCAATTAGAGGGCGTTGCATTATCCAGGCAGCTCCCAGGAGGATTGGCAGCCGGACACGGCTTTCCCCACTCACAAGAGCCGAAAATAGGGGGCGCGCACAGGTCGGTGGGATTGCAGCCCAGAGGAACGTTTCCAGAATAAACGGGCGTACCCGCGGTCGTCCAAATCAGGTTGCCGGCAGTAAAACCCTGGGTCACCGTTTCCGTCCACTGTGCATTATTGGCACAAGTGCATTGGTACTGCACAGTTTCGGCTGTGTTGTAGGGAGACTGACCAGGAACGACTGTATTCGTTGGCGCATACGGCAATTGTGCCGGGGTCGGTCCCTGCGAAATTTGCGGATTACCGCAATAATACGAATCCCCTACCGTCGTATCGGGCGGGAAATCTGAAACAGGTGGCGCCCATTCTCGTGCGCAAGTATTTGTTTTTATAGTGGCCGATAGCGAACCCGATTTGGCTGCGTTCAAAAAAGCGGTCCATTCTTTTGGAGTCTTAAATGGTACAAAAATCGAAGAAGTGCCGTTATTAGTCAAATAATAGCAAAGACTGTCATAGTCGATCGGCGCCGCAGGCGAACCAGGATCGAGGCGCACTGCATCGTGAGGTGATGTATCGGGAGGGCTCGTATTGGAAACAGCATAATAGATATTCAAACTTGGATTACAAAGATAGTTTGGTAGAAGGCCGTTTTGAGTGATGTCGCATTGATCTAAAGGAAGCGTCTGGGCAAAAGCTGCGTCAGGCATGCCCACGGCCGCAAATAAAAGCCCTGCAGCAACTGTAAGACGAGGCATCCAGCGCATGGTCCCTTTTTCCTTCTTATGTTTTTATATTATGGAAAAAGTGAAGAATCGCCAAATGTATTCTTCGATTAAATTACACAAGCGCACTCAATGCCTTATGTAGATCAAGGAAAGCCGCCAAGTCCGCCCGCGCGCAGGTGCAGACGGATCGGCAAAAATTCTGATCACGCGGCGATTAAAACCGGAGCAGAATCGTTCGCTGCGCGCGGCATACTTTTCGGCGCATATGGGGCGCTCATATACGATACTCCCTCTGTCCCCGAGGACGTCGTATCGTCTCCCATGTGGGCTTGTTGCTCTGGGTTAGATGATTTGAGCCTGGAAATGATCGCCCCCATTATGCCGCTATCGATTGGCTCTCCATTAACCTTCTGCAATTCCTTATGATAGTGGTCGAGCTTTTTGTGCAACCTCTTCAGCCGGGCCTTTGTGGGATTACCTTCCACTACGTCTTTCCCCGCCATATAAAATTCATAGGCGGCCCTGCCGGCCCATTTGGATGTAAAAAGCAACGCAAGCCCTCCTATCAGAGGGTTATGCAAAGAAGGTAGATAGGCGAGGCTCACAAGTTTCAACGCATAATGGCGTATTAGAGGCATCCATCCGGATCCATGGGCTGCCCCGAAATCATGTTGATGCGCTAAATCTGATGGCATGGGTGCCGTAGGCGCAGGAGATGAAGACGTACTGCCC
>Ga0265338_10009153_pt1 | contig 11884 bp, 8 predicted proteins | sample 42126metaG_FD_193579 | JGI IMG/M metagenome (GOLD analysis project Ga0265338, IMG submission 193579) | Rhizosphere microbial communities from Carex aquatilis grown in University of Washington, Seatle, WA, United States - 4-21-26 metaG | ecosystem: Host-associated > Plants > Roots > Rhizosphere >... | reverse complement strand
CCCGGTCAGGCAAGTGAATCGAAGGCCGCCTTTGAAGTCAGGACCGTACGTTCCAAACAGAAATTTGTGCGTTTCGAACCGGCGCAGTAGAACCCAGGCTGCTTTCCCCGCTGCCCGAATTGCGTTCTCGCGATGCCGCAGAATTCCGCACTCCAGAACTCCCTGGATCACGTACGCGATGAAATGAAGGTAGGCCGGGTGTCCTTGCAGGTTGATGCCATCAATCCATCCGCTCGGTTTTGCATTCGTCAGCACCCAGTCGATGTTTCTTTCGGCAGCGGAGGCGTAAGGTGAATCCGCAGAATTCGCTGCCAACTGCGCCAGTGCCCATGAAACCATGCTGTAGTACGTGTGCGCGACTTCCTGGTAGGCGCCCGGACCCGACCATGCACCATCGGGCTGCTGAGTTTGAGCCAGCCAATCGCCCGCAGCCGTTGCACAACGCAGAATTTCTGCGGATCGCGTCTCCACATGGGCGCGAACGAGCCCCTGCAAAATCTGTCCTGTATTAAAGACGGAGGGCGCGGCAGAGGCTCCATGCAGCCCGCCCGGAAAAGCTCCCGAGGGTAGTTGTAGAGAAAGCAGCCATGATGTCGCTCGCTCCGCCGCGGCACGGGCGCGCTGGTCGCCAGTCGCGAGAGCGTAATCGTATAACGTAGGAATGATGTAGCCGGTCACCTCGGGATAGGATTCGGAATATCCGGTGAGCAGACTGTAGTAGGCGGCGATTCCGCCGTCGGCCCTTTGGGCATCGAGAATCCACTTGACCAGGTCTTGCAATGCCTCCGGCGTCGGACGGGTTACGCTGGCGTACGAATACAGATGACGCTGAGCGAATCCTGTGTGAAGTTCGTCAGAAGCGAGTTTGACCAGCAGCGGAACAATCCGCTGCGGCCCGCGCAGCAGTCCGGTGGCTTCCGCTAACACCTTGCCAGTCTTCGTGGCGGTGAATCTTTGACCGGAACTCGGCTCGGAATTCATCGGGGATGCGAGGCCATTCCGCGTCATCTCGCGGTCAACTGCGGCGCGCCGATCTGACGCTCGGCAAACGATCGCGCCCCTCCGTCGAGGAACAGTTGCATCCAGATCTCCAGGGTCAGCAGTTGCCAGATTTGCATCGACCAGTCTTCCGCGCCCCGGCGATGCTCGTCCACATAGCTTCGAACCACTTCCGGCCGGAATAGGCCGCGGCGCCGGACCTGTGATTCCGAGAGCAGATCGTCCACGATGGGCCGCAAATCATGCGCCAGCCAGTAATCAACAGGAGCCGCAAACCCGGCTTTCGGCTGCCGCAGCACTTCCTCCGGCAACATATCACGCATGGATTGGCGGAAGATGAACTTCGTCACCGGATGCCACTTGCCTTTCAACTTCCACGCGGGCTTCACATTCCCGGCCACGAATTCGGCAAAATGCCGGTCAAGAAATGGAACGCGCACCTCCACCGACGACGCCATGCTCATCTTGTCGTTGTAGGTCAGATTCAAAGTCGGCATGAAAATCTTCGTATCGAGGTACAGCATCTGGTTGAGGAAATCGGAATCCTGCACGCGACTGAAGGCGGCTTGATGCTGGGTGGAGGGATTGAGGCCTGCCAATGATTGCAGTTCCGGCGCATACAGACCTCGCTTCTGCTCAGAGTCAAAATAAGTGCAGTTCCTGATGAAAGCTTCCGGCGGACTCAGGGCGGCACTGCGGGCCATCTTCTTGGCCAACCGCACGGAGCCTTTCATGCCGGTGCCTCGCAAGGAGGGCAACGCTAGCAGGGTTCGTTCCGCCGCCGCACGGGCCACGCCCGGCACCTGCCGGTATTTCTCGGACCAGCCGTGGGCCACATGCTTGCGGTATCCGGCGAACAACTCATCCCCGCCTACGCCCGACAGAAGAACGGTCGCTTGCTTGCGCGCCTCGCGGCAAACAAGAAACGCAGTAATGATCGCCGGGTCCGCGGTAGGCTCATCCATGTGCCACGCCAACTCAGGCAAGAGGCGGACCACGTCCGGCTCAACCACAATCTCGTGATGTTCGCAGCCCAGCTTTCGGGCAAGGCGCTCCGGAACTCCGGGATCATCGATCGCGGACTCTCCAACGCGATATTTCTTTGGGAAAGTGATCGTGTAGGTGCGCACCGCGCGTTTTTTCGCCATGGCCGCCACGATGCTCGACGAGTCCAGACCCGCACTCAGGAACGCGCCGACCGGAACGTCACTCACCATCTGCTGCTCAACCGAAGCGCAGAATCTTTCTCTGATTTCTTGTTCGATATCCGCCTGGCTTCGCCCGTAGTGATGCCCTGCCGGGGGGAAACTCAGATCCCAATATTTTTGGATCCTCAACTCGCCTTGCTGCCAGACAGCATAGTGCCCCGCTTCCAGCTTGCGGATTCCTTCGAACATGGTGGCCGGATCCGGCACCCAGAGGAAGGTCAGATACTGGTGCAGTGCCTCCATACTCATGTGAGGTTCAATGCCCGGCACTTCAAGAAGGGCCTTGATCTCGGAGGCAAAAGCGAGTTTCCCGCTGCGTTCGGAGTAGTAAAGCGGCTTGATTCCAAAATGATCACGCGCCAGAAACACCGTCGGGACCGTGCCGCGGAGGTCACAGATGGCGAATGCGAACATGCCATTCAGGCGGTTCAGGCATTCCACCCCGTACTCTTCGTAAAGATGGACAATCGCTTCCGTATCGGTGTGCGAGCGAAAGCGATGTCCCTTCCCTTCCAGTTCGCGGCGCAGGTCGGCAAAGTTGTAGATCTCGCCGTTATAAGTGATCCACACCGAGCCATCTTCGTTGCTCATCGGCATGTGGCCGTCGGGAGAAAGGTCAAGAATGGCCAGGCGGCGGCTGCCAAGGCCAACATAGGTTCCATCGGGAAATCGTCGCTCCCACAACCCGGAATCGTCGGGCCCGCGATGCGACTGGACGGCTGTCATCCGCGTCAGGACATCCGCATCTCCGCAATTCACGAGGCCACTGATACCGCACATCTTGTCAGCCCCTCCCCGTGCGGATTTCGTAAATCTTGGATTTAGTGTGGAACATCTGGACCGCTTGAAACAGGCAGTAGATCAGTCCCGGAACTCCATCCAGAAAACCGAGACGCAAAAAGTAACGGTACAAGAAGAGCAGAACCGGAGACCCCGGCAGACGATAGAGCTTCCGCTTGAGCCATCTCCGGCGCTGTGCCTGATTGCCGAACAGATCTGCTTTCAGCTCTTCCGACCCTCCCACCGGCTTGAGGAGCACGCGCGCTTCCCAGTTCGAATATTCATTGTGTTTCTCGATGTAGCGCGACAGGGAATTCACGTTGTGATGAATCAGCGAATTGTGCAACTCTCCAGTCGCTCCCTCCACGACGACGTGCTCATGAATCTCCATGTCAGCCATGGAGGCGTTCTGATCCTGCAAGCGGCACTCATATCGTCCCAGCCCCTTTCGGAAGAGCGACAGCTTCCAGAAGCTCGCATCTCCGTGGCGCAACACGCGCCCGAGAAAATACATTTGCAGACGGATGGCATAGCCATTTACGCCCGGATTCTGAATGGCGCGACGGATTTCCGCGACAAGCTCCGGAGTGAGAACCTCGTCTGCATCCAGCAGCAAAATCCAGTCGTAAGCAAACGCCAGGGTATCCATCGCCCATTGCCGCTTCTTAGGCCAACCGCCCGCATAGCGAAACTGGACTACCTTCGCACCATACCGTTGCGCCACTGCGATCGTGTCATCGGTACTCTGCGAATCGATCACATACACTTCGCCGACTTCCGCCAGCGATTCCAGGCAGCGCGGAAGATTCACCGCTTCATTTCGGACCGGGATGATCACACTCACGGGCAGCAGCGCTGCCGCGCCTCGGCTCGACACCTCGGGCTCTGATTTCACTCCGATCAAAGTCATTCCATCGGCTGGCAAGGGTTCCCTTATGTTAGCTGAAGTGACAACAATGTTGAACGAAGAGAGAGGTAGCGAGTCGAATGCCGCGGCTGGACTCCTAGCCCTTCCGGATTACAGATTCTGTTCGCACCAGCGTTGGAGCACAAACAGCGACCAGGGGCGCGACCAGGACGTCTTGCCAGCCAGGAACCACCTCCAAACTTCCCGGACCGCGCCGGCGTCAAGGTGAGCGAGACCGGCACCGCTATCTGACGCCGCGTCACTTGTCGACAGCGCATCCTCGACCACCGGCCTCATCTCGCCTCGCAACCAGCGCTCAAATGGCAGCGTAAAGCCGCGCTTGGGCCGATGCACGATCTCATGAGGCAGATCGACTCCGAGGCTTCGAAGCAACAGACTCTTGGGAGCATCACCTTGCACCTTCACCCTGCCAGGAATGCGGAAGCAGGCCTCGACCAGCGCTCGATCCAGAAATGGCACACGCAATTCCAACCCGTGTGCCATGCTCATGAAATCGGAGTCACGCAGCAGCATGTTTCGCATGTACCAGTTGGACTCCAGGTAGGAAACACGATTCACAGAATCCAGCCCCGCAGTGCGCGCGACCGATTCCCGCATCACGTCGTCAAGGGCGATCCGCGACGCCTCGTATCCGCCAGCGAGCAGCGCCGAACACTCAGAAGGCCCGAACAACATGCGCGCAAGAAAGTACGGGTGTACGACCGAATCCTGACCCGTCGCCAGGCCCGCCAGCTTGCGGGTGCGATCACTCTTACCTGCGGAAAGCGCGGCGTTCGGCACGAGCCGCCGGGTCAACTTCCCCAGCCAGCCAAAACGTCGCGAAAATATTTCCATTCTCGGCACGCGCCGAAAGTTCGAGTAGCCGGCAAACATCTCATCCGCTCCCAGGCCGGTCAACGCCACCTTCACCCCTGTCGCTCTCGCCTTGGCGGAGACAAGATACGTGTTGACTCCATCGATCGTCGGCTGGTCCATCGCCAGCAACGCCTCAGGCAACGCTTCCAGCGTGTCCGCCTGCGAGACGGCGATCTCATGATGGTCCGTACCGAATCGACGGGCCACAGCCCGCGAGTATTCGCCCTCGTCGTACTCCGTTTCCATAAAGACCAACGAGAACGTACTGGCACGGACTTTGTTCTGGCTGAGGATTGCGACGAGCGCGCTCGAGTCGATGCCGCCAGAAAGAAACACGCCCACCGGCACGTCGCTCACCAGATGCGACAGCACTGCACCACGTAAGATCGCCGGGAGGGACTCGATGGTTTCTGCGTCCGAAGGACCAGTGTCTCCCTGCGCCCTCACCAGCGGGCTCCAATATTCGCGATAGCTGAGCGTCCCGTTGTCGACGGTCAGAACGTGAGCCGGCGGCACGGCCCGCACTCCATCCACAATGGTCCACGGCTCGCACACCGACCCAAAGGCGAGGTAGCTGAGAACACCCGTGGCGTCCAGCTTTCGGGGAGCAAATCCCGTTTGCAACAGAGTCCTAACTTCAGACGCAAACGCAAATCCGTGTTCCGTCTGACAGTAGTAGAGCGGCTTGATTCCCATCGCATCCCGCGTCAGCAGGAGCCGATTCCGCCGCGCATCCCACAATCCAAAAGCAAACATGCCGGCCAGACGAGGGACGCACGACTCACCCCAAACTCGGTACGCAGCCAGGATCACTTCTGTATCCGACTGGCTGCTGAACTGGCATCCTGCCTTCTCGAGTTCCTCGCGAAGCTCGCGGAAGTTGTAAATTTCACCATTGAAGACGATCCAGTTGCCAGTGACTGGATCCTGCATCGGCTGGTGACCGAGTGGCGACAAATCGATGATGGAAAGACGTGTGTGCGCAAGCCCAATCTGACAGCTCGCATCAGCAGCATCGGCGATCACGACGCTGCCGTGATCGTCAGGACCACGATGCGCAAGAAACCGCGTGGCCTTCTCCAAGAGATCGCGGGAGAGATTGCCATTCCGGCTCACGATGCCAAAGATTCCACACATGTTTTATGAATTGACTTGCTTCATCATAGCGTGTGCGCGGAAGGAAACTGTGCGACCAGCAGCCGAAGGTGAAAACCCAAACGAAACCACGGGCAGGAATTACTTGAACGCCTCAACATAGAGCGAATGCGGCAAGTCTCGCGAATCTCCTGGCTCGTAAGGAGGAACGCCGCTCCCGTACAGGCGGCTTTGTCCTTCCGCAGATTTTTCTACTTCGCGGAAGCCCGCTTCCCGCAGCACTTCGTTGAGATAGCTGAAATCGAAGGCAGTGCGATGTTGTCCATCGCAAAAAATAAAATTGGAGAATCTGCCGCCGAGCGAGTCGAAGTGGCGCGGGAAAGAATCGGAAAACCAATCAGTCCTCTGCTGCGCGTAGGCGGCGATCGCGCTCTCCAGGCTCGGTACGACGAGCCGGATACCGCCGCCCGCCTTGAGCACACGCAAGCACTCGCGCAACAGAACCTTCAACTCATCCGGATAAAAGTGCTCGAACATGTGAGTGGAATAGATCGAGTCTGCCGAGTTCGCGCGAAACGGAAGACCGTTTCTTACGTCCACCCAGACGTCAATCTTGTTGAAAAGATTTGCATCGACGTTCAGAAAGCCGGGAAGGTATTTCGTTCCACAGCCAAGATGCAGGTGGGTTGCGCCATCTGCCCGGCGCGCCGGCACCACGTAACGACGCAGGAAATAATTAGGAAGGGTGGCTTTCGAAATGCCCCAGAACACGATGTTCTTATAGCGCTGGTGAAGCAACCCATCCTCCGGAAACGGTGATCGCTATTATAGAGCAGCCGTTCGCGGCTTCGACGCCGCCTGGCGGTAAACCTCGAAGAGATGCTCAGCCTGATCGCGCAGCGTCAGTCCGTCGAGAATTGCGTGGCGAGCCGAGGCGCCGATCCTCATACGGGTTTCGGGCGATTTGAGCAGGGCCGAGACACCTTGCACGAGTTCGATGCGACCATCGGCCGGGATCAGCCAGCCATTCTGCCCGTGCTCGATGACCTCCTCGATGCCTTGCCCCTGACACGCGATCACCGGCTTTCCACTGGACATCGCTTCCAGGTACACACATCCGAGACTCTCGTTGCGGCTGGGCAGCACAAAGATCGAACAGTGCCTCATCGCCTTCGCCACCTCCGCACGGCTCTGACGTCCCGAGAACAGGACATGCCCGCCAATCCCGAGTTCACTTACTAAGGATTCGTAAAAAGCTCGGTCGGGACCTTCACCAATGATTCTCAATCGCAGCGCGGGAAATGCGGGGTGCAAATCGGCCAGCGCTCGCAGAACGAGTTCGTGCCCCTTGCTCCGAAGAAGGTTGCCGACCATCAAGATTTCTTGATCTAGAGATTGGGCATCGTCCATGTCAGGGGCGAAAAGATCTGGGTTGACGCCGTTGTATACCACGGTGCTGCGAACTGTGACCGGAGCGCCCGCCTCCAGGATCTCTTGCACTTTGCCGCTGACGCAAATCACATTACGCGCTGCACGGAAGACGTCCACGGATCCCCGCCACCGCGACTCCGCGGCCATTCCACCGCGAAAGCAGGAATTGAACACGTCCAATCCGTGTACGGTCACAACGAATGGAATTTTCAGATGCTGCGATAGGAGCGCCGCCGCATGGCCAAACGGGAGCGCCGCATGTGCATGAATGACGTCAATCGGCTTGTCGCAGTGCAAGTTCCGCACTTCGCGCCGGACTCTGGCGTAGAGCAATCTTCCGGCCCCGGAGAGACCCAACGTCCCAGGCATTTGGGGATATCGCACCCACTCCGCGGGAGCGGTCGCACTTTTCTGTTTAGCGGGATGGTAGATGGGGCCGCCAGCGATCACGCTGGAGTCAATTCCCAGCTCCCTGAGTTGTTCGAGCGGTTCCGCCACAAAGCAACCGCTGACGTCGTCGCCAGCCGATGGAAAGAACGGCGTCAGGGTCAGAACATGCAGCACTCCACCCCCACGCGCAATTCGTGACATCAGATTCGTTGACCCCTAGAGCTGATCACCGTTCTTCATCATACCTTGGCTAGAGTAATTGAAATTAGCGGTAGTAAATCGTGGCAAAGATCGTCAACTCGTAGCCACGTTTGTGGATCCTATGACTTAACGGTTACGCAGAGGCTTTCTCCGGCAGATTTCCGTCTTTCGATCTGGAAGCCATCGTCAACTCGGCAACTTTGCCACCCGCAAACCTGTCTTTCAGTTTCAGGAACCTTTCTTCATAATATTTTCGAGAGAGATAGGAAAGGCAAACTGCGGCGCCTGCCGCGAGAAAAAATCTCAGTACGATCAGGCTGAACCGATCTGGAGTTGGCTTGAGTGCAGGCCACAATTGCCTGCATAACCTGTCATAGAGCCGAAAAATCAGCAAGTGGATCAGGTAGAGCCCATAGCTGATATAGCCCAGGAATTGAAGAGTGGGACTGTTCACATAGCTGCGGTAGGCGGAGGTTCCTAAGAGGAGTACGAGCAACAAAAACCCTGCGAAGAGCAAGTCAATGATCGTTCCCTGGAAGGCGGCGCCCACCAAACGCTCGCGCGTCAAAATGCCGAATGGACGTCCAATAAACGCCGATACAGAACCGGCGACCAGCAGTGTCCCGCAGAGAATAGTTGCTTTTCTTCTGGACGCCCAGGTTCGAAGAAAAATCGCAAGCAAACTACCCGTCGCCAGTCCGTCCGCAACGAACCACGTATACCAACCAAGTCCAGCCGTATATCCCAAACGGAAAAAGATCGCACGCAGGGCCGGTATCAACACGCAGAGCCCGATTGTGACGATCGCCAGGTACTTTAGCGTCACTTTGTAAACCACCGCAGGCCAGAGAATGTAATAGTGCTCCTCGACGGCAAGGGACCACAGGGGCCCATAATCGGCCGCCACTCCAAACAGGCTGGTGACATTTGCAAGGTAGAAGAAGCTCAGCCCCAGAAAACTCGCCGAGGCTTGGTGAAGCACCGCGAGAAGAATCAGCAACAAATAGTAGGCAGGCAGGATTCGCAACGCACGACGAGTGTAGAAACGACTGAAGTAGTGCGGTTTCTGCTTGGAATCAACCAGGATACCCGTAATCAGAAATCCTGATAGAACAAAGAACAGATTCACACCCAGCCAACCTGCCTGGGTGACATTCATAAAAAGACCTGCCGCTCCGTTGAAATGAAAACTACTGTATTGCCAATAAAAACCATGCAATAGCAATACGGCAGTGATCGCAAGACCACGGATTGAGTCCAGTTCGGGCATCACGGGCCGGATCAGGGGATCGGGTTTTGCCGGGATCGCTTTCATGGGCTTACTCTGTCTTGTGGAATGCGATTCAACCCTTAACAGAAATTAAAGATGATGTTATCCGACAGACTCTGCAACTTTGCTTTCGGGCACAACTATTGTCTTGGCCAGTGTAACTAACCGAGTGACATGATCACTCCAGCTAAAAGCGCTGGCGCGCCGCAAACCGCTATGCGAGAGCCTTTCCGCAAGGCCCGGTGATTCCTGAACTTGCGCGATACGATCCGCCAAGGCCTCGGGAGAGAATTTGTCAAAATAAATTCCCGCATCCGCACAAATCTCCCGGTGCACTGGCAGGTCCGAGGCAACGACCGGCAATCCACTCGACATCGCTTCGATCAGGGGGTGAGCGAACGATTCGGCATAGGCCGGCGTCACGTAAATCTGGCACGCCCTGTAAACGTGATGAAGAGAGCGATAGGGGATGCTGCCAAGTTCGACAATTTCATTGTTCGCCCGAAGTTCCTTTACGAGTGCAGCAGCGCTCTCCGCCCGATATGTGCCGGGGTTGCTTAGCGATTTGAGCTGGCAGGTCAGGTAAAGTTTCACTTGCTTCACTTGCAATCGCTTCTTTAGTAGTGGAATTGCCCGAAAGAGTGTTTCGAAATTTCTGTAATAGTTGTAGTGACTCACGAATAACAGACGGAGAGCGTTTTCACCGTCCTTTAGAAGCGCTGCCGTCTGGCTTGGCAAGGGCGTCGCGTCATTCGTAAAGGCATCCGGGTCAAACCCGTGATGAATCGCAACCACCTTTCTGCCGCTCCATTGGCTGAGTTCTGCGGCGAATGCCGCACTAGGGGCCACCGTAACATTCGCGCGGTATATGGATCTCCGTGCTACCCAACCCTTGGCCAGCGTATCGGCCCACATCGCATAGTCCCCACGCGCGCGAACGTCTCGCATGAAGTCGCCGGAGGTATACAGCGAATTGCGTGACAGGAGTATCTGTGGAACCGGCGATCTCCAGAGCGCAAAATTCCCTGCGGAAATTAATACCTGCGCTCCACTATCCCGAACAAGTCCTGGCAGATCCGTCTGCTCGCAGGAGAAGCGCCGGAAAGCTCCGTTCGCCCCTTGGAAGTCAAGAAAGGAGATGTTCTGAAACTCCCCAAACTCCTTGCGTAGATCAGTGCCCAACAACACTGTCGTTTCAACATCGGCGCGGCGCGCCAGATGAGGAACCGCATTCCGCAGATAGGTGAGGCCGCCGCCTGCACTTGCGGCAAGGCCGTTGATAAACAATCGGATCATCGACTGGAGGAGACGACTTCTCCGAAGGGAACCGGCGGCGCGGGTGCTCTTCGAAAGACAGGAGATACGTGGGCCGGCGCCCGGGCGGGCACCAGGTCCGCCAATACAAATGCAAACACCCAGAAATACACGCAGGGATATGCGCCGACGGCGAAAAGCCAGTCTTCAAAATTCGCATGCACCAGTCCCGCCAACACCACCATCGCCAAAGGAATCGCGTAATGTCGTGGATCCGAAGTTCGACTCATCCACGAGCAGACCCGGCAGACGTTGATGACCGTCACCAGCAGCAGCGCCAGAAATGGCGCCAAACCGAGCAGACCCACCCACTCGGCGATGGTCATGTAGCTGCTACCATGCTCTCTTTCCGTCTCCACACTCGAAGCAAATTTTCCGAAGTAGAGCCCAGGGTCTTCGCCACTCGGACTCGTACCGTATCCACTTCCGAACAGAGGATGCGCTTTGATTGTCGAAATGGTGTTCTGCCACGGTGTTTTCCGGGAGCCCAACACGCCCCCTTCCTTGTGGCCCTTATAGAGGACGGCATCCTTGAGACTCAGCAACGAAGAGTCGAGAGCGCTTGGGTCGAGCATTCCAGTTACAGCCACAAGGCACAAAATGAGGCCCGCCGTTTTTATCAGAAGCTTGTACTGGTGCAGGCACAGGCAGAACACGATTGTGACAACAACCATGGCCACCATACCCGCTCGAGCCATGCTGAACATGATCAGGTACGTACACAGCCCCAGGGCGGCGAGTCTGCGCGTTTTCATGACCGGCCCCTCGCTGATCAGCCAGCCCCACAGGAAAATCGGGAACAGCCCGATGCTCATCGCTTCGCCGAGAGAATTCGGGTTTCCCCAGATGCTGTCGCCCAGACCAAAATAGCAAATCGCGGTGCCATAAATTACGATCTCGCCACCCAAGAGAAGGCCGTTAAAGAATTTCTGTTCCCTCCCAAGCACAGCCAGGCGCGCTCCGGAAGTGCAGTAGAGAAAAAGAAGAAGCAGGCTCACTGCCTTGAACGATGCCATCTGCACAAATGGAGACACGGTGGCAGAGACAAATGCGGCGCCCACGCAAAACATTGCGAGTAAATGAATCAGCCGGAATTGGCCGCGAGGAGCTTTCATCCACACGACGAAACCGATAAGCGCTCCCGCGGAGAGCACTACCCAGCGCCCGCCCGTCCATGCGTCCTGCATCGGAAGGTGCATGCCCGCCCACAGGAATGCGACGATCAGCAAAATAAAAAAACGCTGGTCATATTTCCAGAGGCACGCAATGATCACTTCAATCAGCAGAATTCCGCCTAGGAATGACACGTTCCGGAAATACTGAAGGTGGGTATAGACCGCAAAAAGCACCAAGCCGACGCCCAGCGCTATCGCCCCCCATTGCAATGGCTTCAGGGAGTCCATCAGTCCTGCT
>Ga0265338_10009152_pt1 | contig 11885 bp, 9 predicted proteins | sample 42126metaG_FD_193579 | JGI IMG/M metagenome (GOLD analysis project Ga0265338, IMG submission 193579) | Rhizosphere microbial communities from Carex aquatilis grown in University of Washington, Seatle, WA, United States - 4-21-26 metaG | ecosystem: Host-associated > Plants > Roots > Rhizosphere >... | reverse complement strand
GAGCGGATGGGTGCATCCGAACAAGCGCATTTTCAACAACGCCAAGGTGTCGGACCATTTCGCCATCATTCCCACCCAGCTTGCGCCCAAGGGCCTTAGCGAGCCGGAGCAGAAGTTGTATGACTTGGTGACCAAGCGGTTTCTGGCGATTTTCTATCCGGCGGCGGAATTTTTGGAGACCAACCGCATTACACGCGTGGAAGGCGAGCCGTTCAAGAGCGCGGGCAAGGTGCTGGTTCAACCGGGCTGGCTGACGGTTTACGGCAAGCAATCCGATTCGGACGAAACGCCGAGCCTGGCGCCAGTGAAGCCGGGCGAGACGGTGAAGACGAGCAACGTGGAGGTGAAACCGAATGTCACCAAGCCGCCGGCCCGCTACACGGAAGCCACGCTGCTCTCCGCCATGGAAGGCGCGGGCAAGCTGGTGGATGACGATGAATTGCGCGAGGCCATGAGCGAGAAGGGGCTGGGCACGCCCGCGACACGTGCGGCGATCATTGAAGGTTTGATTCTGGAAGAATACGTGCATCGCGTGGGCCGCGATTTGCAGGCCACGGCCAAGGCGTTTTCACTGATGGACCTGTTGAACGGTTTGGGCGTGCCGGAGTTGACGAAGCCGGAGCTCACGGGTGAATGGGAATTTCAGTTGAAGGAAATGCAGCGGCGCAAGATCAGCCGCGAGCAGTTCATGCGCGAGATTGCGGAGATGACCAAGCGCATCGTGGACCGCGCCAAGCAGTACGAGCATGACACGATTCCGGGCGACTTCGGCACGCTGACCGTTCCCTGCCCGAAATGCGGCGGGGAGATTCACGAACGCTACCGGCAGTATCAGTGCGACAAATGCGATTTTGCGATGTGGAAGACGCTCTGTGGCCGGATGTTTGAGCCGGAGGAAATCGAGAAGTTGATCACGGCAAAGACGGTTGGTCCGCTGCAAGGCTTCCGCAGCAAGCAGGGCTTTCCATTTGCGGCCGTGCTCAAGATGAACGCGGAGCACAAGCTTGAGTTCGATTTCGGCAACACGCCCAAGGATGGCGAGAACGCCGTGCCGGTGGATTTCACGGGCAAGGAACCGCTGGGCAAATGTCCGAAATGCGGCGCGCAGGTGTATGACACGGGCATGCATTATGTCTGCGAAAAACAGACCGGCCCCACGCCCACGTGTGATTTCCGCACGGGCAAGATCATCTTGCAGCAGGAAATCGGGCCGGACCAGGTGAAGAAGCTGCTGGCCGAGGGCAAAACGGATTTGCTGAAGGGTTTCATTTCCAACAAGACGAACCGCAAGTTCGAGGCGTTTCTCGTGCTCAAAGATGGCAAGACGGCGTTTGAGTTTGTGCCGCGCGAGCGCAAGGGCAAGGGCAAGTCCTCGGAGCCGCCGCCGAAGCTTGATTTTACCGGCAAGGCCGTGGTGGGCAAATGTCCGAAGTGTGGCGGCAAGGTGTTTGACACCGAGGCCGGCTATATTTGCGAGAAATCGCAGATGGAGATGAAGCCATGCAAGTTCAGCATCAAGAAAGTGATTTTGGAGCAGCCCATCGATGCGACGCAGGCCGCGAAGATTCTGGCCACCAAGAAGAGCGATTTGATGGACAAGTTTATCTCCAAGGCCGGCAAGCCGTTCCCGGCCTTTCTGGTGATGGATTCCAAGGGGAAGATCACGTTTGATTTTCCGGAAAGAGAAGAGTGAAGGAAACATTCAACATTCAACGCTCAACATCGAATGAAAACCATGGCGCGCGTCTACCATTGGACGTTGGAAGTTGAATGTTGAGCGTTGAATGTTTCCTCTATAAAGCAATCGCCGGGGCATTCGTCAACCGGCTCGCGTACGGGAAAGTGAAGCTGGGTTTCTGCATGGCCAGGGAAAGGCCAAATTCAAGCATCGTCTGGTTGCCGTTGGTGGTGACGGTCAGCGGAGGCAACAGCATATTGGCCATTTCGCCTTTGATTCCGCCCACAAATTTCGACCACGCGCTGTTGCCTGCGTCTTTGCGCCGGACTGAAGCCAGCGTGACTTCCATTTTGGGCGTGCCGGCCATGCGATGGAAGGTGAGGGAGTTGACCCGCGCCACCATGTCGTTTTCGTATTGGTAGGTGCCATCACGCAACACAATATCCTGAAGGTCGATGGTGACGGGGCTGGAATGGCCATGGGCGTTGAACCGGATGCGCATGTCGTCCACCTGGGTGAGGCCGTTGGTGAGGGTGCCGTCAATTTCGATGCTGCCGCAACCCACGCCTTCCACACTGAGGGCGCTGAGCTGGTGCGCGAGCGGTTTGCCAGATTTCAGTTCCTTTTCCTTCCGCTGAATGATGACGGTGTGGCCGAAGGTATTTCGGTCAAGGCCATTGCCGACAAATTCGAAATCGCAGGTCGCGTGAAAGGTCTGGCCGTTGGTGTGGCAATGACAGGTCAGGACTTCGGCGCATTGCGTGTTGCCAACGTTGGTGCACTCCGCGACCTGTTCGGGCGACACGAGCGGCACAAAATACATGAAATGGCAGAGGGGATTATCCAGCGGCTTGTCAGAATTGTACCCAAACCGCAACGTGGGGCCGGTGGGTTCCGCCAGCAGCGGTTCGGCAAAAAGCGAAACCAATGCGGCGGTGATCAAAAAAAGGGGCACGTAACCATCCTTCAAACAATACATTCGAGGCGTAAGTTTCCACGAAGAGGAGATTTATTCAAGCACGGAGCGCGACTGTGGGGCGCAGGCATGCCTGCGCTTGGGGACGAGCGACATGTCGCTCGTCCCAGAGTGGTGACATGTCACCGCACTCCGGAGATGCCCTTGGCTTGGCGGCGGCGTTGAGTTTCGCATCGCCTTCGCCCCGATTTCGGTTTAGTCATTTTGTGATGCAGCTTCATTTTACAGAAACGGGGCAGGGCAGGGCGGTGGTTTTGTTGCACGGGCTGTTTGGTTCGTCGGACAACTGGTATACCGTTGCCCAGCAGCTGGCGGAGTCGTTTCAGGTCTTTGCGCTGGACCAGCGCAACCACGGGCAGTCGCCGCACAGCGAGGAGATGAATTACCCCATGATGGCGGCGGATGTGGATCGCTTCTTCACGGCGCGCGGACTGGAACGGGCGGTGGTCATCGGCCATTCCATGGGCGGCAAGACGGCCATGCAACTGGCGCTGCATTATCCGCAGCGCGTGGAAAAACTCGTGGTGGCGGACATGGCGCCGCGGGCGTATACGGCGTCGCATGACAAAATTTTTGACGCGCTGCTGGCGCTGGATTTGCCCAGGTTCCAGACCCGGCCGCAGATTGAAACGGCGCTGGAGCCGGACATTCCCAATCCGGTGCTGCGCCGGTTTTTGCTGAAGAACCTGGGGCGCGATCAGGCGGGGGCGTTTTTCTGGAAGATCAATTTGCGTGATTTGGCGCTGAATTACTGGCGGTTGCGCGAGCCCGTGGCCGGGGACGCGCCGTATGCGGGGCCGACGCTGTTCATTCGCGGCGGCAATTCCAAGTATGTCCAACCCGAGGATGAGCCGTTGATTCATGAATGGTTTCCGGCGGCGCGAGTTGAGACGATTGAGGCGGCGGGGCATTGGGTGCACGCGGACCGGCCGGAGGAGTTTTTGCGGGTGGTGTTGGGGTTTTTGTGAAGGGGGGGGCGTCGCGGAGCGACAGCGGAAATTAGCCCTGCACGCAGTGCCGGGTTAAACGGCGAAATGGGTTTTGTCCCAGCGGGACAATGGAATTTCCATCGTCCTTTCAGGACACATGAGATAATGCAACGCAATACCAGCCACTTCGTAGCTGGCTAATCTCCACAGTCGCTCCGCGACGTAACGCTAAAGACGAAACATCCGGCTGGAAAATGCCCCGGATATGGTGCATACATAGTTAAAGATGCTTGCCACTCCCGAACTGATGCGTGAAGACGCGCAACTGGCGCGTGTGGAGGAACTGTTGCCACGCTGGTGCGATGTGCCGATGTACCGGGCGCTTTGCGGACGGGGGTTATTTGAACGGCCGTTGATCACCAAACGCGAGTTGCGCGAGAATTTTCCCCATAACTTTCTGCGTCCCGGCCAGGATCTCGACGCCCTGCTCGCGAGCAAGGCGGTGGAACTGGAGCATACCTCAGGCAGTTCGGAGGAGCGCACGGCGGTGCTGTTTGGGCAGGGCTGGTGGAACGAGCAGGAAGCGCGAGTGCTGCGGCTGAACCGTTTCGTGGCGGAGGTGCTGGAGGCGCATCCGAATCCACGGCGGGCCACGCTGGTGCCGCCGATTTGCAACGGGTTGGTGTGCTTTTCCAATTACATGTCCAAGTCGGAGCGCACGGTGGGGCAGACTTTGTACGTGAGCCAGGCCCGCATCCCGTTCTTGCTCACGGAAGCCGAGCTGGCGCGCATGGCGGCCGAGGTCGCTGAATGGGCGCCGGTGTTTCTCGACGTGGACCCGGTGCATGGCGTGTGGTTTGCGCTGTATTGCGAGCGCATGGGGATCAAGTTTCCGTCGGTGAAATTCATTCTGTGCAGCTACGAATTCGTAAGCGTGGTGCACAAACAAATTTTACGGCGCGTGTTCGGCGTGCCGGTGCTCAACCTGTACGGTTCCACGGAGACGGGCCATCTGCTCATGGAAAATGAGCGCGGCGAAATGAAGGCCAGCCTTGATAACGTCTTCTACGAGATCGTGGAATCGGACGCGCGCGGCGTGGGCACGCTGGTGGTGACCACGCTGACGAACGAGATCATGCCGCTGGTGCGCTATCGCATCGGCGACCTCGCTGAGCGTTGCGAGCGGCCATATGCCACCGATTACCTTGTCCATGGCCGGTCGCGCGACGCATTGCAGCGCCGGGATGGCCAACGGGTAACGACGCTGGATGTGGACCGGTGTTTCGCCGGAGTCGAAGGTGTTTTACATTATCAATTGAAGCAGGAGGAAAATGGCGCGTGCCATTTGCAATTCATCCCCGACCGCGAACCGCCCACGGCGGCGGTATTGGATGAGGTTACGGCGCGGCTACGCAATTTATTGCAGCTCGAAACGCCGGTGACGTCGGAGACGGTGAAGTTGTTGCCGCCGTTGCCCTCGGGAAAATTCCGGCTGACGTGGCGGGCGGGGGAGTAACGTCTGAAACCAAGTAGGTTTCATTGGGGCCGAATGTCCCGACTCGGCGCCAATATTCAATTCAGAGTGTGGAATGAGAAAGAAGATAAAAGCGACTAGCATTATAGTCTTGGTTCTGTTCATCCTGCCGACCGGTCTATTTCTTTGGCGCGCTCATATGGACCGGCGCAGTGTGCCAGGACGTATTGTGAGATGGCTTCAAGGAGAATCAGGGATAGACCAAGACCTGAATGACACTGCGGATGATATCCGGTGCACTCCCTTATTATCACAACTTCAACCTTGGGCCACGGAGACTTTAAAGCGATTTCGTGAGGGAAAGATGCAAACCAATGGTTATGCAGCATTTTATTGGGATCAGCCGCCTGCGGTTAAATTGGCTCGCCAAGAAAAGCCCGAGTTTATCAGGCAGAAGTGGGGTGAGACCAACGAGTTTAGTGAAGAAGAACCGGAAGTTTTTGTTGTGTGCGATACGAACGGTCAACCCCAAGCCGTGGCGGTCGGATGGTACATGTATGGCATTCGTTTGGGGCCGGCTGACTATCAGATGGACTACCCTTCATCGAACATAGCGCCGTATTTCCAAGTCAAGCCCGGGGTCTATGTTTATGGCAACTACAAATGACACCGCAAACCGGGCCGTCTTGGGGCGGAAGGTGAATCAAAGTAAATCCGAGCATAGCCGGTGGCCAGCAGGCTTGGATCGGTTGCTTAAAGCATTGAAAATCAACAGTGTAGCGGGTGTGTTAAGCCTTGTTAAGCCCTGTGTTAAGCCTTTAGTTGTTGATTATCAACGATGTAGCGGATGTTAAGCCTTTCCCGAGCAACACATACATCATCTTCAACCTGCGTTTGATTGGCAAATTCGGGTCTATCAAATCGTCGAAACGCCTCCTTTTTTTATCTGTGTGCATCTGTGTCCATCCATGGTTAAAATCCTTTCAACTGAAAAGTTCCGGCTGAGACAATTGCAAATGGACGCCGCCTCTGAAACGCCCGTTGAATTCCGCGACAAATGGATGACGAAGTTCCTCACCCACCTGGCCACGGACCGGGGGGCGTCGGTATTTACACAGCGGAACTACCGGCAGGCGTTGATGGAATTTGGGCGCTGGCATGTGGAAGAGCGCAAGTCGCCGCCGACATGGGATGCGTTGCAGCGCGATGATTTCCGGGGGTATGTGCGGTTTCTGGGGCGCAACCATCTGAGCCGCGCGGCCACGCAATTGCGGTTTTCGGCGTTGCGCACGTTTTACAAGTTTCTCATCCGGCACGGCGTCCTGGAATCCACGCCGATCAAAAATATCTCCCTGCCCAAACTGGAGAAACGGCTGCCGCGATTTCTGACCAAGCAGCAGATGGAAGATTTGCTGGTGGCACCCATGAGGCTGCTGGAAACGCAGGCGCAGAAGAAAGGTCCGGGCCGGCCCATCTCGGCGGAGGTTTGCTGGCGCGATGTGGCGGTGCTAGAGACGATTTATTCGTGCGGCCTGCGCATCAGCGAACTATGCGGGATGCGCGTGGAGGATATTGATTTTAACGAGCAAATCGTGCGTGTGCGCGGCAAGGGCAAGAAAGAGCGGCTCGTGCCCATCGGCGAACCAGCCATGCGCGCCATCCAGAATTATTGGGCGCAATTGCTGGAACCGCCCGGCGGTCCGCAACCGGTATTCCGCACGGACACCAACAAAGCCGCGCCGCTCTCGCCGCTGCAACTTTCCCGCCGCCTCAAGACGTATCTCATGGTTGCTGGGCTCGATCCGCACCTGACACCGCACAAGCTGAGGCACAGCTACGCTACCCACTTGCTGGATGCCGGCGCGGATCTCCGCAGCGTGCAGGAACTGCTGGGCCATGCGCATCTGGCCACCACGCAGGTCTACACCCACGTGACGACCGAGCGTTTGAAGAAGGCATATGATGCGGCACATCCCAGGGCGTAACCCTTGTTATCTGGAGCGCCGGTCTCCGACCCGGCTCGTCGGTGGCCTGAATTTTAAAACCAGCCGAGTCAGAGACCGATGTTGCACATGTTTTTTGGTTCCTCGCTGTTTTCGGTGGAAAGATGTTTATCTTGGACGCCTGCCGAGTCGTGATCTGGTCAACAGCATTTAAAAGATAACGATAAAGGAGCTTCGTTTAATTCGCAAGTTATTGACTATCAACAGTGTAACTGATGTAACTTTTGTGTAACTGCTTTTGTAACCGTTTTAGTCGTTGAGCATCAACGATGTAACCGATGTAACCGTTTTTACGAGTAACATATACATGTATCTCAGGGCTTGGACTTGCAGACGAAAACCCTGCATTCCGATCCATTGGCTGAACGTAAATGGATAAACTTCAATTGGTTAACATCCTATCGCCAATATAAGATGCGACTTTGCCAAGGGATGTGTAATGATTCCAATTGAATTAGGCCGGGGCTGCCCCAAAATTAGAATCGGTATATTTTTTAGTGGTTTTTGAAAATGAAAATTGATTTCGCATTTCGTCCGCGATTGGTGGAGACGTTGAAGAACTATTCTTCGGCGCAGTTCATGGCCGACCTCACGGCCGGTGTCACCGTGGGCATCGTGGCCCTGCCCATGGCCATGGCATTTGCCATTGCGTCGGGCGTAAATCCGGCGGCGGGCATTTTCACGGCAATCATCGCGGGGTTCATCGTGTCGGCGCTGGGCGGCACGCGCGTGGCCATCGGCGGGCCCACGGGGGCGTTCATTGTCATCCTGTATGCCATCAACGAAAAATATGGCGCTGAAAACATGGCGATCTGCACCATCATGGCGGGGGTTATTTTGTTCGTCATGGGTTTGGCGCGGCTGGGTACGATCATTAAATTCATTCCTTATCCGGTGACGATGGGTTTTACCTCCGGCATTGCGGTGTTGATTTTCAGCACGCAGATCAAGGATTTCCTGGGGTTGACCGTGGACAAGCTGCCATCGGATTTCGTTAAGAAGATGCAGGCGCTCGTGGAGCATATCAATACCTGCCAATGGCAAACGATCGTCCTGGCGGCGACCTCACTGGCGATTATTCTTTTTTGGCCCAAAAAATGGCAGCGACGGGTGCCTGGTTCCATCATTGCGCTAATTTTCGGCACGGCGGTCGCGGTGTTTTTTCAGATGCCGGTCGAGACCATCGGCACAAAGTTTCATGGTATTCCGCAAACCCTGCCGATCCCGCATCTTCCGGCGTTGTCTTGGGAAAATATCCAGCATTTGTTCCAGCCGGCGACGACGATTGCGCTGCTGGCGGCCATTGAATCGCTGCTGTGCGCGGTCGTGGCGGACGGCATGATTGACGACCGCCATGATTCAAACCAGGAGCTGATGGCCCAGGGCCTGGCGAACATCGTGAGCCCGCTGTTCGGCGGCATTGCGGCCACGGGCGCCATCGCTCGCACGGCCACGAACGTGAAATGCGGCGGCCGTTCGCCCATGGCTGGCATCATTCACGCGATCACGCTGCTGGTGATCATTTTGGTTGCCGCGCCGCTGGCCAAGTTCATCCCGCTGGCCACCCTAAGCGCGGTGCTCGTGAATGTGGCACTGAACATGGGCGAGTGGCACAACTTCGCGCGCCTGCCCAAATGGCCGCGGAGCGACGCGGTGGTTTTCCTCACGGCCTTCGGGCTGACGGTGGTCGTGGATTTGACGGTGGCGGTGGAAATCGGCATGGTGCTGGCGGCGGTGCTGTTCATCAAGCGGGTGTCCGAAACCACGCAGATCACGGCGGTGGATGAAAGCTCCGAGACGGAGGGCCCGCAGCATTCGCTCATCGGCAAGGTGGTGCCCAAGGGCGTGATGATCTATCGCATCTTTGGTTCGTTCTTCTTTGGCGCGGCGGACAAGCTGGAGTCGGCGTTGAAACGCTCCGGGCAGGAACCGGAGGTGCTCATTTTGGGCATGCGCAAGGTGCTGGCGATGGATGCCACGGGCCTGAACGCGCTGGAGGACTTGTTTGAACGGCTTCAACGGCGCGAGAAGCACGTCATTCTGAGCGGACCGCACACGCAGCCATTGTTCATGATGGACAAGGCGGGATTTCTGGACCGGCTGGGGCGCGAGAATATTTGCGTCGACCTGGAACATGCGCTGGAGCGGTCGCGGGAGATTCTCGGCCTGCCGCCGGTGATCACGCAAGATCCGTTGCGCATGGAGAAGGAAAGGGTTGAAACCGCGCGCCGCGAGCTGTCGGAGGCGGTGGAACGCGCCGGAAAAGTTTTGAATTCGCACTCCGACGAGGGCGAATAATCCAATTGTCAAACGAGCTCGCGAGGGCCACTATCGGCCGGAAGGCAGCAAAGTCCGACGTTGAGCGGCAGGCGGGGCAGCGGCGGTTGGATATGTTTTAACCATGTATTTGAACATCATTCAGCTTGCGGAATCGTTCGGCGTCGAAGAAGGCGTCGTGCTGAGCTGGGTGCGTAAAGAAGGGCTGCCGGCCATCGAGGACCGCGACCGACTGCTGTTTGACCGCAATCTGGTATTGGATTGGGCCGCCGCGCGCGGCCTGGCGGCCAAGGCTGGATTCCTCGCTTCCGGCCGTCCCGGCAATCTCCCCAATCGCCGTCTCGAACCCCTCCTGCGTGCCGGCGGCATCTGGCGCGATGTGGCGGCGGATTCAGTGCGCGCCGTGATGGAAACCATCGTGGGCAAACTTCCGGGCGCCACGCCTCCCGTGCGGCAATTGCTGGCGCAACGGTTGCATCAGGCGGACGGTGTTTCCTGGGCAGCGGTGGGCGGCGGTCTGGCGTTGCCGCATTTGCGCACGCCGGTGGCCTTGGGGCGCGATGCAGGAACACTGGCGATCCTATTTTTGCGCGATCCGCTGAAGTTGAGCGAGCCGGCTCCGGACCCGGTGCCGATTACGCGGTTGTTATTTTTCGTGGCGCCGTCGCCGCGGGCGCATCTGGAGCTACTTGGATTGTTAAGCGGAGCGCTGCTTCGCGGCGGGTTGCAGCAGCCAGTGATTGATGCGCTGCCGGATGAGGAATTATTCACTGCCCTGATTGCCGCGGAGGGGATGGTAACGCCCCGCAAGGAAGGCCAGTAACCATGACGCCCGGCGTACTCCTCCTGATATCACTGGCCGCGCTGACAACCGGGGCGCTGGCGTATCGCGCGCCCCGCGCTTGGGTGACGGCGACCGTGGCCGGGGCGATCGCTGCGCTGGCTGCGGCGGTCTGGATCTTGGCGACGGGTGCGGTGTGGAACTGGCACTCTGATTTTCAACTGGGCGGCGAACCCATTCACCTGCAGTTCGATAGCCTGAGCGCTTTATTCCTGGCCTTGCTGGCCGTGCTGGGCGGTGTGGGGAGCGTGTATTCGTGCGAATATTGGTCGGAGGCGCAGCACCCGATTTCCGCCCGCATTGCTCGCGTGTGGTGGAACGGGCTCCTGCTCTTCATGGGCTTGGTTTTGCTCTGCGCGAATGGCCTGCATTTTCTCATCGCCTGGGAAATATATACATTATGCGCGTACTTCCTGATCACGCAGGAACGGCAGAAGCGCGAGGTACGCAAGGCGGGCTGGCTGTATCTGGCGGCATCGCATTTCGGCACGTTATGCTTGTTCGCATTTTTTGCGCTGCTGGCGGCGCGCACGGGGAGCTGGGAGTTGAAGGCGATGCGGGACCATCCCGAACTCGCGCCATTGTTCTGGCTGGCACTCATTGGCTTTGGCCTCAAGGCAGGTATTTTTCCATTGCACATCTGGCTGCCGTCGGCGCACGCCAACGCGCCGAGCCATGTCTCGGCCATTCTCTCGGGCGTGACCATCAAGATGGGGATCTACGGCATCGTGCGTTTCAGTGGCTGGCTGCCCGCGCCTGACGGGGCCGGTTGGACCGTGGCCGCGCTGGGCGTGGTGAGCGCGGTGCTGGGCGTGGCATTCGCCTTGGGACAGCATGATTTGAAACGCTTGCTGGCGTACCACAGCGTGGAAAATATCGGCATCATTTTGATCGGGCTCGGCTTTGCGATGATCGCCGCGGCACGCGGCCATCCGGCCTGGGGGCGTCTGGCTCTGGCGGGCGGTTTGTTGCACGTGTGGAACCATGGATTATTCAAGGCGCTCCTGTTCCTCGGCGCAGGGTCTGTGGTGCATGCCACCGGCACGCGCGAAATGAGCCGGTTGGGCGGGTTATGGCGTGCGATGCCGTGGACGGCGGGACTGTTCACCCTGGGCGCCATGGCGATTTCCGGGCTGCCGCCCTTGAACGGATTCGTCAGCGAGTGGCTGGTGTTTTTGGGTTTATTCGATGCGGTGCCAACGCACGGCACGGCGTCGTGGGTGGCGGTACCGGCGGCGATCTTGTTGGGCATCACCGGCGCGCTTGCCCTGGCGTGTTTCGTAAAGGTTTGCGGCGTGGTCTTCCTGGGCCTGCCGCGCACGGAAGCCGCTCTGCACGCGCACGAGTGTGGCTGGCGCATGCGCATACCCATGCTGGTGCTCGGCGCGTTGTGCACGGCCATCGGGCTGTTGCCCGCGCTCTTTTGGCCGGCAATCGCCAATGCCTCCAGCGCGTGGCAGCCGCTGTGGCTCGATCGCGAGCCGCCCGCGCCGCTCGTGGTGCTGGGCTCGTTCCACATCCTGATTGCGGCGGTGGCTACGCTGGCGGTGATCGGTCTTTGGCATCGGGTCAAGCGCAACGGTATGGCGCGATCCGGCACGTGGGACTGTGGCTACGCCGCGCCCACGCCGCGCATGCAATATACGGCCGGTTCATTCGCGGGCATTATCACGGGCTGGTTTGGCTGGATTCTCCGGACGAACCGGC
>Ga0265338_10009151_pt1 | contig 11885 bp, 12 predicted proteins | sample 42126metaG_FD_193579 | JGI IMG/M metagenome (GOLD analysis project Ga0265338, IMG submission 193579) | Rhizosphere microbial communities from Carex aquatilis grown in University of Washington, Seatle, WA, United States - 4-21-26 metaG | ecosystem: Host-associated > Plants > Roots > Rhizosphere... | reverse complement strand
GTGGGTCCGAAGTCGAAGTTCGCTCAACGCGCGATCCAATCGACGGAAGGGGCGAGGCCCTACCTTCAGGGCGCTCAGAACCTCCAAGATATCCAGTCGAAGATTCCCGCAGCCAAGGCCGAAGTGTGGGGTCCGTATCAGGATACGATTAACGCTATCGGCGGCAAATCGGTTACTGGGCCCGACGGCCCGACGACTATCGGCGATCTAGAAAAGCAACGGCTCGAACTCTCGGCACTCAATCGAGGGCTAAAAAACGGCGACCCCGCGTCGCTGCAACTTGCCCAGCAAAAAGGATTAAGTCAGGCTGATGCGCTCGCTAAAGAGAAGGCGGTCCAAAACGCGCTCGATCCGCACCTCGAAAACGCGGGGATCGATCCGAAGTTAATTCGCAAGACGTTCGGCCAGATTTCGGACGTAGGCAGTCGCGTGGCGGGTCGGAGTACGCTTGCCGAGCCGTCCACCCGGTTCGGTCTAGGCCGCGCCGCAAATCTTAGTATCAAGAATCCGCTAGCGGCACCCGAGGAAGTTATCGGCGGGGTCCGGGATATCGTCGCTGGTCGGCCGCTATTCAGAGGTAAGGCGACTGATGTGGCGATTCGCGAAGGATTCCGTAGGGGCGGCGCAAAGCCAGATCTCGGCTCATTTGATCCGCAGTCCCAGGTTGCTCCCGAGAATCGCCAGCTGCCCGCACCAGGAATCCCCGACGCCGAGTATACGATGGGCGGTGAAGGTAGCCCAGCGCGGCCATCCCCTGCACCCGCTCCGCCGACTCCTTCCGTCATCACGCCGGCGCCGGACGCCGTACCGCAACTCCCGGCCCAGGCGAGCCCGGACTCGACCGGAGCGGCTACGGTTCAACCGTCGAACCCGCCACCCCCGCTGAACGCTGGAACGGCCTCTACGCGAACCCGTCCGCCGCTACCCCCGAATCCCCAGCCGACTCCGGCGGGCCGTGCCACGGTCACGCCAGAGGGCGTGGCGATACCGGAAAGGAAGCTGCTGCCCGCTCCGTCGCCGAAAACGAATCAGACGCTCAAAGTCGGGGACGAAGTGACGGTTAAGGGTCGGACCGGAGAGGTCGCCGGGATGAACCCGAAGACCGGGAAGGTAATCATCAAATGGCATCAGTAGTCGAGCTTCATCCTGACGAGGTAGAGGACCACCCTTCTACGCCGAGCCACCCGTCCGGGAAGGTGACCGCCTTCGACGAGGAGAGCGGACTCCCAATCGTAAAACGCGAGTCCTCTAATCGGGTCGAAAAAGAGGAAGTGAGCACCAAATCAAAAGAGGTTAGCCATGAGTCAGGCCCGCATAAAGGTGAAGGTGGTAACGCAGATCACGGTAAAGTGGCAACTGAAAAACTGGCTGACGCTCACGCAGCCGGGCGCGATGTTCTTCACCAATCTACCGATAGGGAGTCGCTGGTACGACAGGCGAAAGACTTCGCGCGACAATTCGAAAACGGGCTAAAGTCCTCGACCCAGGGCATCAAGGGCGCACGGTTCGAAAGCGTCCGCGACGAGAAGACGCCGACCCGGCTCGACGAGAAGATCGAGAAGGAAGGCCAGCCGGTCGATACGATTCCCGATATCCTCGCCGGACGGATCGAGGCCGATTCCCACGAAGCCCACGAGAAGGCTGCGAAGGCGGTCAAGGGGAACTTCTCGGTCGTCCGCGATATCGACGAGTTCAAGGATGGCGACCCGGACTTTCACTATCGGGCCCACAAGATCCAAGTTCAGGTGACGCCGGAACTTTCGGCTGAGGTACATATCATCCCGAAGGAAGTGCTCGAAGCTGGGTTCGAACAGCACGCGGACTATCAGAAGGCGCGGGATGCGGACCTGGCCGGGGACGCTAAGGAAGAGAAGAAAGCGACCGCCGTCGCTCGAAAGATCAATGATGAGGCGATGGCGAAGTTCGAGAAGCGGAACGCGGAGACGGAGTACAAGTTTGGATCCACACAGGCGAACCTGCCAGAAGACTCCGACGCCCACCGCGCGATTCGTGGCGCTCAGGCGATGGTCGATAAGAAGGACCTCGCAGGGGACGGGACCGATATCGACAAGCCGCATGTGACGGTTCGCTACGGGCTGAAGGGCGACGACCACGACGGCGTAAAGAAGTACCTCGGCTCTCAGGCTCCGTTCGAAGCGAAGCTCGGGAAGACGACGACATTCCCACCAAGCCCGAACAGCGACGGGGCATCGGTCGTAGTCGCGCCGGTCGAGTCCGATGACCTCCACCGGATGAACGGCGAAGTCGAGAAGCACGGCGACTTCAAGAAGTCCGACTTCCCGGACTATAGGCCTCACGTCACGGTCGCCTACGTCAAGCCCGAGACGGCCCACAAGTACGAGGGGATGGACGTAACCCAAGGGAAGAAGTTCCCCGTCCGGTCGGTTGCGATATCGAATCGAGATGGGGAGCACGAAGAGGTCCCGCTTGGCGGTAAGATAGAGCCGGAGGCGAAAGATGGAAAAGCTGACGATCTTCGAAGTCGAGCCGATTCTGATAGACCGGAGCGCCCGAACGCTGAGCGAGGGGCCGGTTCGCGTTTCGGCGGTCGAACTCCCGCTAGTACCGCTAAGGGAGCGGATAGGCCTAGCGACCCAACTCCTGGACCAGTACTTTCTCCGAAGCTCGCCAAAGGCGTCACGGTCCTCGTTGGCGACTCTCACGGGATTGTGCGCGGCGGCAACCCTAACTTTGGCTCCGGCGGTCGCTGGAGCGTGGAAACGCCGGACGGAACGAAGACGCTCAAAGGGTCGGACCTGACGCCGGTCGAGCAGGTGAAGCCTAAGAAGGACTCGCCGTGGATCGGCGTGGACCTTGACGCCACGCAAGCCCACTTCAAGAAATGGGAAGGGCCCACGGTCGTAGGCAAACCTATTGCGGCGATGGTCGATCACGTCAAGCAATTACTCGCCGATGGGAAAGACGTGCGCATCTTCACGGCCCGCGTAGCCGACGATCCGAAGGGTATAGCGCGAGCCGCCATCGAAGCGTGGAGCCAAAGAGTCTACGGTAAGGCGCTGCCTCTCACGCACGAGAAAGACCGCTACATGACCGAGTTGTACGACGACCGCGCCCACACCGTCGAACCGAATACTGGGAAGGTGCTCGCGTGAGAATTGGCGAAGTCCCCATGAAGTGCAAGCTCTGTGGCTTCGAGTGCCCGCTCGACTCCGCGAACGGCGACGACCCCATCGGAGACGGCGCTTTCGGCTGCCCTCAACCCGATTGTGGCGGTGAAATGGTAATGGACGAAAGTAAGATCGTCCGCGACTCGGAAGGGATGTACCAATTCCGATGACCGTCACCGCCGCCGGTTCGCTCCCGGTCCAACTTCAGACCCTCGACGACGAGAAGGAGAAGAATATGCCGTCGCTCTCCACCGCGCAGCAAAACCTGGCCGCCCTCGCACTTCACGACCCCGAGAAAGTCGACCCAAAGAATAAGTCGATTCTCTCGATGAAGACACCGGACCTCAAAGAGTTCGCCTCGACACCGACCAAGGGACTACCGAAACACGTCGGTAAAGCGGGCAAACGAATGATGTCGAAACGCTGAAGGAGAACCTCATCTTATGACGTCACCGGCCATCGAAGGCCCCGGGGCGCTCCCGCTATCGGCCAAGTTCGAGAAGTTCATCACGGCGTACCTCAATACGCTCGATCTCGATAAAGCCTCGATCGAAGCAGGCTTCCAGCCAGAGACCGGGCGATCCCTCTACAAGCGACCCGCGATCCGTTCCGAAATCGAACGCCGAAAGAAGGCGATCGAAGCGGAAGTGAACCACCAGATCGCGAAGAAGCGCGTCGTCGGCGTTGACGCTCTCGACAAAAATCTGATGCAAGTCGTCCGCCTCGCGAAGAAGGACCTCGTCGAGTCCCCCGCTCTCGCCGCGTCGAAGGTGAAAGCGATCGAGCTTGGCTACCAGCGCGTCGGTCTCCTCGTCGACGGGAACTTTATCCCCGACGCGAGTACCGAAGTCGGGAAGCCGGACGAGGCGCCGCGCATCTTCCGTTCGGCAGAACAGTCGATACTTACCCATCAGATTACGGAGACACGACAGATAGTAACGACAAAAGAGATACTATCCTCCTCCGCTCCCGCGAAGCCATCCCCACCAACGATCGACGCCGACGCCTGGGCGGACTTCTGAGATAAAATAAGGGCTGAGATTAAAGCGCCGTGGAGGGCGCTCTAATGAACCAGCTCACACTGGAATCCCAGCCCGTCTCAGAATACCGCACAATTCAGCTCAACCGCTCACAGGTCACGCACGTTGACACCGCCGATTATTCCGGTGTCGCGCGTTTCCCGTGGTACGCGGATTGGACTGAGCACAGCCAGACGTTTTACGCCGTGTACTTCGATTACTCTGGGCCGAAGAAGAGGAAGGTCTACCTCCATCGTATGCTGATGGGGTTCCCAGTGGGGCAAGTTGACCACCGGGATCACGACGGCCTAAATAACCGCCGGTATAACCTGCGCGTAGCGACAAAGCTCCAGAATCGATACAACTCGCGCACGCTAATAGGGACTAGCGGGTACCTCGGTGTATCGTGGCATTCGTGCGGGAAGTGGGCGGCGGGAGCAAGTGTTGAGAATAAGCGAGTGCATCTAGGCTTATTCCATTCGCCTATCGTCGCAGCTTTGGTCAGGGATCGGTTTGTCCTTTCCATTCGCGGCGACTTCGCAAATCTAAATTTTCCGAGGGGAATAGATGGCATTGATTTTACTGGAAGACAACGGCTTCTTGCCTCTTCCTGCCAGTCTGCAGGAGATTAATGGCTGGAAGCCGGGCAGCTCCGCCCAACTTACGGCTCTTAGTTGCCGTGCGCAAATGCTGTTGTACGGCGGACAGAGCGGGTCAATGAAAACTAACTTTCTAGTGGCAGACTCTGCGCAGGAATACGACCGTCCGAACTTCCGCGGCATCTTGATTCGCAAATCGTTCACTGAGATGACGAACATCATGGACGAGATGGACAAGATATACCGGCCCCTTGGCGCGCGCAAATCGGATGGAGGCAAACTCTGGAGATTTCCCGCGGGGGGTCAGATGCGCCTTGGGTATATGGCTAAAGATATCGACGTGGAACTTTACACCGGGAAGCCTATTTCGTGGCTTGGGATCGACGAAGCTCAGTTTCAAACGGAAGATAGAGTTCGTAAACTATTGCCATGGGTTGCTACGCCGCTAGAGTGGGGATTGCGTGATCGTATCCGGTTGACCGCTAACCCATCGACTCCTTGGCTAAGGAAGGTGTTCCTCAATGGTGAGTGCCCGGTATGCCATCCAGAGCGGTCCGTTACCCCATGCGCTGTCTATGGTGGCGCTCGATGGCAAAAAGACGACGACTTGGTTAGGCTAACGACCTGCTTCATCCCTGGGAAGCTAGCCGACAACCCGTATTACGACGAGCGCAAGCGGTCGATGCTCGAATCCCAAACAGCCGCAGTCCGCAAGAAGCTGCTCGAAGGCCACTGGTGTGAAACCGAAGGCGCCTTCTTCGAGTTCCTCAACGACAGCTATATCGTTCCCTACCACGAGGTGAACGAGCAATGGTGGATGACGCACTTCATCGTCATGGACTACGGTATGTCGAGTTCCGCCGCCGCGACCGGGCTCTACTTCATCGACGAAGCGAACCGGATGATCAAGATCGGCGAGGACCTCGAACGGAAGATGCACTCCGGCGAGTACGCTCACCATATCGTGAACAAGTTCCTTCAGAGGACGATTCAGGGCCAGCGGTGCCGGATCGTAACCGGGTACTGTGACCCTGCGATGGACGCCCATACCGGGACGGGCCAATCGAATCGCGAGATCATCCAAGAGGTCTTCGATAACCACGACCTCTCGCTCTTAAGCGCCGCGAAGGATTCGGTCGGGAACGCCCAGTCTCTCGCTGGACGGCTCGCCCGCCATGAGTTCATCCTGACCGATTTGGTCCCGAAGAGTTACGAGTCGCTCGCCAGCCGAAAGCACGACCCGGACCGCCCGGGCGCGATTCTCAAGATTAAGGGCGATGAGCTTGATGATTTGCTCGACACTGATTTGTACACAAATACTTTCCTCACCGGCGAGCGAAAGCCTGACGCGGTTCGGACGGCGGAGAAGATCGAGCAGCTCAAGAAGGGCGGCGTGGACGACCGGAGCCTGAACGTAATCAAGTGGAAGCTGGATCGGGAAACAGAGGCGAAGAATCAGCCGGTGGCGATGGGGCGCCCGACTCTTGGCCGGGCACCATTCCGGAAATAGAACGCTGGCCGACCATCTTCGGGTCCCCGCAGTCTCGATGGCGGACGACGATAATCTCGTAGCGTTCGCGGCGGTGAATCGCCCGGCTACAGGCGACGCAGACGAGGCGCTTGATCTTCGGCGCTTTCCTGATCCTTTTCATCCAGTCCTACCAATCGGTCGAAGCCGCTGGCGCTTCGATCTCTTCCGCATCCTCCTCTAAATCTCCGAGAAGGTCGAGTTGCCCGGTCGAATCAGTCCAGTTATTCGCGACGCCGCTTTCCAGGTTCATCTTCGCTTGAGCGTAGTAACTCGGCTTAAGTTCCATGCCGATTCCGCGTCGGCTATTCGCGACCGAAACGTAGACCTCGGAGCCTACCCCCATGAACGGCGTGAGGACTGTCTCGCCCGGATTAGACCAGAGCGTTATGACTCGCTCGATTACGTCGAGTTGAAGCGGATGAACGTGCTTCTCGTCCTCTTCGTCGCGCGCCTGGCGGAAGGGAAGGACTCGATCGATGCGGATATCATCCCAAAAGGACGACGCGTACTGGCGCCAAATCCAGTGAGAGTATCGGTTCTCGATCTGATTCCCTTTCCATCCTTTGTACCGTAGAAGCTCTTGCGGTATCTCGCGCGACCCGGCGTAAGCGTGGAGGCCTGTCGGGTGCGCTATCGGAACCGGGTTGTCCCCTTTGCGGCGGAAGACGAGCAGGTAATCCGCGCTCGCTACGGAGCATCGGCTCGAATCTTCGACAATGGTTTTATGGGCGAGGTTCTTCGCCATGGTCCGATTACGAACGGCTAGGGGCTCTTTCCAAATCGCGTAGCGCGCGATATACCGCCAGCCCTCGCGCTCGTGAAGGCGAATGATATCGCCCGGGAAGTCGATCAGGTGATCGGTCCCGCAATTCCCGCTCGGCACATCCATGCAATGAACCGCCGTCATGCGCCCGGGGACCGTGAGGCGGAAGAGTTCGCGGACGACGAAGGCGTAGTGCTCGAAGAACTGCTCATAGTCCCGGCAGTTCGATAGGTCCTTCTCGGACGAACTATAGCAGTAGAGCCCGCCGAATGGGGGAGAGTATACCGATAGGTGGATGCGCTCGTCGGGAAGCGACTTCATCACTTCGATACAGTCGCCGTTGTACACCGCGTATTGTTTCGTGATTTCCTGTTCCTTCACAGCCATGTGGGGACTTCCTCTCTTTCGGTGAACTTGGTACTGCGGTCAATCGAGATAGCTTGGTTCATTTGTTCGACCAACGCGGTAAAGAGTTCATCGGCAGCCTTCGCCTTGCGCTGGAGATTCTTTAGAACGTCGCGCTCACCTTCGGTCGTCACGATATCGGCGACGACCGGATTCTGTTGCCCGAACCGCCAGAAGCGACGGATCGATTGGTAGTACTGCTCGAAGCTATGGGACGGGAACGAAACGGTATGATTGCAGTGCTGCCAGTTAAGACCCCAGCCTGCGATGACCGTCTTTGTGACGAGCCTCTTTACCTGGCCCGACGAGAACGCGACCAGCTTCTCTTCCTTCGCGTCATCGGAATCCGCGCCAGAGACTTGGACCGAATCGGGTATCAACTCTTCGAGTAGGTCCCCCTCGGGGTTAAGGTGGCACCAGGCGACCGAGGTTTCGTGGGCGAGGCAAAGCTCGGCGGCCTTCTCGCACCGTTCACGGATAGTCCTTCGCCGCTCGTCGCGCTGTTCGGTTAGCCCGACGGCAGGAAGCGGGAAGAGCATACCGTTCGGCAGCGAGTCCGCGATAACTAGGTGATCGCGTTCGATCAGCGGGGGAAGTACGAACCCCTCGTCATCGAATCCGAGGTCGGACGGTTTTCGGCAGGCCCGCGCCCATGAGCAAACCCAGCGCATAAACGGGATACGTGCGTGACCCTTAAATCTCCACTTGGACCGTTCGTCTAACTGAGCGAAGTTCTGCCCGCGATGGCGAAAGGTCATCGGCTTGATCGTGTTCTGGTCGTTCTTGAAGAATCGCATCAGCATATCCATATAGCCAAGCTCGCCGAGGGCCTCGCTGCTCGTTCCGAGTTCGGTATAGTCGTTTGGCGCTGCGGTCGCGGTACAGAGAAGGCGATATTTCATCTTCTTCATGAACTCGGTAATCGCGGCCTTGCGCTTGCCGTCGAAGTTCTTCAGGCAACTCGATTCGTCGCAGACGCAGCCGACGAAGTCCGACGGGTTGAATAGGTGGAGCTTCTCGTAGTTCGTCAGGATGAGATTCTTCCCGAGCGGGAGTGCCCCGTCGCGGGAGATGACCGTCTCGATCTCGAACCCCTCGGCTTGGAGATGAGTCTGGAGCGACACGGCAAGCGGGGAGAGAATTAAGACTCGCCCGTTCGCGTGCCTCGCGACGTTCTCGGCCCAGACGAGGAACTGAGGCGTCTTCCCTAGTCCGCAATCCTCGAAGAGCGCATACCGGCCCTTGAGGACCGCCTGAGCCGTCAGCGATTGTTGGAAGGGGAATAGCCAGTCGGGGATCCAAAGCGGGTCGAACCCGTGAAGGCCTCCCATCTGGGATTTACTCTCAAGGAACCGATCATAGGGCGTCCAGTTCCGCTGATTCGGCAAAATCATTTCCGGTCCCATCACGGCCCCGGCGGGGATAATCGCTTGCTCTTTCATTCTTGCCTAACCTTTCTTCTCCTGAATCGTGCAGACCGATGCCTCGGTCAAGAGCAGCGTGCTCGCCACGCTGGCCGCGTTCTGGAGCGCGCAGCGGACCACGCGAGCCGGATCGATAATGCCAGACTCAATCAACCGCTCCAGTCTGTCTGTAGCGGCGTTGTATCCGTAGTCTGGAGGCATCGGCCCACCAACGCCCTGAGGGTATACTCCCCCATCTGTATCCGCTTTGCCGAAGTGTCCACCGATCTCGACTCGTCCTCGCCCGACGCCAACGTAGAACTTAATCGCGTCCTCGCCGCATCCCGCGTTCAGGCATATCTGACGCAGAGGCGACTCCAGCGCCGCCGCCACGATGAGAGCCCCGCGCAACTCGTCGTGCTCGCCGAACTTCGCCGCTTCGAGCTTATCCATCGCGCTCAAGAGCGCCTTCCCGCCGCCCGCGACGATACCCTCTAAAACAGCGGCGCGCGTCGCGCAGACGGCGTCATCGACCCGGTCGCGCTTCTCTCTCTGTTCCGCTTCGCTCGGCGCTCCCACGCGGATTACAGCGACGCCAGCGGCCAACTTGGCGAGCCTCTGCTTGTACTGCTCCCGCGACAGGTCATTCTCCGCGCTCTCGATCAACGACCGCAAGAGCGTCGCCCGAGACTCCCGCCTTTCCTTGTCGCCATCCCCGCCGGATATCGTCGTACTATCCTTCCCGACGACGACCCGCTCGGCCTGACCTAAGTCCTCGACCCGAATCGAATCGAGCGTGCGGCCGCAATCCTCGGTAAAGGCATACCCCCCGGTGACGATAGCCAAGTCTTCGAGCAGCGCCCGCCGCTGGTCGCCGAACGCCGGGGCCTTGATCGGTACGGCGTGCATCACGCCCTGGGCCTTGTTGTGGATCAGCGATACGACGAAAGGCTGGTCGTAGTCCCCGGCCACGATCAGGAACGGGCGCCCGGTCGGGAGTAGCTCCTCGAATACGGCCTTGACGCCTTCGGTCATCGTGAAGAGTTTCCGCTCCGTGATAAGAATGAACGCCCTGTCGAGTACTGTCTCCATCCGCTCCGGGTCCGTGATGAACGGGTGAGCCAGATGGCCGCGGTCAAGCTGCATTCCCTCGACGACCTTTAGCGAAGTCTCCGCGTCCGACGATTCGGCGACCAAGAGAACGCCGTCTCTGCCGACGCGCTTCATCGCTTCGGCGATCATCTCTCCGATAGCGCGGTCGCCGTTCGACGATATCGTACCGACGCGAACGATGGTCTCGTTGTCCGTCACCGGCTGGGCTATCGCCTTGATGTGGTCAACGACGAGCGATACGGCGGCGTCGATACCGCGCTTTAGAGCGACGGGGTTCGCGCCTGAGGCTACCGCTTCTAGGCCCTTTTGGAAGATCACTTGAGCTAGGAGCGTCGCCGTCGTTGTCCCGTCCCCAGCTTCGTCGCTGGTCTTGGTCGCAGCCTCCCGAATCAGGTTGGCTCCGAGATTCTCGAATGGGTCGGCTAAGTCGCGAATCTCTTTCGCCACAGAGACTCCATCCTTGCTGATGCGAGGGGGGAATAGCGGGTGGAGTTCGAGAAGGACGCAGCGGCCTTTCGGCCCCAGTGTCGCCTTGACCGCATCCGCCAGCGTGTTAACGCCACGGAGGACGCGCTCGCGTGTTTCGTTACCGAGTAGTACTTGCCTCATTCCGTCTCCTTGATCCTGCCATCTAATTCTTCGAACCGCAGCAGCTTGAACTCTTCGCCGTCGAGTTTGATCTCGCGCCCGGCGTATTCGCGAAAGGCGACGATATCGCCGACGGAAACGCCGTCCGGGTTGACGAGCTTATTTACCCCCGGCGCCGGATGCTGGTAGAACCTGAGGACGCGCGGCCCCACGGCGACTACTTCGCCCTCCATCGGTTTCTCCTGCTGAACGCCGGGCGTCTGAATCCCGCCCTTCTTCACCGCGACCGCGCGAGGGCGCACCAGAACTCTATCGCTAAACGGAACGAACTTCTTCATTTGGTCATCTCCGATCTTTTCTTTACTTCGGTTAGCCTCAATAGCCGGTCAACCGTCCCGGCGTCCTCATCCTTGATCGGCTCCTCTTTCGGTCGGCCCGGCCTAACCTTGAGCCCCTCCCCGCGTAACCGATGGTGCCTAGCCTTCGCCGCCGCCGCGTGGGGTACGCGGCAATCGGAGCAGCGGCAACCGGCGACGTACATGCTATCCGTGCCGTGCCTTCTCATCGGGTAGCGGAGCGTCATCTCTTCGCGACTGGCTTTCACCGCTTCACCCCTTTATCCTGCCAACGGCAACACCACGGAATAAATTCGACTTTTACGGTGCCGGTCTCCCCGTCCCGCGCCTTCGCCCGAATGATCTCGTCGGACTCCTCGTTCGAATGGTCGTAGTAACTCGGACGGTGAAGAAAGTCTACGTTATCCGCCGTCTGCTCGATCTTTCCCGAGTCCTGTAAATCCGTCAGCGACGGCCTCATATCCTTGTTCCGCGTACTGGCGCGGTTCAACTGGTGATAGAGAACGACCGGGACGCCTAACTCCATCCCGAGGGCCTTGATCGCCCTGACCTTATCGCCGATCATTTCGTCCGTCCGCTTGCCCTTCTCCCAGAACCCCTCGTTCGATATCCCGGTCAACTGATCGATCACGATCACGTCGAGTTCGTCGGTCCGCTTCAGTCGCTTCGCCTTCCCGCCGATAGCGGCGAGGCTCATCGACGGGCGAGAATCCCAGAATATCGGGAGAGTAAGAAACTCCGCGCGCGCGTCCTCCACGTATTGCTTCTCTACGAAGTCGAGCGTCCCGCGCCGGTACGCCTTGAACGATACGTTGGCGCGCCCGCAGATCATCCGGCCTACGAACGACGGCTTCGACTGTTCGTTCAAATAGACGGCGACGGACTTCCCACGCCGCGCTATCCTCCACGTGATCGTACAGGCGTGTGATGTTTTGCCCATCGAGGTCCGCGCGCCGACG
>Ga0265338_10009150_pt1 | contig 11888 bp, 11 predicted proteins | sample 42126metaG_FD_193579 | JGI IMG/M metagenome (GOLD analysis project Ga0265338, IMG submission 193579) | Rhizosphere microbial communities from Carex aquatilis grown in University of Washington, Seatle, WA, United States - 4-21-26 metaG | ecosystem: Host-associated > Plants > Roots > Rhizosphere... | reverse complement strand
ACTTAGGCCAGCCAGTGCCGGACGCAGCAGACGAATCACCTCGCTGGGCCACAACTTTTCGCTCAGCAGGACAAGCGAGCCATCATTGAATGAACACACGGCACAGTAGAAATAATTCTTATACGTAGTGTGATAGGCATCCACGCCCCGGCTCGCTAATTCTCCTTCAACGGGCGGATCTCCTGCAGTGACCAAGCCACCGGCGCGTGCCCCGAACGTTTCCCCTTGAAAACGATCCACCAGGCTTTCCAGGGGGGCTGCCTCTGGCGCGGGAATCACGAGAGAGCGGGCGCTGGCATCGCGGTAAGTTACTTGGTGGCTCTTGCAAAAATCGCGAACGCGATCCAGGTGGCTGAAAAAATCGAGCGCCCAATTTTCCTTGCCGGCGATTGCCGTCAACACCCGGCTCCAGATTATGCCGGCATCGTGTCCGCGCACGGGTTCACGGTTTTCGTCTGCTCCAGTAAGATCGAGTCCCACGGCGCGAACGTCAGGCCCCAGGTCGAGCGGTTCCACGTCGAGCAGGTACACCTACTCCTCCCCGGATGTGCCTTGAGGAAACTGCTTCACGAATGCAGGCGATTGCTTTCGGACTTCAAGCCAGTCAAAAAAAGCGTCCGGCGTCTCAAGCCAGATCGTAAACCAGTGCGCGATTTCTTCTTTCTCCGCGCGCTTTTGCGAATCCACTTTATGGTTCCGGGCGATCATCTCCGCGCGCCGCTTTCCCAGACGCGCCACTTCCCGTGCGCGCTCGGCCGCGGTTTTTTCATTTTCCGCCAGGAATTTCCTCAGCAACTCGTCGAGTCGCACAAGGCACATCTCGGCTTCGTCGAGCGTGGAAAAATGAAGCAAGTCACTGAATTCTTCCTCGTAGCGTCCCTCGGTATCCGATTCGGTGGACCAAACCACCCGAAGGCCCGCTTCTTCGAGCACGCTGACGATGTAGTCGGACGACGTCTTGCCAGATGCGCCCAGCTGCGCGATCAGTTGACGGCGGATTTGCTCGACTTCAAATGGCGTGAAACGAGGCTTTTCCAGACCCCGCGCGACTTCCAGGATCAGCGCCTTCTTGGTGGGAGATCCCCCCTGCACATTTTCGTCAGAATTGCTCATGCTCAAGACCGGCCTCGATGTTTCGCCTCTGCGGGCTTGTGGTCCGGCGGTGGCGCCTCCCCGGCAAGCAGGCGACGGTAGCGCACAACGTTTCGATTGTGTTCCGCAAGCGTACGGCTGAAGAAATGTCCACCCTGATCGTTTGCGACGAAGTACATGAAATCCGTTTGCGTGGGGGTGAGCGCAGCGCGGAGAGAGGCTTCACCCGGATTGGCGATGGGACCGGGAGGCAGTCCTCTATGCAGATAGGTATTGTAGGGAGAATCGATGCGAAGGTCTTCCGGCCGAACATTTTTTTCGGGATGGCCGGCAAGGTTCATCGCATATTGCACGGTGGGATCGCATTGCAGCGGATTTTTTATTCGCAGGCGATTGTAGAACACGCCCGCTACCAGAGGCCGCTCCGTCGGATTCGGCGTCTCTCTTTCCACCAGCGATGCCAAACTCACCAATTCTTCCATGGATAGGCCCATGGGAAATTGCTGCGATCCGGAAGGATTGAGCGTTTCCCAGACGGCGCGGAAATGGTGAACCATGATCCCCGCGATTTGCTCGCACGTGGTGTGGCGCGTGAATTCGTAAGTGGACGGAAACAGGAATCCTTCGAGGCTTTTTGCTCGAGGCGCGAGATCGGAGATCGAAGACGGATCATCAGCCGCAGCAAGGAAATTCTCACGCGTGCAAATTCCCTGCCGGTCCAGCTCCGCGGCGATATCGAACTTCGTCCAACCTTCCGGGACAGTCACCACATGGACAAAAATCTGGCCGCGCGCGATCTTCCAAAATAGCTCGCGGGAATCCACCTGATGGTCGATCAAATATTCGCCGGCCTGCTCCGGCGTCCGAATATGCCACACGCTGAAAAGCATGAAGGCGGCGCGGTTGCGGATCACGTCGTCGCGGTGGAGAATCCCCGCAACTCCCCAGCGCGAAGTTCCGTGGGGAATATCCACGAACACTTTTTCCGGACGGTGCCCGCGGTAGGGCCTGCTGATTTGCGAATCCAGCCACGCCGCTCCCGCTCCAATTGCTGAAATGGCCAAGAGTGCCAGCAAACCAAGCCGACGCATCGTAAATTATTCCTTGTTTGCGGAGGAGTCGAGCGACTCGCCGCGTGCATGATTCAGATAATCGCGCAACAGGACCGCCGCCGCGATGTCGTCAACATGTTTGTTCTTTCGACGGGACTTGGAGCTTGCGGCTGTCATCAATTGTTCAGCCTCCCAGCTGGTCAGTCGTTCATCGACGAGCACAACTTCAATCCGGAGACCTTTCTCCGTCCGCGCTGCAAATCGCTTGGCTTCCTCGGCCATCTCCCCTGCCTCGCCCGTAATGTGCAACGGGTAGCCCACTACGATTCGCCCAACTTGATGCTGGCGGCAGATTTCGCGCAAGTGGCGAAGATCATCGCGACGATTCTTGTGAATCAGCGTCGCGAGTGGCTGCGCCGTCAGCCCCAGTTCGTCGGAAAGCGCCAGGCCAATTCTCTTGCGCCCATAATCAATTGCGAGAATGCGCGGTAGATGCACCTCGGGCACGACTATAGCAGGGTATCCCTCCGAATGTGTCCGCGCAGAACTGGTGGCCATTTCCCCCATTATACGCGAGGCCCGCCAATTCGCGGAACGGGTACACTCCCCAGCTTCGTGCGACTACCTAAGGCTGGCGCCCGCGCTCGCCACTTTCCCACAGGGGCCACAAGACGGTGCCTCGCATCCCTTTATCGAGCCCCGTTTCTTTCAACAATTGCTCAACCTCGGCGCGCCTCTGCCGAGGGCCGATGCGCTCTTCGCGGTCTGCCAACGCAAAGGCAGAAATAGCCGCAATTGCAACGTTATGTTTGATGGTGGGAATGTCCACTTTGTCGAAAGTGTCAGATGCGGAGTGATAATTCAGCATATAGTTCGCCGGCTCCTGGTTTGCGACAAGAGTTGGCACGCCTTCGAGCAAGAAATCGAAATTGTCTGTGTCGCCGTCAGCTTCGAGCGTGAATTCAACCGCACCAAGCGGCGCGACTTCGCTCAATGCGTCACGGGCGGCGGCCAGTAAATCCTTACGCCCACTCAGCATAAAACCAATTATGCGGCCTCCGCCGGAATCGAAGACGGCAGCTGCAACCATTCGATCCAGTTCCGCCCGGTGGGCGTGCGCGTAGGCGGCCGAGCCAAGCATGCCCTGCTCTTCCCCAGTGAATAGCGCAAACCGGATCGAACGCCGGGGGATTGTGCCGGAGGCATGGATCACGCGAGCGACGTCAACCAGCATGGCCACGTTGCAACCATCGTCGAGAGCGCCGGTCCCGAGATCCCAGGAATCGAGATGCGCTCCAACAAGCGCGAATTCATCTGGCTTCTCGCGCCCGCGTATCTCCGCCACAACATTCTCAGATTCCACGGGCCCGCCAACATGGTTGGGCATGTCGAAATGCACGCGAACTCTTTGTCCTCCGCGCAAGAATCGCCCAATCCGCTCGGCATCCTCGCGCGCCACGACAGCTTGCGGCAGTTTGTCCAATTCGCCGTTGAGAGAAAGATCATGGCGATAGAGCAATAGGTTAGCCCTCGAAGACATCCAAAAAATCGCCGCGGCGCCCGCCTGGACCGCGCGAGCAATGATAGCTGGGTGCGTCGCATATTCGCTCGAGAGGTCGTCCCACGTGACAAGCACGGTGGAATGAACGAGCACGATTGCGCCTTTCGTTGCATCGCCAGCTTTTGTGAACCCGGCCTCGTCGCCCGCGCCAACATCCACAATCTCCGTGGTCAGACCGCCTTCGGGCGTTGGAGGCGACCAACCGATGGAGACCAACCTGACGGGGAACGGCTCCGGCGAGAGGGTTTCGACGCGGGTGTGCCCCTCGCTCCAGCTAACCGGGATTGTAAATTTTTCAGTGTGAACTTCATCCACGCCAGCGTGGCGAAACGCCTCAACTGCCCAGCCAGCCGCCCGGTCGGCAGCCGGTGTCCCCGTGACGCGCCCGCCGATGGAGTCGGAGAGGTAGCGCAAGTTTTCCTCAAGTGGCGAGGGGCCTAGCGCTGACTGGATCATCGCAGGTGCAAGCTCCGCACACGATTTTTCGACCGAACACACGCCCGTCCCCAAAGGGACTCCTGGCGTTAGTGGTGCTGGCTTCGTGGGAATGATCTGCGCCGACACAGCGGCAGCAATCAGCAGGAGTACCGGACCGGTACAGGTTAGAATTCCAACGCTTCGAAGCTTCACCCTAGGCCTCCATCTGATTTCATTGTGACGCGGATTATAGCTATGCGCGGGGCTCGGGTGCCACTACTTGCATAAGAAATGAGCAAGGTCATCTAGCCAGGATCGGAAGATTTTTCTGAAAGCGAGAAGAATCTACCTAGAAGAACTTCTTTGAATAAATGCACTCTTGTCATATCGTTCTCAATTTGAGTCACTTACGCATTCGAGGCTTTGGCAGGCGAACTGCCGGGGGCAAGGAGTGGCTTTCACCTCAGAAACATGCACAGCGGCTTGGTTCTGAGTGGGATCGTAGCCTCGATTTCCCGGAAACTTCGGAATTTTTGATCTGAGTAGCGACGTTTCTTGCCGTGTCAAAGCGAAATCGCATCAAAAACCAACCGGCTTTGCCGAATGCAGTCCTGGGCAAACAAGCGGGAAGGCTCACTTGAAAAGACTACCGGCATTTCCGAAATTAGCTCACCAACAAAAGAATCGCGAGATGAACCGACCTAACCCTTTTGTTTTCTGCGATAAATCCACGGGGGTCACCCGTTTTAGGGCGGAATCCACTGGCGACTCAGACTTCTCCCTGGAGCGGATTGCTGGTCTCTTGGCGATGCAATGCTTGGTGCGCGGGCATGAACCTGAGGACTTTGCGGTTTTGGTGCCCGCTGAGCAAGTGCTCGTCGAGCGGCTGGTTTCTCGTGCGAAGGAAATCCTGGAAGAAGGCCGCGCAATATCGGCCCCTCCCAATTTGAGTCCCCGCCAGAAGGAAATCCTCAACTCCGTGATCTGCAACCGCGCCAACAAAGAAATCGCTTCCCGGCTGAATATTACCGTGCGAACAGTGAAATTTCACATTTCATCGCTCTTGGACAAGTTTGCAGTTGAAAACCGCTCCGAACTCGCCCAGCGAGCCTCTGGAATGTTCCGACCTGCAGTTGTGGAACGCGAGGAGATTGAAGCAGATGGGGGATCGATCGACCAACGGCGCAGGGAATTGGGACCGGTGCCGGTGCGATCAAATCTCCGAGTAGCCTCCAAGCCGCGCAGCGTGCGCTTCCAGGGCCGCGTCCTCACTGCCTGATTGTTACGGTCTCGAACGGCGAAACCTTGCGAAAGTTGAAGCGGAATCTCGCCGTCAATTCCGTGGTCCGAAGGGAGACGTAAATCTTCCCTCGTTTTCCGTTACAATTCCTTTCCTTATTTAGATAGCTCAATCCAATTCCACGAGGACTCGCGGATTCCGCCATGGGCATTGTTCAGCTTGGTTCCAAACTTAGGAGCGGTAACACGGAAGTGCTGGTGGTCCACTGCGGAGATTACAGATTTCAGGCGGGATTCCACGAGTTCTTGAACTGGACACTGAACTTGAATGGGAACTACGATCTGATGGTGATCCCCGGCGGGCCACTCAGCTTAAGACTCTTTGACTATCTGCCAGAGTTTTTCTGGGCGAGTTGGAAGTGGTTTCGTTTCTTCGTGGAGCGGCACGGCATCCGAAAAGTTGTCTTGATTCAGCACCAGGACTGCGCGTGGTACCTAACGATGCCGGCGCACCTGCATGATTCTCCGGAGCTTCGGCAGCGTCAAGAACAGGACCTGAAACGTATCAAGGAATCCCTTCAGAAGGATTTGCCGAAACTCGCCGTCGAACTCTACTACGCGGGTTGGGACTCGAGCGATCAGATCACGATCGAGGCGATTACCAGTTGACGCCCAGTTCACCACTCCTTTGATTGGGCCAGACCCGCAACGGCGGCCCGGTAACAAAAACACAGCCACAAGAGTTGGAGGATCGCGGTTCCACCGGTTTCCCCGTTTCAGGTTAAGAATGACCATGGTATAATGACCATAGTTGTAATGGAGTCTGGCATGAAGAAAATGGCAGCGGGTGCGTTTAAGACAAATTGCCTTGCGGTGATGGATGAGGTGCAGTCGAGGCACGAGACGGTGGTGATCACGAAGCACGGCAAGCCGGTGGCAAAACTTGTCCCTGTGAACAACGAAGCGGACGAAATTTATGATTTCCTCGCGGGTAAAGGAAGCGTCGTGGGCGATGTGATCTCGCCGGCGCTTTCAACTGAAGAGTGGGGCGAACTCGATTGATTCTAGTGGATACGCATGTGGTGGTCTGGCTGGCATTTGACCACAAAAAGATCTCCCGGAAGGCCAGGGCCGCAATTGATGGCGCGCGAAAAAATGGAGAAGGGGTAGCGATCTGCGATATCACCCTTTTGGAATTGGCAATACTTGCAAGAAAAAACCGGATTCGGTTCGACATCAGCCTTGAATCTTTCTTAGAGGAAGTCGAGTCGCGGCTCGTTGTTCTGCCAATGAGCGGGCGTGCATGCGCCCGTGCCATAGGACTTCCTGAAGGTTATCCCAAAGATCCGGCGGATCGGATTATCGGGGCTACCGCGCTGGTCGAGGGGCTATTCTTAGTCACCGCCGATCGGGAGATCCGCCAATCAAAATTGATTCAGACGATCTGGTGAAAATCTTGGCACGGGCTTATGAGTCTGCGAAGCGTGTGGTCTCATGCAAATGGGTTCAACGAAAATTGGCTTTGCCGACGGTACGGCCTGTATCAGAATGAAAAGCCTTGCACGCGCAATTTTATTTGCATGAATCACGCTGGAGCCTGAATTGAAGATCGCAATTATTGGGACGGGCTACGTCGGATTGGTGACGGGCGGGTGCCTGGCGGAAATTGGACACGAAGTGGTGTGCACGGATAGCGATGCATCAAAGTTGCAAACGCTGGAATCTGGCCGTCTGCCGATTTACGAGCCGGGGCTTGAAAATGTGATTGCGCGAGTGCGCAAGGAAGGCCGGTTGAGATTTTGCGCGAATCTAGCGGATGCCGTCACGGCGGGGGATGCGATTTTTATCTGCGTGGGGACGCCGCCGCTTCCGAATGGTGATTCGGATTTGAGCGCGATTGACCATGTCGCTCGGTTGATCGCCACGGAAGCGCGATCGCCGAAGCTGGTCGTCGAGAAAAGCACCGTGCCGGCGCAAACTGGGCAGAAGTTGAAGCAAGCTCTGGGCGTGTACGGACGCAATTCCGGCGTGGCGTTCAAGGTGGCATCGAATCCGGAATTTCTTCGTGAAGGAACGGCCGTCGGCGATTTCCTGCATCCTGAGCGCATCGTGATCGGAGTGGATGATGCGCAGGCGGAGCAACAGCTTAAGGAAATCTATCGTCCCGTGCTGGACCGGAAATTCAAGTGTCCCGTCCACGCCACTGGCTGCCCCAGAGTCGTGCCGCCGGCGTGGGTAGTGACGACCATCAACAGCGCCGAGTTGATTAAGCACGCCTCGAATTCATTTCTTGCGCTCAAGATTTCCTACGCGAATATGGTGGCGGACCTGGCGGAAAAACTCGGCGCTGACATAGGAGAGGTGGTTCATGCGGTGGGGCTCGATCCTCGGATTGGGCCAGGCTTCCTGAACGCCGGTTTGGGATTCGGCGGTTTCTGCCTGCCCAAGGATTTGCAGGCTTTCGTTTTTCTTGCGGAGAAATCCGGCGTGGATTTCGCGATGTTGCGTGAGGTGGAGAAAATCAACAAGCATCGGATTGACCGATTCTTCGAAAAAATCCGCAGCGCACTGTGGGTGGTGAAGGGAAAGCAGATCGCTGTGCTGGGGCTGGCATTCAAGCCGAATACCGACGATATCCGATTCGCGCCCGCGATTGATTTGATTCAGCAATTGGTGTCCGAAGGGGCGCGCGTGCGGGCCTATGATCCGGAGGCGATGGAGAAGGCGCGAACCGTGCTGCCGGGGATTGAATATGCAAAATCTGCTTACGAGGCCGCGAAAGATTCAGAGGCTCTGCTGATTGCCACAGAATGGGAAGAATTTCGCAACCTCGATTGGGAGCGCGTCCGGCATTCAATGGTGCGACCCCTGGTTCTCGACGGGCGCAATCTGCTTTCGCCGAAAGATATGAAGGCGCTCGGATTCGAATATAAATCTTTCGGCAGGCCCGACTAGTTCAATATCTCCGCAACCTTCTCCGTAACATATTCAGCGATTGCAGGCGCCGAGGTCAGGCCCGGTGATTCAATTCCGATTAGTTGCATCACGCGCGGAAATTCCAGATCGCGCTCGATGATGAAATCGGCGGCGGCTTTTCCCTTGGGTGCATCGCGAGACGTCTTCGAAGGCGGCGTCAGCTTGGCGCGGATTCCCGAATACGCCATCACGAGATCCTCGGGTTCAAGTTCCGGCAAAAGCATTTTCGCGCTTTCGACGAATTCAGCCACCGGGATGCGGTCGCGCTCGTAATCGTTCTTGTCGTCTATGTAGCGCGCCGTGGGGCCGAGCAAGACGTTTCCCCAAAGGGTCTTTGTGAGGTGCAAACCGAGGCTGAGTCCCTGGGGATGCGGAAGCGGATAGACTAGTCCGTTGACCCAATCCTGTTTTGAACGCACCAGCTCGCAGTATTCCCCGCGAACTGGGTAGATCTGGTTTTGCGCCATTTTTGAACCGAGCATTGCCGCAATTTCGTCGGCGAAAAGTCCGGCGCTGTTCACCAGGCACTTGGTTTCGATTTCACCGGCTGCGCTGGTCACCCGAATGGCGTCGCGCAGCGGTTCGAGTTTCTCCACTCGCGCGTGCGTGACGATATTCGCGCCCTGGTCCGTTGCGATGCGCGCGTAGGCTTTCACGAGTTCTTCGCTCGCCACAATTCCGGTGGAAGGGACTTCGATAGCTTGTACTCCGTCCACGTGCGGCTCGCGCGCGCGAATCGCGGCGCGGTCAATGAGGCGCATGCCCTCGACGCCGTTCGTGACACCATTCTTCATTAGAGCCGTGAGTTCGTCCGTTCCATGTGCGCTTGAGGCAACAACCAGCTTCCCGATTTTGTGATGAGGCACGCCGTGGGCGGCACAAAACTCATAGGTCAATTGATTGCCGCGCACGGATAGCTTTGCCTTCAGGGAACCCGGAGTGTAGTAAAGGCCGGAATGGATCACACCGCTGTTGCGCGAGCTTGCGCCCATGGCGATTTTGGGCAGAGCTTCGAGCAGAAACACATCGCTCCATCGCTTCGAAAGCGCGCGAGCAATCGCGCAACCCACCACTCCGCCGCCGATAATGACGATGTTTGCTTGTTCCACTTGAATCAGTCGAGCTTCAAAAATATGCGCCTATGGAAAGAATACCACAGCATATTTGCAGGAGCGTTCGTCGTGTGTCGCACGATTTAGTCAGCATTGATCCAAAGGCTCCCGCCCAGCGCGAGGCAGAAGCCAATCACCATATCCCCAATTGAACGCGCACGCCCGCTGACGTGAACGAGAATGATTTCCAACAAAACTGGCGGAATGAGTATCGCCGCGGCCAATGGAAGATAGGTGATGACGCTCCTCAAATTCAATCTTCGGCAAGTAATGCCCAGCAAGATCCCACCGGTAAAGAATAAAAGCGCGTAATAGACATACTTATATGCAATCAGTTCGCTTGGCTTTACACGGCGAATCAAGCGCGCGAGGCTGGTTCCCGGCCCCAGCTCATATTCACGATTTTCTCTCTGCCCGTTGATGTATGCGGATAGATTCGCCCCGTCGTAGGAGATGAGAATATCGCGCTTCTCACCAGGCACGAAAGCATTCGAAATGTACCAGGCGAGAATGGAATGGCTCACGGAGATGGGACTGCGAAACCAAAATACAAGGTTGGCATCATCCTGCCGAAGGTCCAGGTCCATCGGTCCCGATGCCCGTGAGATTGTGGCGATCCGGGCATCCATTCCCTCCCCGATTGCAGGTGTGCAAATGACGTGAATGGAGAATTGCCTTGATTCTTGGATGTTCATTACGAGCGGCGTCACGGGACTTGCAGAAATTAGCCAGGACTTCCCATCCAAAACAATCGCGCCGGGATTCAGCGCTGGGGGAGGATTCGATTTCCAGTTGAGATCGGGTAGATAGCCTCGCCGATCGCGAAAGGGAGCAGTCGCGGAAAACTCATATTCCGCGAGCGAGGCCGAAGCATCTATCATTGTTCTTTCCCCAGCCGTAAGCCGCCGCGCCAGATCGTCTGGCAGCGGGCGATTCCAGAACTCCAAACGGTCTATTTCTCCCCTCCACCCGGAGGCTTGCCTGCCTGCAGCCGTATTGCCCACCACGAGAGGACCGTTCAGGTCCCAATTGCTGGGCTGGGTTTGCCTTTGAAGCTGTCCCGAAGCCCCAAACCAAACGACGAAATATAAAGGAATCAACCAAGCGGCTCGCTGGGGCGTAAGCATCCTCCCGAGCGCACTATCTACTGCCGACAAGACCCGGAGGGCCGCCTTTCCAACCAACTCGAAGATCGCAAACCCGGCAATGGAACCTGCCGTGTTGGTAAAGACGTCATGCCAGCCCGCATCTCGGGATGGAATGTAGTTTTGAAGGAATTCGATGCCATAAGAAAACATGGCACCCATCACAAGGGCCAGAATCAGCGAAGTTCTGCGTGAGGTTCCCTTAGTGCGAAGGTATTCCGACAGGCCAAAACCAAAAGGGACGAACAACAGGATGTTCAGGAAGTCGTCGAATGCCCCCACGCTCTTCAGTCCACTCTGGAGAAGAAAAGGGGAGGTGCTTCCGGGAGATTTGGCGTGAAAAACGAACCCAAATGGAAAGAGGGTTAAGAAGAGGATTCCAGCAACACTTAGGATGATTATCCGGTTCGACCAGTCTGGGCTGGGTGGTTGGCCTTGCTCCCATTTAGCTGGCTTTGTCATCTCGGTGGACAAGCGAAATCCTGGCGAACAAAAGAGAGTCTAGCATGGCTCCTAAATCTACCTGTCCTTTGCATAAGTTGAGGCTCCAAATGCAGCCAACTGTTCATCCTCTAACTTGTTTTATTACATAAGCATAAGAGAATATGTAGTTCGCGCTACCGAGGGTCATTTTTGCATGAAGTACAGGTGCCAAATGGCCTGTTCGAACAGGCGAAGATGCCTGCCCTTTGTTTGTTCCTTCGACCAGTAGTTTTGAGTTGAAGGCAATCCCTAGACTGAGCGGGTCATGAAAACCCAACCGCCCAGCCGTGGAATTGCAGCTTTTGACCAAGCTAGCCAGATTCAGACGGTACCCACGTCGAATCGAAAATTCTTCGCTTTTTTTGCTCCTCTGGCGGCGCTTGCGGCTGTCATCGGGCTTTCCAGTTGCGCCGGGTACACAAGCCCCGGCGGTCAGTCGCAGACACCTGGCTCGGGCGTGCTTTCGGCAAGCGCCACAAGCCTGAGCTTTGGAAGTATCGCAGTGGGCAGCAATGCGACCCAAAGTCTTAGCCTGACAAACACTGGAACCGCTACAGTGAATATCGGTTCGGCGACGATTTCGGGAGTTGGCTTCACGGTGGTCGGTGGAAATCCTGCTTCCTCACTTCCTATCGGCCAGAGCACGACCGTCCAGATTCAATTCGCTCCCACGACGGCTGGGGCGGCATCTGCAAGCTTGGTGGTGACGAGCGACGCCTCTAATTCGCCACTCACGATTTCACTCACTGGCACAGGCTCACAAACCGGAATGTCGATATCTCCCAGCTCACTCAGCTTTGGAAACGTTACG
>Ga0265338_10009149_pt1 | contig 11888 bp, 9 predicted proteins | sample 42126metaG_FD_193579 | JGI IMG/M metagenome (GOLD analysis project Ga0265338, IMG submission 193579) | Rhizosphere microbial communities from Carex aquatilis grown in University of Washington, Seatle, WA, United States - 4-21-26 metaG | ecosystem: Host-associated > Plants > Roots > Rhizosphere >... | reverse complement strand
GTACTGGCTCGGCGCGATCGTCTTTCAGTACCTCTGCCAGTACGGGTCGCACTTCTTCCTGGACATGCTGGCCGGGCTCCGCATGGAGGGCCCGGCCGGAGAGGTGAGCCTGGTCGCACCCACGGCGACGCTCCTCCGCCCGTGGATGCTCCCGATCGTGGCAGGCTTCGGCGGGCTGCTGACGGGCCTCATCGTTCAGCGGTTCGCTCCTGAGGCGGGCGGGCACGGCACCGACGCGGCGATCGACGCGTTCCACCGCCGCGCGGGGGTCATTCGCGGCCGCGTCCCGATCGTCAAGACGATCGCTTCGGCGATCACGCTGGGGTCGGGCGGTTCGGGCGGGCGCGAAGGGCCCATCGCGCAGATCGGTGCGGGATTCGGCTCGTTTCTGGCCACGAGGCTCGGACTGAGCGAGCGCGATCGCCGCATCCTGCTCGCTGCAGGTGTCGGCGCGGGGGTGGGCAGCATCTTCCGCGCGCCGCTGGCCGGAGCCCTGTTCGCGGCCGAGGTACTCTACTCGGATCCGGAGTTCGAATCCGACGCGATCATCCCGGCCGCGATCTCGACGATCATCGCGTACTGCGTGTTCTCCTTGAAGTTCGGCTTCGGCACGCTGTTCGACACGCCCCGCTTCACGTTCCACTCCGTGGTCGAACTGGTGCCTTACACCGTCTTGGCGGTCGTGGTCGCCCTGGCCTCCGGTGTCTTCGTGAAGGTGTTCTACGGCCTCCACGATGTGTTCAACCGCTGGTCGATCCCGCCTGCCCTGAAGCCGATGGTGGGCGGCATCCTGACCGGGAGCCTGGCGCTCGTCGCCTACTACAGCGTTCACGACGTGCGGGCATTCGACGTGCTCTCGTTCGGCTACGGCTCCATCCAGCACGCCATGCGCGGCGAGCTCCCCCTGACGCTCCTGCTCGTCATCGCCGTCGGGAAGGTGCTGACGACCAGCTTCTCGATCGGATCGGGCGGCTCGGGCGGCGTCTTTGGCCCCTCGATGGTGATCGGCGGCACGGTCGGCGGCGCCGTCGGGCTGCTTGCCCACCAGCTGATGCCGGGCGTGGTGACGCAGCCGGGCGCTTACGTGGCCGTCGGCATGGCCGGGTTCTTCTCGGCCGCGGCGAACACGCCGATCTCGACGCTCGTGATGGTCTCGGAGATGACGGGCAACTACCAGCTCCTGCTCCCGGCGCTCTGGGTGTGCGCGCTCTCCTACCTGCTTGGGCGCCGCTGGAAGCTCTACCGGAACCAGGTCGCTTCACGCCTGGAGTCGCCCGCGCACCGCGGCGCGATCCTCGGGGGGATCCTCAAGGGCGTGCGGGTCCGGGAGGCCCTCGGCGGCCGGCCGCTGCACACGATCCGCGAGACGGCGTCCATGAGCGAGATGCTCCAGGCTTGCATGACCTCGTCGCAGCATTGTTTCCCGGTCGTGGACGCCGCCGGCCAGATGACCGGCCTCGTGACGCTGGCTCAGGTCCGTCAGTTCCTGGACGATAACGGGGACGACGTCCCGGCGATCGCCCACGACCTCGCTTCGAAGCCCCGCGCGACGTTGACTCCCGAGGACGACCTGGACCAGGCGTTGCAGCGGCTCACCGTACTCGAGGTCGAGGAACTGCCGGTGGTCGAGGCGTCGAACGCCGGCCGCGTGCTGGGAATCCTCTCGCGACGGGATATCATCGCGGTGTACTCGAGACGGAGATTCGATTCCGGCGCCGGGATTCGCGAGGTCGAGTTCACAGCCTAGGAGCAAGCCCCTGAACCCCCACGATCAGGCGAAGCAGGCGAAGTCGCGCAGCCGCAGGAGCAACTCCGGACGGGGTCTAGCCGTCGTGGGCGCGCTGCTCCTGTTGTCGGCGATCGCGTGCTTCACGATCCACAACCGGAACAACCACTACCTGATCGAGGCGACCGCCTTCATCTTCGCCGGTCCCGGCGACGACGAGGCCAGGGCCAAGGCGCTGGCTCACTTCGTTGCCCTGCATGGCGCGCAGGTCGTGAATCCCGACTCCGCCAGCTTCGTGGCGAGGCTGGAGCACCGCCTGCCCATGGAGATCTCGCCCGTCACGGTCCTCAAGGAAGGCTTCGCGTTTCCGGATGCCCGACGCTTTGGCCCTTGCGGCCAGTTGTCCCGAACGATCCGGGCCGTCGCGTGGCTGAGACACATCCGTTCGCACAAGGTGCTGATGGGAACGGGCGTCAACGAACACGCCATGGTCGCCCTGTACTTCAACGGAGCGTACCGGCTGTTCGATCCCACGTACGACTTCTACTGGACCGGCCACGACGGCCACGTCGCTTCCGTCGAGGACGTTCGTGGCGACTCCGCGATCTTCGCCCAGATCTACCGAAAGGTCCCCGGCTACCCGTACAGCCTGCGCGACGCGACCTACTTCCACTGGAGCCGGCTGGGACGGCTCGGCGCGTGGCTGAAGAGCGCGCTCACCGCCGTCATGGGACCGGCCTGGGTGGCCAACGTCGACACCCCGAGGCTCTACGAGCGCCCGTGGTGGGGTTACGGATGGGCGAGCCTGGTCGCGGGAGTCGCCCTGGTGCTCATCGGCGTCGCGCGGATCCGGCACCGCGAGCGCTCCGGCACCTGACGAGCGGACGTCCCGATGCCGAACGACTCCGCGGCAGCGCCACGCCGATGCGGTGCGAACCGGGCCCGGGGCGGGGGCCGGCCCTCAGCGCGGCGGCTGCGGGCGGTCCTTCGGCGCTTCGTCGTCCTCGATGAGCGGACGGATGGACGGTGTGGTGGTGTCGTCGAACTGCCCGGTGCGTGCCGCCCAGACGTAGGCGACCACCGCGGCCAGCACCACCAGCAACGCGACCGGCAGCAGGATGTACATGACCGCCATCAGGCCCTCTCGTCGAACGTGCGGCTCCGCCACGCGATCAGCACCACGGTGAGCGAGCTGACCGGCATCATGAATGCCGCGATGAGCGGGTTGATGACGCCGCCGAAGGCGAGCGCCACGCCGAGCACATTGTAGAGGATCGAGACCGCGATGCCGACGCGGATCGCACGCATGGTCCGGCCCGCCCCGGAGACCAGCTCGGCGAGCGGCGCGAGCCCGGGACGCGAGAGGAACACGTCGGCGGCCGAGAGGCACGCCTCGGCGCCGCCCTTGACGCCCACGCCCACGGTGGCGGCGGCGATGGCCGCGGCGTCGTTGACGCCGTCGCCCACCATCACCACGCGGCCCGAGCGGGCGAGCGCTTCGATCTCGGCCAGCTTGTCCTCGGGCGACGCGCTGCCCCGGCACTCCTTTGGGGCGAAGCCGAGCCGCGTGCCCACCGCCGCGACGACCGCGGGCGAGTCGCCCGAGAGCAGGCGCAGCGCCCAGCCCGACGCGCGCAGGCGCGCGAGCGTGTCGGCCGCGTCGGGGCGCAGCGTGTCGCCGAGCCCGGCGCGCGCGACGACCTCGCCGTCCACCGCGACCAGCACCGGCGTGAGCGTGGGATCGGCGCCCGGCGCGCCGAGCCCGCGCGGATCACGCGCGCGCGCGCCCACCCAGGCGGGCGAGCCCACGAGCACATGCCGCCCCTCGACCCGTCCCTCGAGGCCGCCGCCGGTCGTCGCGTGCACGTCGGTGGCCGGCGGCACGTCGAGCCCGGGCCACGCGGCCAGGAGCCCGGTGGCGATCGGGTGCGACGAGTGGCGCTCGAGCGCGAGCGTCCAGCGCCGCGCCGCGTCGCTGCCGGTCCACTCGGCCAGCTCGATGCGGCCCTCGGTGAGCGTGCCGGTCTTGTCGAGCACGAGCGTCGCCGGCTTCGAGAGCGCCTCCAGCGCGTCGCCGCCCTTCACGAGGATGCCGCGCCGCGCGGCGCGGCCGATCGCCACGGTGATCGCGAGCGGCGTGGCGAGCGCGAGCGCGCACGGGCAGGTGGCAATCATGAGCGCGATGGTGTTGTCGAACGCCCGGTTGGCGCTCACGAAGTGCCAGCGCCACCAGGTGAGCGCCGCGAGCACCAGCACGACGGCCACGAAGCGCCCCGCGAGCGAGTCGGCGGCGCGCACGACCGGGGCGCGGCGCGACGCGCTGCGCTCGACCTCGCGCAGGATGTGGCCCATGCGCGAGTCCTCGCCCGCGCGCTCGACGCGCACGCGCAGCGACGCGCCGCGGTTGACCGTGCCCGCGAACACCTCGTCGCCGGGCGAGACGGGCTGCGGCAACGACTCGCCCGTGAGCAGCGCGCGGTCGATCTCGGAGCGGCCCTCGAGCACGACACCGTCGCAGGCGAGCGCGTCGCCGTCGCGCACGTCCACCACCATGCCCGGCACCAGCGCCTCGGCGGGCACCTCGCGCACCACGTCGTCCTCGACCACGCGCGCGATCGCCGGCGACAGCGAGTGCAGCAGCTCGGCCGAGTCCACCGCGGCGCGCTGGGCGCGCGTCTGCAGGAAGCGGCCGCAGAGCAGCAGGAAGATGAGCGTCGCGACCCCGTCGAAGTACACCGGCCCGCTGCCGCGCAGGACGTTGACCACGCCGTGCACGTAGGCGCCGGAGAGCGCTAGCGCGATGGGGACGTCCATGTGCAGCACGCGCGTGCGCAGGCTCGAGAGCGCGCCGCGGAAGAACGGCCGCCCCGGGAAGAGCATCGCCGGCAGCGTGACGATCATGCTCACCCAGCGGAAGAAGCGCGTGAACGCGGGCGCCATGCCGCCCGGGCCCCAGCCGCTGTAGATGGCGATGGCAGCGAGCATGACGTTGATCGCGATCGCGCCCGCGACACCGATGCGCACCAGCGAGGCGCGGTCCTCGGTGCGGCGCATGCGATCGGCGCGCGCGCCGCGGAACGGGTGCGGGCGGTACCCGAGCGTGTCGAGGAAGCGCGCGGCCTGCGACAGCGTCGCCTGCCCCGGATCCCAGGCGATCTGCACGAGCCCGCGCGCGAGGTCGAGCTCGGCGCTGGCCACGCCGGGCACGGCGAGCGGCGTGCGCTCCACGAGCCACACGCACGAGGCGCAGTGCACGCCCTCGAGGTAGAGCTCCGTCTCGGCGAGGCCGTCCACGCGGGTGCGCACCCACAGCGCCTGGAACGCGGGGTGGTCGAACTCCTCGAAGCGGCGCCCGCTCGGCTCCACGCGAAGGTTTCGCCGTTCGGCCAGGTCGTAGTAGCGCGCGAGCCCGGACTCGTGCAGCACGTCCCACGCGACGCGGCAGCCCGAGCAGCAGAACGCAGGATCGTCGCCGCGCAGCGCCGGCGGCACCGGCAGCCCGCAGTGCGCGCACTCGAGCTCGGTGCGCGCGGGCGGCGCCGCGGCTTCAGTGACCGCCATGGGCCACGGGGCTCGCGCAACGCGGGCAGGCGGCGCCGTTCGCGCCGGCCGACTGGAACTTGCCGCCGATGGTGAGCAGGCCGAGCGCGAGCAGCAGCGACGCGGTCACCACCGGCAGCCGCCGGCGCAGCGGCCCGAAGAGCCCCTGCGCGGCGAGCCCGATGCCGGCCATCATCGGCACGTTGCCGAGCCAGAACGCCGTCATCACCAGCGCCGCGCCGGCGATCGTGCCCGTGCCCGCGGCGGTGGCGACGTAGACCCAGAGCCAGCCGCAGGGCAGCAGCGCGGTCACGAGTCCCACGGCGAGCGCGCGCACCACCGGCGGCTGCGCGTGCACCGCGCGCACGACCGCCGCGAAGCGCCCGTGCAGGAACGCGGGCGTGGCGCCGTGCGGCAGGCGCGCGCCAAGCGCGATCGCCAGCGCGGCGCCGCCCCAGATCACCATCACCGCTCCCGCCGCGATCGCCGCGCCGCGCTGCAGCCCCGCGGCCGCACCGACGCGGTCGAGCGCGTGGCCGATCACGCCGGCGACGACACCCAGGAGCAGGTACGAGACGAGCCGCCCGAGGTTGTACGCCACGTGCGCGCCCACCTGCCGCCTCCCGTCCTGCCCGGCGTAGAACACCACGAACCCGCCGCACATGCCCGCGCAGTGCGGGCTGCCCAGCAGGCTCGCGACGAGCACCGAGCCGACGAGCGCGATCACTTCGCGGCGCCCGCCGGCAGGTCGCGACGCAGGTCGGCCACGAACTCGTCGGTGCCGCGATGGACGTCGAGCCGCAACTCCCACAATCCGGCGCGCGGCAGCGCCGCGGTCGTCTCGTAGCGGCCCGGGGCCGACTCGTGGAACGCCGGCCGCAGCACGTCCTCGGGCGCGAGGTTGTTGATGAGCTGGGCCTTCACGGTGGCGCCGGCGAGCGGCGCCCCGGTGGAGTCCGCGAGCGCCACCACGAGCGGTGTGCCGGTGCGGGCGTAGCCGCCGAACCGGGCGTCGATGCCCCAGCCCAGCGCGGCGCTCCGGCGCGCGAGCGCCATCTCGGCGTCGTAGTGCGTCGCCTTCTCGTAGTAGTGCGGCTCGACGACGAGCGCGTTGGGGTCGCGCGCAATGAACAGGATGGCGAAGTTGGCGCCCACGGTGATGACGAGCACGCCCACGATCGCGATCGGCCAGAAGGCTCCGGGCTTCATCGGGCACTTCCCTTCCCCGGCTGGGCGGAGTTTGCCGGGACTCCCGGCGCTTCCTGCGGACCGGCCAGCGGGTGGACGTAGTTGCGTCCGAACCCGTGCCCGTCCTCGACCCGGAACATGACATGACGGTGACCGCCCGAGAAGGACGATCGCGGCGAGACCACGAACACCGTGGCCGTCAGCGTGTGGCCGCCCGGCACGGGAAACGGGTTCAGCGGGGCGATCAGGCGCGTCTCGCCGCCGCCCACGATCTCGATGCGGTACCGGTGCTCGTCGCGGTTGCGGTTCGAGAACTTGAGCCGCACGTCGCTCACGACCGACTGCGCGTCGTAGTCCTGGTAGAGCGCGCCGGTGCCGCGCAGCAGCGTGACCTCGGTGGTGGCGCGGTTGTCGAGGAAGAACATGAACAGGCCGAGGCTCAGGCAGAGCGCGATCGGGTACAGGATCGTGCGCGTGCGCAGCAGGCGGCCGGGCCGGCCGGCGAGGCCGTTCTGGCTCGCGTAGCGGATCAGGCCCTTCGGCTTGCCGATGTTGACCATGATCTCGTCGCACGCGTCGATGCACTGGGTGCAGTGCACGCACTCCATCTGCAGCCCGTCGCGGATGTCGATCCCGGTCGGGCACGTGCGCGTACAGTTGCCGCAGTCGATGCAGTCGCCCGCGCCCCCGGGCCGCGGGTTCGTGCCGGGCATGCGCGGCTCGCCGCGCGCCGGGTCGTAGGCGACGATCAGCGTCGAGCGGTCGAACAGCACGCTCTGCAGCCGCCCGTACGGGCACGCCACGAGGCAGGTCTGCTCGCGGTACCACGAGAAGTCGATGAAGATCGCCAGCGTGGTGCCGGCCATGACGACGAACGCGACGGGATGGTCGTGCGGCGAGCCCTGCACCCACTGCACGAGCCGGTCGATGCCCACGAAGTACGCGAGGAAAGTGTGGGCGAGGAACATGGACAGCCCGAAGTAGATGACGAGCTTGAGCACCCGGCGCGGCGACAGGCCGCCCCTGCGGTCCATGCGCAGCGAGCCGCGAAAGCCGCCCTCGAGCGCGCGCTCGACCGGGCGAAACAGGAACTCCATGTACACCGTCTGCGGGCAGCCCCATCCGCACCACACGCGGCCGAAGAGCGTCGTGACCAGGAAGATCAGGATGCCCGAGCTCACGAACAGCAGCATGAACAGCAGCGTGTCGGTGGGCAGGAACGTGGTGCCGAAGAGCGTGAACTCGCGCGCCGGCAGGTCGAGCAGGATCGGGGGCTTGCCGCCGATCCGGAGGTACGGGATCGCGAAGAAGACGAACATCAGCACGTAAGCCAGCACGCGGCGCGCCTGCCACCACGCGCCCGGCGACGGACGAGGACGGATCCAGCGACGGGACCCGTCCTCGTTCAGTGTCGACAGGACGCGTCCGGGGGCATTGGCCAGCTGCGGTTGAACCGCCATCAGGCACACTCCTCGGAAACGGCCTTCCGATTCTTTGACGTTTCTTGCGGAACTACTTCTTCGTCGTGTCCGCCGGCGCGACGGCCAGCGGGCCGCTCGCGTCGTACGTCCACTTCACTCCCTGGGGATCCTTGGGCTTCGGCGGGTTCGTGCCGTGAATCGTGATCACGTACGCGGCCACCTCGGCGCACTTCTTGGGACCCAGCACCGGTCCCCACGTGAGCATGCCCTTGTCCGGCACGCCATTCGTGATGGTGGTGAGGATCGCCTTGGCCGAGCCGCCGTGGATCCAGAAGTCGTCCGTCAGGTTCGGGCCGATGAGGCCGCCGCCGTCGGGACGATGGCACGAGGCGCACTTGGACGGATCGGTGAAGATCGCCTTGCCGGCCGCGACCTCCGCGGGATCCTCGAGGTCCGCCAGCACGACGGACTCGTCGATGGCGGCGGACGCCGCGGTCTGGGTCGGGGACGTCACGCCGTACTTCTCGGCCGCCGCGGTGCTGTCGGCCTGGTAGTTGGCGATGCGTCCCTTGCCCGTGCCGAGGCCCGGGATGAAGTTGAAGAAGTACAGGACCGCCCAGACGATGGTGCCCCACAGGATCAGGGTCCACCATCCGGGAAGCGGATTGTCGTACTCCTGGATGTCGTCGTACTTGTGGTCCAGCAGGCGATCTTCGTCGCGCGGCGCGCTCATGACCGGATCTCCTCCTCCCGCTGGGCGGGTTCGTCCTCGAGGGGCAGACGGGCCGCCGCGTCCATGGCCCCGCGGTTCCCGGGGCGGTACGTGGCGATCGCGATGACGGCGAATGCGAGCAGGAAGAGGATCATCGCGATCTCCGCGAAGATGCCCATTCCCGCGTGGCTGACGATGTCGACGAGGTGCATGGTCAGAACCCGCCGAGCAACGGCGACCGGTGCTGTGCCACCGCTTCCGTCTTCTTGATGTCCACGCCGAGGCGCTGCAGGTACGCGACCAGCGCCACGATCTCCTTGTCCTCGAGCCCCTGCGGACCGCCGTTGGCGGCGATGTCGTCCGCGATGGTCTTCGCCTGCGCCTTCGCGGCCGCGCTCGCCTTGCCCTTTTCCGTGAGCTCGCCGTACGGCACGCCCAGCATGGCCATCGTGCCCACGTGGCCCTCGATCTCGTCGAAGTTCAGCGTGCCGGTGAACAGGCCCGGATACGGCGGCATGATGGACTTGGGCGTGACCGAGCGCGGGTCGCGCAGGTGGTTCACGTGCCACATGTTGGGGTATTTGCCGCCCTCGCGCGCGAGGTCGGGACCGATGCGGCGCGAGCCCCAGAGGAACGGATGGTCGTACACCGACTCGCCGGCCTTGGAGTATTCGCCGTAGCGCTCGGTCTCGTAGCGCAGCGGGCGGATCATCTGCGAGTGGCAGTTGAAGCAGCCCTCGCGCTGGTAGAGGTCACGCCCCGCCAGCTCCAGCGGCGTGTACGGCTTCACCGAGGCGATGGTGGGGATGGTGTCCTTGAGCAGGAACGTGGGCAGGATCTCGAAGAGCGACGCCACGATGACCGCCACCGCGACCCACACGGTGAACACGATCGGCAGTCCCTCCCACTTGCGGTGGCCCGACTTGGTGAGGCCGGCGAACACGGAGCTCGGGCCTTCGCCACGCACGCGCACGAGCGGAGCGGCCTGGATCACCGGCTCCTCGTACACCTTGGGACGCGCCTGCCACGTGCGCAGGATGTTGTAGCCGAACAGCAGCACGCCGACGATGTAGAGGCCGCCGCCGAGGGCGCGCATCCAGTACATGGGCATGAGCTTCATCGTGGTCTCGATGAAGTCGGGGTACTGCAGGTGACCGGACTGGTCGAACGCCCGCCACATCAGGCCCTGCGTCGCGCCGGCCGAGTAGATCGCGGTGGAGTAGAGGATCATGCCGAACGTGGCGATCCAGAAGTGCGTCTCGGCCAGCTTGGTGCTGTGCAGCTTGGTCTGGTAGAGCCGCGGCAGCAGCCAGTAGATCATGCCGAACGTGAGGAAGCCGTTCCAGCCGAGCGCGCCCGTGTGCACGTGCGCGATGACCCAGTCGGTGTAGTGCGCCAGGGCGTTGACGCTCTTGATGCTGAGCATCGGGCCCTCGAACGTGGCCATCATGTAGGCCGTGACGGCGACCACGAAGAACTTGAGGACCGGATCGTCCACGACCCGGCTCCAGGCGCCGCGCAGCGTGAGCAGGCCGTTGATGCCGCCGCCCCACGACGGCATCCACAGCATGACCGAGAAGATCATGCCCAGCGTGGACGCCCACTCGGGCAGCGCCGTGTAGTGCAGGTGGTGCGGGCCGGCCCAGATGTACATGAAGACCAGCGTCCAGAAGTGCAGGATCGACAGCCGGTACGAGAAGACCGGTTTGTTGGCCGCCTTGGGCATGAAGTAGTACATGAGCCCGAGGAACGGCGTGGTGAGGAAGAACGCGACGGCGTTGTGGCCGTACCACCACTGCATCAGCGCGTCCTGCGCGCCGGCATAGATGGAGTAGCTCTTGAACGGCCCGGCGGGGATCGCAAGGTTGTTGAAGATGTGCAGGATCGCGACGGTGATGATCGACGCGATGTAGAACCAGATCGCCACGTAGAGGTGCTTCTCGCGGCGCTTCGCGATGGTCATGAAGAAGTTGACCGCGAAGATCACCCACACGACCGCGATGAGGATGTCGATCGGCCACTCGAGCTCGGCGTATTCCTTGGACTGGGTGAGTCCCAGCGGCAGCGTGATCGCGGCGCTGACGATGATCAGCTGCCAGCCCCAGAAGTGCAGGGCGCTGAGGAGGTCCGAGAACATGCGCGCCTTGAGCAGGCGCTGCGACGAGTAGTAGATGCCGGTGAAGATCGCGTTGCCTGCGAAGGCGAAGATGACCGCGTTGGTGTGGAGCGGGCGCAGACGGCCGAACGTCAGGTAGGGCGGGACGTTCAGCGCCGGGACGGCGAGCTGGAGGGCGATGAGCAGGCCCACGAGCATGCCGACCAGGCCCCAGACGAAGGTCGCGACCATGAACTTCCGGACGATCGCGTCGTCGTACTTGAAGGAGTCGAGCTGTGTGTTCATTGCGGCTCCCTGTCGGGACTGCGGTGACCCCGCGAGACGCGGGCGTGAATGAAGGACTCCGGTGAGTGCGTGCGAGGACGCCGGGGGATTCCGGCGAACACGGAGCAGCGGTCAATGCCGCGACGGGATGTCGCGGGATCGGCCGCTGCGCGCATTGGAGTGAGAATCGCCCGTCGTGGCGCGGTCCCCCCCGCGGCCGGTGGCGCAAGGATTACGCCACCCTGAATGCGGCCTGCCGGGTTGCACGAGGTGCGGCGGGGAGACCCATGCGAAGAAACCGGTTACATCCCGGCAGCGGCCCGGCGCGAGCGCCGCGCCCGGGGCGGGATCGCCTGACGCGGGCCTGTCATTTCGTCACCGGGATGACGACGTGGCGGGCCGTCAACGCGTGAGTTCGGCCTCTCGCCCGGCGCCCACGGACACGGTGGAGATCCGCACACCGGCCTCGCGCTCGACCCACTCGAGGTAGCCGCGCGCGGCCGCGGGCAGTCCGGCCCACGTGCGCACGCCCGTCGTGGCCATCTTCCAGCCCGCGAACCGCCGCCACACCGGCCGCACGCGCTCGAGCGCACGCGCGGACGGCGGGAAGCCCGTGACCGGCGCGCCGTCCACGGTGTAGCCCTCGGCGACGAGGATCTCGTCGAAGGCGTCGAGCACGTCGAGCTTGGTGACGACCAGTTGCGTGAGCCCGTTGATCCGCGCCGCGTAGCGCAGCGCGGGCAGGTCGAGCCAGCCGCAGCGGCGCGGCCGGCCCGTGGTGGCGCCGTACTCCTCGCCCGCCTCGCGAAGCCTCGCGGCCTCGTCCTCGGGCATCTCGGTCGGGAACGGTCCGTGGCCGACGCGTGTCGTGTACGCCTTGGTGACGCCGACGACCTCGTCCACCACCGACGGGCCACGGAC
>Ga0265338_10009147_pt1 | contig 11889 bp, 9 predicted proteins | sample 42126metaG_FD_193579 | JGI IMG/M metagenome (GOLD analysis project Ga0265338, IMG submission 193579) | Rhizosphere microbial communities from Carex aquatilis grown in University of Washington, Seatle, WA, United States - 4-21-26 metaG | ecosystem: Host-associated > Plants > Roots > Rhizosphere >... | reverse complement strand
ACGCCGGCAACGCCGCCGAAGCGTTGCGCGAAGTCGCGCTCGACATCCAGGAGGGCGCGGACATCGTCATGGTGAAACCCGCGCTCGCGTATCTGGATATTTTGTATCGGGTGAAAGCTGAATTTGGCTATCCCACCGCCGCCTACGCGGTGAGCGCCGAGCACGCGATGATCAAAGCCGCTGCCGCGAACGGCTGGATCGATGAACGGGCCGTGACGCTGGAAAGCCTGCTCGCCATGCGCCGGGCCGGCGCGGATATCATCATTACGTATGCGGCGATGGATGCGGCGCGCTGGCTTAAAGGCTGAATTCAGAGGTCGGAGGTCGGAAGGCGGCGTGCGGCCACTCTGGGGGACGGCTCCGCGCGCGCCGAATAACCCCGGTAAGCGAGTCAGACGAGCGCCGCCCCGAGATAACCGTCAGGCTTTGGCGAAGGTTTCGGCCAGGGCCACGGCTTTGAGCATGGCTTGGGCTTTATTGACCGTCTCCTGAAATTCCGCTTCGGGCGTGGAATCATTCACCCAGCCGCCTCCGGCTTGCACGTAGGCCTTTCCGTCCTTGACCAGCGCGGTGCGGATGGTGATGCAGGTGTCGAGGTTTCCATTGAAGGAAAAATAACCGACGCAACCGCCATACGGGCCGCGAGCGGTTTGCTCCAACTCGGAGATGATCTGCATCGCGCGAATTTTTGGCGCGCCGCTCAGGGTGCCGGCGGGAAAGGTGGCGCGCATCAAATCATAATTCGTTTTGTCCGGTGACAGTTTGCCTTCCACTTGCGATACGATGTGCATCACATGGCTGTAGCGTTCGATGATCATCAGGTCGCGCACTTTCACGGAACCGAAATCACACACGCGGCCGAGATCGTTGCGCGCGAGGTCCACGAGCATGACGTGTTCGGCGCGTTCCTTGGGATCGGCAAGCAATTCTTTTTCCAGGGCGGCATCTTCTTCGGGGGTCACGCCGCGGCGGCGCGTTCCGGCGATGGGGCGAATTTCCACCGAACGATCTTCGCAGCGAACGTGGATTTCCGGCGAGGCACCCACGAGCGAGAAGCCGTTGAACTCCAGCAAAAACATGTAGGGCGAGGGATTGACGCTGCGAGCCGCGCGATACAGATCGATTGGCGAAGCGTTGATTCGCGTGGAGAATCGCTGCGAACCGACCACCTGGATGATGTCGCCCGCCGTGATGTATTGCTTGGCTTTGGAAACGTTCGCGAAGAATTTTTCCTTCGGCACGTTGGATTCGAACGGCACGGAGGGCGTTTCGTTCGGCACGCTCACCGGGCGATGTTCGCTCGGCTGTTCGAGCAGGGAAACGAGCCGTTCAATCTCGGCAATGGCGTTTTCGTAGGCTTCTTCCGGGCTGGCAGCGTCGTCGAGAACGGCGTTGACGAGAACAGTGATGGTTTGGGCAACGCGATCGAAAATCAAAAGCTGGTCAGCGATGAGAAAAACCATCGTGGGCGTGCCGAGTTCATCCTGGGGCGGACGCGGCACGACAGGTTCGACGTCATGGATAAATTCGTAGCCGATGAAGCCGATGGCGCCGCCGGTGAAACGCGGCAGGCCGGGGACGGAGACCGCGCGGTATTTTTTCATCACGCGCTCGACGACTTCGAGGCCGTCTTTGACAACGGAACCCCCACCCCGGCCCTCTCCCATCGGATGGGAGAGGGAGGCGGAAGAACGCTTTACGGCTTCTTTATCCACCAGAAAGGTTTCCACTGTTTTTCCATTTTCAACGATCTCGACGCGATTGGCGGTCTGGCGGATGAGTGCGCGGGGATTGCAGCCGACGAAGGAATAACGGCCGATGTGTTCGCCGCCTTCGACGGATTCAAAAAGAAACGATTCACCCGCGCCGCGGATTTTTCGATAGGCCGAAAGCGGCGTTTCAATATCAGCCAGCAAACGCCGCGTGACGGGAATCAGGTTGCCCTGCGCCGCGAGTTTCTGGAATTCATCGAGCTTGGGTGAATACATCTCGCCGTTATTTACCGGGAAAGTCGGTCGGTTCGCAAGCGCAGGAATCGGTGAGCGGCAATTTCAAAGCGGCGCCGTTCACGAGCACGGAGGGCGCGCGGCTTTGTTTCTCGCGACGGGAGGCCCGGCGCATCCGCCATACGGCCAGCGTCGTATAAAACGCGACGGCGACCGCATAGCCGCAAACGCCCATGCCAATGGACAGTCCAATAACGGACCGGCTGAGGAACATAACCCCGACCCCGACGGCGGCGGTGAGCAGCGTATTGCCGGCGAGGCAGAACAGGTAGAGCGTGATGCGCGTTTCCTGGATGCGGGCCACGTGCCAGGCGCGATAATGTTCCTCACCCATGGAGCGCATGAGCCAGGCGGATTGAAAATTCCGCGCGGCGACAAGCACGCTCATGGTGCTGACCGCAATCGCCGTGGCGGGCCAGAGGGCCATGCCAAGACAAATGGCGATGTTCAAGAGGGCGCCCCAGCGCCAGCCGAGCAGCTTGGCGACGGGATTTCCTTCCAGCACCAGGTTCGGCGTGGCGATCCAGGTGCTGAGAAAATCCATGCCCCGCGAGAACGCGAGGAGGAGCACCATGAGGCAATAATCGTGGCCGCCAAATGCGACAAACTCTTGCATAGTCAGGATGGGGTCATTTATGAGACGCAAACTCCTTTCCGGAGGCTACGATAACGCATCATTTCTTTTTGTAAATATCGCCGGGCGTTTTGAGCATGGGCTCGGTGATTTTGAACGCGCCGCCATCCTCGACGGAACGGAAGAAACAGGACTGGTAACCCTCGTGACAGGCCGCGCCCACCTGCTCGACCTGAATGAGCAAGGTGTCGCCGTCGCAATCAAAAGCGATGTCTTTCACGGTCTGGGTGTGGCCGCTTTCCTCGCCTTTCATCCAGAATTTCTGGCGGGACCGGCTCCAGAAGTGGGTTTTGGCAGTGGCGACGGTTTTTTCGAGGGAAGCGCGATTCATCCACGCCATCATCAACACGCGGCCGGTGCCTTGTTCCTGCACGATGGCGGGAATCAGTCCGTTCGCGTCGAACTTCAGTTTGTCGTAAAAGGTCATTTTCGTTGGGATAGTCTAACGGGGAATTTCGGGATTTAAATGAGAAAAACCGAGGGCGGGCGAACCACCGAGGGACACGGATAAAACCGGATTGGCAGGGTGCGTCACTCGGTGTGCGCCGCAGTGGTCTGTCGAACGCGTTGGTTGGCAAAATGCGGCGCGCGCGGAGCGACGCACCCCACCTGCGCTTGGGTGAATCGCGGGATTCGGAGCGGAAGTTTTAACGCAGAAACGCAAAGGCGCCGAGACACGCAGAGGGGACAGGAATTTTTAAACCACGGATGGACACGGATGGACACGGATAAAAAGGGGGCTTCAACCCCACGGCGGCTTCATCGCCATCCGCCGAGGGAAGGGGCGGATTCTTTAGCCACAGATGGACACAGATGAAACACGGATGGGAAGCAATTGCAAAAAGGCGAAGAGGTTTTACGCGAATTGCGCGAAGGGACGCGGATTAAAAATGAGTCAGAGGAATGTTTGTCAGGGATTGAGGAGTAACCACGGATGGATACGGATAAAGATGATGAGGTAGGGCGCGTCATGCCGTGCGCGCCGTCGTGGTAGTTCCGTAAGCAATTGTTAGCAAGCAGCGGCGCGCGCGGAGCGACGCGCCCTGCCTACACTTGGGTGAAGCGCACGACCCTTACTGATAAACACGGATTCAAAGACGTTTGACGCGCTCTTCGCGCGTGCGCGAACTTGCCGAGCAGGTGCTCGGCGTTCCAGGCGGCATTCGGACGCGCCAGATTCGCGGGACTGAAAAAATAACTTCTGCCGTGTGAAAGGGTCGTGTTTAATACCCGCCGGTCATGAACCAGACGCATCCTTTGACGACCACGGCGTTCGAATTGCCGGGGTATCGAACTGTAAAATCCTTCGGCGTGGTCCGGGGCATTATTGTGCGCTCGCGATCCATCGTGGGGAACATCGGGGCGAGCGTGCAGGCGATTTTCGGCGGCAATATATCGCTTTACACGGAAATGTGCGACCGCGCGCGCGGCGAGGCCTTCAGCCTGATGATCCAGCACGCGGGCGAAATGGGCGCCAATGCCATCATCGGTGTGCGTTATGACGCGACGGAGGTGGCGCCGGGGATTACCGAGGTTTTGTGCTACGGGACGGCGGTATTCGTGGAGCGCGTCGCGTGAGCGCAGACGTCAGAGGTCAGAGGTCAGAGGTCAGAGGTCGGAAGTCGGAAGTCGGAATCAAAATCGTAAATCGTAAATCGTAAATTTATATGGCCGGTCACAGCAGATGGGCGAAGGTCAAGCATTTCAAAGGCGGCATTGACGCCAAGCGCGGGAAAATTTTTGCCAAGTTAGGCCGCGAAATCACGGTGGCCGCGAAAATTGGCGGCGGCGATCCGGACATGAACCCCCGGTTGCGCATGGTGCTGCTCAGATGCCGCGCGGCCAGCATGCCCAATGATAATATCGAGCGCGCCATCAAGAAGGGCACCGGCGCGGGCGACACGGTGAATTTTGAAGATTTGACCTACGAGATTTACGCCCCGCACGGCGTGGCGTTGCTGGTGGAAATCAGCACGGACAACCGGAATCGGACCGCCTCGGAAATCCGGAGCCTCGCCACGAAAGCCGGCGGATCCATCGCCACGGCGAATTCCGTGAGCCGGTTGTTTCAACGCAAGGGCCAGATCATTGTTTCCCGCGAGTCGGCCAATGAGGATCAATTGATGGAAGTGGCGCTGGAAGCGGGCGCGGAGGATTTCAAGGCGGACGAACAAGGCTACGAGATTATAACCGAGCCGGGAAATTTCGAGGCGGTTCACAAACAGATTGAGGCCAAGGGCATCAAACCGGCGATGGCGGAGATTAATTCGCTGCCCACCATCACCGTGCCTTTGAATGCGGAGCAGGCCGCCGCCGTCAATAAGCTGATTGACGCTCTTGAAGAGAATGATGATGTGAAGGATGTCTACTCGAATGCGGAGTTTCCGGAGTAGATAAGACGGCTCGCGAGGACGCTCGCCCCATCGTGCAACGAAAATAGACGACCACAACGGCTCACGCAGCATCGCGCGGGCGAAATGCCCGTGACACTACGGTTTGAATCATGAAAAAATTGACGGATGACACACTATTGGCGCGCACCCTGGCCTGGACTGCGCGCATGGTGTTCCGTCATAAAAAACTCATCATTTACTCGCAAGTAGTGCTGTTCGTGCTCAGCGTCCTGGTCACTTACCAATTTCTTAAGTTCGACACCAACCGCGACAATCTCGTCGGGCAAAACGAAAAATATCAGCACGCGTTTCTCGCGTACAAAACGGAATTTCCATCGCAGGATGATCTGGCGGTGGTGGTGGAGAGCGAGGACATCGAGAAGAACCGGCAATTCATCGAGCGCTTGGGCGCCAAGGTGTTGGCAGAGCCCACTTATTTCACGAACGTCATTTTCAACAACGATCTTAAAATGCTGGGGCGGAAGGCGTTGTTGTTCGTGCCGGAACCGGACCTCGTGGAGTTGCGCAACCAGTTGAAGGCGTATATGCCTTTCGTCGAAAAATTTGGCCAGACAACGAATCTGGTTTCATTTTTTGATTTGATTAATCACGAGTTCCGCACGGCGCCGCAGGAAACCAACGAGCAAACGGAATCGCTGGTGGGAGCGTTGCCGGCCTTGGAGAGAATTTTGGCGCAAGCGGACGCCAGCCTGCATCGCCCCGGCACACCGCCATCGCCCGGGGTGACGGCGTTGTTTGACCCGAGCGGTTCAGCAGTGACGAACATCTATGTCACTTACGACAACGCGCGGCTGTTTGTGCTTTCCGCTCAACCGACGACCACAAATGTCCCCGGCGCGGATGCGATCAAGTTGGGCGCGGCCCAGGATGCTCACAACGGTGATTGCGTGCAGAAGCTGCGCGATCTGGTGACGGAAACGCAAAGCGAAGTGCCAGGCGTAAACGCGGGTGTCACGGGAATGCCGGTGCTTGATTACGACGAAATGGTGCAGTCACAGAAAGACACGACGGTGGCCAGCATCGTGTCGCTGATTATCTGCGCGTTGATTTTCATCTACGGCTACAACGAAACGGGCCGGCCGATCAAGGCGACCATTTGCCTGATTGTGGGACTGGCCTACACGCTCGCATTCGCCACGATTGTGATCGGGCACGTGAATATTTTGACGGTGACCTTCGTGCCGATGCTGGTGGGATTGGCGATCGATTTCGGCGTGCATTTGATCACGCGCTACGAGGAGGAATTGCGCCACGGCAAAACCGAGGAACAGGCGCTGACCACGGCGATGGTTTTCACCGGGCAGGGAATATTCACGGGCGCATTCACGACGGCGGGCGCGTTTTTGGCGATGTGGTTCACGCGGTTCAAGGGCATCCAGGAAATGGGGCTGATTTGCGGCGGCGGCCTGGCGGTGTGTTTCATTCCGATGATGACGCTGCTGCCGGTGTTGCTGCTGCGCGGCCGCCAGAACGTGATTGACCATGAAGTGGGCGAGCCCCGGCATCGCGCGCAAATCGAGGCTTTGTGGCTGAAACGGCCGGGGATCGTGCTGGCCATCACGATTGCGCTGTGCGCCATTGCGGCAACGCAAATTGGAAAAGTGCGTTTCGATTACAACGTGCTCAAATTGCAGAGCACCAGCCTTGCGTCCGTGCAGACGGAGGAGAAATTAATTCATTCGGCCGGGCAATCGCTTTTGTACGGCGCGGTCATCGCGGACACGCCGCAGGAAGCGGTGAGGCTGGAGGGGCTGATCACGAACCTGGACGCGGTGGCGTCGGTGCAGACCATGGCGAATTACCTGGTGGAAAATCCGACCAACAAATTGCGGCTCATCGGCGAAGTCAAACGCGACCTGGAAACGTTGAAATTCAAGAAGCCGGATTTGCGCCCGGTGAACATCCCGGATTTGAGCGTCACGCTGCTTTCATTTTCCGGTTATTGCAAGTTGGCGCTCAACGCAATTGGCACCAATGAACCCGCGTTGAGCAAGCAATTCGCGTCGCTGGTCGAGACGCTGGCAACGCTCCGGCGCGACATGGGGGCCGGGAACGACACCGAAGTGGCGGCCAACGCGCATCAACTCGCAGCCTTTCAGCAGGCGTTGTTCAATGATTTGCGGGAGACGTTTGACTCGTTAAAGAACCAGGATGACAGTTCGGGAATACGCGCGGAGGACTTGCCGCCGGCGCTGCGGAACATGTTCATCGGCGTGACGGGAAAATTCCTGGTGCAGGTGTATCCGAAAAAGGACGTGTGGCAGCGCGAGAACCAGAGGGAATTTATCGACCAGGTGCGGACGGTGTATCCGGACCTCACGGGAATGCCCGTGCAACTGTATGAATACACCGAGTTGCTGAAGGACAGTTACGTGCAGGCGGCGATGTATTCATTGGCGGCCATTGTGCTGTTGATCCTATTCCATTTTCGCAATGTCTCCTCAGTGATATTGTCGCTGCTGCCGGTCGCCATCGGGTCGATCTGGCTGGGCGGGGTGATGGGACTGTTCCATGTGGCGCTGAACCCGGCGAACATCATGATTTTGCCGCTGGTGATTGGCATCGGGGTCACGAACGGCATTCACATTTTGAATCGGTATGCCGAGGAACAAACGCCCGGAATTCTTTCGCGCAGCACCGGCAAAGCGGTGTTCGTGTCGGGTTTGACGGCGATTGCGGGATTTGGAAGTTTGGTGCTGGCAAAAGACCGCGGGATTCACAGCCTCGGCATTGTGATGGCGGCGGGCGTGACGTCGTGCATGGTCGCGGCGCTGGCGTTTTTACCGACCCTATTGAACCTGATGACGCCCAAGACTCCGCCGAAAGGCAAACGACCCAGTGCCGACAAGGAACTATCGACACTGGGTCAGGAGGAACCGAGGTAAAAACCTCAAGTATGGGCATAGAATAGAAAGAAACGCCGTTAAAGTCAATTGCTATGTTAAATCTTAACATTTATCATCATTTGAGGTCGTCGATAACGATAACGTATAAGAATAAGCGGACACATCTATATTCTTGGTAACACCGTGGCTTAAGCCCTATGTCGGGGGAGAAAGCACGCACTTTGACCGTTACAAGCGGCGTTTGTCCGGACGGGCAGAAGCGGTTGAAACTGCTGAAAAGTCGTTCGGTCGTTGTTGATACCGGGCTGAAGCCATGGTGTTAGAGAAGAATGAAAACAAAGAATTTAGATGCGGTTGCCCTGCGCATGGGACTCACCTCCTTGACGCTAACCGGCTTCTCGGTTATTTCCGTGCACCGGAATTCGCGGGTTCATTAATTTTGAAACTTAGAAAAAGCTTTTTTATTTGTTGGGTCGGTTTGACGGCCATCTGGCCGGCGTCCTTGCGCGCCGGCGATTGGCTGCACGCGGGATTTCTCTACGACGATTTTCAATTGACCCTCGAGTCCGGGCATCGAACCGAAGCGCTGGGGCCGCTTTTTTATTCGCAGGAGCGGGACACGGAGAGGACCTGGGCATTACCGCCGTTGTTTTCGGATACGAAGGACCCGGCAATTGAACGGCACGAATATGACATTGGCTACCCGGTAGTGACGTATCGGCGCTATGGAACCGAGTGGCGCTGGCAATTCATCCAAATATTCGCCTTTGCCTCCGGCGCCAACCCCGCCACGGAGCAGGACGCGCGGCGGCTCACGCTGTTCCCATTTTACTTTCAACAACGCTCGCCCGTGCCGGAAGATAATTACACGGCGGTGGCGCCGTTTTATGGTCACTTGAAAAATCGCCTGTTTCGCGACGATATTTTCTTCGTCATGTTTCCGCTTTATAGCGAAACGCGCAAAGGGACCACGGTGACGGACAATTATATTTATCCGTTTTTTAGCCTGCGTGAGGGCGAACGGTTGAAGGGCTGGCAATTTTGGCCAATCGTGGGCCACGAGCACAAGGACGTGACGACGAAGACCAACGGCTTCGGGGACGTGGAGACGGTCGGAGGTTATGATCGCCGCTTCCTCCTGTGGCCGATTGGTCTTCAGCAATTGGCGGGTATCGGCACGGATAACCCGGAGCGGAGCTTCGCGATCTTGCCGGCTTACAGTAAAATCCGTTCTCCCAACCGGGACGTGTCCACGATCATTTGGCCGTTTTTCTCGCATATCACAGATCGCGAAAAGAAATACAGCGAGTGGCAAACGCCTTTTCCGATTGTGGAATTTGCGAAGGGCGAGGGTAAGACCACCCGGCGCGTCTGGCCGTTTTTCAGCCAGTCGCACAACCAGTACCTGGAGAGCGATTGGTATCTTTGGCCGGTGTACAAGTTCAACCGCGTGCACTCAGATCCGCTGGATCGAACGCGCATGCGGATTTTATTGTTTCTGTATTCGGATACCGACCAGAAGAACACGCAGACCGGCGCGGCCCAGCGGCGGAGGGATTTCTGGCCTTTGTTCACGCATCGACAGGATTACAACGGCAACACCTATTTCCAAATCTTCGCCCCGCTGGAACCGATTCTGCCCACCAGCAAGGCCGTGGATCGCGATTATTCACCGGTATGGTCCGTCTGGCGCGCGGAAAAAAATCCGACCACCGGTGCCAAAAGTCAGTCGTTGCTCTGGAACCTGTATCGCCATCAAACCACGCCGGACTCCAAAAAATGCTCGCTCCTATTTGGACTTTTCCAGTATCAATCGGACACTAAAGGCAAACGGATGCGATTGTTTTACATTCCGGTCGGGGGAACCAAACCCATGGCCGCCAAAGCGGAAGCGAAATAGAAAAGACTATGTTTGAGAACATCGGAGAAATGCTGGTGCTGTTCTGGCGCACCCTGATGGCGCTGCCCATGACGTTGCGCCAGCGGCACAAAATCTTTGAGCATTTTTTCGAGATCGGCAACGGCAGTCTCCTGATGGTTTGTGTCCTGGCTTTTTTCATCGGCGGTGAAACGGCCTTGCAAACCGGGCCGTTCCTGGCGGAAAAAAGCTTTGGCGGTTACCTGGGAGGCATCGTCGGGTATTCGGTGTGCCGCGAACTGGCGCCCATTCTCATGGCCATCCTGATTGCGGGCCGCAGCGGCTCGGCGATGGCGGCGGAAATTGGTTCCATGCGCGTTTACCAGGAAATCGACGCGCTGCGCACCATGAACATCAATCCGATCCACTACCTGATCTTGCCGCGGATGGTGGCGATCGCGATTGCGCTGCCGATGCTGGTGTTATTTGCGATTTTGGTGGGCTGGGTTGGCGGCGGGATTGTTTCGGCGGCCAATAATCGCATCGATATTCCCATCCAGGCATTTTTTAAGAACCTGCAGGAAGTGGTGAAGTTCCAGGACGTGGGCAATGGTTTGTTCAAAAGCTTTTGTTTCGCGCTGATCATCGGAATTGTTTCGTGTCATCAAGGATTGGTCACCATCGGCGGCCCGCGTGGCATTGGCCGGTCGGTCACGAAAGCCGTGGTGAACTCGATCGTGCTGATTATTATTTTCGATTACATCCTCACCCGCGTGTTGCTGAAATGAGTGCGCCCGAATCCAATAATAATTGCGTGGGCGTGGAAGTGCGCGGCCTGAAGAAGAACTTTGGCCGCCAGGAAATTCTCAAGGGCCTCGACTTCAAAGTCGAGCCCGGCGAAATCTTTGTCATCATGGGTCCGAGCGGCAGCGGCAAAAGTGTTTTGCTCAAGCAAATCATCGGGTTGGAATTACCGGACGAAGGCGAGATTCTCATCAACGGCGAATCGATCCAATCGCCGGAAGTGATGGACAAATACCGCATGGCCATGGTCTTTCAGTCGGGCGCGTTGCTGAACTCGCTGACCGTTGGGGAAAACGTGGGGCTTTACCTCGCCGAACACCGCCTGAAAAAGCCGGACGAAATCGCCCGCATCGTGGCGCAGACGCTGGATATTGTCGGACTCAAAGGCACGGAGGAAAAAATGCCGAGCGAACTGTCCGGCGGCATGAAAAAGCGCGTGGCCATCGCGCGCGCCTTGATCGTGGAACCGCAGTTGATTTTATATGACGAACCGACCAGCGAACTGGATCCGGTTTCCGCGATGGTGATTGGCGAGGAGATTCTCCGGCTCAACAAACGCTCCCACGTGACCTCGATCGTGGTATCGCACGACCGCGACCTGGCGTTCGGGGTGGCGGATCGGATCGCGGTGATTGTGGAAGGCAGCATAGTCGCCATCGGCACGCCGGAAGAAGTGAAGAGCAAACCCGATCCGCTGGTTCAGAAGTTTTTGCACGCAGATATCAAACGCCCAAACAAAAGTTAATTTATGAAGAACTCATTGGAAAGCCGGCTCGGCATATTCGCCGCCCTCGCCTTCGTGGCCGCGGTGGTCATCATCGAGATGCTTGGCGGCCCCGAACATTTCATGCGGGGCTATCACCTGTCGGCGTTGTTCGATAACGTCCAGGAACTGAAAGTGGGCGACCGCGTGAAAATGGCGGGCGTGGAAGTGGGCCGCGTGGAAAAAATCCAACTCGACGGCGAACGCGCCCAGGTGATCATGAAGATGAAACATAACATTCAGGTGAAGACCGACAGCGTGGCCAGCATTAAGTTCACCGGGTTGATGGGCCAGAATTTTGTGTCCCTGGATTTTGGCACCGCGAGCACGTTCGCCACGGACGGCACGGTGTTGGCGAGCAAGGAACAGCCCGACCTGAGCGTGGTGATGACGAAGATTGATGACGTCGCCACGGGCGTGCAGAACCTGACGAAGAGCTTTTCGGGGTTGAAAATCGATGAGTTGCTCGGGCCGTTCATTGATTTTATGAAGGACAATCGCGCGCCGCTGACCGCCACGATTTCCAATGTGAATTCCGTTACCTACCAGATTTCGCAGGGCAAG
>Ga0265338_10009146_pt1 | contig 11890 bp, 11 predicted proteins | sample 42126metaG_FD_193579 | JGI IMG/M metagenome (GOLD analysis project Ga0265338, IMG submission 193579) | Rhizosphere microbial communities from Carex aquatilis grown in University of Washington, Seatle, WA, United States - 4-21-26 metaG | ecosystem: Host-associated > Plants > Roots > Rhizosphere... | reverse complement strand
CGTAATTATACCGACCGGTCAAATCAGTGACTCAGGCGCCGCTCCCGCTCGGCGGGAGCGGCGCTTGACACTCCGCGCCCAGTACGCCACCTTCGTATAGACCGACCAGTCAAAATAATCTGAGGGCTTTGAGCGACCAGTGCTATCCCGGATGACAATCAGCCAGAAGCTCGCGGTAAGCGTGGTCTACACCGGGGCCATGTTCATCTCGGTGATGGACCTCACGATCGTCAACGTGGCCCTGGCCACCATCGGCCGTGACTTCCACGCGTCGGCGGCCGGGGTGGCCGAGACCGTCATCGGCTACCAGGTAGCGCTGGCGCTGGCCATCCCGGCCGCTGCCTGGCTGGGCGACAAGTTCGGGCAGCGCCAGGTGCTGCTCGGCTCCATCGCGCTGTTCACCATCGCGTCCGCCCTGTGCGGGCTGGCCGGCAGCCTGGACGAGCTGGTCGCGTTCCGGGTGCTGCAGGGCATCGGCGGCGGCCTGATGACCCCGGTCGGCCTGACCATGCTGTTCCGCGCGTTCCCGCAGGCGGAGCGGGTGCGGGCGTCGTCCATCCTCATCATCCCGACCGCCCTGGCGCCCGCGATCGGGCCGATCATCGGCGGCCTGTTCGTCACCGACGTCACCTGGCGCTGGGTGTTCTACGTGAACGTGCCCATCGGGGTGCTCGCCTTCGTCTTCGGCCTGCTGTTCCTGGCCGAGCAGGACCACCCGGCCCCCGGCCGGTTCGACGTGCCCGGCTTCCTCACCTCCAGCCTCGGGCTCGGCCTGCTCATGTACGGGGTATCCGAGGGCCCGAACACCCGCTGGACCCAGCCGCTGGTGGTGGCCAGCATCGTGGTCGGCGCGGTGCTGCTGGTCGCCATGGTGCTCATCGAGCTGCGGGTGCCCGCGCCGCTGCTCGACCTGCGGTTGTACGCCAACCGGCTGTTCCGCTCGGCCAGCATCGTGCTCACCCTGACCTCGGTCGGCTTCTACGGGCTGCTCTACCTGCTGTCACTGTTCTTCCAGAACGGGCTGCACCTGAGCGCGCTGGTGGCCGGGTCCACCATCTGCCCGGAGGCGGTCGGCGTCATCCTCAGCTCCCAGGTGATCAGCCGCCGGATCTACCCGGCGGTCGGCCCGCGCCGGGTCATGTTCACCGGCCTGCTGCTGATCGCCGCGGTCGCGGTGCTGCTGTCGTTCGCCACCACCGGCTGGAGCGTGTGGCTGCTGCGGCTGATCCTGTTCGTCATGGGGTTCGGCGTCGCCGCGGTGTTCATGCCCAGCCAGGCGGCGGGCTTCGCCACCATCGGGCCGGAGCGCACCGGCGTCGCCTCTACCATCTTCAACGCCCAGCGCCAGGTCGGCGGCGCGATCGGGGTCGCCGCGCTGACCGCCGTGCTGTCGGCCCTGCACCCGGTGCGCGTCGTCGCGGGCCGGGCCGAGGCCAACATCCCCGCCTTCCACACCGGACTGCTGGTCGTCGCCGGCGTCGCCGTCGCGGCGGCGCTGGCCGCGCTCACGATCCACGACGCCGACGCGGCGTCGACGATGGTCCGGCTGCGCCGCCCGCCCGCCGCGGTCGCGGCCGTCGAGGGCGAGGGCATGCTCCCGGCCGAGGGCGCCCCGGCCGACATTACCGACTAGCGAACCGGTGGGGCGCGGTGGCCACTGCGAGCAGTCCGCAATTCCGTAAGCCACCGCCAGCGACAGTAGTTCCATAGCGGGTCACCTCCAGGCGACCCAGGCCCGCCAGTGCCCGGGCGGGCACGGTGCCCCGGTCGCGGATCATGGCCAGGAGCGCGTGCTCCAGGCCAAGGTGGTGGTCGCCCATCTCGGCGGCGACCCCGCCCCCCCAAGACGGCTGCACGTAGCCACCGGGAACAAGGCGCCGGGGAGGGCTCGGGGGAGAGTAACCGGGACCGTCCAGGATGTCGCGCACGGCCGCTTCCGCGCGGGTCAGGTCGACCAGGTTCGAGAGCACGCTCACGGGCCACCCGCCGTCGTGGATCATCGCCAGGAACAGGTGCTCGGCTCCGCTCACCGGGCTTCCCGCGGCTCGCGCGATCTCGGCGGCCCGGCCCTCGACCATGTAGTAGTGCGGGGTGGGCGACATCGCCCCTTTGCATGACCCCAATTTACCGGCAGTGCCCGGATCCGTGCCGTTGCGCCGATCCGGGCTGCCGCCCTGCCCGTCCGCTTGGCGCCGGATTCCGGCCAGCGGAACGCCAATCTTGACGCACGGCCGGTTTTAACCCGGCCGTCGCAAACTGACCGCCCGGAACAAAGTATCCTGGTGCTTGTCGGCCGGCTCCGCGGGGTAGCGGGAGACGGGCTGACGGCGGACCAGCGGCGCCCCGCCTGCGTTACGAGCAAGCCGGCTAACCGGAGGCCCGGTTCGGCCGTGACAAACTCAGCGATCGGGAACGGGCAGGTCATGGCGCAAGCGAAGGCGACGGACAAGAACGGCAAGAGCGTCAAGTGGCATCGGCGCCGCCGGGAGATCGTGGACGCCTCGGCGAAGGTATTCGCCCACCGCGGTTACCACGCCACCAGCACGGCCGAGCTGTGCGAGGCGAACGGCATCGGCAAGGGCGCGCTCTATTACTACATCAGCTCCAAAGAGGAGCTGCTGGCCGCCATTCACGACCGGGTAATGGACGAGGTCGTGCTGGGCGCCGACCGGGCGGAGCTGGCCGGCGGCACCCCGCCGGAGCGGCTGGCCACGCTGGGCGAGGAGCTGCTCGACGTGATCTTCCGCTTTCCCGACCACGTCTGGGTCTTCCTGCACGACTTCCCCGCGCTGACCGGCAAGAACGCGGAGGTGTTCCGGCAGCGCCGGCGGGCCTACGAGCGGCGGGTGGAAGTGGTGTTCCGCGCCGGGGTGGAGTCGGGCGACTTCCGCCCGCTGGACACCCGGCTCGCCGTCACCGCCTGGCTCGGCATGCACAACTACACCTACCTCGGGCTGCGGGCAGGCGACCACTTCTCGGTCAAGGACGCGGCCAAGTCGTTCGCCGACATCTTCACCTACGGGATCGCCACCCGCGGGCTCAGCCTGGCGGCCGGCCAGCGGGTCGAAGCCGGGTTCCGCTACCCGCTCACAGCTTGAACCGGCGCACCTTCCCCACGCTGGTACGCGGCAGCGCGTCGATGAGGTGCCAGTCACGCGGGCGGGCGGCCGACGGCAGGTGGAACAGATGCGCTGTGGCCGCGGCGGGCGCGATCAGGTCGCGCCATATGTGCGGCAAAGGCGACTACGACTGCGCGGCGAACATCTTTCCGGGGTTGAACAGGCCGTTGGGGTCGAGCGCCTGCTTGACCGAGCGGTGCAGGTCCATCACGACCGGGCCGACTTCCTCGACCAGCGACTTCACCTTGAGCAATCCCACCCCGTGCTCGCCGGTGATCGTCCCGCCCATCGCGATGGCTTCGCTGATGATCGCCTCGTAGCACTGCAAGCCACGCACGCGCGCCTCGTCGTCGCCAACCGGGGCCAAGATCATCGGGTGCAGGTTGCCGTCGCCGGCGTGCGCCACCGTCGCGATCTGCGTCTCGTACTTCTTGGCGATCGCCTCGATGCGCAACAGCATCTCGGGCACCAGCGAACGCGGCACGCAGACGTCCTCGCACAGCACCGGGCCGAGCCGCTCTAGCGCCGGGTAGGCCAATCGACGCGCCTGGAAGAGCGCATCGGCCTCTTCCTGGTCGGTCGAGCGGACCGACCAGGTCGCTCCGGCCCGCTCCATGCACTCGAGCATGATCTCGGCCTCGCGCTCGCCCGACTCGCCCGGCGCGTCTGTGCGGCCGAGGAGCAGGACGTCGCCTTCGGAGGAGAGGCCCATGTTCGTCCACTCGTCGACGGCCAGCAGGCAGTATTTGTCCATCAGCTCCAGCGCCGACGGGACCACTTCGGACGCGGCGATGTTGCTGACTGCCTGACCGGCGTCGCGCAGCGTGTCGAAGTAACCGACCACCGTTTGCTCGGCGGCGCGGGCCGAGCGCAGCCGGACGGTGATCTCGGTGATGATGCCGAGGGTGCCTTCAGAGCCGACGAACAGGCCGCACAGGTCGAGCCCGGCGACGCCCTTCATCGTGCGCCGGCCGAGCCGCACCGCCTCGCCGTTGGCGAGAACGACCTGGATGCCGAGCACATAGTCGCGGGTGACGCCGTACTTGACGCAGCAGACGCCGCCGGCGTTAGTCGAGACGTTGCCGCCGATGGTCGACCAAGGCGAGCTGGCCGGGTCCGGCGGATACCAGAGTCCGTGCTCGGCACACGCGGTCCGCAAGTCGTCGTTCACGATGCCAGGCTGGACGACGGCGATCTTGTCCTCGGCGCTGATCTGGATGATCGCGTTCATGGCGGCGAGCGAGACCATGACGCAGCCGTCGATCGCGTTGGCGCCACCCGAGAGGCCGGTGCCGGCCCCGCGCGGGACGATCGGGACACCGAGCTCCGCGCAGGCGCGCACGATTGCCTGAACGTCCTGCGTGCTGCGCGGCCGGACGACCGCCAGCGGCTTGCCGTACGCCGCCCACTCCGCCTCGTCGTGCACGTAGGAGTTGACGATGTCGGTGTCGGTGACGACCAGCGACCGGTCGATCACCGCGCTCAGCTTCTCGGCGGCGAGCTCGGAGGTTACGGACATGTCTTGATCATCCTTCGTCTACGCGGGGGTCTTGGCAGGCTCGAAGCCGACCAGCCCGGCCAGGGTTCCGCCCAGGATCGCCTTGCGCTGGTCGTCGCGCACCCCGGCGAACGAGCCCATGAGGCCGGCGATCCAGAACCCGCCGAACTCGATCAATCCGAAGTGCAGGTTCGGGTAGCGCCCCGGGACGCCGCCGGCGATCAGCTCGCAGACGATCTTGCCGGGCTCGATCGGGCTGAGCAGCGACTGGTTGATCATGCGCTCGGCGGCCAGCTCGCGCGTCATCGGCAGGTTGGCCATCTCGCTCATCCGGGCGACGGTGGCGAGCGTCGGCGAGACCGGGTCGGTCTCGAACTGCTCTTCCCACGCGGCGCACTCCCGCAGGTGCCTGGGCAGCCGCGTCTTGAACAGGTCGGACGGCTCAACCATGTGAGCGTCCGCCGTGACTATGAAGTCTCTTGTCATAGTCAGCCCCCTCAACTAAAACTGAACGTACTGTTTCATACGTTAAGTCAATCCTGCGGTGTGTCAAGGCTCACGCAGCTCGCCCAACATTCATGAGGACGTCGATGACAGCAGAGACCGCCCCGGTCGCCCCCCGCCCGGCCGGCGCGCGCGCCGAGCGGGAGATCCTCGAAGCCGCCCGCGCCCTGCTGGAGGAGGTCGGGCCGGGAGGCACGACCGTCGAGGCGATCGCCAAGCGGGCCGGCGTCAGCAAGGTGACCATCTACCGCTGGTGGCCGAGCCGGGCCGCGGTTATCATGTCCGCGTTCCTGCAGCTAGGCCGGATCAACGCCCCCTATCCGGAGGAGCTGGAGCCTGCCAGCACCGTCGACCGGCTGACGCTGATGGCCGAGGCGTTCTGCGGGCCCACCGGAGAGATGGTGAAGGCGCTCGTGGGCGAGGCGCAGTTCGATCCCGAGGTCGCGCAGGCCTTTCGTGACGGCTACGTCCTCGCGCGCCGCGTCGAGGGCAAGGCGCTGATCATGCACGCGATCAGGGAAGGGCAGATCCGCGAGGCCGACCCGGCGGTCGTGCTCGACCTGATCTACGCTCCGCTCTGGTACCGGCTGCTGGTCGGGCACGAGCCACTCGACGCGGCGTTCGTGCGCGCCCATGTCGATCTTGTCTGGAACGGCCTCGCCGCGGGCCGACCGCAATGAGCCTCGTCATGATCGCTTGCGCCAAACAAGCAGCCTGACGTGTGATACCACCGTTCGTACTCGCCTGACCCTGGAGTGTTGATGCAGAACGTGCCCTGGAAGTCCGACCAGTGGTTCAGCAGCCCGTGGAACCACGAGCCGAGCGTCCGCGAGACCCTGGAACTGCCCGAGCAGGTCGTCTTTCACGACACGACCCTGCGCGACGGCGAGCAGCAGGCCGGCGTGTTGTTCACCGCGAAGCAGAAGGTCCACATCGCCGGACTGCTCGCCGAGGCGGGCGTGGGGCGCATCGAGGCCGGCATGCCGGCGGTGAGCCCCGAAGATGAGCTGGCCATCAAGGAGATCGTCAAGGCGAAGCTGCCCAGTGAGATCTACGTGCTCTCGCGCTGCATGAAGGGCGACGTGCAACGCGCGATCGACTGCGGTGTCGACGGCGTCGTCATGGAGATCCCGTCCAGCCGGCACCTCGTCGAGCTCGGTTACCGTTGGACGGTCGAGCGGGCGCTCAACCTGTGCGTCGAGGCGACATCCTACGCCCACGCCCAAGGCCTCAAAGTCGCCTTCTTCCCGGTCGACGCGTCGCGCGCGGACATCAACGAGTTCCTGAACCTGATCCAGCGGGTGAGCACCGACGGGCACATGGACTCCCTCGGTTTGGTCGACACGTTCGGCGTGCTGACACCGCAAGCGGCCGCGTTCTACACACAGCAGTGCAAGCGCTTCGGCGTTCCGCTCGAAGCCCATTTCCATATGGACTACGAGATGGGCGTCGCCAACAGCTGCATGTCGGTGTCGGCCGGCGCGAGTGTCATCCACACCACGGTGGGCGGCCTGGGAGAGCGGGCCGGCAACACGCCGCTCGAGGCGACCGCTATGGCGCTGGAGACCCTCTACAACATCCCGACCGGTCTCAACACGACGAAGCTCAAGCAGCTCAACGACCTCGTCATGGGCTTCGCCGGTGTTCCGGTGCCGGATCAGAAGGCGATCGTCGGCAAGCGCATCTTCCAGATCGAGTCGGGGATGGTGGCCGGCTGGTTCGGCAACGTCCGTGACTCCGACCTGACCGAGGTCTTCCCGTATCTGCCCTCGATGGTCGGCCAGAGCCCGGCCGAGTTCGTGCTCGGCAAAGGCAGCGGCCCGGACTCGATCGTGATGGCGGCGGCCGACGTCGGCGTGACCGACCTCAGCGGGCCGGAGATCACCGAGCTGCTGATGATGGTCAAGATGGAGAGCCTCGGCCTGCGCCGGCTGCTCACCCTAGACGAGTTCGCTGACCTGCTCAGCTCGATGCGGACGAGCAACAAGGCCAACGAGGTCTGAGACCGGGGGTGAGTCGCCCGGCCGGGAGGCCGGGCGACTCACTAACGCGCAGGCTGCGCACGGCGGCGGAGCAGTGGCGTGATGCGATAGCTGAGGAGTTCTCGCATGACGAGCGCGGTGTTGGTGCGCTCTACGCCCGGGATGGCGAGGACCTGACCGGCGATGCGATACAGGTCGTCGGCGTCGGCTGCGACAGCGTGCACGAGCAGGTCGGTCTGCCCGCTGATGCCATGGACCTGCAGGACCTCGGGGATGCTGGCGAGCGCGGCGGCGACCTCGTCTAGGCGCTGCTGGGTGACCTGGGTGGTGATGTAGGCGGTGAGCGGGTAGCCGAGGGCGGCGGGCGGGACCTGCCGCTCGAACGAGTTTATGACGCCCTGCTCCTCAAGGCGGGCGAGCCGCGCCTGCACGGTGTTACGGGACAGGCCGGCCTGATCGCCGAGCGCGATGGCGCTTGCGCGAGGGCGCGCGACGAGTGCGAGGAGTAGGCGGGCGTCGGTCGGGTCGATGCTGTGCTGACTGGGCACAATGCTCACCTTCGTCAGAGGCAGCATCCTGATCAGCGTGCAGAATGCTGAACTTGTCTATGCGTGGTTGTGCAGATCCACTGTAGATGGTCTGATCGAGGTTTGTTATGCATGTTTCCTGATACGAAGCTGGTGGTTGGGATGAGTATCGCTGCTGAGCGGCCGCTAGCGGAGGCGAGTGCCTTCGCCTCCCTGCAGGAGATCGAGCGCCGGGTGCTGTGGCTAGCGACGGCGATCGTCCACGAGGCCAACCATGTGCGTCCCAACCTGGACGGATTGAAGGTTGGAGGTCACCAGACGTCCAGCGCGTCCATGGTCACGATCATGACGTCGCTGTGGTTCCGGCACCTGCGCCCCCAGGACCGGGTGTCGGTAAAGCCGCACGCCTCCCCGGTGCTGCACGCGATCAACTACCTGCTGGGTGAGCTGGACGAGAAGTACCTGCCGACCCTGCGAGCGTTCGGCGGGCTGCAGAGCTACCCGAGCCGGTCCAAGGACCCCGACCCGGCTGACTACTCCACGGGATCGGTGGGCATCGGGGCGACCGCACCGATCTGGGGCGCGCTGGCCCGCCGGTACACCGAGGCCACGGTCGGCGGCGCGGGCAGCGGGCGACAGTACTCGCTCCTCGGTGACGCTGAGCTGGACGAGGGCGCAGTGTGGGAGGCGATCGTCGATCCAACGGTTGCTGAGCTGGGCGAGATCGTCTGGGTGGTTGACCTGAACCGCCAGTCGCTTGACCGCATCGTGCCCGGCATCGCGGCGGCCCGGCTGCAGGGCATGTTCGCCAGCGCCGGCTGGCAGGTCCTCACGGTGAAGTACGGGTGCCTGCTCGAGGAGCTGTTTACCCGACCCGGCGGAGCTGAGCTACGGGCTCGCATCGATGAGATGCCCAACCCCGAGTATCAGCGCCTGCTCCGCTACGCGCCCGGCGAACTGCGGGACCGGCTATCCGCGGGCAACGCGGCGATCGCCAGCCTGATCTCGGCTCTGGATGACCAGGCGCTGATGGAGGCGATCCGCAATCTGGGTGGTCACGACCTCGCCGCGCTCGACCAGGCGTACGCGTCGATTGACGACACAAGGCCCACCGTGATCTTCGCCTACACGGTCAAGGGCTACGGGCTGCCCACCCAGGGCCACCCGCGCAACCACTCCGCGCTGCTCACCGCCGAGCAGATGGATGGACTCGCCAGCCGCCTTGGTGCCGACCCCGCGCGCCCGTGGGCCCGGCCCCCGGCCGACAGCGAGGAGGGCCGGCTGTGCTCCGCCACCGCCCAGAGGCTCCGGCGCCCTGGCTACCCCTTGCATTCAGTCCCTGAGATCCCGGCCGACATCGGCCGCACGCCTGCCGGCACGGCTTCCACGCAGGCCGCGCTTGGCCGCGTGCTCCTCGACCTGAGTCGGCAGGCACCGGATGCCGCCAGGCGTGTGGTCACGGTCAGCCCGGACGTCAGCTCGAGTACTAACCTCGGCGGCTGGATCAACAAGGTCGGCGTGTGGTCACCTACCGAGCGCGCCGACTGGTTCGCCGACGACAGGGAATCGACGCTGCGCTGGCAGGAAAAGCAGACGGGCCAGCACATCGAGCTGGGCATCGCGGAAACCAACCTCGCCGGCTTGCTCGGGGAGCTCGGCGCTACTTGGAGCCGCTGGGGACAGCCGCTGCTCCCGATCGGAGTCGTCTATGACCCCTTTGTCGAGCGGGCACTCGAGCCCTGGTCGTTCGGCATCTACGCGGGTGGCCAGTCCGTCCTCGTCGGCACCCCTTCAGGGGTGACCCTCGCGCCGGAAGGGGGCGCGCATCAGTCCATTACCACCCCGTCCATCGGCATGGAACAGCCCGGCTGCGTCACGTACGAGCCCGCCTTCGTCATTGACGTGGAGTGGGCCCTCCTCGCTTGCCTCGCGCGCCTCGGCCGGCCCGACGGCACGTCGGCCTATCTACGGCTGTCTACTCGACCAGTGGATCAGGCTCTGGCGGCCGTGCCGGCCGATCCTGCCGCCCGCGAAGCCCGCCGTCGGCAAACCGTAGCGGGGGCTTACCGCTTGCGCCGCGCGGAAAAGCCGCAGGTGACCATCGCGGCGATGGGTGCTCTCGTTCCCGAGGCAATCGCCGCCGCCGAGCGGCTCGATGCGGTCGGCGTCCCCGCCGACGTCGTCTGCGTGACCAGCCCTGGCCTGCTGTTCAAGGCTCTGCTCGCCCGGCGGGGACAGGCGGATGCGCCGACCTGGATACTTGACCAGGTATTCCCCGCTTCCCGCGCCACCCCGCTGGTCACCGTGCTCGACGGACACCCGCACACCCTCGCCTTCCTCGCTACTATCAACAACGTGCCGAGTATCACCCTCGGCGTCACCCGGTTCGGCCAGTCAGGGTCCATCCCCGATGTTTACCGCTACCACGGGATCGACACCGACAGCATCATCCGTGCCAGCCTCGACCTGGCCGGCCGGTAGCGCCGCGCTTAAGGAGTAGGCGGCGGGCGGCCGAGGAAGCGGGCGGCGGTCTGGCCGATCCAGCCGTCGTAGTCGGCGCCCTTGTCGCTGAGCGCCTGCTCGGTGCCGGGCCTGGTGGTGATCAGGAAGCGCTCGGCGCCGATCCCGGCCGTCACCACGTCGGCCACCTGCTCGGGGGTGAGCGCCGCGTCGAGGGCCGGGTGGCCGGACTCGAACCCGTTAGCGAGCAGCATCCGGGTCAGCATCGGCCCCGGGCAGAAGCAGGAGACCTTGACCCCGAGCCCGCGGTACTGCACCGCCAGCCACTCCGCCAGCGCCAGCGCCGCGTGCTTGGTCACCGAGTAGGCGGCCTTCTCCGGCTGGGTGGCCAGCGCCACCGAGGACGCGGTCGACACCAGGTAGCCGTCGCCGCGGCTGATCATCGACGGCAGCACCTCGCGCGCCGCCTCCAGGTGCGACAGCACGTGCACCCGCCACATCAGGTCCCACAGGCTGTCTTCCTGCAGGTCGCGAGGCTGGCGGGGGCCGGCCACGCCCGCGTTGGACAGCCACAGGTCCACCTCGCCGAAGCTGCTGCGGGCGAGGTCGGCCACCGCCCGCACGCTGCCGGGGGCGGTGATATCGGCCGCGAGGCCGACCGTGCCGATCTCATCGGCCACCCGGGCGACCGCGTCCGGCTCGATGTCGGTCACCACCACCCGGGCGCCCTCGGCCGCGAACCGCCGCGCGATCGCCTCCCCGATGCCGTTGCCGGATCCGGTGACCACTGCCACCTTGCCGTCCAGGTTCATGCCGGCCTCCCTGCCGATCTTCCGGGGCTCACACCAGTGAGACTCCGCCCTCCACCTGGAGGGTCTGCCCGGTGACGAACGCCGCCTGGTCGGAGGCGAGGTAGACCGCGGCGGCGCCGATCTCCGGCGGCCGCGCGTGGTCGCGCGGCAGGGCGGCCTTGCGGCCGATGGCGCCCATCATCGCCGGGTCTTCCGCCCGGGCGCGGGCGAACACCCCGGTTTCCGGGCGGGTCCGGCTGCCGCTGCTCATCTCGCTGTAGGGGTCGTCCGCCCGGGTGCCGTAGGGGGCGATGGCGTTGACCGTGATCCCGCTCTCGCCCAGCTCGAGCGCGAGCACCCGGGTGAAGGCGTGCACCCCGCCCTTGGCGGCCGAGTAGGCGGCCAGGTACCGGTCGCCGATGATGCCGGCGGTGGAGCCGATGTTGATGATCCGCCCGCCGCCCCGCTCGATCATTGACGGCAGCACCAGGTGCGTGCAGCGGAACGTGGTCATCAGGTTGAGGTCCAGGTCGTGCTGCCACTGCTCGGGGGTCGAGTTCACGAACGGGGTAACCGCCAGGTTGCCGCCGACGTTGTTGACCAGCACGTCAATCTGGCCGAAGGTGTTGAGGGTGTCGGTCACCATCCCGGCCACCTGGTCCGCGTCGGTCAGGTCGGCCGGTCGCCACAGCGCGTCGGCGGCGCCCTGCTCGCGGGCGAGCTTGGCCACCAGTTCGCCCGCGACCGGGTCGCGGCCGACGATCACCACCCGGGCGCCCTCGGCCGCGAACGACAAGGCGATACCCCGGCCGATGTTGGCCGTCGCGGCGGTGACGATGACGACCTTGCCCGCCAGTCCGGTCTGCACGGCCCCTCCCGGAGTGAGCTTCGGCACGCTGCTTCGGTCTCGACCGTATCAGTATGATGAAACAACTGAAACTACCCAATGGATCGGAAGGCTGGGCGATGTCAGCGCTCCTCAACGAGGATGAACGCGCACTGCGCGACG
>Ga0265338_10009145_pt1 | contig 11890 bp, 10 predicted proteins | sample 42126metaG_FD_193579 | JGI IMG/M metagenome (GOLD analysis project Ga0265338, IMG submission 193579) | Rhizosphere microbial communities from Carex aquatilis grown in University of Washington, Seatle, WA, United States - 4-21-26 metaG | ecosystem: Host-associated > Plants > Roots > Rhizosphere... | reverse complement strand
CCGAAGACTCCGACGGCGCACTGGCCGGCTTCGCCATCGCCTCCATCGTGGGGTCAGAATCAGAGCTCGAATCCATCGCCGTCGCACCCCGGTTCCAGCGCCAGGGTGTAGCCAGCGCCCTTTTCCGCCGTTTGGCTGCGTTGCTCCGTGAGCGGGCCGCCGGGGCTGTCTTCCTGGAGGTGCGGGCCTCCAACCAGCCCGCCCGCAATCTCTACTGTTCCCTCGGCTTCACTGAGTCCGGCCACCGCAAGGCCTATTACGCTGATCCACCCGAAGACGCCATTGTCCTGCGCTTCGGCGTATAGTCGTGGGCAATAGCCATGTGGCATCCGCATTCTCTACTTCAGCTACTGTGTGCAGCAGTGGCGTTCTCTCCGCTTGCTTCCCGCCTCTCGGGACAACAGCAACCCGGAATCGCACCACCATCAAAGAACGACACCTACGCTGAGGATGAGAAAGGCCGGAAATTCCGTGTACAGCGCGGCGAATTGCCGGCCGCAAATTTCCAAATCGCTGGGGTCGACCTCTTAAAACAGGAAGATGTTCTGACGCAGGCCGCGCGGATCTTCGGAAGCATGGAATCGGCCGCCTCCGGGGATGCAGGGGATTACGATGAGTCGGCCTGCTATCGGTCAGGCGATGAAACTCATGTTGAGCGCTTGTTCTTCGGCAAAGGCGAGATGGACTCTTATTTCACGCTGGTGGCGGGTGATGGACCACTGAAACACGGCCAGAAGTGCCGCCGCTCCCCCCTGGTTACCCACGCAATCGCTACCGCCGCTGGAATCCACCTCGGAATGAGCACCAATGAACTCATTGCGGCCCTGGGACTCCCCACCCGGCGATCTCAAATCCGAAAGTCACACGCCGAAAGGCTGGTGTGGGAGCTCGAGCTTCAAAAGAGGACACGCCCGAGAGATCTGGCCCAATACCGCAAAGACTATCCCCAGGAAAGTGAGGCCGAGATTCAGGCAAATTACCGTTTCTATTCGCAGTCGGAACGGATTGTCGCGGTCGTCACCGGGGGGGTGTTGACGGAGCTGACGGCAGATTGGCTAGCGTCCTATTAGGAACCGTCCCCGCGACGGCCCCTCCGGAGTGTGATTTGCATCACCAATGATGCCGATCGGGAAAATTCCGCACCCCGGTTACATTTTGCTGAAGATTCCCCCTTGCCAACACCCCCACCTCGGAGCTATTTGTTAATGTTCGGACATAAATGGAGGGCAAGATGGACGAAATTCACGATCCGCTGAGCGAAGAAATAGATCGTCTGCACGGCGAGCACCGTCGCTACGCTCAGCGGTTGGAAGAGCTGGTTCAAAAACCGTATCTTTCCGATGACGAACAGCTCGAAGAAGTTCGGCTGAAGAAGCTGAAACTTCATGCCAAGGACCTCATATACGCCCTCGAGCGCCGCCAGGCGGTAATGGCGTAGCTCCGCTTCAAAGGCGGAAGAAGGTCAGGGTCGAGACGGAGTGGCGTGCAATTCTGCCCCTGCGCGTCAAGTGTGTCTTCTCCATGCCCTTGCCAATCGTGAACAACCGTATAATCGAAGGAGCCTGCCCCGCCCGTTGCCGTCCAGGAACCGGCGCGGAGGCTTTTTCTGAAGATGGTGCGTGACGGTTACATCTACGGTGTCAGCCTGTCGGCGATTGCCGCCCTGCTTGTGTGGGTGACGCGCAGCGGATGGTGGGCGATTCCTCCGCTGGTCCTTGCTGCCTTCTTCCTCTGGTTCTTCCGCGATCCGCGGCGCGCCATCCCTGGAGATCCCGGTCTCATCGTCTCCCCCGGCGACGGCCTGGTGACGGAAACTATCGCGCTTTCCACGCCTAACGGCCCGCGCCAGCGCATCAGCATCTTCCTTAACGTCTTTGATGTGCACGTGAACCGCGCCCCCATCGCCGGCGTCCTGAGCCGAGTGCAATATCAAAAAGGCAAGTACCTGAATGCAATGAACCCGGCCTCCGCCGACCAGAACGAACAAAATATTGTGACCATGCACGGCGAAGGCATTGAGGTAACGTTCAAGCAGATCGCGGGCCTTATCGCCCGGCGGATTGTTTTCCCGCACCGCGAGGGCGATCGCGTGGAGCGCGGCCAGCGCGTGGGTCTAATCAAGTTCGGCTCGCGCGTCGATGTTCTGATCCCTGCCGAAGCCGAGCTCCAGGTCAAGGTCGGCCAGCGCGTGAGGGGGGGCTCCAGCGTCCTCGCCGTGATGATGGCCGGCGCCGGCGCTGCGGGCAGGCCCCAACAACTGCGCTCCGCCGCCGACCACGCCGAACCCGATGACGAGCAAGGAGACCTGCGGTGAATAGCCACGATTCCCGCGCGCGCGCTCAGGCAAGAGCACGCTTTCGCCGCGGAATGTTCCTCCTGCCCTCGCTCTTCACCGTGGGCAACATCGCATTCGGCTATTTCTCTATTACCGAGAGCATCGCCTCAATCGCCGCCAACGCCAATGCGCAGGTCCACCTCAACCGGGCCGCGCTGGCCATCCTCATCGCCATCCCCTTTGACGCGCTTGACGGCCGCATCGCGCGCATGACCAACACCGTCAGCGAATTCGGCAAGGAGCTCGATTCGCTGGCTGACGTGATCACCTTCGGCGTCGCCCCCAGTCTCCTCGCCTTCATCTGGGGCTTTTATTTCCTGCCCACCTCTGAGAATCCGCTCCTGCGCGAAAACCTCCAGCATCTGGGGCCGTTTGTCTGCTTCCTTTTCCTTATCGGCGGCGCCTCCCGGCTGGCGCGCTTCAACATCAGCCACAACCCCGTGCCGCGCAATCCCGGCCGCCCTGACCGCAAGTACTTTGTCGGCATGCCCATCCCCGCCGCCGCCGGCATCATCGCCGCCAGCGTTCATTTCTTCAACGGCATCCCCAACCCCGCCTGGTGGATCGCCATCATCTGGCTTGTCCTCGTCGGCACCTGCGGATTCCTCATGGTCAGCACCTGGCGCTTCTGGTCCGGCAAGGAGATCAGTTTCTCCCGTAGTCATCCTTCGCAGATTCTCCTTCTGCTGGCCATCATGCTGTTCCTCATTGTGCGGTTCTCCGGCCCCGTCTTCTTCTGCATCGCGCTCGTGTACATGTTCTCCGGCATTTGGGCGCGCGCGGCTTACTCCTGGTCGCGGCGCCGGCGCTACCGCCTCCACCCCACCCGTTCCACGGACGCAGATCCGCGGACCCCGTAGTTGTCGCAGTAAAGGAAGCCCGTGTACCGCATCGCTATTGCTGGCGCATCCACTCTCCTCGGCAAGGAACTCAAAGACGCCATTGGCGACTCGCCCCTGGCCACGGCTTCATTTATCCTGCTTGACGACGCGGCCGCCCAGGGCCAGCTTGACCAGGTGGGCGACGAGATCACCTTCATCCAGCCCATCCTCTCCGACTCCTGGGACAAGATTGACTTTGCCTTCTTCTGCGGCTCGCGGGAGATGACCCTGAATTTTTGGAAGAACGCCCTGCTCGCCGGCTCAACCGTTCTCGACCTTTCCGGCGTGCTTGAAAGCGAGCCCGGCGTCCTAATTCGCGCCCCCTGGCTGGAAACCGACACCCCTCCGGCGGATCTGCTCACGCCAGCTACCGTGCCGGCGCATCCGGCGGCGCTGGCATTCGCGCTTCTCCTCGGCCGGATTCAGCAGGCTGCCCCGGTGCGCACCGCTGCGGTTACCATGCTCGTCCCGGCCAGTGAGTTCGGCCAGACCGCCATGGACGAGCTGCACCAGCAGACGGTGAACCTGCTCAGCTTCCAGGCCATGCCCCGCGCCATCTACGACGCCCAGGCGGCCTTCAATCTGCTCTCCGGCATGGGTGAAAGCGCCCGGGCCAGCCTGCCCGAACTTGAAGCCCGCATCCGTCGCGACTACTCATCCCTGGGCCGCGGCCGCCTGCCTGCGCTCGCGCTTCAGCTCATTGCCGCGCCTGTCTTCCACGGTCACGCCTTCTCCATCGCGCTCGAGCTCGACCGCTCCGTGGAGATTGCCATCCTTGAAGAAGCTCTCGGCGGCGAACACGTTGACCTTGTCCTGGAGGACACGGATTCTCCGTCGAATCTGGCCGCCACGGGGCAGAACGACATCCTGGTGCGGCTGCGTCCGGTGCAGGAAGGCCGCAATCCCATGCAATCCTCCCGTTTCTGGCTGTGGGCGGCAACAGACAATCTGCGCCTCTCCGCCCTGAACGCGCTGGCCTGCGCGCTCGACCTTCGCCGCCTCCGCCCCCAGGGTGCTGTCCAGTAGTCCCGCTCAATAGGTTTGGGCACCCCATCCTCTCGCCGGCTCATCGGCGAATGGATGAGAAGCGGGGCATCGGTTTCGCGTGTTCATCGTGTCTGGGATGATGGCCAGCGGGAATGAGGGGTGGCGTTTCATCCGCTTGCGGCATCGGATGAGCTGCTGGCCATCGCGCGGTTACCTCTCCGTCCTCGGGAACCGCCCGGCAGCGCCCTACTCCCTGCTGCCTACGTTCTGCTCTTCGGCTGAAACCGCCTCTTCCACCGGCACATTCTCCAGCAGCTTCACCGGGTAATACGCATTCCGCGTGTACTGCTTCACCATGCGGTTGGTGTTGAAGAACGATCCGTTGAACGCCAATGTGGTGCGCATCATTCGCGTCCACTCGTCGGGATTGTGGCAGTACAGCGGCACCACCGTGTTTTCCAGCTTGTCGTATAGGTTCGCCGCTTCTTCAGCGTTGTTGGCCCCGTCGGGGATGGCCCATCCCGTCACGCCTTCAATGCAGCCCTCAATCCACCAGCCGTCCAGGATGGACAGGCTTGGTACGCCGTTCAGCGCGGCCTTCATCCCGCTGGTGCCGGAGGCCTCATACGGCCGCTTCGGCGTGTTCACCCACACGTCCACGCCCGCCGTCAGCATCGCGCCCAGGTCCCAGTCGTAGTTCTCCAGGTACACAATCCGCAGCATGTCGCTCGAAAGCTGAGCCGAGCGCTCGAATACCTCCCGGATCAGCGCCTTGCCGTCATTGTCGTGGGGATGCGCCTTGCCCGCATACAGAATCTGCAGCCCGCCCGCCTCCTGGGCAATCTTCACCAGCCGGTCCGTATCGGTAAACATCAGCCCTGCGCGCTTGTAGGTGGCCACGCGCCGTGCAAATCCCAGGGTCAGCACCTTGGGATTCAGCACCAGTCCGGTGCGCGACGCCACCTCGGCCAGCAGCGTTTCCTTGGCTCGCGCATGGGCCTGCTGCAACGCGTCCAGCGGCAGGTCAATGGCGTTGCGCAGGTAAAGATTGTCGCGCCGCCACGCCGGAATGTGCTGGTCCAGCATGCTCTGCACCGGCTCCGATACCCACGTGGGCGCGTGCACACCGTTGGTGATTGAGTCGATGGTAAATTCCGGGAACATCTCCCGCGACACCTTGCCGTGCTGCAATGCCACGCCATTGGTATAGCGTGAGAAGCGAAGCGCCAGCAGGGTCATGTTCAGCAACCCGTCGCGATACACCTGCAGCTTTTCCAGGCGCGCCGTCCGCTCCCCGCCCAGGATCCGGATCGCCTGTTCGGTGGAGAAACGGTCGTGCCCCGCCGGCACCGGCGTGTGCGTGGTAAATACGCACTTGTTGCGCACTGCATCCAGGTCGGATTTGGTTGCGCCGTTCAGCGGGCCGCCGCCCAACTGGCTTTCCAGCAACGCCAGCGTCAGCAGCGCCGCGTGCCCCTCATTCATGTGGTACACGTTTACATGCAGCCCCAGGGCATGGGCCATGCGGAGGCCGCCCATCCCGAGCACAATCTCCTGCTGCAGCCGGTAATTGGTGTCGCCCCCATAAAGGTGATCTGTCAGCCCGCGGTCCCACCCCGAATTCCCGTCCAGGTCCGTGTCCAGCAGGTAGATAGGCACCACGTGGCCGCTGCGGCCCACCATGTCATACCGCCACGCCCGCACCGTCACAATCCGGTCCTCGATGGCCACCGTCACCCGCGCCGGATCTTCGGTACAGAAGTCCGCCGGGTTCCACGGTTGCACGTCTTCCGTCTGCTGGCCCGCCTGATCCAGATGCTGCCGGAAATACCCCTTCCGGTGCAGCAGCGTAAATGCAACCAGCGGGACGCCCAGGTCCGCAGCCGACCGCAGCGTGTCTCCGGCCAGGACCCCCAACCCACCCGAGTACGTCGGCATCTCCGGGTTGATGGCAATCTCCATGGAGAAGTACGCTACGTGTCCTGATGTGGGGAAAGTCTCATAGGAAAATGGCTTAGTTTGTGTGGATGGCATAGTTCCTTTATTCGCCTCCGGCTTGCCGCCAGCTTATTGGACCGCAGCCTGCACATCGTTCAAAAGCAGCATGGCTCACCGCAAGGGCGCTTTGCTATTACTACTAATCGGTCAGATGTCTCACCGATTCTAGCAAGATTCGCCCAGCCTTAACACCCTCAGTTCCCATTCCTGCAGACGATGGATTGGCGGGAGCCTTGTTGTCCCCCCGAACCGCCCGTTCGCGGCCCCATTTCTTCTATTCCAGCACAACCGCGACCTCTCGCACGGTCCATGCGGCCTCCGTCGATACCTGTTCGGTTGGATGCGCTCATTCCACGCGATGAGCGCCGGCAGAGGCGTGGCAAATGTGGATCTGCGCCTCAATCCCCGTCCGCAGCCGATAGCTCTCCCCCAGACTCGCCCTAAATGCTTCAGCCTGCTGGGCTTCCACCAGGTTCACCGTGCAGCCGCCGAACCCGCCGCCGGTGAGGCGCGCTCCAATCAATCCGGGAAGTCCCTGCGCCAGTTCCACCATGGCGTCGGCCTCCTCGCAGCTCGCCTCAAAGTCCCGGCTGTAGCTCCAGTGCGCCTCCGCTATCAGCCGCCCAAGCTCGTGCAAGTCTTTCTGAATCAGCGCTTCCGCGGCTGCGACGGTCCGCGTGTTTTCGGTAATCACGTGCCGCGCCCGCTTCAGCGCATTCGGGCTCATCTCCCCGCCCCAGCGCTCCAGGTCCTCCACGGTCGCGTCACGCAGGAACTTCACCTCAGGCCGGTGCCGCCCGATCACCGCAGCGGCCTCTTCCACCTCCGCCCGCCGGCTCGTATACTCACCGCCGGTCACCGCGTGCCTCACCATGGTGTTGGCAATCACCAGCGCCACGTCCGCCGGAATGGGCGCCAGCCGGTAGCTCAGGTCCCTGCAATCCAGCAGCAGCGCACACCCCTCCCGGGCGTTCACGCTCACAAACTGGTCCATGATGCCGCAGCTCGAGCCCACAAACCGGTTCTCCGCCCGCTGGCACAGCCGCGCCAAGCCCGGTCCGTCGTACTGCGCTCCCACCAGATCCGCCGCCGCCAGCGCCGTCGCCACCTCCACGGCCGCCGAGCTGGACAGCCCCGACCCCAGCGGCACATCGCCCCAAAGCGTCAGGCTTAACGGCGGAATCCGGTGCCCGTCCTCCTCCAGCATCCTCAGCACGCCCACCGGGTAGTCGCTCCAGTGCCCGCTCCGCTCTTCCGGCAGCGCCCCGGCCTCAAACACCCGCTCCTCGCCGTAGTTCTCCGCCCATATCGCGATCTTCCCGTCCGTCCGCGGAGAAATCCCCGCCAACGTGGCAAAGTCAATCGCCGCCGGCATCACAAACCCCTCGGCGTAATCGGTATGCTCCCCAATCAGGTTCACCCGCCCCGGCGCCGCAAACACCCGCGGCTCCGCGCCATACCGCTCCCGATGCATCAAGCTCAACTTCTTCGCGTCTTGCATATCGCTCCAGACAAACAGCCAATCTTAACGGTTCCAGCCCGCCATGACAACGCTCCCACAGCCTGAAGCTTCGCACGGCTCCATGCCGGCGGTTATGGCAGCCGGTACCGCCTCACCCGAACGAAGCCGCCGTCGTAGTCGACATCCATCGCGGTGTTCACAATGTCGGGAGCCAGCTCAATTGCATCCAGTGCCGCTGAGAACAGTTCGATCTGCTGGGCACGGCTAATGGCGGGCAACAGAAAAACGACCCCTGGGTGGACCTCGAGCCGTCGATATCGGCCGCGGAACTCGATGGCGTTGTTGGTGACCAGAATCCAGTCCTCCTCTCGAGCCACCTGGAGGATCTCCCAGTCCTTGGCTTGATGCAGCCCGCGGTGATTGACATGCGTTGCGTCGTAGCCGCGCGCATGGGCCGTCTTGGGCAAAAAGACTGAGAGATTCTCGTCAACAAGAAAGCGCGGCGGCCTCAAGCACTGCGCCTCCGCAGCGTCTCGGTCTCGATTGGCGGGGAGTTGCGCCAGGCGGGCTTGCGCGGGCGTCCCCGGCGCGGATGGGCCTCGACAAAAATTCGCGCCGCCTCGATCATTGCGACTGTCAGATTCGGATAGTCCTCCCGCAACTCCTTCTCCGGCACGCCCTGCTTGAGCAAGTCGGCCACTTGATGCACCGGCAACCTCGTCCCCTTGAATGTCGCCGCCCCGCCCTGAATCTGCGGATTCTCGACGATCATCCGCATTGCCTTCCGGTAACGGCGCATCCGTTCCCCAACTGTGGCCGCCGCGGGCCGCGGATCCACAATGTAACTGAACATCCGCTCTCCGAATTCGACTTGCCCGGAATGTCCTTGCCGCAACTTGTCGTAGACAAAACGGCGCACTTTCACCGGCACATCCTTGGGCAGTTCATAGTCCAGCCGGATACAAACGATCGCTGCCGGCGTCAGAAACGTCTGTCCTGAACGGCGCACGACTGTCGCTCGGGGCAGCCGCTTCGCTGCCGTCTTGTAAACGGCCTTCACCGGAACGCCGGCCACCGCTGCCGCCTCTCCGGGCGTGAACAGTTGCGCCGATTGTTGCGCTTTCGTCCTTTTCATAAAAACAGTCTCTCTCTGGGAGATAGTTTATCACGCCCCCGGTCTGTTCACGGCGATTCAGGAGCAGCTTGGACTAAAACTCCAGCCCGCAGATGCTCCGGTCGAGGTGCTCGCGATCGACCGCATCGAGCGACCCACTGAAAACTGAGTAACGGCAACGAGAATCGGCGCTCACCTCCGTGGGCGCCCCATCCTAACCGCGCTTTCTGCGGTTAGCGTGAGAAACGACGACGTCACTCACTGAGAAGTCTTCTTATCCCCCACCCACACATACGGCGCAGCCTTCTTCGTCCACGCATTGGTCGGATACCGATGCCGCATCAGCGCCCCCGCTTCATTCGCAATCGACGCCACCCTATCCCCCCGCGCCTTCTCTTCCGCGGTTCCGTTATCGCGACTGCAACTGTAGCGCATCATGCGGAGCACCAGGTAAAGTGCCTCCGGCGCGTCGGGGTCCTGCGGATGATCCTTCACGTACGCCACGGCCTGCGCCCCCAGCACCTCATCGGCGCTGCCCAGCGCCCTCAGCTCCGCAAGCTGCTTCGCCGCCGCGGCGCGTTCATCGGCCGTGAGAAACACGGCAGCCGTTGAGCCTGCCGGCTCGCCGGAGCCGCCGCCATAAGGGCTGGACCAGTCCTCGCACCACCAGTTATCGCTGTAGCTCTCCACAAAGTCATACGAGTAAGACCGCTGGACGCCGCTATCGAGATACGGCCTTAGACCAGGATTGCGCAGCAGCGCCATCAGCGGATGCCAGCCCACGCCGGCCCCGGCCTCGCCCTTCAGCTTCTCCGGCAGCAGCGGCAGCATCTGTGCCGCCGTGGACTCGTCCTTGAGCAGGACCGCGCGCACCCAGGCCGTCATCGCCACGGACTGCCGCAGCCGCGGAGGCAACGCGCCGGATTGCGCGGCCCGCGCCAGCGTGGCCAGCGGCATCTCGTCGTTCAGGAGGTTCGCGGCGTCTGAGCTGAACTCCACCGGGCTCTTGTCGTCACGGCAATCGTACTTGCGCTTGGGATCCTTCATGATGTCCAGGCACTCGTCCAACGAGGACTGTTGCTGAGAGGTGCGGTCGAGGATCCGGCGCGGCGAATCTGCCAGCGCATCCTCGAGCGTGGTCGCGGTCCGCATGCGCAGACCGGTAAACAGATTGAGATCGGAGTCCGAGGCCAGGGCCTGGATTGAGGGGAGGGCGGCCGTGATCTCTGCTCGCGCCTGGGCGGCGTGGCCGGTGTCAGTCAGCAGCCGCAAGCGGTGGTAGGCGATGGTGGGCCACGCGGGCGAGCTGGCAGGAACGCGGGCTGCGGCCTCCAGAAGGTCGGGCGTGGCGGCGTCGGAGCCCTTGGCCTTCATGATGGCCGCGGCCAGCCACGCTGTGCTTGAGGTGCGCTTCCATTCCTCCAATGCGTGCCGGTGCGCACTCTCAGCCGGCGATTGGAACGTGATGAGCCAGTCAATCAGCGGCGAGATGGACCGCAGGTCGGAGAGGTCCTTCAGCGCCTGCTCAAAACCGGGCTGCTTCTCTGCGGGCGTGAGCGGCTGGTAGCCGCCGGACCCGCGCTGCGCGTCAAATACCTCGTCCCCGGTGTCTTCGCGAACGGGGAGAGAATCGGCCTTCATGTCCAGATACCAGGTAAGGTCGTCAAGGTCCTGCTTGAAGTTGGCATCGGGCTTGGAAAGCGCGGCCGAGATCTCGCGCAGGCGCGCCTTGGGCTCCGTGCGCAGACGGACCAGGTTGAGCAGCGACTGGATGGCATGCGCAGAGATGCCGGGCGGGTGCTCGTCGCGGATGCGCTCCAACTGCTGCTGCGCCTGCCGCATCAGGGCGGGATCGAACGCGGCCATCCCTCCGCCGTTATCGGAATTGGGAGGCGCGGAGAGGAATGCGTCGCGGATGAGCGTGCGAGCCACAACGTAAGCCGCAATGCCCCGCCACGGCGAGTCAGGGTCGGCGGCGATGGCTTGGAAGGAGGCCCGCGCCGGCACAAACTGGCTGGCATAGAACTGCGCGGCTGCAATCTGATAAGCGCGGTCCTGGCGGAGCAGCGCGGGTGCGTTGCCGGATGCGGGTGCGGGCTGCGTGGGGGTGATCTTGGGAGTGCCGGGCGGAGGGTAGTCGGAGTTGCCGGACCCGCCACAGTTCGAGAAGACAGCGTCCTGCGCGCGAATCCAGTCCGCAACCTCGGGGCTCTTCGCGCCCCACGTCTTGGCGCGGCTGTCCACTGTGAGCGCCGCGGTGCGGAAGGCATCGCCCTGGCAGTTATCGTAGGAGCCGGCCAGAATCATGCCCGCTGTATAAGTCACGCCGTAGTTCTTGACCGTGTGAACCTCAGGCGGAGCGGGCGCGTAGTTATTGCGCGCCTTGAGCCACACATCTGCGGGGCCGGGCGGCTCGGCGTAGGGGCTGCCGTCGGGGGCTTTCATCCTGACAGCGTTGTTGTCCGAGTCCGTTTCAGGGACGGTTTCGCCGAAGCCGTAGGTGGGTTGATACGCTTCCAGCTCTTCGCGCGTGGGCGGTGCGCCGTTCAAGTACCGCCACGCGAAGATGAGGTCGGCGCGGGGGTAAGTGGGCAACAGGATCCCCAGCTTTCCCGCCGCATAATCGGCCGGGTGATCGGGATGAAGATTGTGGACGAAAATATCGGGTTCAAAGAACGGCCCGCAGGCCTGCACGCTGACAAACGGAAATACGATGGCGACAAACAACGGAGCAAGCGAAAGCGGGCGCTTCATGGCAGTGTCCTCCGGGCAAATGCGGCGCGGTCAACAAGGGGCAGGTCGTTGTGCCAGCCGCGGTCGGGAAAAATGTAGACGCGCTTACCGGCGGTGGGAATGGGGCTTGGCTCGCGGGTGGAGATGCCGACCGACGACTGGCACAGCGGCTCGCGTATGCGGAACCACGGCAGGTCCGGCGGCGCTGAGCGGCGGTCCGGCTCCATCCGGAACAGCATGGGCACGGCCTCGTCCAACGGCAGCCGGCTAATCCAGTCGTCGGTGCTGCACCACGAGGCCAGCGCGGTGATTGAAAGCGGCATTGCCGCCGGCATGCGACGCCGAAGATCCCGCAGCAGCGCGGTGTAGAAATCGCGCTG
>Ga0265338_10009142_pt1 | contig 11896 bp, 7 predicted proteins | sample 42126metaG_FD_193579 | JGI IMG/M metagenome (GOLD analysis project Ga0265338, IMG submission 193579) | Rhizosphere microbial communities from Carex aquatilis grown in University of Washington, Seatle, WA, United States - 4-21-26 metaG | ecosystem: Host-associated > Plants > Roots > Rhizosphere >... | reverse complement strand
GCCAGAAGCCAGACCGTGCCACCAAGAAAAAACAGATTACACACTAGCCAGATGCGCTTCGCCGTTTGAGGGGCGAAACCTGCCAGTGGGACGAAGGGGAGCATCGTCACAGGCGTTTGAGGGATGTAGCCGCCGAGTGTGCGCTCCAGCCCGGCGTAATTCATCTGGCGCTGAAACCACGTCCAGTCGTAATAATTGCGCAGAGGCAGGCCTTTGTGAACGAGGACCGCCGCGGTGTAATAATTCGGGAAATCCGATTCTTCGTGGCGCCAACCGGAGCGAAACGCGGTGAGCAAAAAGAAGATCAGAGCCGCGCAGGCAACGACGCGAGTCTTCATACGGCGCGCGGCACGAGTGGCTGAGTTTTCTCGAGCGCCGCAAAATCTTGCTCGCTAAACGCCGGCCCCGACTCCACATGCTGCGCATCCGTATTCAACTTCCACAAATCGAAATTCCAGCCCATCACATTTCGTGCGGCGAGGATGGCGGTGAGCATGGAGTGGTCCTGATTGTTATAGCGATGCATGCCATTGCGGCCCACGAGTTGCAAATTCGGCGCCACAGAAAGAAATCCGCGGATCGTTGTAAGCGCTTCTTGGTAGGTGCGGTCGTAAACCGGATACGCTTTCGGCATGCGGACCACGGCTCCTTCCACGATATCCTGTTCTCGTACCAATCCAAGCTGGATCAATTCCTTTCGCGCTAAACGTATTAGATCTTCGTCGGAACGCTTCCATAGATGATCGTTCTGGTTGCAGAAATATTCCAATCCCAGGCATGTCATGCCTGGGTGGGAAGTCATGCCGGGACTCCAGTTGTTGTAGTTCTGAATGCGGCCAGCGGTGACGGAAGGATCGTGAATGTAAATCCAATTGTCGGGGAAGAGATCTTCACCCCGCATGATGACAGCTACCGTGATGAAATCACGATATTTCAGATTCGCAGCCGCCGCTCGTACTGGGGGCGGCGCCGCGGGATTGAGGCGCTCGATCAACTCACGGATCGGAATGCTGCTGATGAAATTCGTTCCTTCAAATCGCTTTCCGCCTGCAGTTACAGAGACAACTCCCCCCTGCTCCCATTCAAGGCTCTCGACCGCGGAGTTGAGCACGACTTCCACGCCGCGCTGCTCGACAATCGACTTCATACGCGACCACAACATGCCGGGACCCAACCGCGGATATTGAAACTCGCGAATAAGGGTTTTAATATTTTTTCGCCGGCTGGGGAATAGGGCATCGCGAAGCAGGGAACCCACGGACAATTCCTGAATTCTCTGTGCAGCCCACTCGGCGCCGATCTCGCGGCAATCCATCCCCCACACTTTTTCCGTGTAGCTCTTGAAGAAAATCTCAAACAGCCGCCGCCCAAAGCGGTTTGACACCCAAGTGGCGAAATCGTCCTCCGGAAGTTCCGGGAAAATGTAAGCACGCGCGAAACTCAGCGCACATCGTGCGCTTTCGATCAAGCCGAGGCCTTGCACGGCGTCGAATGGCTCCAGCGGATAGCGGAAAAATCTGGATTTGTAATAAATGCGGGAGAGCCGCTGGCGAGTTAGCAAATCATCGCCCAAAATCTCGCGCCAGATTCTTTCGACGAGCGCTACTTTTGTATAAAAGCGATGGCCGCCGATATCGAATCGGTAGCCGTTGTATTCCACAGTGCGAGCAAGCCCGCCGACCACAGCATCCTGCTCAAGTACAACGCAGGGCACATCGTGTGAGGAAAGTTCGTATGCAGCAGTAAGCCCGGCAGGCCCGGCTCCCAGGATTACGACGCGTCGGTCGCTCTCAGCAATTTGTGGAGACATCGTCGGCTTTAGCGGAGATAGCTCACTCCCTTCCCCGCTTTGCTCGGCGCACACGGATACGGGGAAAACGTGAGGATGAGCCTAAGTGTTGCGTCGCGCCTATGTGTCACCAATGTGTCAAAAAGGTGTCATCGTTCCTCTCTCCATCGTTGCCTGCTCGTGTCCGTTCCGTCAGAATGCAAGCCACGGATGACCACAATGGAAAATCACGCGGAAGACGGCGGACCGAAAGCGGCCGCGAACGTCGTGGTCCATGCGGGATTCGCCCTGACGGGCGTGGTGACGACGATGCTCGGGCCCCTGCTACCCGTGCTGATCAACCGCTGGTCACTGAGCGACGCGCGCGCGGGATTATTTTTCTCGGCACAATACTTCGCGGCGCTGACAGGCGCCTTAACGCTAAGCGCACTTTTGGTCTGGCGCGGTTACAAGATCGTGTTGGTGGCTGGCTTCGCGCTGATAGCTGTGGGCGTCTCGAGCCTGCTCTTGGGGAACCACACGATGGGTCTCATCGCTACAGGTGTGTATGGCTACGGCCTCGGGTTGATTCTCTCTTCCACCAACTTATGGGTGGCAGAGATTGCAGGGTCGCGACGTGCGGCGGCAATCAGCATCGTAAACGTGGCGTGGGGATTAGGCGCCATTGCGTGTCCTGCCTTGGTGGCTTACGCGCAAAAAGCAAACGCTGTGCCCGCTCTACTGGCCGGCATAGGAGCGCTTGCGGGGGTTGCGGCAGTCACCCTTGCGGCAATGAATGTCGAGCCGCGATCGGAAACCATTGCAAACGGAACTCCAGCGCCATCTTTCTTGCCCGTTCGCAAAATAATCGCGGTTCCGCTCGGCGCATTTTTCTTTTTGTATGTTGGTTGCGAGAGTTCAGTTGGCGGATGGACGGCCGCTCTCGCGAAACGTATGGGGACAAGCCCGGGAAACATGTGGGCCCTTGCGCCTATGTTCTTCTGGGGAGGATTGCTCGTGGGGCGAGTGTTCGTCCCGATGATTTTGCGCCGCGTTAAAGAACAAAACCTGCTGGCCGCCGGACTGATTGTGGGCGCGATTGGAAATCTTGCCCTCGTCGAGGTCAGGACGTTTCAGACGGCAGCCGTGTGCGGAGTCGTGATTGGGCTGGGATTCTCCGGCGTGTATCCAATTCTGGTCTCGAGCCTGGTGAGAAATTTTGGCGAACGCGCCAAACGGGTGGCGAGCATCATGTTTCCGCTGGCGAGCCTGGGCGGCGCTTCAATGCCGTGGCTCGTCGGTGTGGTGTCCACGCAAGCAGGCGGCCTGCGCTCGGGGCTGATGGTGCCTCTGGCTGGAGTCGTGGTGATGGTCGCGCTGCTGCCGGTGTTACGCCGGCAAGCATTCGCTTAGTGCCCGGCTGCGGGCTTGGGCGCCGCTTTTTTCGGTGGCGGAGGCTGAGTCATCTCCATCGCCCAAATTGCAGCGGGGCGCATGTACATGGACGCGCGGTAATTCCCGGTGATGTCCCACGCCTCGGGCGTGCGGAACCAGTAGCCCTTTGTTTCGTAGGTGACGTGGTAGATCCCAAACGCGGTGCGGTAGGCTTCGTCCTTGAGGCCTTCGCTCAACATCAAGGCGGCGAGGCCAAATGTGGTGCCCGTCCAAACTTCCTGCACCTGTTCGTTCGAATGAATCAGCGAGCCGTCGGGAGCGATGCCGTTGACGGCGCCCATTTGACCGTCCGCAAATTTCATTACATTGAAGGCAAAAATTTTCTTCAGAGCCGACTGGCGCATCTCGCGAGGAACAAGATCGCCGAGGCCGGTCATATCCGCATACCATTGCCCGGCAAGCTGGTCTGCCTGAATGCTGTCGCGATATTCGCTCTGCGTGTCGTAACGGAAATATTCGCCATTCCAAAGCTTGCTGATGTAAGAGCTTTGCGCTTTCGCAAACATGGTGTGGTACGTGGAGATTGAATCAGTCTCACCCAACGCACGGGCTATTTCTTCCGCCGCGCGAAGAGAAGCAAGCCACAGTCCGCCGGAATAGGCGCTTTCGCCGCGCACCACCCATTCATCGTAAGTTTGGTCAGGATAGCCGCCATTTTCGGGAATTCCGCTGCCATGATCGTACTGCTGCAGGTAGGCGATCGCCTCCTTCGCTGCGGGCCAAGAATAATGTAGAAATGCGAGATCGGTGCGGCCTGTTAGAACGTAATCGCGATAGATCATCAAAACAAACTTCGTGTTCAAATCTTTCCAGCCATTCGTGTCCTGCCAATTGAATTGATTCACGCCGAAGAATGGATCTTCCCCAGGCACGCCCAGATCGTGCGGGACGGCCCCCTTCACCTTGCGAACGCGCAGGTAAGGTTTGTTAACTTGCTGAGACTTCCAGAGCCATTCGCCGCTCTCGAGGTTTTCGCGCGGGACTGTATCGGCAAACTGGCGCAGCACCTGCTTGTCTATGTCCGGCCAGAACTTGACAAGCGGCATCGAGCCGTAGAAACGGACGTCGAGTGTTGCGTAGTAGGGATAGTCGTAGCACTCCATGAACGCAAATGTGGCGGGAGACTTTTTGTCGGCCCCCACAGGGCGTCCCCAAAAGGAACCGCCGTCGGCCACGGTGTAGAGTTCGTTGAAGAGCATGCCGCGATACCAGAGCGGCTTGCTTTCGTCGTTGATATAGGGCGCTTGCCATGCGTCGATCGCGCTGCTCCAGGCTGCGGAATGCGTAAGCGCATCGCGGCCAATCGCAAAGGCATTCTTGCCAGTGGTGCCGTAGAAATCCGTGTAATGGCGATTCCATTTACGTCCCGAGCCGAATTGGACGACCGGAAAATCCCAAGAGATAGCCATAGGCACAGTGCGTTTCTCGCCGGGCTGAAGCGTAAATCGCACGACGATGGCGCCTGCAAGCGATTCGCTGCTGCTGACCCAGGGCGCATTGCCGTTCGCGAGTCTGCCGTCTCTCGCGAAGGGCGCCCAAACCGTCTTGCCATCACCTTCCGCTTCGAATGTTGTCTCGTAGCTCACCTCGACGCCGGGCGTTTCGAGCGTGGTGATCGCAAATTGGCCGTCCCATTCATTCAGCGCAGCGCCGGGGCGATTGCGATCAAACACGATTCCCTTCATCGTCCCGGCGGTGCCGAGCGATTCGCTGACGAACTTGTTGTGATTCCCCTGGCTCATCCCGTGCGCAAGTTCGGGAGAAAACGTGCGGAACCATCCCACCATATTCGTCCACGAAAGAAGGATCGAAACTGTGACCGGCTTACTGGTGGGATTGTCCGCGTGCCAACGATACACAGCCACGGGGTAGCTCGATTCGCGGTAATTATCGGGAAGCACGGGCGAGAACTGTTCGAGAACCACATGCGCCGGAAATTTCTCCCAACGATAATCAAACCAGGATTTCGGATACAGCGAATAATAATCTCCCGCGCCGACGGGATAGTCCCATGTCCAACTGCCCAACGTCGTGCCGCTCGGATGACCTGTGAAAAGGACTTGAGAAGTGCCCTGCGGGTCACCTTCGGTCTGTTGAAACATGGCGAACTGGTTGGCGGGAACGCTCTCGTATTTGTGAACGCCGGCCTTGATGTGCCAGCGGGCGAAATCGCCGCGGTATGTCCGCGAAAATGTGCCGGAGCCGAAACCTCCGACCGGTGCGCCTTGCCAGTAGCCGTCGTCAAAGTGTGCCGCCGGGAGAGCGGGCTTTTTCGTGCCTGGATTCGCGAGAGGCAGCCCGATGGGGCGCTTCCAGGCAGCCGCCGGAATTTCGTTTTGACTCCAGGCGGGAGCTGAGGGGAGAAAAAGAAGCGCAAGAATACTCACCCGCACTGCAGATGCAAGTTTCATAAACTCTCCAGGGATCTGCCGCGCGCAAATGCCCCGTTTACGCGAAAAAAGACCGGCGATGACTTGTCGGATTCTATAGAAAATCGATATTTTAATAAAGATTTAAATGGGATGGGTTGCCCGCTAGTGGATATCCCGAAAACGTTTTCTTGGGTCTTACAAACGAAGAAGAAAGTCTGGGCCAGCCTTTTAAGCTGGCCCGCGACTATCTTTTTGGGGTGGTCGGGTATTGGGTAAATGGCCTGAGCCGATCCTTCGGATACAGCCAGGTCAGATGATCTGGGTGCAATTTACTCGTGGTTCGAATCGGCCGCAATACTGCAAAAATACTACTGGCGAATTTTCTGTGTCTTTCTGGAAAGATGACCCGGGCCAGCTTTTTGAGCCGACCCAGGTCCACGTTTTGTGGTGGGAGCTGTTGGGGTAAATGTCTCAGCCGGTCGGGAGATCGCAGCTGAGGATGTTCTGAAACCACTCTACGTTTGCACGGATTCATTAACAATACAGTGAATAACGTAGGGTAATGAATGTAAGCGCCGTTGAGCCTTTTTCGGACTAATAAGACGTCGTTGAGCAAGCTAGAAATCCGGTTGCGGCGTTATGCCCTTCGTCTCGACGCATTCGTACGCACCACCTGCGGTAAGATTCTTGTGCTCCTCGGTTCGTCCGCTGGGCCATTGAATCACCACGCGGTCAACGCTTTCGCGGTTGCCGAGCCCAAATGTGACCGGCAACTCCGATTGGGAAAGATAGCTTGAACCACCCTTGACGAGACGCGATTGGCTGGACGAACCCGCGAAAATCTGAATCGAGGCGCCGATTGCATCGCGATTCGATTTTGTGCCGACCAAACGGAAACGGATGCTGCGATTCTTCGATTGCAGGTCGTTGCGGAAGAGATAGGCGGGCCCGTTGTTCGTGGTCATCAAAATATCGAGATCGCCATCGCGATCAAAATCCCCGCAACAAAGACCGCGGCCAACTTTTGGCTGGCTGAAGCTACCGTCCATCGCGGATGCCGCGTCGTGAAATTTGCCGCGCCCATCGTTTACGAAAAGTTGCGGCGGCTGCGCATAGCCGACGTTTCCGCGAATGTTGCGGACCGTCTCATCAATGTGGCCATTCGCAACAATCAAATCCACTGAGCCATCGAGATCGAGATCAGCAAAAACGCATCCGAATCCAAGAGTATTCATCGAGGGGATGCCGACACCGGCCTGTGTGGCAACGTCCTGGTAGATGCCGTGGTCCTGAGGGCGGAACAGGCCGATCATCTCATTGTCAAAGTTCGTGACGGCGATGCCGGGTTTGCCAGAGCCATCAAAATCCGCGACATCCACTCCCATCCCGGCACGGGCTTTCCCTTCGGCGCTAAATGCGACTCCGGCTTCCACTGCAACATCCTTGAAAGTCCCGTCACGGAGATTGCGATAGAGCTTGTTGGGTTGCGTATCGTTCGCGACAAACAGGTCGGGCCAGCCGTCGCCATCGTAGTCGAGCATGGCCACGCCGAGCGATTTCGAACTCGAATCGAAAATTCCGCACTTAGCCGTGACGTCCTCAAATGTTCCGTTCCCGCGATTGTGGAATAGCCAGCAAGTCTCGCCGCGGTAGGCTTCCGGTGTGCAGTAGGATTTTTGCTTTCCATCGAGATTGCAGAAGACGTCGTGCTCAGGAGACCATTTCACGTAATTGCAGACGAAAAGATCGAGCAAACCGTCGCTATCGTAATCGAACCATAGCGCAGATGTGCTGAGGGCTTGCCGGCCACCCAGGCCGCTCGATTGCGTAACGTCTGTAAAAGTTCCCTTCCCCGTATTCTTGAAGAGGCGGTTTTGCCCTACGCACGTAATCAGGATGTCCGGAAAGCCGTCGTTGTTGTAGTCGCCGACGGCCACTCCCATTCCGTACATCTCGATGTCGAGACCGGCGCGATGTGTCACGTCCATAAATGTGCCGTTCCGATTGTTGCGATAAAGGCGAAGAGTCGAGTGCTGGCGCTTGTGTCCCGGCCAATCCATGCTGTTGATGAGCAGGATGTCTTGCCAGCCGTCGCCGTCGTAATCCAGAAATGCGCAACCAGAGCCAAGCGTTTCCGGAAGAAGCTTTCCGCCATACGCGCCGCTGTTGTGGCGGAATTGAATGCCGGCTTGTGCGGCGACATCGTGCAGTCGAAATCCGGGATTCGATGGTTGTCCCTGGGGCGCAAGCCGCTTCCCCAACACGTCGAGCGAACTGAATGCGGGAAGAGCGAGCCCCGAAGAAGACGCGAGGCCAGCGAGTCCAAAAAGAAAAGAGCGGCGATTCACGAAATGTTCACCAACCCGTTTCGGATTGCGTAAACGACCAACTCGGCAGTTTTATGGATGCCCAAAGCGTCCATGATGTTGGCTCGGTGAACGGCAACGGTGTTGACGCTCAAATCGAGCTGGTCGGCGATTTCTTTATTCGATTTGCCGTCCACGATGTGTTGGAGAATTTCGAGCTCGCGAGGAGTGAGACCAGCGTTGCGCTCTCCCTTCAACGATGCTGGGCGCGACAATTGTGGCGACAGCACCACTTCTCCCGCAGCGACGCGCCGTATTGCTGTCGCCAGCTCCAGATCTACAGCGTTCTTGAGAATGTACCCGCGGGCGCCGGCATCCAGCGACTGTCGCACGAGCGTATCTTCCGAATGCATGCTTAGCATCAGGATAGCGGCCTTCGGCGAGTGTTCCAGGATTCGCCGCGCGGCCACGAGTCCGCTCACGCCCGGCAACGCGCAATCCATCACGATGACGTGCGGCTTCAACTCACGCGCCAACTTGACCGCTTCTTCCCCGTCGCCGCATTCACCTACCACGACCAAATCAGGCTCGTCCTCCAGCATTCGGCGGAATCCTCGGCGCACCAGGCTGTGATCGTCCACCAGTAAAACGGAAATCTTATTCGGCATGGAATTCCTGCTTCTCTTTCTGAACTCTCAGACGTACCAAAGTTCCTCCTTGTGGCGGGCGCGTAATCGTAAGTGTGCCCCCCAAAAGCTCCGCGCGTTCGCGCATCGCGACCAAGCCGATTGCGGGTTTCGCAGACGGCAACGTAAAGCCTTTGCCGTGGTCCTCCACTTCCAATTCGAGTGCCTTCTCGAGAAATCGCAGGCGCACCCAGGCTTCCGTTGATTCCGAATGCCGCGCCACATTGTTGAGCGCTTCTTGCAGTATGCGATACATATGAATTCCAGTGCCGCCATTCACGGGATACGAGACTCCCGTCTTCTCGAAATGAACCGCGATCCCATTTTGCTTTTCCACGGTTGGGATATACCAATCCACCGTGCTCTCGAATCCCGCCTCATCCAGCATCACGGGATGCAAAGCCTGCGAAAGCGTACGGATATTATCGAGTGTCGTTTGCGCGATTTCGTTCACCTCGCGCAATTCCGCGCGCAATGGAGATCCTTCGGGCGCGTGTTTCTCCGCGCGGCCTAGCATCGAACCTACTGCCGTCAGAATTTGTCCGAACTCGTCGTGAAGCTCCCTGGAAATATATCGCAGCGTGGACTCTTGCGTCGAAATCAGTTGCTGCGCGAGTTCGCTGCGCTGATTCGACAGCGCCCCAAGCTGCGCAAAGAGGTGGCGATTCGAACGAATGAGGTAAAGGCTCGTCAGCAGAATGGCCGCCAGAGTGGCGGAAAGAAAAACGTAAGCCTGCCGCTGCACGCGATCGTAGATTTCTCCCACTTGCCGCGCGGCCTGCTCCTCGCTTTCATTGTTTTCCACTAACAACCGCGCCACTGCCGTGCTCAGACCCGCCTGCCGAGCCTGCAACGAAAGCCGAATGTCGTCGCGCGCTTCCTTATCCTTGCCATCCCGGACCAACGCGAATATTCGGTCCGTGGCATCCCAAAACTGTGTAAGCGAACTTTCCATGAGCTTGCTCTGCTCGGGCGTTCGCCGCGTAACGGCAAGCTGCTGTTCCCGTTGAAGCGCGTCATCTAAATCAGTACGAATTCGTTGGAATTGCGCGGACCAAGCCGTAATCGGATACGGCTCGTCGTTATCGAGCATGTCGCGCATGGCAAGCGCCAGCGAGTTCAAATCATTCTGAATCCGCAGGAGCTGTAGCGAGTCCTTGCGGTTCCGGTCCACCAGATTGCTTTGCAGCTCGCGCAACCCGCCAACCTGCAGCGTGACGTACCAGGAATACGCCACCACCGCGGCAAGCGTAATAATGAGTCCCAAGATTAAGCCCGGAGTAGGAGACCGCCCTGGCGAGCGCTGCATGGCATGAGGATACAACCTGCGGACGGGAAGTTCCAATGTCAGGATAAATTCGATACGAATTGGCGTGCATCAAACAAAACCAGCCGGCGAAACAAATTCCCGAAGCAAAATCAGGATTCCGTCTCGCCGGCCGGTCTCAAAAGCGTCCCACCCTAAACTTCTTGAGGACGGAAGGCGTCGGACGTCAAATCACCAAGCAGCTTGTGCCACGGGTGCTTTTCGTTCCGTTCCACCTGCGCCACCATCGCTTTCATCTTGGTCAGCACTTCCGGTGCTTCCTCGTCATAGACGTCGCCTTGCAGCAGTTTCAGCACGTCCAACCGGTATTTTTTCTCGTTGACGAAATACGTGAACAGCACGTTGAGCCGGTAATAGACGTTGATGAACTCGTACCAGTTCTTCGTTCCGCGGCGAAGCGTGGTTTCGAAGTTCGAGAAGCTCTCTCGGGCAAAATTTCCCTTTTCGAGAGCCGCCAGCACGTCGTCCTTCGCGAAGCGCGCGCTATTCAACGCGATGCTCACGCCCGTGGAGAAAATCGGGTCCACGAAGCGTCCCGCGTCGCCTAACAGCATGAAACGGTCGCCGCAGAGTTGCTTCATCGCGTAGCTGTAATCGCCTTCGTCCTTCAAGGGATGAACTTGCTTGGCCTTTCGCAATCCATCGTGCAGTTCCGGCCGGCTCGCAAGCGTGTCCCAGAAGAATTTCTCGCGCTGATCCTTTGACTTCGCGAAATTCTTCTTCTGTGTCACCACGCCGATGCTCGTCACCGAGTGCGTAATGGGAATCTGCCAGACCCATGTATTGGAAATGGGCAGGAAGTGAATGAAGATGTAGTCTCCCTGTGCATCGACCTTGGCGAAAATTCCGCGATCGTAATCGTCGAACCAGGTGTGAATCGCGTACTGGTCGAACACGGGATCCTGGATTTTCAGCTTTAGTTGATTGCCCAGGAAAGTTTTGCGTCCGCTGGCATCGATCACCATGTTCACGCTGACGCCCATTTCCCTCTGGCCCATTTTGAAGTGGACGACAGGGTTTTTCGGCTCAAAGTCCACGCGGGTCACGCGAATGCCCTCGTACACAGTTGCGCCCAACTTCTGGGCATGCTGCAGGAGTAGCAAGTCGAACTTGCCACGGTCAACGTGGTACGTGTAGATCCTGTCCACGCCTTCTTGCTTGCGCTCTTCGAACCGGAACTCTGCGTGAGTATCCGGAGCCATGTTGCCGGGATTTTCGGTGCCGGGCTCGCGCCAATCGTTCAGGTCGTGCCAATCCATATTGTATGCGCCAGTCTTTGTGGAAGCGGCTGTCCATGCGGCGCCATACTTGTGTGGAAACTTGGCTTCTTCCATCACGGGCAGAAAGTCGAGATCCTTGAAAACCCTTCCAGACGAAGGAACAAGCGATTCTCCCACGTGAGGCCGCGGGAATATTTCGCCCTCAAAGACGACGACGCTGACGCCTGCTTTGGCCAGGTAACAATCCATTGAAGCGCCCGCGGGCCCTCCTCCGATAATTCCAACTTGAAAATCCGCTTTCGTGACTTCCATCGGCCCTCCTTGGAGTTTGCTGCTTGATCCGTCAAAAATAGCGATTCATTTATGAGAATTATGGAACTGCGTTATCTCCATTGTAAATCAGGCTCTGTTGCCCTCTCGCGCGTGCGTCGTCTTGCGTGGCGTATAAGTTCTCTCTTCAAATGACTTAACGTACGGCCTCAGCAGAGTGTTAATCGGGCTGCTCAGCAATGGCCCGCAGGCGAAAAGTCCCGGCAGCAAGGTGGACTTGTTATTGAAAGCGGGCTTTGCATCGGGCAAAAACTGCACCACTCCTCCCGCTGCTTCCACCAGCGCAACGCCTGCCGCGATGTCCCACTCATTTTTGGGCGTCAGCGTCCAGGTGGCGTCCGCGAGCCCGGATGCGATCAAGGCCATCTTGTAGGCTACTGAACCCATCTGCCTGAAAATAAATGGAGAGTCGTCAAAGCACGCCCAATCTCC
>Ga0265338_10009141_pt1 | contig 11897 bp, 8 predicted proteins | sample 42126metaG_FD_193579 | JGI IMG/M metagenome (GOLD analysis project Ga0265338, IMG submission 193579) | Rhizosphere microbial communities from Carex aquatilis grown in University of Washington, Seatle, WA, United States - 4-21-26 metaG | ecosystem: Host-associated > Plants > Roots > Rhizosphere >... | reverse complement strand
AATAATTGAAAACCAGAATCTTGGGGCGGCCTGTGATTTCACGCGCGATGCGGATCGAAAAGCGATTCGCGTCGGTGGCGGTGAGTGTGAATTGCCAGTAGGGTAGGCCGAAACGGCGGGCGAGTTCTTCGCCGACCCAGAGGGCATCTGCGGTGGGAAGCATGAGAGTGATTCCCTGCTGCGATTGGCGCGCGATGGCTTCGGCGGCGACGGCGGGAGAATGGCCGGTCATCGCTCCGGTGTCGCCGAGGCAGAGGTCAACATATTTGAGGCCGTCCACATCGGTGAAATGCGCGCCGTGGGCTTCAGCGACGAAGACTGGAAATTTGCCGGCCCATTTTTTCATCCAGTTCATGGGGACGCCGCCGAGGAGGGAGCGCTGGGCGCGTTCGTAGAGGGCGGCGGATGCGGGATGGTCGGAGATGAATTTTTGTTCTTCGCGGCGCATGAGATTTTGCAGGCGCGCGCGATCGATTGATTTGTGGGGACGATTTGGCGGGGCGGCGCTCATGGGATTGGGCTGCGGCTCCTATTATTTTATTAACTTAGCGCAATTCTTTGAGGATTTCGCGCGCGGCGTTGGCGCCGGATGCGCCGGTGAGGCCTGTGCCGGGATGCGTGCCGGAAGCGCAGAGGTAGAGACCCTTGACGGGCGTGCGGTAACGCGCCCAGCCGAGAAGAGGGCGCATGGTGAAAATTTGGTCGAGGGCGAGTTCGCCGTGGAAGGGGTGGCCGCCGGTGAGAGCGTAGGTGTCTTCAAGATCTTTTGGCGTGAGGATTTGCGCGGCGAGAATTTTCGCGGGGAGATCTGGCGCGTATTCGGCGAGCGTTTTGATGATGGTGTCGCGAAGGGCGTCTGCATCGCTTGGCGTCCATGCACAGCCAGGATTGGCTGTGCCACCTGAACCATTGGCCTTTTTGAGGTGGTAGGGCGCGAATTGCATGTAGATGGACATGACGTGCTTATTCGCCGGCGCAAGAGACGTGTCACCGATAGAGGGGATCATGACATCGAGATAGGGCGCAGTGGAAAATTCGCCGTATTTGGAATGGTCGAAAGCGCGCTCGAGATAATCGATGCCGGGGCCGATGTGGATTCGGCCGGAGAGGGCAGCGCTGGCGTCAGAGGCTTGCGCTTGCTTGAGTGCTGTGAAAGTTGGGAGAGCGTCAAGAGCGAGATTGAGTTTTGCGACCGTGCCCTGCGCGCGGAAATGCTGCATTTTTACTACGAAGCTGGGCGGAAGGTGGACTGGATCGAGTAAGCCGAGGAACGTGCGGCGCGGGTCGGCGCCGGAAACGACTGTCTTCGAGGCGATTTCTTCGCCAGTGGAGAGGACGACCCCTATGGCAGCGCCACTTTTCACGAGGATTTGTTTCACGTCGGCGTTGGTGCGGATTTCGGCGCCTGCTTCTTTTGCGGCGGCGGCCAGCGCGGCGGTGAGCGCTCCCATTCCACCAAGGGGACGCGCGGAGCTGCCAGCGGCAGATGAATCCACGGTTGAACGGAGCAACAGGAGCGCGGTGGAACCGGCCGACCAGGGGCCCATTGCGGCGCCGAAAATTCCTCGGGCGGCGACGATGCCGCGGAGGAGATCTGTCTCAAAGAATTCGGCGGCGAAATCGGCTACGGCCATCGGGCCCCAACGGATGAGGCGCATCATGTCTTTCTTTCCGAGGCCGCGAACTTTTCTTCCAACCTTCAGAAGCTTCCAGAGATCTTCGCCGGAGGGCTTTTCGATTACGGGAGGGGTGAGCGAAATTAAATCGTGGACGATTGCGCTGGCGGTGGCGAGTGCCTTTTGAAGCTCACGATATTTTGCGGCGTCGAGTTTCGAGAACGGCTCAATGGAACGCGTGGACTGGTCTTCGCTCTTGTATAAGCGAAGGGCACGGCCGTCGGGCGCAGGAGCAAAGAGCTGCGTATCCGGGTCGATCATTTTCAGGCCGTGGCGCGCGAGCTGCATGTCGCGAACTATTTCCGGCAACAGCGGGCCAGCGGCGTGGGCGAGCGTGGAGCAACGGAAGCCGGGATGGAATTCCTCGGTGACGGCTGCGCCTCCGACAATTGCGCGGCGCTCGAGAACGAGCGGTTTGAAACCCTTTTTCGCGAGGTAGTAGGCGGTGATGAGGGCGTTGTGTCCGCCGCCGAGAATGACGATATCGCGCGCTGGGGCCACGGTTATTTCTTCCCTCGGTCTTTCAGGATTTCGAGCGCGGCGAGACGGCCGGGTGCGCCCATGATGCCGCCACCGGGATGCGTCGCGGAGCCGCACATATATAGCTTTCGAATTGGAGTGCGGTAGCGCGCCCATCCGGCTGCGGGGCGGAGAAAGAAGAGTTGCTCGAGCGAAAGTTCACCCTGAAAAATATTTCCTTCGGTGAGGCCGGTGGTGCGTTCGATATCGAGCGGCGTGACAACCTGGCGGCCGATGATCAGTTTTTTGAGATTAGGCGCGTATTGCGAAATCGTGTCAATCACGGTGTCGCCGAAGGATTCTCGCTGGTCGTCCCATGTGCCGCTGGCGAGCTTGTAGGGCGCGTATTGGACGAAGCAGGACATGATGTGCTTGCCCGGAGGCGCGACGGAAGGATCAGTGAGCGTGGGAATGACGATATCAATGTAGGGGCGGCGGGAATATTCGCCGTACTTTGCCTGATCGTAGGCGCGCTCCATATATTCCATCGACGGCGAAATGGACATCGCTCCGCGCAGGTGGCGGCCCTGGCCGGGCAAGCAGGTGAATTCGGGAAGGCCATCAAGAGCGAGATTCACTTTGCCGGAGGAGCCGCGATATTTGTAGCGGCGAACGTCTTCGAGGAAATCTTCGGGCAGCTCGCGCGATTCAATGAATTTCAGGAATGTGAGATTTGGATCGACGCTCGAGGAAACGATTGTGGCGTGGATTTCTTCGCCGCTTTCGAGGACTACGCCTTGCGCCGTGCCGTTTTTAAGCAGGATGCGCGCGACGGGCGCTTGCATCCGAATTTCGACTCCCAGTTCGCGCGCGGCGCTACCGATGGCGTTGGAGATTGCGCCGGTGCCGCCCCGACTGAATCCCCAGGAGCGGAACGCACCATCAATTTCACCCATGTAATGGTGCAGGAGAACGTATGCGGTGCCCGGAGAACGGATGCCGAGAAACGTGCCGATGATTCCCGAGGCAGACATCGTCGCTTTGAGGGCGTCCGTCTCGAACCATTGATCGAGAAAATCGGCGGCGCTCATGGTCATGAGTTGGACGAGATTGTATTTGTCTTCCGCAGGCAGATTTTGGAAGCGCTTGCCGAGGAAGGCGAGCTTTTTCAGGTCGCGCGGATCGAATGAAGTGGGATCGGGAGGAATCATGCCGAGAATTGGTTTCACGAAGCGGCACATCGCGACCATGGATTTGCCGAATTCTTCGTAGGCTTCGGCGTCGAGTTTGGAGTGGCGCTCGATTTCGCGGCGCGTCTTCGCGTGGTCGTTCACGCGCCAGAGGTAATCGCCGTTGGGCATCGGCGTGAACGTGCCGTCGAGCGGAAGAATTTCCAGACCGTGCCGCGGGAGGTCGAGATCGCGGATGATTTCCGGGCGCAGCAACGAGACGACGTAAGAAAAAACTGAAAACTGAAAGCCGGGGATGATTTCTTCCGTGACGGCCGCACCGCCGAGAACGTGGCGGCGTTCGAGGACGAGAACTTTCTTGCCTGCGCGGGCGAGATAGGCCGCGTTCACAAGGCCGTTGTGGCCGCCGCCGATCACGATTGCGTCGTATCGTTTCGTCATCGAGGAATTCTGAAGGTTTTTCGTTATCCGAACGCGCGCGCAACGATTCGCGCACGTGGTTCATGGGACGCAGCATTCTACAGGCGTATGCGCTGGGCCACAAGAACGAAGCGCACGATTTCGCGCGTGCGGCTTGCGGCGAGAGCAATGCGCGCACTATAATCCGCGCGCGAATCTTTGCGACAGGTTGCAGGGACATAGGAGCGACAGTGCCGATTGGAACAGCGGTTCACGACAGGACTTCGAAACTTTGCGAGAGCATGAATTACCGCGAATGGTCCGGCTATTACGCGGTGGGCGTCTATGAGATGCACCACGAGCATGAGTACAACGCAATCCGGAATGCCTAGGCGCTGATTGATGTGTCGCCGCTTTTCAAATACCTGATCAGCGGCGGGGATGCGACGAAGTTCGTGAACCGCGTGATCACGCGCGACATCAACAAAGTGGCCCTGGGGCAGGTGATTTACTGCTGCTGGTGCGACGAACAGGGCAAGGTGATTGACGACGGGACGATTACGCGGCTGGAAGAAAATCTGTATCGGTGGACGGCTGCCGACCCGAGCTTGCGATGGTTTCACCAGAACGCGCTCGGGCTCGACGTGAAGATCGAGGACATTTCGAATCAAGTGGCTGCGCTGGCGCTGCAGGGGCCGACTTCGGGACGTTTGCTGAAGCAGGCCGTGGAAGCGGACATCACGAACCTGAAATATTTTCGGATGACGCGCGGAAAGATTGCGGGCGTTCCTGTGGATATTTCGCGCACGGGCTACACGGGGGATTTGGGCTACGAAATCTGGATGCCGTGGAACGATGCGCCGAAAGTGTGGGACGCGCTTGCCGAAGCGGGGCGAAGATTCGATTTGCACGCCGCGGGAATGATCGCGCTCGATGTGGCGCGCATCGAAGCGGGATTAATTCTGATCGAAGTGGATTATTTCAGCAGCAAGAAGGCGCTGATTGATTCGCAATCGTATTCGCCCTACGAGATCGGGCTCGGGCGGCTGGTGGATTTGAAGAAGGAATATTTTATTGGGCGCGCGGCGCTGGAAGAAGAGCAGAAGCGCGGGCCGAAGCGGCTGTTGGCAGGGCTGGACATCAATTGGGACGACGTCGAGCGGCTTTACGATGCGATTGGCCTGGCGCCACAAATCCAGAGCACGGCGTCGCGCACGCCGGTGCCGGTGTATCGTGGCGGGTTGCAGGTTGGGAAGGCGACGTCCACGACATGGTCTCCGACACTCAAGAAGATGATTGCGCTTGCGAGCGTGAGCCGCGAACACGCTGCGCCGGGAACCGAACTGCAAATGGAACTGACCGTGGAAGCCACGCGTCATAAGGTACGAGCGATTTCAAAGGAACTCCCCTTTTTCAATCCTCCCCGGAAGACAGCCACGCCGGTCCTTTGAGATATTCGAACGGAGGCAGAGAAATGATTGTGAAGCCTGCAAGGAAGACGAGGGTATGTCCGCGTTCAATGCCAAGTTCACTGAAGGGCAGCGAGACTGCGGAGAAGTTCAGTGGATTGTCCTTAGGGGTTAAAACCCCTGAGAAAAATAAGCTCTCTATGTCGGAGCTGAAGCTCCGACCCCCTAAAAGCCGCGCTACATTCGCAGACTGTAGCGCCGTGCAGTCCAGTTCGCCGACACGGTTTTCGACAGCGTCTTTCTTTATTCTGTTCGCTGCAACTTTTTTCATCCTAACGAGTGTGCCCACAATGAAAGCGCAAGACGACAAGCAAAAATGCCCACCGGTTACGCGGACAGACGACGTTCAGGACGATCTCCATGGGACGAAAGTCGCGGACCCTTATCGCTGGCTCGAAGACCAAAACAGCCCGGAAACACGCGCCTGGATTGAGGCGCAAAACAAATGCACGGAATCCGTCCTCGGCCAAATTCCGGGGCGCGACGCGATCGAGAAGCGGCTGGGCGAGTTGCTACGGGTGGATCGGATTGACGTCCCCGTCGAACACGGCGGCAGGTATTTTTATTCGAAGCGCATGGCGGCGCAGGATTTGACGGTCCTTTACATGCGGCGCGGGGCAAACGGTGCGGAAGAGGTGCTGGTGGATCCGGCGCCGATGAGCGCGGACCACACCACAAGCGTGAATTTTCAGGGAATATCGCGCGACGGGAAGCTGGCGGCGTATGGAGTGCGCAAGGGCGGCGAAGACGAAGTCACGATTCATGTTATTGATACTGACACGCACAAGGAACTGAGCGATTCCCTTCCGCGCAACCGTTATTTTTCCGGCTTGTGGTTCAATGCGGATAACAGCGGTTTTTATTATTCGAGATATTCGGCGGAAGGGCCGCGCATTTTTTACCATACGCTTGGCGCAAACGCGGATCATGACACGAAAATATTCGGCGACGGGCTCGGCCCCGAAAAAATCCTCGATGTGAGCGCTTCCGAAGACAGACGCTACCTGCTGATGACGATTGCGTACGGATCGGCGTGCGAAAAAACCGAATTATATTTTCAGGACTTGAGGAACAAAGGGCCGATCCAGACCGCGGTGAAAACAATTGAGGCTTGTTTCCAGGGGCGAATCGCGGGCGACACGCTTTACATGCTGACGAACTATAAGGTACCAAATTGGCGGCTGGTTTCCGTCCCGCTGGCGCATCCGGCGGAAGAAAACTGGAAGGAAATCATTCCGGAAGGAAAAGAGCGACTGCAATCGTTTCAGCTGATCGGCGGCAAAATCGGCGCCGAGTACACGCACAATGCCACAACGGATTTGAAGCTCTTCGAGGCGAATGGAACGCCGGCGGGAAATATTGCGCTGCCGTCGCTGGGCACCGCAGGGCGGCTGGAAGGAAGCTGGAGCGGCAACGAAGCTTTTCTTTCGTTCGAATCGTTTGCGCTTCCTCCGACAATTTACCGGTATGACGTTGCGAAAGGTGCGCTTGCGGTGTGGGCAAAGCCGGGCGTGGCGATTGATTCTGATAATTACGAAGTGAAGCAGGTGTGGTACGAGTCGAAGGACAAGACGCGGGTGCCGATGTTTTTGTTTTACAAGAAGGGGCTGAAGATGGACGGCGCGCGTCCGACGTTGATGACGGCGTATGGCGGGTTCGACGTCAGCCTGACGCCGACATTTGGCGCGGATGCCATCGCGTGGGTGGACCAAGGCGGAGTGTACGCAGTGCCGAATCTGCGCGGCGGCGGAGAATTTGGCGAGGCTTGGCATCACGCAGGCACGCTGGAGAGGAAGCAAAACGTGTTCGACGATTTCTTTGGCGCGGCGGAATGGTTGGAAAAGAATGGATATACGCGGCCGGATAAGCTGGCGATTGAAGGCCGCAGCAACGGCGGATTGTTGATGGGCGCGGCGATGACGCAGAGGCCCGAGATTTTTGGAGCGATCCTGTGCGGATATCCGTTGCTGGACATGATTCGCTACCAGAAATTTCTTGTGGCGCGATATTGGGTTCCAGAATACGGATCTTCCGAGGACGCGAGCCAGTTCCCTTATCTTTACGCTTACTCGCCGTATCATCATGTGGTGCCGGGAACAAAATATCCGGCGATTCTTTTCCTGACGGGCGATAGCGACACGCGCGTCGCTCCTCTGCATGCGCGAAAAATGACGGCGCGCATGCAGGCAGCGCAGGGTGGCGACAAGCCAATCTTGCTGCACTACGACACCAAGCTGGGACATTCCGAAGGACGGCCTGTTGCGAAGGTCATTGCAGAGGACACGCAGATTCTGAGCTTTCTTCTGTCGCAGCTAGGCGTCAAAATCCAATAGTTTTGATTAAGCGCAGGTTTTCGGTGAGATTGCACCCCAAGGGGGAATGATGTTTCGAACGATTTTGCGGAACCTGGTCGCTGTGATTTTGATTGCTGGAGGAATTTTGCTGGCTGAGGCGGCCGCGAGCGCGCAGATGGCGCAAGGGCCAGGGACGATCCGGCTTGCAGTGGATGCGTCGCAAGCGCCGCAAAAGATTCTGCACATTCATATGCAGATTCCGGTGAAGCCGGGGCCGCTCACTCTTTACTACCCCGAATGGATTCCTGGGGAGCACATGCCGGACGGGCCGATCATTCAGGTGGCTGGATTGAAATTGACCGCTGCGGGCAAGGCAATTTCGTGGCGGCGCGATCTGGTGGAAATGTTTTCGATTCACACGGAGATTCCGCAGGATGTGAGTTCGCTTGACGCAGATTTTGATTTTCTGCTTTCTGCTCCGGCAAACGGTTTCTCGGCGGGCGCTTCGGCGACGGCTTCGCTCGTGGTGTTGAGCTGGAACCAGGTGCTGCTCTACCCTTCGGACTTTCCCATCACGGATTTGACGTTCGCTCCAAGCCTTCGCTTGCCGACAGGATGGAAATTCGGGACGGCCCTTCCCGGTGCGAAGCGCGATGGCGACACGATTGAATTTTCGCCGGTAGCGCTTAACACGCTGGTGGATTCGCCCGTGATCGCGGGAAAGTATTTCCGCGCGATTCAGCTCACGCCGGGGCAGGAGCCTTCGCACGAAATGGATATCGCGGCAGACAGCGCCGCCGCGCTTGCGATGCCCGCCGATATGGAGGCGCATTATCATCAACTGGTGGACGAAACGGGCGCGCTCTTCGGTACGCGTCATTACCGGGGCTATCATTTTTTGGTGACGCTGAGCGACGATGTGGCGCATTTCGGCCTCGAACATCATGAATCGAGCGACGATCGCGCGGCGGAACGCAGCCTGATTGACGATTCGGAGCGCATCGGATTCGCGGGGCTGCTGCCGCATGAGTTTGTCCATTCATGGAATGGGAAATTCCGCCGCCCGGCGGGATTGGCGACGCCTGACTATCAGCAACCGATGAAAGATGATTTGCTGTGGGTATATGAGGGACTCACCGAATATTTGGGCGAGGTTTTGTCCGCGCGCAGCGGGCTGGTGAACACGGCGCAGTCACATGAAGCACTCGCATTGCTTGCAGCAAGTTACGATCATCGCCCGGGACGCGATTGGCGCCCGCTGCAGGATACGGCCGATGGCGCGCCGTTTCTTTACAACGCCAGCTCGGATTGGGCCAATTGGCGGCGGGGTACGGATTTCTACGAGGAAGGCGAGTTGCTGTGGCTTGACGTGGATACAACACTTCGCCATCTGACTGGCGACAAAAAATCAATGAACGATTTCTGCCGAACGTTTCACGGAGGCCCGGGCGGAAAGCCTGAGTTAAAGACTTATACGTTTGAAGATGTGGTTGCGACGCTGAACGCTTTGGCTCCGTATGATTGGGCGGGATTCCTGCGTGCGCGTTTGGATGGGACTTCCACAAAAACGCCGCTTGAAGCTGTGGAGAACAGCGGATGGAAGGTCGTCTATAACGAGGAGCCGAACGAAATTGGGGAGAATCAGGCGGCGGTGAGCAAATTGCGGGATGAAAGTCTAACGGTTGGGATGGCTGTCGGCGATGAGGGGACGGTGATTGACGTTCGCCATGGCGGCCCGGCGTATGCGAGCGGAATTGGGCCGGGAATGAAAATCGTTGCGGTGAATGGGCAGCAGTATTCACCCGAGGCGCTGGCGGAAGCAATTGATGCGGGCAAGACCTCGACCGCGCCGATTCAGATGATTGTCGCAAACGGCGCGGAGTATCAGACGTTCTCCGTGGACTATCATGGCGGCGCTCGCTACCCGCACCTGGAACGCGACGCGAGCAAGCCGGATTATTTAAGCGAGATCATTCACCCGCTCGCGGCATGGATCGTGAAATAGGGCGGAGGGGCGATGAAGACATTATTTGCATTCCTTGGCGTGCTGATATTGTTGGCGGGCGCCGCGGCCTTGATTCATCCGCGAATTGCCACGCCGTCGAAGAAAAAAGAGGTCGAAATCGAAAATCACAAGGTGATCTTCGAATCGAAACGCTTTTTCACGATTCCGCCGGTGTGGGGTGGAGTTGCCGTGGTTGCGGGCTGCCTGCTGATATTTATCGGAGTGCGCAGATAACAATGAAGCGCGGCAGCGACTCATTCCCGCGGATTGCAATTGCGAAAGCTCAATAGCCTTCCCCGTCGTCGTCTTCTTTGATGAGAACCTTTCCGGCGAAGCTGCGATACGTATAAACCGTATAGACGGCGACGAGTGCCATGCCGATCACCCACCAGATCAGCCCGATTTTCAGGCCGTAATCCGCCGCCTTTGCATTGGAAATATTCAGGCCGGAATAAGGATTCGTACTGTCCGGGAGCACATTAGGGTAAAGGCTGAACGTTACGCTCGTCAGCATTCCCGTGATGTAGAGGCATGAGGACCCGAACGCCGTTCCATCGGCTCCCGCATGGCTGAACCACTTTGTTCCGAGCAACCCGGCAATCGCGAGGACTGGAAAAATAAATCCCCAGGGATGGGCGCGAAAACTCAGGATTAGATTCGGCAGCAGGTGAAAGCTGGCATATGTGATGAAAACGGTCAGCGCGGCGACAAGCCACCATACGGAAGACACACACTGAGCGGCGCGGTCATTCATCTCTCCAGTCGTCTTCAATGCGAGCCACGTTGCGCCATGAAGCGTGAGAGTCGCAAGGGCCGCCACTCCGATTAGGATGGTGTACCAGTCGAGAATTCCCGTTTGGCCGGCGGGGAGAAAATTTGTCCAAAGCGGCTCGAAGAAACTTCCGTGTGAATCGAAAGGAACGCCACGCACTACATTGCCGAGCGCAGCGCCGTAAAAAATGGCGAGGAGGATGCTTGCAAAGGTGAAAATCGCGTCCCAGAAGACGGACCAGATATGGCCGCCCACATGATTGCGAAATTCGAGAGAAACGCCGCGAAGAATCAGAAGCCACAATACCATCATGAGTGGAAGATAAAAACCGCTGAAGCCTGCGGCATATAGGGCGGGAAACGCGAAATAAAGCGTGCCCCCGGCCGCGAGCAGCCACACTTCGTTGCCGCTCCACACAGGGCCAATGGAACGCAACACGACGCGGCGCTCCGCATCAGTCCGCGCGATCCACAAGTGAAGAATTCCGGCGCCGATGTCGAAGCCGTCGAGGATCACGTAGCCTGCCAGCATAATTGCTACCAGACAGAACCAGATGGTTTCCATCGCGCCTCCCTAGTCCGCTGCCGCGGCGGAAGCGGCGGCGGAAAAATGGTGGTCCGGTCCGGGCCCGTGTTCGATTTCCCGGTACACGAGAAATAGAAAGAGCATTCCGAGAACGGTGTAAAGGCCAAGAAAGCCAATTAATGTGAACCATGCATTCCCCGCAGAAACGAGCGGCGAAACGCCATCGCGTGTCCGCATCAGTCCGTAGATGAGCCACGGCTGGCGGCCCACCTCTGCAGTGATCCATCCAGCTGTATTGGCGATGAAGGGGAGCGGCAACGAGAGCATCAGGATCCAAAGCATCAATCTCGACTGGAAGATTTTCTTACGGAACAAGAGCCACGCGGCGAGCGCCTGGACGGCTATGAAGATTGTCCCGAGCCCAACCATGATGTGGTAGCTGAAATAGAGAAGAGGGATATTGTCCGGCCAATCGGCGCGCGGAAAATGATCGAGGCCGTAAACCTGCGCGGCCCATTCTTTGTAGGTGAGGAAGCTCAGGGCACGAGGGACCATCAGCGGATTATCGAGGCGTTGCCGAGGGACGTCTGGCTGGCCCAGGATTGCAAGCGGCGCTCCCTGCTGCGTCTCAAATAATCCCTCCATCGCCGCGAGCGTGGCCGGCTGATGGATTGAAACCATGCGTCCCTGACCATCGCCCGTGGGAAAGAGAGAAAGCAGAGCGGCGACCAATCCAACAGTGACGCCGGTTCGAACAAACGTCTTGCCGTAGTCTTCGTGAAGATGCGAAAGCAAATAATACGCGCCGATCGCGGCCACGGTGAAGCAGCCGGTTTGGACGGCGCCGAGCATTGTGTGCGCGTACTGCCAAAGCGCCCAGGGATTCAAAAGGAGCGCCCAAAAGCTTTGTAATCCGAATGATCCGTCGGGATTGAGAGAGTATCCGACCGGATGTTGCATCCACGCGTCCGTCGCGACGATGAGGTAGCCGGATAGCCACGAACCAACCAACATCATTAGGGAAGAAAACCAGTGGCCCAGCGCGCCAAGCCGCTTTTCTCCGAAAAGAAACAATCCAAGAAATGAGGATTCGAGAAAGAATGAAAAG
>Ga0265338_10009139_pt1 | contig 11899 bp, 11 predicted proteins | sample 42126metaG_FD_193579 | JGI IMG/M metagenome (GOLD analysis project Ga0265338, IMG submission 193579) | Rhizosphere microbial communities from Carex aquatilis grown in University of Washington, Seatle, WA, United States - 4-21-26 metaG | ecosystem: Host-associated > Plants > Roots > Rhizosphere... | reverse complement strand
GCCGGCGCTTTCGGCGTCCGGCGAGAAGGCGCCGCCCTGGGGCCGGGCGTCGTGAAGGCGCTCCAGATCCGACTTCAGCGTCAGGGCCAGGGTGCGCCGCAGCGCCTCCCGGGCCTCGTGGATGGCGGCGGGATCGGCGCTGGGGGCCATTTCGACGGCCAGGTCCGGCTCCTCGGGAAGCTGCAGCAACAGGGCGGTGAAGGCGGCCTCGGCGGAGGGGTCGGCCAAGGCGCGGCCCAGGGCGGCCGCGAATCGGGCCTCGCCTTCCGGATCCGGCTGGCCCTTGGCCCGCGACAGGATCAGCTCCTGGGCCAGACTCTGGCCCGCCTCCCAGCGGTTGAACAGGTCGGGATCGGCGGCGAGCAGGACATAGCGCTCGTGGGGCCGGGAGTCGGTCTTCAGCTTCACCGGAGCGGAGAAGCCACGAAGGGCCGAGAGCACCGGCGCCTTGCCGACGCCGGTCAGCCGCACCGACATGCGCCGCGCGTCCAGGGTGATCAGCGCCTCGGAGGATGCCGCTTCGGCGCCGGGCGCCCTGAAGGTCTGCACCTCGCCGTCGCCGTCGAGCAGGCCGATGCGCAAGGGGATCGGCACGGGCTTCTTCTCGGCCTGGCCCGGTGTCGGCGGAATGCTCTGGCTGAGGTCGAGGTCCAGGGTCCCGGCGGCGGCGTCATAGCTTTGCTGGAGCTGCACCTCCGGCGTGCCGGCCTGATTGTACCAGTTGAAGAAGTCCGAGAGGTCGCGGCCCGAAACCTCGGCGAAGCAGGCGATGAAGGATTCCACCGTGGTCGCCGTGCCGTCCCAGCGTTCGAAATAGAGGTCCATGCCGGCGCGGAACTGCTCAGGACCCAGCAGGGTCTTCAGCATTCGGATGACCTCGGACCCCTTCTCGTAGACCGTCGCGGTGTAGAAGTTGTCGATCTTCACGAAGCTGGTCGGCCGCACAGGGTGGGCCATGGGTCCGGAGTCTTCGGGGAACTGGCGTGCGCGCAGGGCCCGCACGTCCTTGATCCGCTGCACGGCCTGGCCGCGCATGTCGCCCGAGAAGCTCTGGTCGCGGAAGACCGTCAGGCCCTCCTTCAGGCACAGCTGGAACCAGTCGCGGCAGGTGATCCGGTCGCCGGTCCAGTTGTGGAAGTATTCGTGGGCGATGACGCTCTCGATCCGCTCGTAGTTGGCGTCGGTGGCGGTGTCCGCGTCGGCCAGCAGCAGCGAGGAGTTGAAGATGTTCAGCCCCTTGTTCTCCATCGCACCGAAATTGAAGTCGCGCACCGCCACGATCATGAACAGGTCGAGATCGTACTCGCGGCCGAAGGCCTCCTCGTCCCAGCGCATCGAGCGCTTCAGGGCGTCCATGGCGTAGACCGCGCGGGGGGCCTGGCCCGGATCGACATAGATGCGCAGATCGACCGTGCGGCCGGTCATGGTGACGAAGGAATCCTCGAGCACGTCCAGCTCGCCGGCCACCATGGCGAACAGATAGCTGGGCTTGGGGAACGGGTCGTTCCAGACCGCGAAGTGTCGTCCGCCCCCGATGTCGCCCGAGGCCATCAGGTTGCCGTTGGCCAGGAGGCGCGGATAGGCCGCCTTGTCGCCTTCCATGCGCACGGTGAACCGCGAGAGCACATCCGGCCGGTCGGGCCAGTAGGTCACCTTGCGGAAGCCCTCCGGCTCGCATTGGGTGCAGAACCGGCCCGCCGACATGTAGAGGCCTTCCAGGTGGGTGTTGGCCCGGGGATCAATGACCACCTCGGTCTCCAGGATGAACGCCTCTGGGACATCCGGGATGGTCAGGGTCTCGTCGGTGACCTCGTAGTGATTGTTTCCCAGCGCCTGGCCGTCGATGGCGACGTGCTCAAGCTTGAGCCGGACGCCGTCCAGCACCAGCGGCTCGGCGTGCTGGCCGCTCCGATGCACCTTGAGGCGGGCCTTCACCCGGGTGGCGGAGGGCTCCAGCACGAAGTCGAGCTCGACCTCGTCGATCAGGAAGGCGGGCGGCCGGTAGTCGGCCAGGCGGACGGGCTGGGGGACGTCAGTGCGCATGGCGTCCTGTAGCGCCGGGCCCAGCCTGCGCCAACCTTGGCCGCGCGCGCGTCGGCCGTGGCGCCTAGAAGTTCACCCGGCTGGTGATGGCCCCGTCGACCACCAGGTTGGAGCCGGTGGTGAAGGACGAGCGCGGGCTGGCCAGGAACACAGCGGCCGCGGCGATCTCCTCGGGCAGGCCCATGCGGCCGGTGGGATTGCGGCCGAGCGAGCGGTCGAACATCTCGGGCTGGTGGTCTCGGATGTTGGCCCAGACGCCCCCCTCGAACAGGATGGTCCCGGGCGATACCACATTGACCCGGATCCTCTTGGCGGCGTGCTGGCGCGCCAAGCCCTTGGCATAGTGGATCAGGGCCGCCTTCATGGGGCCATAGGGACCGCCGGTCGACGCCTCGGCGGCCGAAACCGAGGAGATGAACACCGCGGCCGCATCGCCGCCGGACTCCGCGGCCGTTTCCAGCATTGGCAGGGCCGCCTCGAAGGCGCGCACGGCGCCCAGCATGTCGACCTCGAGCATCTGGCGCCATCCATCCTCGGTGTCGCCGATGGCCAGGGCGCTGGCGTTGGAGACCAGGATGTCGAGACCTCCGAGGATCCGGCCCATCTCCGAGACGAAGGTCTTCAGGGCATCGCCATCGCCGATATCGACCTTGCGCCCAACGGCTCTCACGCCCTTGTCGCCGAGGGCTTCGACCGCCGATTCCACCTCTTCCGGATTGCGCGCGCAGATGGCGACGTCACAGCCTTCGTCAGCCAACAGGTCGGCGATGGCGCGGCCGATCCCGCGGGTGCCGCCCAGAACGACAGCGCGCTTGCCCTTGAGTCCCAGGTCCATGACCGTGCTCCGTCCAACACGGACAATAACGATACGCTGATGCGGTCCGTCCGTCAGCCGGGACGATCAGGCGCGAGTCAGGCCTTCTGGCCGGCCAGCAGCAGCTCGATCTGCCCTTCCAGCCGTTCGACCAGCGCCTCCAGGCGCCACGACTCGTAGAGCGCCAGGCGGTAGCTCTGGAGGTAGCAGTCCCACAGGGTCTCGGCGATCAGGTCGACATCGGCGCCGGGCTTCAGCTCGCCGGAGGCCACGCCCGAGGCCAGGTGTTGGCGCAGTTGCGCGATCACCGCGGCGCGCACCGGCCGGTCGCCGAGATCGCCCGACAGGCCCTGCGACCAGGACACCGCGACGGCCGCCCTGAGCAGCTCCAGCTGGGGCAACTGGCGGCGATAGCCGGCTTCCAGGGTCCGCGTCAGACGATCGGCGGTCCTGCCGGCTCCGGCGCTGGCCTGGTGCATCAGCGCGACCTGTTCCTCAAGGTCGGCGAGCAGCACTTCGTTGAAGAGGTCGGATTTGTCCGCGAAGCTGGCGAACACCGCGCCCGTGGAAAGACCCGCCGCGGAGGCGATCTGCCGTACGGTGGCGCCCTCGTAGCCGTGCTCCATGAACAGCCGCTTGGCGGCTTCGAGCAGGCTCTTGCGGGATCTGGCCTTGCCGGCGGCTCGGACGCCCTGGGGACGGGGATCGGTGGACGCTTCGGACGATGACTGGGAAAACACGGGACGACTATTCATAATTCCTGACTTGCTCACTCAAACTCCGCCCGGATCAAGGCGGTGGTGCGGCGAAGGCCTACGCTCTAGAATTCGCCCATGGACATCTTCGACATCATGATCCTGATCGCCTTGCTGGCGGTGGTGATCACCCTTGGCCTCGGCTTCTACTCCCTCTATCGCGGCGGCGAGTTCGGTCGCGCGAACTCCAACAAATTCATGCGCTTGCGCGTGGTGTTGCAGTTCGTGGCGATCCTGCTCATCCTGCTTGGATTCTATGTCCACCATCACTGAGGCGGGATCGCGGCCATGGTCAGGCTGACCCGCATCTACACGCGCACGGGCGATCGGGGCGACACCTCCCTGGCGACGGGAGAACGCGTCCGCAAGACCGACGCCCGGGTCGAGGCCTATGGCGCCGTCGACGAGACCAACGCCTGCCTGGGCCTCGTGCGGCTGCACACCCGGGACGATCCGACCTTGGACGCCATGCTGGCGCGCATCCAGAACGAGCTGTTCGATCTGGGCGCGGACCTTTCGACGCCCGCGCGCGGCCTGGCCGAAGGCGCGGTGGCGCTTCGGATCACGGACGACCAGGTCAGGCGACTGGAAAGCGAAATCGACCAACTCAACTCAGGGCTTTCGCCCCTGAACTCCTTCGTCCTGCCGGGCGGCTCTCAGGCCGCTGCGGCGCTTCATTTGGCGCGCACCGTCTGTCGGCGCGCGGAACGGCTCGCGGTGGCCCTGGCCGATCGGCCGGGCGAGGAGGTGTCGGGGCCCGCCCTGCACTACCTGAACCGGCTGTCGGATCTGCTGTTCACCGCGGCCCGCTGGGCCAACGGCAAGGGTGAGGGCGACGTCCTCTGGACGCCGGGGGCCACGCGCTAATGTCGTGAACTGAGGTTCGCACGGCGCCTGCCCGAGGCGATCGCGAACCTCGAACTCAGGACGCCAGCCGCCGATATGGGGCCCGCGGCCCGCTCTTCAAGCGTCGCTGTTCAGCCGCAGGCGCGGATGATTGCCAGGAAATCGTTCGCCTTCAGCGAGGCGCCGCCGACCAGGGCGCCGCCGACCTCCGAGGCCGCCAGGATCTCGCGCGCGTTGGAGGGCTTCACCGAACCGCCATACAGGATCGGGGCCGTGCGGCCGGCTTCGCCCAGGGCCTCGGCCAGGAGGCCGCGGATCGCCTGGTGCACCTCCTCGATCTGCTCGAGGGTCGGGGTCAGGCCCGTGCCGATGGCCCAGACCGGCTCATAGGCCACCGCGAAGGCGCAACCCTGCAGTTCCGGCGGGCAGGATCCCCTCACCTGCCGGGCCACGAGTTCGAGGGTTTGTCCGGCCTGGCGCTCGTCCAGGGTCTCGCCCACACAGACGATGGGCTCCAGCCCGGCCCGCAGGGCGGCCAGAACCTTCTCTGCGGCGCTGGCGTCGGTCTCGCCGAACAGCTGGCGCCGTTCGGAGTGGGCCAGGATCACCATCGAAGCGCCGGCGTCGGCCAGCATCTCGGCCGAAATCTCGCCGGTGAAGGCGCCGGTCGGCTCCACGTAGCAGTTCTGGCCTCCGACCAGGACCTCGGACCCCTTCAGCGCCTGCACCATGGGAGCGATCAGGGTGGCGGGCGGACAGATCGCCACGCGCGCCGAACAGGGCTCGCGATCCAGCGCCTCGGCCACCGCCCGCGCCTCGCCAAGCGAGGCGGTCAGGCCGTTCATCTTCCAATTGCCGGCGATCAGCTTGCGGTGCGGAGTGGTCATGGACATTGCTTAGGGCGCCCCTGGAAGACAGCCAAGCTCGACGCCGCCCGAGGCGCTTGGCTTGCCCCCACTCCAACGCCTCCACTATACGGGGCGCCCAGAGCACGCCCCGGGGAGACCACCGCCATGATGGCTGCATTCCGAGCCTTCGCGAAGTCGCCCCTGGCGGCTGTCTTGATGGGCCTGTTGATCCTCAGCTTCGGCGTCTGGGGTGTGCGCGACGCTTTCCATGTGAAGTTTTCCGACGCCGTGGTCACGGCCGGCTCGCGCGAGATCAACTCGGCGGACTTCAAGCAGCGCTTCCAGCAGTGGCTTCAGGAGGTGCAGCAGCGCAGTGGCCAGACCGCCACCGTCCAGGAAGCCGTCCAGCAGGGCGCGGTGCCGCAAGTGCTGGACCAGCTGGGCACCGAGGAGGCGGTCTTCGAAGCGATCAAGCGGTCCGGCGTGCAGGCGTCCGACCAGATGGTGATCGACCAGATCCGCAAGATCCCGAACTTCTTCAATCCGGTGACCGGCGCCTTCGACGAACAGACCTACGAGGGCCTGCTGGCCCAGAAGGGCCTCACGCCCACGCAGTACCAGCAGGATCTGCGCGACCAGCTCACGCTGTTCAATTTCACCTCCAGCATGGGACGGGGGCTGCAGGCGCCGGCGACCTATGCGGTGCTGTTCGCCGCGATCGACCAGCAGTCGCGCGCGGCGGACTTTTTCGTGCTCGATCCGCGCACCCAGCCCAAGCCGGCCCAGCCGACCGACGCGCAGTTGAATCAGTTCATCAAGGCCCACGCCGACCAGCTGCGTCAGCCGGAGACGCGCCAGATCACCCTGGTGCGGATCAGCGCGTCCGAGATCGCCGGAGGCTTGCATCCCGCCGAGGCCGACGTGCAACGGATGTTCAACGTCGCGAAGGCACGCCTCTCGACGCCCGAGCGGCGCAGCTTCGTCCAGATCCAGGCGAAAGATCAGGCCCAGGCCCAGGCCATGTCCGCGCGGCTCGCCAAGGGCGAAGACGCCAGCGCCGTGGCCAAATCCTACGGGGTGAAGCCGATCAGCTACGCCGACTCGCCCGCCAGCGTGGTCAGCGATCCGGCCGTCGCCAAGGCGGTGTTCGCACTGCAGCCCGGCCAGGTGTCGGGCCCGATCCAGGGCCAGTTCGGCTTCGCTGTGGCCAAGCTGATCAGCATCACCCCGGCCAAGCCCGAGACGCTCGAAGAGGCCCGGCCCCAGATCGAGAAGGAGCTGAACGACAAGGCGGCCAAGGATGCGGCGTACGACCAGTCCGAAAAGTATTCCGACGCCCACAACAAGGGCCAGAACATGGACGCGGCGGTGAAGGCCTCCGGCGCCAAGGCCTTCCCGATCCCGATCCCGATCACCGCCGAAGGCAAGATGCCGAACGGCCAGCCGATGCCGAACCTCAACGCCAAGATGGTGAAGGACGCCTTCTCCCTGCCCCAGGGCGGCGAGACCGACATCACCGATCTCGGCCAGGGCGAATACTATGCGATCCGCGTGGACAAGGTCACGCCAGCCCACGTGCGCGGGCTGGACGAGATCCGCGCCCCAATCACCCAGGCCTATATGACCAACGAACTGATCCAGGGCATGAAGGCCAAGGCCGACGCCCTGCTTGCGCGCGTCAAGAAGGGTGAGGCGATCGACGCGGTCGCCGCGTCGGCCGGCGTCAAGGTGCAGCATCTGGACCTCACCCGGTCCAACGCCGAGCAGCAGCAGCAGGTCCTCGGGCCCCAGATCCTGGGCAATCTGTTCAACGTCAAGGCCGGCGACGCCTACGAGGCGCAGGCCCCCAACTACGGCTTCGCGGTGGTCAAGGTGACGGCCATCAAGGCCGGAACCGTCGCCGACATCGCCAAGGAGAGCCAGTCGCTCCGCGCCCAGCTGACCGAGGGGATGATCAACGCCGAACTTCCCGACATGGTCTATGCCGCCGCCCGCGCCGAGGTGAAGCCGAAGATCGACCTCGCGCTCGCCTACCAGGCCCTCGGCGTCCAACCGCCCGCCTCCGCCTCTTCGGCCCCGGCCAAGGCGCCCGGCAACACCCCATGAGCGTTCTTCCCGCCTTCGAGGCGTTCTCGGCGGCCTACGAGGCGGGATCCCCCCAGGTCGTCTACACGCGCCTGATCGACGATCTGGAGACGCCGGTCTCGGCCTATCTGAAGATCGGCCACGGGCGGCCCTACGCCTTCCTGTTCGAGTCGGTCGAGGGCGGCGCCTGGCGGGGGCGCTATTCGATCATCACCCTGGAGCCGGATCTGATCTGGCGCTGCCGGGGGAACGAGGCCGAGGTCAGCCAGGGCGAGGATCTCGAGGCGGGGCGCTACCGGCCAGATGGGCCGGCGCTGGACTCTCTGAAGGGATTGATCCGGCAGTCCCGCCTCACCCTGCCCGACGGCGTACCGCCCATGGCGGCTGGCGTGTTCGGGGCGCTGGGCTACGACATGGTGCGGCTGGCCGAGCCCCTGCCCGACCAGAACCCCGACCCCCTAGGCCTGCCGGATGCGGTGATGACCCGGCCCTCGATCGTGGCGGTGTTCGATTCCATCGCCCAGGAGATCGTGCTGGTCACCACGGTCAGGTCGTCCAAGGTCCCGGCCAGGACCGCCTTCAATGCCGCTGTCGCCCGACTGGAACGCATCGCCGCAGAGCTCGGCCGGCCCCTGGGCCCGCGCCCGGAGCCCACGCCCTGGACGCCCGAGCCGCTGCAGACGCCGGTGTCGCGCGCCGACTACGCCGTGATTGTCGAACGGGCCAAACAGTACATCCGCGCCGGCGACATCTTCCAGGTGGTGCCGAGCCACCGGCTGCGGACCCGGTTCGACCTGGATACCTTCGCATTTTATCGCGCACTTCGAAGGCTCAATCCGTCGCCCTTCATGTTCTACCTGAACTTCGGTGACTTCCAGCTCGCCGGCTCCAGTCCCGAGATCCTGGTGCGGCTGAGGGACGGCAAGATCACCATCCGTCCGATCGCCGGCACCCGCCCACGCGGCAAGACGCCGGCCGAGGACCTGCGGCTGGAGCAGGAGCTGCTGGCCGATCCCAAGGAGCGGGCCGAGCACCTGATGCTGCTGGACCTGGGTCGAAACGACGTGGGCCGCGTGGCCGGAACCGCGCCGTCAGGGCGCAACGCCGCCCGCCCGGCCGCGGTGCGGGTCACCGAGAGCTTCACCATCGAGCGCTACAGCCACGTGATGCATATCGTCTCCAACGTCGAGGGCGATGCGCCCAAGGACGTGGACCCGGTGGATGTGCTGATGGCCGCCCTGCCCGCTGGCACGCTGTCGGGCGCGCCCAAGGTGCGGGCCATGCAGATCATCGACGAGCTGGAGATCGAGAAGCGCGGCATCGCCTATGCCGGGGCGGCCGGCTACATCGGCTCCGACGGCGCGGTCGACACCTGCATCCTGCTGCGCACGGCCATGTTCAAGGACGGCATGATGTACGTCCAGGCCGGCGGCGGGGTGGTGGCCGACTCCGATCCGGACGCCGAATACGACGAGACCCTGCACAAGTCCCGCGCCCTGGCCCGGGCCGCCGAGGAAGCCTGGCGCTTCGCCTAGGCCTTGCGGGGCTTCGCGCGTCGCCGGACCCGCTCCCCGATGGGCTTGAGCAGGGCGTCGAAGGTCACCGCCACCAGCACCAGGGCGCACAGCAGCTTGTAGCCGAATACCGCCGCCGAGAACGCGAAGTTGGCCCTGACATGGGCGATGCGGCTGATCAGCAGGCCGAAGGTGTCGGTGGCGTCGAAGGTCAGCATGTTGGTTGTCTGGTCGAACCAGAACGCCGTGAACATCGGGATCTGGCGAAGCAGGCTGGGGTGCAGGCCCTGTCCGCGCGGCGGCGCCGGCACGCTCACCGTGGCGTAGCGCTGCAGAAACTGAGCGACCGGATAGTCCACCGGGTCGTTGACGATCTCGCTGTCGGTGAAGAACCGCTCGTCCACGATGGCCGCGGCCGGATTGTCGGCCGGCGCCGCGGCGGGCGCCACCACTCGCGTGGCTCGCATCAGGGCGGCCGTCGGGATCGCCATGCTGGCGGGAAGCGACAGGATGGCGAGCAGCACCAGGGGATGGCTCAGCACCAGCGCCTTGTGCCCGTGCTGGCTCGACCAGGCCCGAAGCACCTGGAACACCGCCGGCAGGGCGAAGAACAGAAAGGCGATGGTCAGGAAGGCCGAGGCGTTCAGCAGCTTCTGGGTCCTGTCGCTGTAGACCTCCACCGCCACGACCAAGGCGACGCAGAGCAGGGTGATGAGCCCAATCGCGGTGAGCCACGGATCGGCCCTCTCGCCCCTGGCCCCGAACAGCCCGCCCGCAGCGCGGACCAGGTGCAGCAGCGAGCGGGGGATCATGACGATCAGGAAGATCGCCAGGGCGAGCAGGCTCGCCAGGCTGAAATAGGAAATCTGGATGTCCATCGCCGCCCCCCGTTGGCGTGTCCTCCGTTAACCTATGCCATCGCGCATCAAGCGAGCACCCCCTTCGCGCGGATCGGGAATCCGGCGGGCTCGACAACCACGGCCAAGCTCGCGATCCTGGACGGATGGAGCGGCTGTTCCTCCTGCCGAGCGCCGTCCGGCGCGATCCCGAGGTCGAGGCCTGGTTCTCGCAGGGCGACGAGGCCATGCGCGGCTTCGCGCGGCCTTGGTTCGAGACCATGCGCGCCTGCGGCGAGGACGTGCGCGAACTGATGCACGATCGCTGCCCGACGGCCTGCGTCGGCGAGGCCGCCTTCGCCTACGTTGGCGCCTTCAGCCGCCACGTGAACATCGGTTTCTACCACGGCGCCTCGCTCCCCGATCCGGCAGGGCTGCTCGAGGGATCGGGCAAGCTGATGCGCCACGCCAAGGTCCGTTGGGGGGAGCCGGTAGACAGCGAAGCGCTGAACGCGCTCATCGCGGCGGCCTATCGGGATATCAGGGCCCGGAGCGGGTCGCAGGGTGAGGTGAGGTCCCCGCCTGCGCAGAGGGGGGATCGCGATGTTCAACTTTGACGAGGATCCCATGCCGCGCCGCTGGGCGGACATGGCGCTCGACTACAAGCTCGTGTTCGGCCTGCACGGCGTCGCGATGGTCCTGTTCGTGACGGGCGGCCTGCTCAACGTCCCGCTGGAGCTCGCCATCATCGCCGTCGCGGTTTCGGCCGCCGCCGCCGCGGCTGTGGTTGTGCGGCTGCGGACGGGTTGGCGGTGGAGCGGCGAGAAACCCAAGGACTGGCTTCTGGCTCTGATCAGCCCCTTGGCCGCAGTCATCATGGTGTTTGTCGCCTCCAACGAGATGTCGTCCGCCACGAAGATCTTTCTTCCCTGGGGGTTCGCCGCAGCCAACATCGGCCTGTTCTGGATGCTGTACCGGCTTCACATTCTGCGGGCCTCGAAGAAGGCGTTCGACGCCGATTGCCGGGGCGAAAAGCTCGAGCCGCCGGGGCGACCGGCCGAGCCGGATTGGGTCCGCATCGTGCGCGTCGTCTACAGCGTCGCCTTCGTCGCCGTCTGGCTCGAATTCATGGCCTTCTTCTACTTCGACACCTCAGGCCTCAGGTCCGGATCGGCCACAATGACCGCAACCAAGACCTGGGCCCTCAGCGACCATGGGGCCATTGTCTATGTCTCCGCCGCCCAGGGTGCGACGATCCAATGGCTCGGGACCATCGCCTTCGTGTGCATGCCGATCGCCATATTGTCGGGCTTCTTCCTGCACTACGTCCTGGGCGTGCGCCTCTTCAATGCGCCTTCCGGCAATCGCCCAGCCTGGCTGGCCCGGATCACCAGGACCTCGACCTGAGCCCTTGGCTCAGCCGGTCCCAGGCTCTACATCCCCGCCATGATCCTGGTGATCGATAACTACGACAGCTTCACCTACAACCTCGTGCACTATGTGAACGAGCTGGGGGCCGAGACCGTCGTGCATCGCAACGACAAGATCTCGGTGCAGGACGCCCTGGCCCTGGCCCCCGAGGGGGTGATCCTGTCGCCGGGACCCTGCACGCCCAATGAAGCCGGCATCTGCCTGCCCCTGCTGCGCGCCGCGCCGCCCGAGCTGCCGATCCTGGGCGTATGCCTGGGCCATCAGTCCATCGGCCAGGCCTATGGCGGCACGGTGATCCGGGCCAAGGCGCTCATGCACGGCAAGACCAGCCAGATCCAGCACACCGGCGTGGGCCTGTTCAAAGGCATCCCCAGCCCCTTCACGGCCACCCGCTACCACTCCCTGTCGGTGCGCAAGGAGGACCTGCCCCAGGACCTGGAGGTCACGGCCTGGACCGACGACGGCGAGATCATGGGCGTGCAGCACAGGAGCCGGCCCGTGCACGGGGTGCAGTTCCACCCCGAATCCATCGCCACCGAATACGGCCACGAACTGCTCGCCAACTTCCTCGATCTCGCCGGCGTGCGCCGCCTGGCCGCCGTCTAGCCGCGGCCCCTCCGCCATGTCCGACGCCTTCAAGCCCCTGCTGGCCAAGCTCGCGGACGGCGCGACCCTGAACGAGGAGACCGCCCAGGACTTCTTCGCCGCCTGCCTGAGGGGCGATCCC
>Ga0265338_10009138_pt1 | contig 11899 bp, 8 predicted proteins | sample 42126metaG_FD_193579 | JGI IMG/M metagenome (GOLD analysis project Ga0265338, IMG submission 193579) | Rhizosphere microbial communities from Carex aquatilis grown in University of Washington, Seatle, WA, United States - 4-21-26 metaG | ecosystem: Host-associated > Plants > Roots > Rhizosphere >... | reverse complement strand
CTCCTGCCCCGCGCCGAAGGTCCCGAGGCCCGCCTCACGGAGGCCATGCGCTATGCCACCCTGGGGCCGGGGCGGCGGCTCAGGCCCTTCTTCGCTTTGGAAACGGCCAAGATGTTCGACCTGGACGAGCGGCCGGTGCTCCGCACCGCCTGCGCCCTGGAGTGCATCCACGCCTACTCCATCGTCCATGACGACCTGCCGTGCATGGAGCCGGACGGCGGCCGGCGCGAACCCGCCAGCGTCCACGACGCCTACGACGAAGCCACCGCGGTCCTGGCCGGCGACGCCCTGCAGGCCATCGCCTTCGAGATCCTGGCCCACCCCGACACCCACGAGGACGGGGCGGTGAGGGCCGAGCTGGTCCGCCGCCTGGCCGCCGCGGCCGGCGCCCGGGGGATGGTCGGCGGCCAGATGATCGACCTGCTGGGTCCCCGCGACGACTTCGGCGGCATGGCCCGGATGCAGCGGATGAAGACCGGCGCCCTGATCGCCTGCGCCTTCGAGATGCCGCTGGTCCTGGCCCGGGCCAGCGAGGCCGAGCGCCACGCCCTGTTCGGCTTCGCTCAGGACCTGGGACTTGCCTACCAGATCACCGGCGACCTGCTGGAGTCGGAAGCCCACAGCCCCTGCGACGGGCCGCATGGCAAGGATCAGGTGCGCGGCAAGGCCAACTATGTCTCGCTGCTGGGCGCTCCCGCCGCGCGAGAACGGCTGGGCGTCCTGGCGGCCCAGACCAAGGCGCATCTCGATCCCTTCGGCGAGCGGGCGGTCTATCTGCGCGACTGCGTGGACTTCGTCATGGAGCTGCGCGCCTAGCGAGGCGGACATGTCACGCGGGTGTTGCGGACATGACACCCCGTCTCACCTCAGGCGCGATGACGCATTCGAAGCGCCACAATTCGTGCTAGCCTTGCGGAACCTTTTTCCGAAACGGTTTGTGTGTGGCGCATGCCTGAGACCCCTCTGCTCGACACCGTCCGCTCACCCGCGGACCTGCGCGGACTGGCCGTGGCGGACCTGCGGCAACTGGCCGACGAGCTCAGGACCGAAACCGTAGACGCTGTTTCCAAGACCGGCGGCCACCTGGGCGCCGGCCTGGGCGTGGTGGAGCTCACCGTCGCCCTGCACCACGTGTTCGAGACGCCGCGCGACATCCTGATCTGGGACGTCGGCCACCAGGCCTATCCGCATAAGATCCTCACCGGGCGTCGCGACCGTATCCGCACCCTGCGCACAGGCGGCGGGCTCTCCGGCTTCACCAAGCGCGCCGAGAGCGAATACGACCCCTTCGGCGCGGCCCACGCCTCGACCTCGATCTCGGCCGCGCTCGGCTTCTGCGTGGCCAGGGACCGCAAGGCCGAGGACAGCCACGTGATCGCGGTGATCGGCGACGGCGCCATGAGCGCCGGCATGGCCTATGAGGCGATGAACAACGCCGCCGACTCCACCAAGCGGCTGATCGTCATCCTCAACGACAATGACATGTCGATCGCGCCCCCGGTGGGCGGCATGAGCGCCTATTTCGGCAAGCTGGTCTCGGGCGGCGCCTACCGGCAGCTGCGCAAGATCGGCAAGAGCGTCGCCGGCGCCTTCCCGCGCCCGATCAAGGAGGCCGCCCGCAAGGCCGAGGAATACGCTCGCGGCATGGTGGCCGGCGGCACCTTCTTCGAGGAGCTGGGCTTCTACTACGTGGGTCCGATCGACGGGCACAACGTCGCCGACCTGGTCGCCGTGCTGAAGAACGTGCGCGAGATCGACGACAAGCCGGTGCTGGTGCACGTGGTCACCCAGAAGGGCCACGGCTACGCCCCCGCCGAGAAGGCCGACGACAAGTACCACGGGGTGGTCAAGTTCGACGTGATCACCGGCCAACAGGCCAAGGCGCCGGCCGCCGCGCCCAGCTACACCAAGGTCTTCGCGCAGGAGCTGCTCAAGCACGCCGAGCTGGACGACAAGATCGTCGCGATCACCGCCGCCATGCCCTCGGGCACCGGCCTGGATCTGTTCGAGCAGAGGTTCCCCGACCGCGTGTTCGACGTGGGCATCGCCGAGCAGCATGCGGTGACCTTCGCCGCGGGCCTGGCGGCCGGCGGCATGAAGCCCTTCGCGGCGATCTACTCGACCTTCCTGCAGCGCGGCTACGACCAGGTGGTCCACGACGTGGCCATCCAGAAGCTGCCGGTGCGCTTCGCCATGGACCGGGCGGGCCTTGTGGGCGCCGACGGCCCGACCCACGCCGGCTCGTTCGACATCGGCTTCCTGGGCGCCTTGCCCGGCTTCGTGATCATGGCGGCGTCCGACGAGGCCGAACTGGCCCGCATGGTCTCCACCTCCGTGGCCATCGAGGACGGCCCCTCGGCCTTCCGCTATCCGCGCGGCGAGGGGACGGGCGCGGAGATCCCGGCGCTGGCCGATCCGCTGGAGATCGGCAGGGGACGCATCGTCCGCGAAGGTTCTGCCGTGGCCATCCTGTCCTTCGGCGCGCGCCTTCAGGAGTGTCTGAAGGCGGCCGACCAGCTGGCGGCCCGCGGTCTTTCGGCCACCGTCGCGGACGCCCGGTTCGCCAAGCCCCTGGACGAGGAGTTGATCGGCCAGCTGGTGCGCAACCACGAGGCCCTGATCACCGTCGAGGAGGGCGCGCGGGGCGGGTTCGGAGCTTTCGTGCTGCAGCTGCTGGCCGAGCGCGGCATGCTCGACCGGGGCCTCAAGATCCGCACCCTGGTGCTGCCCGACATCTTCCAGGACCAGGACAAGCCCGAGGTCATGTACGCCCAGGCCGGCCTCGACGCCGAGGGCATCACCGCGGCGGCCATCCAGGCGCTGGGTCTCGACAACGTCGCCGCCGCCGGGCGCCGAGCGTAGGCGCCGTCCGCCACATCCTGTTCTACGGATCGCTTCGCCGCGGCGGGGCCGAATTCACGCGTCTGGGTCTGCACCGCGCCCTGAGGTTCGTCGGGCGCTGGACCTTCCGGGGCCGGATGTACGACCTTGGTGACTATCCGGGCGTGGTGCTCGCCCCGGGCGGGGCCCGGATCCGCGCGGAGCTCTATCGCATCGCCCAACCGGCGATCCTGAGGGCGCTGGATGATTTCGAGCTCTACCGTCCCGCCGAGCCCCGCCCCTATGACGAGGAGACCGGCAGGGGCTCGCTCTACTTGCGCGAGGCGATCGCCGTCGGCGGCGTGCTCGCCTGGGTCTACCTCTGGAACGGCCACTCGCGCGGCGCCCGTCCGATTTCGTCCGGCGATTGGAAAACATGGTTAAAATTCAGAACTTTAGGCGAACCTGGAACAAGCCCTGGCGTGTCGCGGATGCAGACCCACTAAACCTGCGGGTTGGTGATTCGTTCTCCTGAGGGTCGTTCTAGTAGTGGATCGAGCCCTTGGCCCCGCCGCCGCAGGCGATGGCGTCGCCGTTGATCGACACGCTGCGGGGCGAGGCCAGGAAGGCCACCAGGTCGGCCACTTCCTCGGCGGTGACCAGCCGACCGAGAAGGGTCCCCGCGGCCATGGCGGTCTCGATCTCCTCGGGAGTCTTGCCGGCCGCCGCCGCCCGGGCGGCGACCAGGGGCGCGGTCTTCTCGGTGCGGGTCAGCCCCGGATGCACGCAGGTGACATTGATCCCGTGAGGGCCCAGTTCGTCCGCCAGGTTCTTGGTCAGGGCCGCCACGCCGACGTTGCGGATCGAGCCGATCGCCGAGCCGGTCTGGCGCGCCGCCAGGCCCGAGATGTTGACGATCCGGCCCCAGCCTCGGGCGATCATCAGGGGCGCGACCTCCCGCGCCGCGCGGAGGTAGCCCATCACCTTGACGTTGATGTCGTCCCAGAACAGCTGGTCGGTGATCTCCGCCAGCTTGGGCGGCGCCGACTGCCCGGCCACCCTGGCCGCCGCGTTCACCAGGATATCGACGCCGCCGAGCTGATCCCGGGCGGCCTGGACCATCGCCCGGACGGAGGCGTCCGAGGCCGTGTCGACCTGGCAGGTCCCGACCACGGCGTCAAACTCTTCAGTGATGGACCTGGCCGCCGCCTCCAGAGCAACCGCGTCCCTGGCGGCAAGCATCACGGCGCACCCCTCCCGCGCCAACTGCCGGGCGCAAGCCAGGCCGATGCCGCGCGATCCGCCCGTCACCAAGGCATGCTTGCCGTTGAGTTTTAGGTCCATCGATGGGCTCCGATCCTGGGAGAGCCCACAACTAGCCGAGGCTCAGGTCCCGCTCCACTGGCGGACCGGGCCCACGTCCACGTGGACGAAGTTGGACACCGGGTAGAAGCCGACGCCGCCCGCCTTCAGGCTTTGGGCGGCCTTGTGCAGATTCGCCAGGTCCACGCCTTCGACCCGGATATCCGAGGCCTTGCCCAGCAGGTGCTGGCTATGGCTGGCCACTTGGCCGCTCTCGGCGTGGAGCATGGCGTTGGTCTGGGCCGAGCGGTAGCCCGAGATCAGCTGGAAGGGCGCCTTCACCTCCAGCTTTCCCTGGATGGCGTGCAGCAGGTCGAACAGGCGCGGGTCCATGACGTGCTCCTGGCCGTTGCGCCAATCGCGCATCACCCGCATGGCTTCCGACAGGGCGTCGGGAACGTACTTGCCGTTCTCCCAATAGACGGCGTCGAGCATCTCGCCCGTGTGCAGGTTGTGGATGCTGGCGCGGCGGATCTCCGCTGTGGGCAGGACCCTGGAGAGCGGACCGGCCGCGAGCGGCGCGGCGGTCGGCGTCAGCGGCGTCTCCATCATCGGATGGATGGCCGCCTGAGCGGTCTGCACCCTGGCCAGCTTGGCGGCGTGGCCGAGGCCCGCGAAGGCGGATGCGCCCGCGGAAACAGCGATCGCGCCCGCACCGAGCGTGAGGAACTGACGTCTGGCGAATTCCATGAGCGACTGCCCGAGGCGGCGTGCAAGACCCGCCAGGGGTTCCCTACCGACTGTGAAGGACCCCACCTTGGCTCGGGAAGGCGTCAGTTCAAGCTGGGCTGGGGGTCGCTGCGTCCAGAAGCCGCACGAGGATATCGTCCCATCCGTAGGGGTCGGGGCCGAACGCGACCTGGCCGCCCTGCACGTAGGCGGTCCAGTAGAGGATCATCACCGGGACCGGCTGCGGCAGGTCGACGCTCTTGGTGTCGTCGGTGGCCACCAGCTGGTCTATCTGGTCCGGCGACCAGCCCGGAACGCCGTTCAGCAGCAGCTTGGCCAGGTCGAGCGCCCGCTGCAGCCGCACGCAGCCGTGGCTCACCTCCCGCGCATCCTTGGAGAAGGCCGCCTTGGCCGGGGTGTCGTGCAGATAGACGCCATAGGCGTTGTCGAACTCGAACTTCACCTGCCCCAGCGCACTCTTGGTCCCGGCCTTCTGCATCAGCGGGGCGGCCGCGCTGGGCCCTTTGACGATCTGCTCGCGGGCGAAATAGCCGGGATCGCTGTGCTGCTTGGGCCAGATCTCCTTGGCGGCGATGTCGGCGGGGATCAGCCAGGGCGGGTTGAATTTGATGTCGGTGATCTTCGAGATCAGCATCGGCGTCTGGTCGTCCGGCTTGCCGGACGCGGCCAGCATGTGCAGCACGTCCTTGCCGTCCTGGTAGAAGTCCATGGTGTCCGAGGCGGCGTCGACTTCGATGCGCGTCGCCGGCGGCGTGCGCGGCAGCCAGCGCCAGCGCTCCAGGTTGGCGCGGATCTGGCCGATGCGGGTCTCCACCGGGATATTGAGCGCCGCCCAGGTCTGCGGCCCCACCTCCCCAGTGGCGTCCAGCTGATGGTTGGCCTGGAATCGGGCGACGGCCTGGGCCAGCGTGTCGTCGAAGGTCCCATCCGGCGCCGCCGAGGCCGCCTGGGGGTCCTCGATGGCCAAGCGGTCCCGAAGGGCGCCGACCTTCTGGCTGTGCGCGCCTCGCTTCAGCCGACCGCCGGCCTCCAGCATGGGCCAGCCGCCCTTGCCGGCGATGGCCTGGTAGGCGGCCAGCGCCTTGACCAGGGCCTGGTAGCGCGGCTCCGGGGGCGGCAACCCCGCCAGCCAGGCAGGGATGCCGTGGTCGCCCTGCGCCACCCTCAGCTCCTGCGCGGCGTCATAGCGGGCCGGCCGGATTCCCCACTCCTTGGGGAATTGATCGGTGGGCAGGCCAAGACCGTGCTGGGCGCGGGCGTATTTCAGGATCGCGGCCCGCAGACGCTTTTGCCCCTGGGCCTGCGACGCTGGATCGGTGGAGGCGACGAGGGATGCGATCGATGCGACATCGCCGAAGGCCCCTGGTGCAAATCCTTGGGACGGCGCCTGGGTCAGCGCCTCCAGCATCGCCTGGCTGTCATGGGGCGCGAAGGGCGCATCCGCCGAGGCCGGTCCCGAGGCGGCGGGGGCCTGGGCCTCGCCCTGGGGGGCGGGGGCGGGCGCCTGGCCGCCGCCCTGGCCGCAGGCCGCCAGCCCTGAGGCCAGCGCCAGCAAGGTCATGGTCCGTCGACTGATGAGGGCAATCGTCGGCGCGCCACGGCGCCGGGTCTGCTGGTCTTCGCTTTGATCCACTGGGTCCTCCGCGAAGCTCAACGCGAAAGGCCAAGGTTGGTTACGAGCTAGCTCTTGGCGGTCTTCGGCGGCGCGGCCTTGGCCGGGGCGCTGGGGGTCGCCGCCGCGGTGGCCGCGGCGCCGGCGTCGGCGGTGGTCAGCGGCCGCAGCGCCAGGGGCGGGGTGGGACCGCCCAGCGGTTCGCCTTGGAACTTGGCCTTCATCCGGCTGGCCCAGCCCGAGAAGGTCTGATCGTCGGCGATGGCCTGGGCGAAGTTGGCGCTGGTGAGCTGCTCGACGTTCACCCCCGACAGGGCCACGCGGAGGGCGTCGGGCCAGTGGGCGCGCTCGACAAAGGACTGATAGTGGTCGCGCAGCCTGGCGAGGGACGCGTCGTCCTGGGCGAGACTGTAGGCGGTGGCGGCGCGCAACAGCTTGGACTCGTCCTCGGGCGCCAGACGTCCGTCCTGGGTCTTGAAGCGGTCGCCGAGGCTCGCCTCGAACACCTTGCCGGCCAAGGGCCAGTTGCGCCGCTTCCAGGCCAGCTCGGCGCGCAGGGTGGTCCCCTCGACGGACGAGTCCTGGCCCAGCAGTTCGTCGGCGTGGTCGAGCTGGTTCAGCTCCAGCCAGGCGCGCGCTTCGATCAGCCGCCGCGCGCCCTGCAGGACGGTGGGCAGGAGGGTCGAGCGCGACATGTTCAGGGCGTCCAGCGCGCCCTCCGGGTGGCGCGCCATCAGCTCGATGGCCGCGAGGTCGGTGGCCACCTGGGCCCGGGGCACGCCGTCCAGCCGGCTGGAGGCCTGGTATTTCAGCAGCTCGCCCGCTTGGTCGAGCAGGTCCACATTGACCAGACGCTGGGCCAGCTTGCGCACCATCTCGTCGCCGTCGGCCCCGATCGGGGTGAGGTCCTTGTAGTCGTAGAACAGGCCCAGCGCCTGGATCGGCTCCAGCCCGTCGGCCTGGCCATTCAGGAACAGATTGCGGAACGCGTTCGACAGGTCGCTCTGGATCTCGGAGGCTTCCGGCAAGTCCTGGCGCACCTGGCGGGCGGTGCGGAAGGTGTCCAGGGCGTCGCGATAGCGGCCTTGAGACAGATAGAGCTGCCCCAGCGCGCGGATGTCCTCCAGCTCCGAGGCGTCGCCGCGCCAGCGGAAGCGCAGGGAATCGAACACCTGGGCGGCCTTGTCCGGCGAGACCTGACCCGCATAGAGCCGGATCTGGGTGGCGTGCATAAGGGCGGGGGCTGACAGTTTCTCGAAGGGCGCCCGCGAGACCGCGTCATAGATCGGCAACGCCTGCTGGGGCTGGCCCTCGACCTCGAGCAGCCGAGCGTAGACCAGGAAGGTCGCCAGCTGTTCCAGCGGCTCCTGGGGCTGCTTCATGGCGTATTGGATCTGGATGGTGGCGGTGACGAAGTCGTTCAGGTGCAGGCTGGCGTTGGCCTCGGCCCTGGCGAAGCGGGCTCGCCAGACGGCGTTGAACAGGGGGAGCGCCTTGCCGCCGTTCTGGAACTCCTGTCGGGCCTCGGTCCACTGCCCCAGCTTTTCGTCGGCGTAGCCACGCCAGAGGGCGCTGGCTGGATCGTCGGCGAGGGTCGGGGAGGCGAAGTCGGTCTGGGCCTCGCTGTAGCGGCCGGCCATCACCTTGGCCGCGCCTCTCAGGCCGCGGAACTCGGGATTGGACATCAACTCCGGATGGTCCTTGGCGATCAGGTTCAGCTCGCCGATCGCCTCGAAGGACAATTCCGAACCCACCAGGAAGCGGGCGAATCCCATGCGCGCCGCCAAGCCCGCCGTCTTGTCGCCGAGCATCTGGCGGTTGGTCTCGGCGGCCACCGCATTCAGCAGGGCGTCATAGCGGGACGAGAAGCTGCCGGCCCCGGTGCGGGCCCACTGATCGAAGTTCACCAGACCCGGCATGATCGCGGCCATCGGCATGTCCAGGGCGTCGGCCAACTGGGCGCGGGTCTTGGGCGACAGCTGCAGGCCATCGGGGCGGGTGATGTGCACCACATCGCCATCGGTGGTCACCTGCAGGTCCTCGACCTGGGGCTCGATGGCCAGTCCCTGGGCCGACGGAAGGGTGGTCAGGTCCACATAGGCGCGTCGCAGCATCACGCCCTTGGCGGGCCAAAGCGCGGTGGCCACCGCCAGGCGATCGCCCACGGCCGGATCGTCCAGCCAGACGATCCGGGTCGAGCCTGCGACGTTGGCGGCCAGGGAAGCGGGTCCATCTTCCCCGCCCCGCGCGACGGGGATCTGCATGGAGCGGGCCTGGGGGCCGGGTCCGAGGATCAGGGTCCAATTGGGGCCCTGGCCGGCGGCGCTGTAGGGGGTATCCAGGGGCACGGCGAAGCGCACGGCCACGAAGTCGGGGCCCTCGACCACCTGCATCCGATACTGCGGCGCGGCGCGCTGGACCGCCGCTAGGTCGAGCCTGGCCTTGGCGTCGAACACCACCCACACCGCCTCGCCGCGCCGGAAGACGGCGGCGCCCAGGGGGTTCTTCCAAGGGAAGGTGACGGCCACCTGCGGGCCGGACCGGGTGGCCTGGGTCACCACCACGCCCGAGGCCGGCAGCGGATCGGGCCGCCCGGCCATGGGGTTTGGCGGCGGCGGAGCCGGGGGCGGCGGCGCAGGCGGGGCCGGGGGTTTCTGGAACAGGTTGACGAAATCGACCCCGTCGGCCGAGCCGGTCTTGGCGTCGGCGTCGTCGGCCAGCGTCAGGGTGAGCGTCAGCCTGCCCGAGGTCTCGTCGGCCTTGGCGGACTTCAGCCACCTGGGCGGGTCGACCGTGAGCCGCGACAGGTCCGGCTTGCCCGCGCCCGGGAAGGTCAGGACCAGCACGTCGCCGTTGCGGGCCGCGTGCATGGCGGCGCCGTGGAACTCGATCTTGGTGAGATCCTGGGCCTGGCCGACGCTGACCTTCAGCCCCGCCGAGCCGGCAAGCGCGGGCGCCGCGGCAAGGGCCAGCGCCGCCAGGGCCGCGAGGGCTTGCCGGACGCCCATGGCCTAGCCCGACTTGCCCGCCGCCGGCGCGGACGTGGAGGGGGTGACGGACTTGGCCGCTGCGGTGGCGGATGGCGCCCCGGCCGATGCTGCGCCAGGGGTCGGGGCCGCGGTGGAATTGGACGCCAGCTGGGCGGCCGGCTTGGCCTTCCTGCTCTTGGCCTTGGCCACCTTCTTGACCGGCGCGGGGGTCGATGCGGGCGGCTGACCGTTGGCGGCCTGGGCGCCCTGATCCGCCGCGGGCTGGCCGGACACCGCCTGGCGGGCGTCGGCCAAGAGTTTGGATTCGAAGCGGCCGGCTAGCTTCTCGGTCAGCTCCTTGGCAGCGGCCGGCGGCATCTGGCCGACGATCGCCGAGAGGGCGGCCGGTTTCATCTTGGCGGCGATGGGCAGGCGCACGGAGTCGTCCAGCAGCGCCAGCCGGTCGGCGGCGTCGCGCGGCCGCATCTTGGAATAGACGGTGACCAGGGCGTCGATCTCGGTGGACTTCTTGGCGTCGCCATCGTCGAGCAGCTTCTGCAGCTCGGTCTTCATATTGGCGAGCGCCTGCAGCTTGGCGTCGAGCTTGGCTTCGGCGGCGGCCATCAACTGGGTCTGGACGTCCAGATCCTGCTCGCGCTGGTCCAATTGGCCGCGGCGGGTTCCCAGGCTCTGCAGCACCTGCAGCTCGGCGGGAGAGAGGCCGGCGTCGCGGGCCAGGTCGGCCGGCGAGGTCGGGCAGGCGATCCTGGCTGGAGCAGACTGGGCCGCCTGGTTGGCCGCCAGGGCGATGGCCTCGGGGCTGCCGGGCAAGGGGGCGACCTTGGGTGAAAGTCCGGGCGGCAGCACCGGGGCATTGGGATCGGGCGCAGGCGCCGAGGAGCTGGTGAGCTTGCCGGCGTCCTTGGTCTTGGCCGGCGCGAGGCCTTCTGCGAAGGCCTTGGCCCCTTCGGCCAGATCCGGCAGGTGGGCGACGCCGCTCAGCGCCTTGACCGCCAGCACGCCGCCCAGGGCGACCCCGACCAGGGGACGGAGACGCGGAGCCCTCATCGGCCGGCGCTCCGCGCGAGGCGCAGGACCGGCTCGATCAGTTCGAACAGGTCATCGTCGCTGTTGGCCCGCCGCTCGTCCCGGCGCAATCCAGGGCCTGTGGTCCGGTCCGCAGGAGAGAGCGGGCGCGACAGGGCTTCGCGAGGCAGGGGCCGATGGTTCGGCAGGCCCGCCGCGATGCGATCGCGCAAGGACATGGGATCCGGGCCCGCCGCCCGTGCCGGGATTTCCCGTTCGGGCTGGGTCGCCGCGCCGCTGGGATAGCGCTCCAGCAACCGCTCGAGCTTCTCCGAGGCGGCCGCCGCGGTCTTGGCGTTCTGGTCCAGTCGGGCGGTGATGCCCTTGGCGTCCTGGATGCGATCGCCGATCGCCGTCTGCGCCTCGGCGGCGGCGGCCTTGAGGGCCGCCAGGCTCCCCTGGGCCTTGACCAGCGAGGCGTCGAGCTCGGCCACGGCGTTCACGAAGCCGGACTGGCTGTCCTTCAGCGCCTTGAGTTTGCGGTCCAGTCTCAGGCCCACGAACAGGGCCGCCAGGAGCAGGGAGGCCAGGATCAGGTCCAGGCAGAAGGCGATGGCGTTCATCGGAACTCCTTCAAGGCGGTTGCGGCGGAGGCGGAGATCGGCGCTTCGACCCGGATCGCGATGGCGTGGTTGCGCCGGCCCATGCGGCCGCGCGTGAGGAACACCGAGCCGGCCCTCAGCTCCACGGAGGAGTCCGGGGTGGCGTTGAACATGATGGTGTCGCCCTTCTTGAGCTCAAGCACTTGCCGCAGGGGCAGTTGCTGTTCGTCGAGCACCGCGCGGACCTCCATCTGGGTGGTCCACAATTCTGAGGCCAGGTGGCTTTCCCAGATGTTGTCGCGGCCGAACTTCTCGCCCATGAACTGCTGCAGCAGCATCTTCCGGATCGGCTCGAGGGTGGCGTAGGGGAGCAGAAGCTCGATGCGGCCTCCGCGATCCTCCATGTCGATGCGCAGCTTCACCAGGATGGCCGCGTTGGGCGGCCTGGCGATGGCGGCGAAGCGGGGATTGGTCTCCAGCCGGTCGAGGTTGAAGGTCACCTGGGTCAGGGGCTCGAACGCGGACCGCGCGTCGGCCAGCACCACCTCGATCATCCGCTGCACCAGAGCCCGTTCGATGGTGGTGTAGGGCCGCCCCTCGATGCGCATGGCCGCGGTGCCGCGCCGTCCGCCCAGCAACACGTCGACGATCGAATAGATCAGGTTGGAATCGACCGTCAGCAGCCCGTAGTTGTCGAGCTCCTCGGCTCGGAAAACGGCCAGGATCGCCGGCAGGGGGATGGAGTTCAGATAGTCGCCGAAGCGGATCGAGGAGATGTTGTCCAGGCTCACCTCGACGTTGTCGGAGGTGAAGTTGCG
>Ga0265338_10009137_pt1 | contig 11899 bp, 17 predicted proteins | sample 42126metaG_FD_193579 | JGI IMG/M metagenome (GOLD analysis project Ga0265338, IMG submission 193579) | Rhizosphere microbial communities from Carex aquatilis grown in University of Washington, Seatle, WA, United States - 4-21-26 metaG | ecosystem: Host-associated > Plants > Roots > Rhizosphere... | reverse complement strand
GCATACCGGACCGCATCGGGGAGCGTGCATTACTCGCTCAACGCAGCTCTCGAGGGCTTTGATTTACGAGACGCCGACTCGACCCGCGAGCCGGTGCTATCCGGCCGGCGCATTCGTTTTGAGGACGGCCAACCGGAGCGCGCGGCGAATGCGCTTGTTCATGCGTGCCTTATCTACGCGACCTTGCTCCAGCGTTCGGGCAACATGCTCGGTCATGCGCTCTTTGAGCCTGTGATGCGACTCTTTGAGGAGAGGTATCCCGACATCGTCGGCAACGTCGATTGATCCGAGGTAATAGGGCTAGATTCGCCTCGTGCCGTCCGGCCCCGGAACGGAGGACTACATGCCCTACTTCCGGTACCGGCTCTACAACGCCGAGGGCACCGAGGCCGGGGAAGCCGAGTACGTCGTCCGGATCAAGCTGGGCAAGATCATTTGGACGGGCGACGGTCGCAAGCTGCGCGTGCTCGACTTCGTGCCTGCCGATGGCGGCGAGTACGTCGGGCTGCTCAAGGTGGAAACGACATGAGCGAAGCGCTTACCCCCACCAAGCACGTGCTCTTGGGGCCACCCTCAACGGAAGTTCAGAACACCTTTTCGCGATTGACGCCGTCCTCAAAGTCGAGGACGAGTAGGTGTCCTGTCAGGCACGCCCCGATTCCTCGGACGGCCTGATTCCAGCCGATTTGAGCAGCGCGGAGTTCGCGTCCAGGTCGGGGATCGATCTAGATCGGCAAGATCGACAGATCAACGGGCACGCCCGCATAGTCGAGGAACGTGGCGTCAAGCTGCTCAGCCGTGTGACGCGCTGCCGTTAGGGCAGCATTGCGCGCTTCGGCGAGTCGCACGATCTCCTCTTGCCATCCGAAGTCGGGGTCGCCTTTCGCATTCCGCCTCATCGGGACTGTGATCGCGGAGAAGTGCGATGGGTACAGATGTTGCTGACCCGATGACCCCGTCTGTAGTGCCGCCGTCATACGCCTCCCAATGAACCGATGAGTTCAGGCGACCGTAACGCAGCGTCTGATGAGTGCCTTTAGCTGCTCCACGTCACGGGCGTTGTGAACCTGGAAGGTCACATCATTGGCATTGTGGCTCAGAGTGTCCTGCCGTGAAAGTGCGCTCCTAAGCGATCTCTCTTCCTCCTCGAAGAGCCGCCTAACCCAGACGTGAACGAAGTCAGCCCGCAAGTCCCAGCCGATCCTTGCCGCGCTCTCACCTCCGACGTACAGGCGAAAGCGACCTTTGCCGCGGTGTTCGACAATCGCTGCTCCTCTGAACTCGTCGAGCACCCAGCCCGTGAGCGAGGCGACGAGATCAGTCATCGTCTTAGTTGGAGCTCGGCGTCTGCGCGTCGAACGAAGCCGCCCGATGTGAGTGACTCTCCTGGCCCGAGCTTAGGCATGCCGCCGCCACCGTCTCATTACGACAGATGATGTGCCACCGCCCGGCTACATTCAAGGCGGACGCTGCCAGCTGAGACAACTGGAGCAGCTAGAGCCGGTCAAGCAACTCTTGGCGCTTCGCCGCATACTCGCCGTCGTCGATGAGGCCCTCATGGCGGAGGCTCGCCAAGCGGCGCAAAGCAACAGGCTCGAAGCCTACTGATCGCCTCGCCAAGACTTAGGTTCGCATTGTTTCGGCGCGTCGTTGCCGTGACCCATAGCCAGAGCATGCCCATACCATGGGAGCTTCGGATTCAATAGAAAGGAATATCGAATCAAGGCTCAGAAGCGACCCTACGAGGAATGCGCACCCCCCCACCAGGCACGTCCTCTAGGGGCCACCCCGGCGAGAAAAGCAAAACACATCTTTTCGACCGAGCCGCTTTACAGGGTCGCAGACATCTGAGCAAACATCAGCGTGGCTCGCGTCGTTCGCAGACGTGGGAGATTGTGCTCGAGAAGCCCCGCCCAAGAGCGGTCGCGATGTCCTGAACCGACATTCCTGCTTGCCGCAGCTCGCGCGCTCTCGCCTTCTCCTCTGCAGTCCAATGCTTCCACTTTGTGCCTGCGTGGAGACGCCGATGTTCGGCGCGGCTGACGACGACGAGGTTCTCGATCCGGTTATCGAGAGGATCGCCATTCACATGGTGCACCACCTCGTCGATGGTCAACCGCCTCCCGAGGTGCTGCTCAAGGATATGGCGGTGCTCCGCGATTGCGACGCCGTTAACTGAGATGTACTTGTAGCCGCACTGCGTCCAACCCTTGCCGACACCACGACGATTGTGGCCTCGTTTGTATCGCCGATGTCCTGCTCTTCCGCCTGTAGTCGTTTGCCCGCACCCGCAGGCACAGTTCTTTGATTCTTTGTTCATCACCAATTACCTACATGGTGATGAAGGTTTTGTAAGAGTCGGCTAGTCTAGAAACGCCCACGCCCCCTGACAAGAGGAGTGTCAATGGCACGGAAGACGGTTTTTGTGAGTGATTTGAGCGGTAAAGAGATCAACGACGCCGAGGCCGTGCAGATCACGGTCAAGTTCGCGGACGCGCGCAAGGGTCTATACGTGATCGACGCCCACCCCGACGACGCAGAAGTTAAGCTGCTAATTGAGAAGGGTACGAAGCAGGCTCGGAGGGGTCGGAAGCCTAGGGAAGAGACCGGTTAGGCGTCCCGATTGCTAGCTAACGAAGAGTCTCGTCGATCGCCTCTCGTCTGTGAACGATGTCGGAGAGCGCCCGCTGAACGTCCTGCACGACTGGGAGATGCCATCCGCGGAAGTCGTCGATCGTGCCGAGCGCAGGCTCCGGGATCATGAGGCCACCACGACGGCATCGCCGGACGCGCGATCCGGCGCGATCGAGCTGGTTGCGAGGGACGGTGAGCGGAGGATCTGCGTCGCGCGAAGCCATCTGGCTAGCGCGAATCCTACGACGACTCTCTGCCAGGTGGCTCGCCGCGACTCGACCGCTTTGATGATTGTCGACCTTCGGTACTGCGATGCGCACCGCGATTACGGGTTGGGGGTGCGAGCTGAATCTGCTGGACTGGCCGAGGAATCCGGGGCTACTACTTCTCGAGACTCGAAGAAGTAAGGAGGTCGCTATCGTCCTCGCTGCCCGATCGCCACATCGGAACCGCCGACGCGAAAATCCACGGCGAGCGGCACATTCTCGCTATATCCACACCAGGTGTTGTCGCATGATCTCCGCAGCAGCGTCCGCGTCGCCTTCACGAATTGCATGTATCAGCGCATGGAAGGCATCACAAGCGAGACGCAGAGCGTTCCTGTCGAAAGTTCCGGCGAGTTCCTCGGCTGCCCGTCTCGTCGACTGCAATAAGGCAATCATGATCGATGCGCGAACGCCATTATGGGTAGTCGCGGCCAGAGCTTTATGCACATCCGACTCTAGACCCAAAAGAACACTTTCGGTTGCCCCCTCTTCCACGGCTCGGACGAGTGCCGCCACTAAGTCCTCGAGGCGTGCAAGGTCTTCCTCGGTCGCTCGGCGGGCGGCCATCGCTGCATTCTGTGACTCGAATTCCAGTCGATACTCCTGTATCTCCCAGCGGCTCGCGTTTCTCAGATGCATCATCGCCCCGAGTGCAGCGCCGATCAGTTCTCCGTCTGGAATCGCGACGAAGATGCCACCCGTGTGTCCCAGCCGGATCTCAATCAGGCCTTCCGACTCCAGCGTCCGAAGTCCTTCGCGAAGCGTTTGCCGGCTGACTCCCAATTGAACGGCCAATTCGCGCTGGGCCGGAAGTCTGTCGCCGGGAGCAAAATCGCCACGCAGTATCGCGGTGCGGATTTGGTCGACAATCCCCTCGAATGCGCGGACGCGCTCAACGCTCGTGAACACGAACGTTCAACCTCCCGCCGTCGCGGTCGCCGACAATCACCATATGCGCACCTTTCCAAGGAACTCATGCACATTCGTTCGGTTGATGGTTGGAGCATCGAGAACGATGCGCCGAGGCACCTCAAGACGGGACGCCGCCGCTACGGCCGCATCAACCGCTGCCGCGCCATCCCATTCGCTCTTGATCGTCATTGCGAATGAACTGCCCTCCGAAATCCGGCGCAGAGCTTCATACTGTCCGTCCAGACCCACCACGAACGTCTCCGCTCCCCGCCGCCACAAACGAAGCGCATCGACGACTCCAAGTGCCATCTCATCGTTTTCCGCAAAGACGGCGTCGATGCGCCCGACCGTCGGCAGCAACTTCTCCATGAACTCGCGCGCAGGCTGCCGTAGCCAGCCTCCCATTCCACGGCCGATAATCTCGATCTTCGGAAACTCATCCGCGAGCTCCGAACTGAACCCAGCGCTCCTCAACCGCGAATTCGTTGATTCCGGGAGACCGCGAAGAACGACGATCTTCCCTTCGCCTTCGAGTTCGGTACCGACGTATCTCGCGGCTCTTCTGCCCATCGACTCCTCATCCGGTGCGACGAAGGAGGTGTACGGCGTGTCATCCAGTGGAACACCGCTCGCGAAAATGATCAACGGCACTCGTCGTTCAATGACCTCGCGGTACGCCGGGTAAATTGCGTCACCTGAAAGACTGCTCACGATGAGAGCGTCGACCCCCTCGTCAAGCAATGACCTTATATTGCGCGCTTCAATAGCGGTTGAGCCTTTAGCGTCAGTCACTAACAGACGGGCGTTCAACCTCCGCGCCGCCGCCTTCATAGACTCGACATTGGCCAAACGGAACGGCAGATTCATCACGGCTTGCGAAAAGCCCAGCACGAGTCTGCTATTGCCTTGGCGCATCGACTATCTTCCCCATCCCGAGCGCTCGAGTGCCTGTGGGAATGCTGCTCTTCGCGCGACTGGGTCGCGCCGATCGCTTTGCCGCACGCAGCTTCCAACGCTCGTTACCCGAGGTCTCGGGCAGCCGAAGTCGCTCCACATGTGAGTGCTCTGGATCAACCAACGCACGCCTTCCGAGCGTCTGCCGCGGACCCGTCACGTAGCCTTGGTCGAGCACATCGCAGTCGCATGTCGCTGACGAGACCGTTACGAGTTTTACACATGGTCTTGGCCCATAAGGGGTGTGCCCGCGACAGCTTCCGGTGCCCCGGGCACACCTCCTTTCACCGTAACTTACAGCGCGGCAGGCACGCTCTCCTTTACACCGAGATAGTCAGCCACCCGTCGCGCTTCGCCAGTGCGCACTGAATCTGCAAGTGCAAACGCTGGCGCGAGACTACGTAGGTTGTCCCTTCCACTTGTCTCCGGCTCTGTGCTAGTGCTGATGGAGTGTGCAAACGCCTCGAGGATGTAATCGCGACCCGCCGTTCGCACGTCCGCGAACCCGGCCTCCATCCATCCCTGCGCTTCCATCCATCCGCCTCTATCCGCGAAGCCTTCGAGTTCGACTGTGTAATACACCTCTTCAGGTCGAACCCGGACGCGATTGTCCGCCCATTCGACCTGTCCGTTCTCGCAGTCGATGAGCCACGAGCCGTCCCAGCTTGTTTGCCGACCACGTGAAACCCACGACGCGAAATACTCGACGAGCGCTCCACTCTCCATCTCTATTACGGCGGTGAGAATCGAGGGGTCTGAAAACCAGCTCCACGCCGGATGTCGCGCCCGGCCGTAGACATATGCAGGTTCCTCGTGAAGCACTCCTCTCATCTGATCCAGATGATGAACCGTCATATCTTCGATCATCCTGAACCCGGAATATCCATGCACCACATCTGGGCGTATGAAGTGTGGTGCCTTTCTGTATTCGATCGTCACTGACTCGACCGCGCCAAGCCAGCCGTCGCTTAGGAGTTTCGCGACTGTCCGTGCTGCCGGTCGATATCGGTAGTTCTGCGCGATCATCAAGACACGCCCGGCGTCTTCACCCCGTCGTACCAGCTCGCGGGCATCCTCCATCGTGTCCGCGATGGGTTTCTCGAGCAGAACGTGCAATCCAGCTTCGAACGCTTCGGTCGCAATCAGAAGGTGTTCTGCAGACGGAATGCATATGAGAGCCGCATCAGCCTCATGCTCAGACGCGGCATCCTTCAGGCTGGTGAAGCAACGGTTTGCCTCTATCCCGTGTCTCGCCTGCGCCGCGTCCAATGCTGCGGTCCCTCTTCCGACGATCGCGACCACTTCGCACGCGGGGGAACGCATCGTCTTGTCGAGCCAAGACTCGCCCCATCCCCCAACCCCCACCTGTATTAGCCTTAGTGTCACGATACTTCCTTTCCACTCAGATCATTCGTCCGCACCTTCGCTACTGCCACGCGCGGATAGCGGGCTCACGCACTGAGCGGATACGTGTACGCCCAGTTGTAATAGGCGAGTGCTTCCTGATAATTCGTCTTGTCGACAACCCTCGTCGGGACGTAGATAACCGGGTCTACCGTGTACCCGAGAATCTGGTGATAGAAGATCGCCGTAATACTCTGGCGTCCCTGCTCGACAGGATTGACATTCACTACCGCCGTCAAACTACCGTTCTGAATGTTCTGGTAGTCCGACATCTTGCCGTTCGCAGTAATCGTCAGGATCCCACTCTTCCCATCCCATTGCTTCAGGCCGAGTTGCTTTATCGCCTGGGTCACTCCGACGCCCATCTCCGAGTTCTCCGCATAGACTGCGTCCACGTGCGAATCGTGGCGAAGCAGACTGAGCGCCGCGGTCATTCCCTGATCCGTGACATAGTTGCCACGCTGGAATCCGGCGATCGTAACCCCGGAGCCCTTCAGGCTTGCCTTCAATCCGGCCAGGCGAGAAACGGCCCAATTGGTCGGGGCTCCCCATACAAGGTAAATCCGCCCCTTATTATTGAGCTTCGTCTTCAGATACTCGCCAGCGAGATACCCGGCTTGTGTATTGTTGTTGTACCCGATAGACGAAACGCAGTTTAGCGACCCTACTTTGTACAGCTCGGGGAACATGTTGACTTGATAGATGTTCGTTCCCTTATCCATTGCTACTTTGAATACTCGCTGCGTGGTCGCAAAGTCAGCTGCTGTGCAAATCATGACCGCGTTCAGGCCCTTTTGTGTCCAGCCCTGGACCGTCGTGATCTGATTCTCAACCGCCTTGAAGCCAGTCGGGATGAACCTCTCCCACGTAAAGTTGATGCCGAACCGTCGCTTGAACTCGGACATCTGCGCGAACGCACCGTGTTAAATCGCAGTGAAGAAATCCTCACCCTGAGTGGGGCTCCAGCCGATGCTTAGTGTCTTGCCCTTGCAGAGAGACCGCACTTTGGCGTCCCACTGAGCGCCCCCCGGAAAATCGGAACTTCCAACGAGGCTTGCTGCTGAAGCCGCCGCTGCGCCGCCAGCTCCGAGGAGCGAGGCGCCTCCCGCTGCCCCGGCTGCAAGCAAAGCACCCTTCCCCAAGAAATGGCGCCTGGTTGTTAGAGAAGCGAAGGGCGGCTGCACACCAGCATTGGTCCCTTGGTTGTCGCTCTCGTGACTCATGACTCAAGTCCTCCCTTTCTTCTTACGTACTTCGCGTGAGAATCAACACCAAAACCGCCGGAACTGCCATACGCCTATCGATCTCGCTCTGCCCTCCCCTCTCACCCGCGAGCTACTCCGGGACCGCCGCTGGTTCTGGCAGTGCGCGGTCTAGCCACTCGAGACGACGGTGTTCGTCGCTCGGCAACCACGATGCTCAGTCGCTGCAGAGCGATTGCCAGAAGAATCAGTACTCCAACAAGAACGTCGGAAAGATTCGGATCAACGTTCCACCACTGCAAGAGGTTCGTCATCACAGTGAGTGCGACGGCGCCCAAGCACGCACCAAAAACGCTTCCCCTACCGCCGTACAACGACGCTCCGCCCATAACAGCTGCGGCGATCGCGATAAGTTCGTACCCACTCGCATTAGTTCCTGGCGACACTTCCGTGAGATAGCCTGCGAGCAAGATTCCACTTACTGCCGCCAGAACACCTGAAATGACGTAGGTGACAATCTTGACGCGGCTCACACGAATCCCGGCCAGAACTGCGGCCTCACGATTGCCGCCGATCGCGTGAATATGACGACCAAGTGTTGTCTTTTGCAGCATCACTGCACTAATCACTGCGATACCTAGGCAGACGAGGATGGGGACGCTCAAATACGGAGCAATCTTCGTCGTTCCCCCTATCCTGGAGTAGCTCCCCGTCATGTAACCGAGAATCGGATCACCGTGCGTCCAGATCAGAAGTACCCCACGGACTGCGGTCAGCATCGCCAGTGTGGCAATGAAGTCCGGCAGCCTAAGCCCCACGATCAACAAGCCATTGACGACGCCAACTCCCGCACCGACGCACACGACCAAGGCAAACGCAAAAACCATTGGGACGCCATGGAGTAGAAGAGAACCGCTCAAGGCGCCGCCGAGCGCGATCATCGATCCAATTGATAGGTCAATGCCTCCGCTGATCAGCACAATCGTGGTACCAATCGCGATCAGCGCCACAGAGATTGACTCGTTGACCATGAAGTACCAACCGCTAATGCTGACGAAGTTCGGCGATAGAACACCCATGACCAACGTCACGAGGACCAAAAATAGAGCCGGGGCAGCTCCGGGGCGGGTCACATTCGCCAAGCCCATGACGATCATGCGACGGGCTTTCATTCTCCGCGACTCATCTGCCACTGTCACAGGGCGGGAACGAGGGGCCGAATCGCCGGCCATCATCTTGCGCGTCCCAGTGGAACTCACCCCGCCGCCCTTGCCCGTCGCGATTCAACTGGGATGGCGATCGTCCGCAGGACTTGAAGGCCGCCTCCTAGCGCAACCGCGGCCACGATTACCGCCCCTTCGACAACGTCAAACCAATACCCGCTCAGGCTCGCTAGGACAAGTCCGTTCTGAAGAGTCCCGAGCAGGAGTGCACCAAGTGCGGCGCCCCACACGCTACCTTTCCCACCAAGTAGGCTGGTCCCGCCGATGACCGCTGCCGCAATTGCCTCCAACTCATAGCCGCTGCCCTGAAGTGCTTGAACCGTCGACAGATACGATGCAAGAAACACACCTGCCAATGCAGCCATAAAACCAGACACGACGTAGGCGAGCACGCGCGTTGCTTCGACATTGATTCCTGATAGGCGAGCGGCGCGCGGGTTCATTCCCACCGCGAATATCGCTCGGCCGAACGACGTAAACCGAAGGATAAACGCCATGATCACAGTGATCACAACGGCATAGATCACCGCCACAGAGACCGGTCCGACAGTGGCGCCCGACAGATTGCCCAGAGCATTGCCAGAATAGTTAATAGGTTGATTAGCCGTCATCATCTCGACGATTCCCTGGACGATGCTGAGCGACGCGAGCGTAACCATGAAGTCGGCGAGCTTCAGCCGGGTAATTACTAGGCCGTTCAACAACCCGACAACAACGCCACTCATCAACCCTCCAGCGAGTGCCAATGTCGTCCCGGCACCATGCTCAAGGAGAAGCCCCGTAATTGCGCCGCCCAGTCCCATAACCGATCCGACGGACAAATCAATGCCGCCGGCAGTTAATACGAATGTCATGCCGATAGCGACGAAAAGGACAAATAGCGACGTCAGGAGCAGATCGTTAATGTTGCTGACCGTGCGGAAATGCGCTGAAGCAATCGAGAACACCACTACCAGCGCGACGACGGCAGACGCCGCCGGTGTTTCTTGCAGCTGCAGCACCCGTAAAGAGCGCCTCATTCGGCAACCCCCGCTGCGAGATGGAGCACATCTTCATCGAGAAGTCGGTGCTCCTCCATCTTCAGCTGTCTACCTCGAGTGCCCTCTATCTCTCCGGCTATGCGCCCCTCGCGCATCACCAATACGCGATTGCTCAACCGGATGAGGTCGTCGAGCTCAGAGGAGACAACGATTGCGGCTCCGCCGGCTCGGACATGTTCTTGTATCAGACCATAGATGTCGCTCTTTGCACCAACGTCGATTCCTTGTGTCGGCTCATCTAATATCAAGACCTCAGCATTCGCGACAAGATAGCGTGCGATCAACACCTTTTGTTGATTCCCGCCGCTTAACAAGCGCATTTCTTGACTCACACTCGGAGTGCGAATGCTCAATCGCGAGACGTAGTCGCGCGCCAGCCGCGATTCAGCCCTTTCATTGATAAAAAACCGGAACTTGAGAACGTGTCGTAATCCAGCTGCGGAGACATTCTTCGCTACGGAGAATGTCTGGAACACGCCCTGAACTTTCCGCTCTTCCGGGGCAAGTGCAAGTCCATTCTGGATGGCATCCTTCGGCGACTTCAGCCGAAGCTTGCGCCCCGCCTTCATTATTGCTCCAGTATCCGCCTTGTCTGCTCCAACCAATACGCGCACGAGTTCGGTCCGGCCGGAGCCGGCCAAACCTGCCACGCCGAGAATCTCGCCGCTCCGAACCGAGAACGCAATGTCCTTCAACACTCCTTCGCGCGTCAGACCTTCCACACGCAGGAGCTCGTCCGCGCCTCCAGCCATGTCCGCCCCCCCGGCGTCGAATGGCACCACGCTTTCGACGTCCCGACCGACCATCATCTGCACGAGCTGTCGGATCCCGGTCTCGCGGGGTTCTACGCTCCCGACGTAACGTCCGTCACGCAACACGATGGCACGGTCGGCAATCTCGAGAAGTTCTTCGAGTCGGTGGGTTACGAGCAGCACGGCGACGTCGCGTTCTTTCAGTCGCCGTATGTGTCCGAAAAGAGCCTCACGCTCTCGGTCCGTGAGCGGCGCCGTAGGTTCATCCAGAATGACGAGGGCGGCCTCAAAAGCCAGCCCTTTGAGCACTTCAACGACCTTTTGCCGCAGTGCTCCAATTCCTTCGACTGGCATATCGAGGATCGACTCGTCTGTGTCAAATTCCCGAAGAAGAGAGCGTGCCTTCTTCTTCATCAGGTGCTCATCCAAGAACGGGCCTTGTCTCAGTTCACGGCCAAGAAAGATGTTCTGTACTGGAGTGAAACCAGGCACTAAGGTCGTTTCTTGGTAGACGGTCGTAATGCCTAGGGCCTGGGCTTGATGAGGGTCGTGAAGTGACACAACTTTGCCACGAAGCACCACAGATCCGCTATCCGGTCGATATACGCCGGAGAGGATCTTCACGAGCGTCGACTTCCCTGCCCCATTTTCGCCGACCAACGCGAGCACTTCTCCCGCCCTGATGTCAAAACTCACATCGTCCAACGCGGGTACTCCGGGGAAGCGCTTGGAGACACCACGAACCTCGACGATCGGTTTATCGACTGGTTTCACTTCTGCTCACCCACGAGCTAAACATCCGCGCGTAGAGGCATCCGGGGACCGTGTCGTGATCCCCGGACGCTTCTCGCGGCCAAGTGATGCAACCCACGCCCGCCGCTACCCCGTAACAAGGGAACTGGCCACAGCCTCATTGGACTGCGGCACGAAGTCCCAATTGTTCACGTACTCGTAATGAGTCAGTGATTCAGGTCCGTCTTTCCGCAAGATGACGGTGTCCTCGATCCTCGTCCCACCGACGTTAGGAACAAGAAGTGTGATCTCGAAGGCGAACGCCTGATTCTCGGAGAGCACCCATTCGCTCCCGGGGCCAATGACCGGAGCCTACTCCTCCGGATCCATTCCGGTTCCATGGGCGCAGCCACGACCCTCACCTGAAGAGTGGATGTACCCGGCCCTCTTGAGCACTTCATTCGCCGCGACATCGGCCTCTGCTCCCGTCATGCCTGGATGCAGCGCCTTCATGCCGGCCTGCCAGGCCTCGAGGCACGTGTCGAGCATGCGCTGGGCCTCGACCGACACTGGACCGAAGGCAACGCCACGCGCCATGTCGGACGAATAGCCGTTATATCGACAGCCCATGTCAATGAGGATGGTGTCTCCTCGCTCGAGTTGGCGATCCGTCGGTCGCGCCAGGAAGTAGTTGGCGGAGTTCTCGCCGGTCTGGACCATGATGTCGAAGGCCTCCGAGTCGGCGCCGCCCGAGAACATCGCGGCATAGGCGGATCGCCA
>Ga0265338_10009134_pt1 | contig 11901 bp, 9 predicted proteins | sample 42126metaG_FD_193579 | JGI IMG/M metagenome (GOLD analysis project Ga0265338, IMG submission 193579) | Rhizosphere microbial communities from Carex aquatilis grown in University of Washington, Seatle, WA, United States - 4-21-26 metaG | ecosystem: Host-associated > Plants > Roots > Rhizosphere >... | reverse complement strand
CATCCTTGTCCGTAAACTTCGATAAGTCCCAGCTCATGCCAGTAGCTCCTTCATCTTGCCTAGGAGCTTATCAGATAGTTCTGGTGGGAAGCTATGTTCACCACCAACCTCCAGACTGGCTTTCAAGGTAGCCTGCCAGTCACCGTCTCTAATGAGGCCTCGCTCTTGTCCAATGCGCATGAGGGCACTGCCCGTAAACTTTCCTTGACGGGCAAGTAGGTTAAGCGACAAAATCATTTCTTCCTCACTGCCGACACAGTCCAGCGGTTTATGCCCTTCAATGCCGGTGAGCGCTAGAAATTGTGGGATTTGTGCTGTGTCATCCAGCATGTTTTTCGTGAACAAGGAAACAAGGGTAGATTCATCCAGCCAGGGCGCTAAGATAATGAAACTACTCAAGCATTTGGCGCACTCAGTACACCAATGCCCTTTAGGACGCTTAGCCGGATCCATCAGAAAGACACGGTTACAGCTCGTGAAGTCGGCCAGATACTTGGGGTAGCGCGAAAACAACTTGGCTACTGCAACTGAACTGAATGGTCTGATTGCCGAAAAGTACCATAAATCAGGAGATATTGAAGAGGTGACGTAGGCCTGCAGGGCTTTTTCAAAGGCAAATGACTTGCTCCATTGGTGATTTACTGATAATCCCTCCCACTCGGTATTGGGTAGAGATGCAGTTGCCTCATTTCCCACAACCATATATTTTGCACCAGTCGCAGCTGCTACTACCAAGCCACAGAGCGCAAAGACCATGGAGATCGGTACGTGACCATTATAGGTGTCACCACGTGTGTTCAGTTCAAGCAATAATGGATCGAGCGTCCGATTAACGCCAAATAGTTCGAGCCCCATATCTTTAGCTATCGCCGCCGTTTGCCCGGGATGCTCGCCGGTGCCCAGTACGAAAGCAGACTGCTCCAAAGACAACGCCCTCAGCAGTTCACCGGCTACAATGGAATCTTTCCCGCCACCAAGCGCCAGTATAGCCTTGGACGCGCCGCGTGCTGGGCTGGTTACTGCTGGACTATCACCAATAGCCGAAAAACGGGCTACCCGGTCTGGGCCCAGCTTATTCACGTACAAAAACTCGCCGAGTCCCATGAGATAGACTTCGTTCCAAAAATCAGCATCGCTGGCTGAAAGGTGCAAGCTGCCCATTTCAAAGCGCGGCGGCAGGAATAGCTTGTAGTAGCTAATACCCAGACCAATGTGCAGAGCTGTCAGCAGGTGGTCTATGACCGGGTTAGCTGGATCAAGTGGGGCCGGAAAACGAAGATGCTCAGTAAAATGCAGCGGATCTTCACCCGATAATCGCACGCTGTAGCTAAAAGTCGCACTGCGACCGTCGTTTTCAACGCTGTAGTGATTAAAAACGAAACTTGTTGCCTGCGCCATAGCTTTCAGTATACAGGAGGTATGTGACTATTTAAGCTGGGCTTTGACGAGTTCTGCTACCTGCCTTGGTGTCATGTCGGCTTTTAGGATAACGGCACTGACGTGCAGGTCGCGGACTGTCGGCGGGATCTCTTGTTCGCCCATGTTGGTAAGAATAATAACTTTCATGTTTTTGCCCCAGACGGTGCCCCGCATTTTCTCAAGGACTTTATCACCAGTCATTTCCGGCATCATGAGATCAAGCAGGACAATGTCAGGCTTCATGCTCTCAATTAAGGCGAGCCCGAGCTTACCATTCTCGGCTGTTTCTACCTGGTAACCCTCCGCCTCAAACTTGATGCGGTACATTTGTGCTATAGCTTGGTCATCTTCTACGATCGCTATTTTAGCCATACCAACATGGTACGAGAACCATGGCAAAATAACAAATTACGACCAATGAAAAAAGCGGTGCAGAAATAAGGTAACTAGAGTAGTTTTTTGATCGCTTCGACCACTTCGCTTGGTGTGGTGTCGGCTTTAACGATAAGCCCTTCAATTTTCAGTGCTTTCACTGCATCCATTGCCTCATCACGGCTAACGTTGGTTAAAATAATCACCTTAATCTTTTTGCCCCACTCAGACGCCCTTAGCTTGGCAAGCATTTCACCGCCGGTCATTTCAGGCATCATGAGATCTAGCAGGATTATATCTGGCTTGTACGTCTCAGCGGCGATTAGCCCCTCTTTGCCATTTTTTGCTAGGTAGACGCTAAAACCTTCAGCTTCAAGCTTCAGCTGATACATCTCGCGGATGGCTTGATCATCTTCAACAATAATAATCTTTGGCATTTCAGTCATAATTATAGCGCAAAAAATCTATACAAATTTTAGTTGAGGCAAAACTCTACTCAAATGAAGACAATAACGGATACGAAAACTTACACAAGTCTTATGTACGGTATGACTCGTAAAGTGACTGTCTCGTTGCCTGGAGTGTGTATTTTTGCTATATTAACGACATCTTGAAACGGTGGTAACACCGCACCGTAAAGACCGTAAGCATCTCGGAGAATTATGGCTACAGAACAAGGTCCGATGTCCGGTTTCAGAGACCTCCTCGCAGAACACATGCTGCCGAGAGATAGCGTTGTCCGCACTATAACGACTGTTTATGAGCGATACGGCTTTGTACCACTAAAAACCCCAACCCTTGAACGTCTGGCCACCCTTACCGGCAAGTATGGTGAAGAGGGCGATAAGTTGATGTATTCATTCAAGGATAATGGACAGCGCGATGTTGCCATGCGCTATGACCACACTGTACCACTGGCTCGAGTGGTTGCGCAGCATGGCGAAAAACTTCCAAAGCCATACAAACGCTACGCCCTAGGCGATGTCTGGCGCGGTGAAAGCCCGCAGGCTGGTCGCTATAGAGAATTCACCCAGCTTGATGCCGATATCGTTGGAACTTCTAGTTACCTAGCGGATACCGAAGTCATTGCCATGATTAGTGACGCTATGGCGGCGATCGGTGTAGCGGCAACCGTACGTGTCAACGATCGTGGGCTGCTCGATGGGTTAGCCGAAGTCTGTGGGATTACTGCTAAAAAAGATTTCTATAAACTGGTTGGTGCTATTGATAAAGTTGAAAAAATTGGTGCGGAAGCAGTTCTAAAAGAAATAGATGCCGCCTTCGGTACAGCCACGAAGGATATAGTGACCCAATACCTGGACATTAGCGGTACGACCAAAGAAAAGCTCGATGCCCTGGCCGCTCTACTTGACAACAAGCCGGCGGCTGAGGCGGTTGGAAACCTCACCAACATACTGAATTTGCTGGAAGCGGCTGGCTACGGCGGTAAGATCATCTTTGATCAGAACATTGCTCGTGGCCTCAGTTACTACACTGGCACCATTTACGAAACAAGCGTTGATGATCTGCCGAGTATTGGCAGTGTCTGCAGCGGCGGGCGGTACGACGAATTAATTAAGCAACTTGGCGGTCCCGACACACCAGCCGTTGGTATATCGATTGGTGTTGATCGGCTGCTTGAAGCGATGCGTCAACTGGGCTTACTTAAAGAAGAGAAAACGAAGACAAGTGTCTACATCACCAACGTTGAAGCTGGCCTTGACGAGGATCGATTTAAACTAGTACAAATGCTTCGTGAAAACGGTATTGCGGCTGAACTTGTATATGATGCACCAAAACTTGGCAAGCAAATTGGCACCATTGATAAACTCGGTGTCGGCAAGATTATTATCCTTGGCTCCAAGGAAAAGGCTAGTGGCAGCGTCGTTATCAAAGATCTTGCCACCGGCCAACAAAAAGAGGTTACCCCCAAGGATATCATTAGTGAACTGATGGAAGATTCGTAGGCGAAAATTCGATCTAGTACATATTACGAGCGCATTTCGCTCGTAACTTCGGCAAGAATATCTAGACCCTTTTCGACTTGTGTAATATTTGCTCCGTAAGACAAGCGAACAAATCCATGAAGGCGTGAAAATGCTCGCCCAGGTACTAAAATAAGATTACGTTCGGCTAGTTTTTCGACAAATTCTATGTCGGTAATATCATTTGGTGCCTTGAAGAAGCTGTAAAACGCTCCCTGCATTCCGTGAACTGTGTAACCCATATCCTGAAGAGACTTTCTGACAACATCTCGTTTGCGTAAGTATTTACCGTTAATTGTCGGCCGTTGCGATAAAGCAGCCAATGCAGCATATTGGGCTATTGATGAAGATGCGAACACCATATATTGTTGGAGCTCGTTTATGGCCTCTATGATGTCTTTGGGGCCTGCTATATAACCGATGCGCCAACCGGTCATAGCAAATTCTTTGCTAAATCCGTTCAGTGTAAGTGTATTCGGATAAATACTGCCTATACTAAAATGCTTATTTTCGTAAACAAAATGTTCATATATTTCGTCAGAAATGACGAGTAACCCGTGCTCTTCAGCAATAGAAGCAATTTTTCTCAAGGTCGATTCGGGATATACGACACCCGTAGGATTGCCTGGTGAGTTGATGACAATCGCTTTTGTCCGGCTGGTGATCGAAGCTTCTATCATAGGTAAGTCTGGCTGGAAATCGGGTAACACAGACACAAGCGTCACGTGTGCCCCGATAGAGCTTGCGAGATAATTGTAGGGCGGATAGTAGGGGTCCATAACTAGTACCTCATCACCCGGGTCCAGTATGGCCATATAAATTAACAATTGGCCTGTAGTGAGCCCTGGCACAATTGTCACTGCTTCCTCGTTGCAGTTTAAACCGTTCTCCTCGTTTAACTTCTTGGCTATAGCAATTCGTAGATCAACAATTCCATTGGCTGGAGTATACGTCGTTTTATTTTCGTTAATGGCGCGTATACCGGCTTCTTTTATGAAGTCAGTCGTATGTTCTTCGGGCTCGCCGACGCTTAAATCAACGGGGTTCTTGAGTAACTGTTTTCTATTAAAAACTTCTCGAAAGTCACTACTGTCAAAATATTGAAGTCGCTGTGCAATAAATGTCATTTTTTATTTGATACTGAATATTAATTTCACGTAAATAATATAACATTTTACCAAGGCCTACAAGAGAAAAAAGCCAGCTACGTGCGTAATGTCTATACCGTGCTACAATTTGTGTAACAAGGAACAGATGATATATGTCTAAACTATTGCTTCCACGAGGCTTCCGTAACGCAGAGCTACTCGGCAATCGCCTACATAGCATTCCCGAAGAAGTGTGGGTTCGAAAGGGTGAGCAACGCGCGCTAAACTTATTTCAAGCCATGGCCAAAAGAGTACCGGCTTATAAAGATTTTCTAAAACAGAACAATTTCAGCCCTTCATCAGTGCGTTCGATCAGTGATTTTACAAAAATTCCTGCCGTTGATAAAGATAATTATCTACGCAAATACCCAAAAGAAATGTTGTGTTGGGACGGTGATTTCCCTCACGGGCAATGGGTCATATCCACTACTTCTGGCAGTACGGGAAAGCCGTATTATTTCCCAAGGGAGGATTCGCAAGATTGGCAGTATGCCATGACGGCCGAACTGTATTTGAGATCAAATTTTTCAGTACACAAAAAAAGTACTTTATATATCGTCGCTTTCCCCATGGGTGCCTGGATCGGTGGGTTATTCACCTACGAAGCACTTAAAATTGTGGCAGAGCATAGCGGATATGACCTCAGCATAATCACGCCTGGAATTCATAAGCAAGAAGTCATCAATGCCGTATTGCAGCTCGGGAAAAATTTTGACCAAATCATCATCGGCGCCTACGCTCCTTTCCTCAAAGACATTTTGGATGATGGCAAAGCGGCGGGTATAAATTGGACTGATTATGATCTAGGTTTTGTATTTTCAGCCGAAGCCTTCACCGAAAAGTTCCGCGATTATGTTATAAACGTCACTAAGCCAAAAAACGAACTACTGTTCAGTCTTAATCATTATGGAACGGTTGATCTGGGCACCATGGCCCATGAAACGCCGGAATCCATCTTTATTCGACGTCAGTTAGTACAGAATAATGAACTCGATAAGATTTTCCCAGAGAAACAGCGCCAAGCTACGTTCGCGCAGTATATTCCAGAGTTATTCTACTTTGATTCAGCCGATAACAATCTATTCTGTACTGCTTATAGTGGTCTTCCGCTGGTTCGCTACGATCTGAAAGATTACGGCGGTCTGTTATCCAGGCAAGAAATCTACGAAAAATTAACAATCAGTCATGATCAACACGTAGATAAGCTAAAGGCCTTGGGGATTGCAGAAACAGTCTGGAACCTGCCGTTTTTATACGTCTACGAGCGCAATGATTTCAGCGTGAGTTACTATGCCTTCTTGATTTACCCAGATATGATCCGAAGAGCGCTACAGGATCAGCAATTTGATCATTTACTAACTGGTAAGTTCACGATGCTAGTGGACTATGATAAGGGAGGTCGCCAAAAACTTCACATCAACTGCGAGCTAAAAGCAGGTGTAGCGGATGGCCAGAAACTACGTGCCTCAATCCAAGGTGCAATCCATAATAATCTTATTGAAGAGAGTTCAGAGTATCGAGAAACATTTACTATGGTTCGTGACGATGCAATGCCAGTTATACAGGTATGGACCTATGAAGACCCGACGTACTTCAAAGCAGGCACAAAGCAAAAATGGGTAATTAAAAATGACTAAAGATGAATTAACTATCCTACAACCTGGCGAGTACACCGAAGAAGATGTTGAACAACTAAGAAAAGGGTCCGAAATCTGGCGCGAAGTAGACATATACGCCAGTCAATTAGAAGAACTGCTCGAGATTAAGTATCCAGATAATCAACAGAGACAACTGCAAAAAGTAGCGTTTTTAAAAACGAACAGTAAACACAAAGGGGCTTGGGTATATTATCCCTGGTCTGGGGTTCTGCTGCACTGCATTGGCCCCCAGGAACTGTTTGAGCTACGGACAAATCGTAATCAGAATTTGATTACGAAAGATGAACAACAAAAGCTTCACTCGTCCGTTATTGGAGTAGCCGGCATGTCAGTAGGAGCCGGAATAGCTACCGGTGCTGTCTATGCGGGAATATCTAAAACTATTAAGATAGCTGACTTTGACCAACTTGAAACTGCAAACCTCAATCGCATAAGAGAAGCTTTAGTGAATATAGGTCAAGCTAAGGTTAGTTTAGCCAAACAACACATCCTTGAACTTGATCCTTTTTCTGACGTCCAAACGTTTTCCGAAGGACTCACGGCTTCTAATATTGATGATTTCTTTAGCAAGCCCAAACTAGATGTAGTTGTAGATGAAATTGATGACTTTAAACTCAAGGTTCTTTTACGGGTAAAGTCCAAAGAGAACAAAATCCCGCTACTTATGTTTACCAGTCTGGGGGATAATATTCTCGTAGACGTGGAAAGATACGATCAAAACGCTGACCAGCTACTATTCAATGGTGCAATCGGCGATGTTGCAGAAGAAATACTATCTAACGATGCTATTTCGGATGCTGATATTAAAAGATACGCCGTGCAGATCGTCGGCGTAAATTACGTCCCAACGAGGGCTCTCGAGTCATTGCTCCACATTGGGACCTCTCTGGTTGGTAGACCACAGCTTTATAGCACCGTAGCAGTTGACGGAGGTTTAGCGGCTTATATTATTCGTCAAATGTTACTTGGTGCGGATCTAAAATCGGGCCGCTATTTTATCAAATTCGCTGAATTCTTTGATATAGCAAGTAGAGAATTTACTGATGAAGAGAGTAGGAATAATATTTTAATGAAAATAATGGGGCCTAAAAGTGAAAAGTGAAAAAGGTGATAACTACTTAGCTTGGAAAATTGATGAGAAAAACTTTCCCAAAAAAGGTAGCATCGAAGACCAAATAAGATTTTTAATCGGCTACGGCGTCCTTGCTCCCTCAACTCATAATACTCAACCATGGCTATTTGAGATTACAAACGATACTCTCAACCTATTGCCAGACCCAGATCGCTTTCTGAAAACAGGTGATCCAGATTCTTGGGGAATGTTTATTTCAATCGGTTCATTCGTGGAAAATATCGTTCAAGCGGCTAGTGTATTCGGCTTATCTGCGGTAGTAAAATTCAGAAACGACAATGGTGCGAATATTATTTTTACGAAAGTCGGTTCTATTAGTAAAAATGCTGCTAAGGTACTGAGTGCTATTAAGGATCGACATTCCAATAAGTTTGCATATGTTCAGAAAAAGATTTCAGATAATGATATTCAAGATCTTGAGAGGCTTTCTGAACTGAATACAAGCCTAGAAATTATCTCAGACGATGTAGTTATAAAGAAAATAATAAACAATCATATCGACGCGGCGAAGTCAGTGGCGCACGATCCTAAATTTGCACTTGAGCTCTCGGATTGGTTACGAACTAATAAGACTACAGCTTATGACGGGATGCCAGGCTTTGTCATTGGAAACTCGAATGCCAAATCGGCGGTAGGTAAGTTCTTACTAAAAAAGAAGCCCCAAATACTGCAAAAATTAGTCGTTAAAGATCGTCAGTTACTTAACTCGGCCTCTGCGATTGTTATCTTTTTGGCAAAGGGTAACGAAATAACTAAGCTAGATGCTCATGATGCGGGGAGAGTGATAGAGAGGTTTTGGCTTGAGTTAACGAAGAAAGGGCTTGTTGGGCACCCAATGTTTGCGTCCATACAGAGCCCAAAATCAAGAAGGAGGCTAGCATTAATACTCGGCACAAAAGCTACCCCAATTTTCTTTATGAGAATCGGTTATAGTAAAGGTGTTAAACTGCATACACCAAGGAGGATCGTAACAATGCCTAAAAGCGCTCTTTCAAAATTGTCCGACACACTACGCAGCCACCCCGTGGCACACAAGGTTGAAATTGGTAAATACAAAATAAACTACATCACTGCGGGCAAGGGAGAGCCACTCCTGTTAATCCATGGGGCCAATATTGGATGGCCGCAATGGCATCTAAATCTTGATGAATTAGCTCAAAAGTATAAAGTCTATGCTATCGACTTACCGGGCGCGGGTGATTCCACTAAAGTTAACTTTCGCAAAACAGATTTTGAAAAGGACTACGCTGAGATAGTTGATAAATTTGTAGAAAAACTTGGACTCAAGGATCTTAATGTGGTTGGCAGTTCTTTCGGTGGGTGGATAGCAATGAGGTTAGCAATTATGGGTAGACCATACATTAAGAAACTAGTGGTAACCAACCCCATTGGCTTTACTAGACATATGCCTGCAAAATTTCGTCCAGTGTCTATCTGGCCATTGGCACTTTTTGCCTCCAAAACAGCACTACGACCGAAGAGGACGAATAAAAATCTCGAAAAATTTATGAGAGATGTATTTTATGAGAAAAATCGTCCTTTATCGAACGAATTTATAGATTATTTTTACGAGCTCTCGAAAGAGTCACATAATGTACTGTTTATCAGCAGGCTTGCTCATATGTCGGGAATGAGAAAAGAACTTTTCTTAGGTAAAGAACTATCAAAAATTGATGTTCCGACATTAGTGATTTGGGGTAAGGAAGACCCATTGATGCCATACAAGACAGTAAAGGATAATTTCCATTTCATCAAAGGGGTTAAGGTGAAAGTATTAGAAAATGTAGGACATATGCCTCCCGTAGAAAATGCACGAGCCTTTAATGCTGAGACGATAAAGTTTTTAAAGGGTGGGGAGCATGACCACAGCTGATATAAGACTTGGTGTATTGGTATTCACAGTTTTTGTTAACTTACTGCTAGCCGCTTTTGTATACAAAAATAATTCTAAAAGCGCTACGAACACGGTGTTTGGCGCATTGGCAGTGGTGACATCTCTATGGTTGATAGATGTATATCTCTCAGTGAACCCCCACTTTGAGGCATTATCTATAGTTTGGGTTAGATTGAGCATTTTTTTTGCTGCACCTCAGATATTCTTATTTTTTTTGCTATCTCATACTCTGCCACATGACAAGATCCAATTAAGTGACAAGAGACTGAAAACCTTACTCATCATAACTCTAGTTGTTATGCTAGACGCAGTTTCACCATTCGCCTTCTCTAAAACTGAAAAAGTTGGGAGTAATATTAATGCCATTCCAGGTATAGGCTTGCCAATTTTTGTGGTTTTCGCATTCGCGATGAGTGTCTCCGCTGTAGTCGTCCTCTATAGAAAGCTGAAGCACACAAGTGGATACGCTAAAGAGCAAATTAAGTATGTTTTTACTGGCATCCTAATAATGCTCGGACTTCTCTCTCTTACAATACTGCTACCCGTTGCGGTGTTCAAAAGCAGCATCTTCATTCCCTTCGTCCCGCTATATACGCTGATTTTTCTTGGAATGACTACGTACGCAATTGTTCGCCATCATTTATTTGATATTCGTGCGGTCATTACCAAGTCAGTCACTTACGTTCTCCTGCTTCTTACGCTCACAACTTTATACGGAGTTTTTGCTTTTAAGATTGGGAACATTATATTTGGCGCTACCAAAATTAGTCAGGCACAAAAGATACTTAACATTGCCTTGGCAATACTACTTGGCTTTAGTATTCAGCCACTGAAGGATTTCTTCGAAAAATTAACCGACCGAGTCTTTTATAGGGATAAGTATGATCCCCAAATACTACTCAACGACGTGAGCCACATTCTCGCTTCAGAGATAGATATGAAAAACCTGACAAGCGAGGTATGTAGAGTAATTAAGACACAGATGAGGGTTAGCGATGCCAGTATTGTTGTTCTTGAAAAAGGAAGGATAATTTATGGAGGAGAGTTGTTCTCGGATCCCGTTTCAGGCAATTTTCATGATATCTCTTTGCTTGGCAAGAATCGTATATTTGTCGATAATATTTCTGAAGGAACCACAAGAAGTTTTCTAGAAAATCATAGGATTAGAGCGAGTGTACCATTACGAACTCGTGATGAATTCGTTGGTTATTTTCTTTTAGGAGAAAAACTCAATGGGGAGGTTTATAGCAGTGAAGATGAAAGAATCTTATTGATCATAGGTGCTGAACTTGCTGTTGCAATTTCAAATGCAAAGGCTTACCTAGAAATTCAACAATTTAATGTTACTCTTCAGGAGAAAGTTGACAACGCGACCAGGGAGCTTCGCAAAACAAACGAGAAACTAAAAGACCTGGACGAGGCAAAGGACGAGTTCATTAGTATGGCCTCTCACCAATTGCGCACACCACTCACCACTGTCAAGGGCTATATATCAATGGTACAAGAGGGTGATGGCGGCAAAATAACTGCTAAGCAAAAGAACCTACTTGATCAAGCTTTTTCAGGCTCACAACGCATGGTCTACCTTATCGCGGACCTATTGAATGTCTCTAGGCTCCAAACGGGCAAGTTCGTGATAGAAAACGCTCCAACTAATCTGGCTGATGTGGTCGAAGGTGAACTGGCTCAGCTGGCCGAACCGGCTAAGTCACATAACCTCAAACTTATCTACAAGAAACCAAAGCACTTCCCGCTTCTCATGTTAGATGAAACGAAGATACGCCAGGTCATCATGAACTTTACCGATAATGCTATCTACTACACCCCAAGCGGCGGCACAATCACCGTGAGTCTCGTCGACAAACCAGATACCATTGAGTGTACGGTTGTAGACACCGGTATCGGTGTACCAAAGTCTGAAGAACACCATCTGTTTAGTAAATTCTATCGGGCGGGTAATGCCAGGAAAGCCCGGCCAGACGGGACTGGTCTCGGATTATTTATGGCCAAGAAAGTCATTATCGCTCAAGGTGGCGCACTTATCTTTAGAACAGTAGAGGGCAAAGGTAGCACGTTTGGCTTTAGTTTCTCAAAAGCCAAACTTAAAGTACCGGCTCATCTAAAATCTGACCCCAATGCTCAAAAGAAAACTGCCGAAGCCATGGCTGGCGCCCTGAAATAGATTCGACACACATGCAGATGGGTTGATTCGCAATAACCCTCTATTGTATTGCTATTGCTAAATTGTCAATAAAGTGCTAATGTAAACATGCTACACGGGAATTAGTGCACG
>Ga0265338_10009132_pt1 | contig 11903 bp, 6 predicted proteins | sample 42126metaG_FD_193579 | JGI IMG/M metagenome (GOLD analysis project Ga0265338, IMG submission 193579) | Rhizosphere microbial communities from Carex aquatilis grown in University of Washington, Seatle, WA, United States - 4-21-26 metaG | ecosystem: Host-associated > Plants > Roots > Rhizosphere >... | reverse complement strand
CCCACCAGGACCGCTTTCGCACCCGCCGCGACAAAGCATTTGGCCATGCCAAAACCCAGGCCAGTTCCGCCGCCCGTGATAAGCGCCGTTTGGCCGGTGAGATCAAAAATCGAATGCGTACTCTTCACCGTCATTATATTTCGAACAATCCACCCATCGCTCACTGCCGGGCGAGCGATATAAAATAAACGTCATTCTCGCGCACAGGCAAGGATGTTACGAATTCCCCGGAAGAAGTCACGACCACAGTGCTTTCGCTGGCAGGGGCGCCTTCGGAGGTTTTCTTCAGTTCGGCAATCATCTCGCGGCTCAGGTTCGAGGGCTGGCCCAACTCAAGGTACCGTGAGAAGACATCGTGATCATGATAACCGATCCGCTGTACGGCCACGCGGTAGCTGCCGGGAGACAGATTCTTCAGTTTCACCGTCACGTCTCCCTTTCCATTGGCGGGATGCTCGTGGAAAAAATGTTCCTGGTTGCTCACCTTGCCGGCGGTGGGATGGGTCAAGTCCCACAATAGAACCTGCGCGCCGCCGCGGCCATCCGCGCAAACGTAGGAGGACCCGTCGGCATTCTGCAATTCCGTGTTGCCAAGCATCGCGAGAAATTTATACGCCCAAAACGCCGGCTTGCGGATATCCTGATAATTAATCAGCCCGAATCCCCCATGAAACGGACGCGGCACCGGGCCGTTCTCCTCAAACACATCGGTGAACGTCCAATAGCTCATCGAACTCATCGCTTCCGTGCGGCGCAATTGCTCCAGCACGAACGGCGCGGAGAAATAGGAGTCATGCACCGGATCGCGCGGCGAATAGGAGGCGCTCCATTCGGTGATGTGAACCGGCAAATTCGGCTGGACGGATTTTTTGATGATCGGCAACTGGCTGTTCGCCGTGTCGGCGACCGAATGAATATTCGCCGAGAGATACAGCTTGCCGTTGCCGTATTCATCCAGGCCGCTCGGGCCGCCGCCGAGTCCGTAAGCGTGATAGCTGATGAAATCAATTGCCGCATTGGTCCGCTGACAGAAATCGATCAATTCCGCCGTCCAAACCGGGCCCGCCCCGGCCGGGCCGCCAACCGCATAATTCGTGTTCACACTCTTCACCGCGCGCGCCGTGTGCATGTACAATTCGAAATAGGCGTCGCGGGGCGTTGTGCCCGCCGGCGGATGCCAAAAGCCCGGGTAGTTCGGCTCGTTCCAAATCTCGAACCGCCACGTCTTCAACTCGTTCTCGCCATAACGTTCCGTCCAGTGCTTCACCAGCGCGGTGATAAGCGCGTCCCACTTGGCGTAATCCTTCGGCGGCGTCACGTTCCCGTTCCACCAAAAAATCTTCGCACTGCCGGAAGCCAGCGCATTGGGCATGAACCCGAATTCAACGAACGGCTTCATGCCGATCGACAGCAGATAATCGTAAACATCATCGATGTACTGCCAGTTGTAGCGCGGCTCGCCGTCCCGGCTCTCCGAATAAACGCCCAGTTCATCCTGCAACAGTCCGTGCATGCGGATATATTTGAAACCAATCTCGCGATGACACTCCTCCAATTGCTGCCGCCAGCCGCCGCGCAGTCCCTCCGCCACCCGCCCAGCACCCACGCAGTCCTGCCAGGCCATCGAACGCGGGCCCTTCACCAGGTTCAAATCGGCGCTGATCATGCGATTGGTTTCCGCGCCGCTGGCCGTGACCGCCAGCGCCAGAAATGCCACGGCCACTGATTTCAAATAAGTAAACGCCATGTTCTTTCCAATTTTATTGCGGCATCAAAATCCGAAATTCTCCGCTGCAATGAAGCAACGACATCATATACAGCAATCCTTCGTAATACCGCTCCAGCCCGTCCGGCGGCGGCGTGTTCCAAAGTTCCTCCACAAATTTCACGGCGCGGGGATTCGTCGCCGCCAGGCCGGCCACTGCATTCACCGCCACCAAGCCTTGCGCGTGCCGTTCTTCCAAGGTTTTGCCGTCCAGCGTGAATTGGCAGCCGTAATTCGTGCCCTTTGACTCAAAAAACGCCTGTAGTTTGTCGCTCAATTCTCTTTCGCGCACATCCTTGCCCCACCAGGACCAGTCCACCGACCAATTTCCCGCCGTGCGAAAAGCGTCGTAACTGAAATTGGTCTGGTAATTGAGCAACGAGCCGTCAAAGTTCCCATAATTCGGATTCAACGCGGTCACCGGGTGCGTGACTCGCGAAAAATAATCCCGGCTCGCCGCCGCGGCAGCCGCCCAAAACTCCCGGTCTTTTTCCGGGCCCCACCGCGACCAAAGTTCATAAAACGCCGGCAAATGATACGACGGATCCGTGAATTTGTTCCGCTCGGAACTGGGCGAGAACAGGATCATTTTGTGGTCCACGTCCACGAGTGGTCCCGCCGTGATCGTGCGGCTTCCGCCCCGCCCCGGCATTTTGGCGGCAATCGTCTCGCGATGCACCATGCGCGAAAGCAATTCGTCCGCCTCCGCCTGGTAATTGTAAATGCCCTTGCCGTTTCCCCAGCGATGCGCCGCAAAATACAGCGCCATCGTGTAATACTCCTCGCCGTCGGGCGCCACAAATTCGCTCATCTTCACACCGTTCGTCCGCGCCTGCCACGCGAAAAACCCGAAAGACGGATGATTGGTTTGCGTCATCTGGAGATACGTTTTCGACCAGTTCCAAAGCGCGTCGAACTCCGCTTTTTTGTTCAACTCAACGGCGATGATCATCCCGTAGGACAAACCCTCGGTGCGCACGTCGTTGTGCTTGATATCGGTCGTGTAGGCCAGCGGCCCGTTCGAATTGGATCCGGCGGCGTAGTAAACCGCCTGCGTTTCCGGATTCCCGTGAAACAATTGTTCGAAGGCCGCATCAACTTTCAGGCGGATTTCCTTTTCCGAATGCCCCGCTTCGGCGAACAAATTCCGGTAACGACCGGTCGCGTAGGCGCCTGCTTGGTTCGTCTCAGCGCCCGCTGCGCCGAAAACGATTCCCAATAACGCCATTCCAAAAATTCCGGGACTGAAAGGCAGCTTCATGGCCGCGCCTTCAGGTTGATCACCACAACGCTATGCGGGGGCATCGTGTAGGTAAATTCCGGCTTAAGCCCGCTCACCGTGCTCTTGACCGGCACTACCTGGGTCGGTTGGGTGATCGAGTTTGAATCCTCGGGAGTTCCGGCCAGCGTGATGACCTTCGCCTTGGAAGCCAGGCTTGCGACTCCTTTAAGGTCGATCTTCAACGGTTCAGCCGTGGCGGAAGGATTCACCAGTTTGAGGAAGATCTCCCCGGAACGCGCAACCCGCGTGGCGCAACCCTGCACTTCGGTTTCGGCTGAGGCGGTGGATAAAATCTCGTCGCCCACGTTGCGGCTGAACAGTTGGATCGCGTAATAACTCGGCGAACCATAAGCCGAAATCGCGTCGTAACCGATCAAGTCCGGCCGCCACTGCCGCGCACCAGGATTCACATTCACGAACAAAGGCGCGTAACATTGCATGCGAATCAGGTCGGAGCTCCGCTCCATCGCCGCCATGAACGCCGCGTCGCCAATCGCGGCTTTCAGGGAAGGCGTCGGCGGCTCTTTTTTCGAGCGATCATCCCACGGGACAAAAGGCGTCTCATACGCCGCCCATTCGCCGACGAAAACTTCCGGGCCATATCGATCATATTTGACGGCGAAATCCGGGGACATCTTGATAAACTCATCGGCTGAACGATAGTAATGCTCATCCTCCATATCGGGTTTGCGGCTTTTAATATGGTTCGTCGCCGGCTGGTCATTGCCGATCGTGGTGATCGTCTTCAGTTGCGGATACCGCGCTTTGATCGCGTCGCTGAATTGCGCGAATCGGGCGTCGTAGCTCCCGGACTTATCGAACCAATCTTCGTTGCCGACCTCGACATACCGGAGTTTGAACGGCTTCGGATGGCCGTTCTTCGCGCGCTCCGCGCCCCACTTCGTCGTCTTCGCGTCGCCGGTCACATACTCGATTTCTTCAAGCGCTTCCTGAACGAATGGCTCCAGGTCCGCGCCGGGATTCACATGCATACCCTTAAGCGAGTAACCGGCGTAAACGGCCAGCACCGGTTCCGCTTTCATGTCTTCACTCCATTCGAGAAATTCCAAAAGCCCCAGGCCATCCGTCGAGCGATAACCCCACGGACACTGATGGCCCGGACGTTCTTCAAGCGGTCCAAGCGTCTTTTTCCATTCAAACCGGGTTTCGATCGTGTCGCCCTCCACATAATTGCCGCCCGGAAACCGCAGGAATTTGGGATTCAAGTCAACCAACATTTGCATGAGATCCTTGCGGAGACCGTTCGGACGGTCATTCCAGGTCGGCGGGAAGAGCGAAACGAAGCTGAACCACACCGTTCCCGGCTGCTCGAGCGTGATCTCAAAACGCGCCTTGGTCGTGGCCTCGACCTTGCCGGTTGTAAGCGTCACCTCAAACTTTTTCCAATCCGCTGAAAGCCCGGAGATTTTCTTGGATGCATAAACCGTGCTGCCATCCTCGCTGACGAGGGCTACCGTCAGCGGCCCCGAAAAACCGGCTTCCGCCCGCGCCAGGATCGCAGCGCGATAATGCGTCTTGGGCTGCACCGGGAATCCCCAATAACCGCTGTTCGCCACGCCCGCCGGGTGATTCTTATCCGCCTGCGTGACCGTCAATCGCAAGCTCCGCTTGAGCTTGTCATTGAAAGGGCGCGTGGAATCGAGCGCGATAGCCGCACCCGCGCCGGAGCTGGGCACCGCCGACCAATTCACCGGCGTCGCGTCGTCGCTCAGAAAAGCGCGATTCTGGATCAGCTCGGCATACAACCCACCGTCATAAGAATGATTAATCTCCTCCGTCATCAATCCATAAAGCGTCGGACTCACTTTCCCGACGGACTGACTCACATCCACCGTAAAAGTTGGATTGGCAGCCAGACAGGAGCCTGTCACTGCAAAAATGAACAATGAGGAGAGTTTCTTCATAAGCTACGTTCTATTACTACATTTTTCATAATGTCAACTGCTGCCCGGCCGCCCACGGTGACATTAGACAACCTTTTTCTATCAAGGTTACAGTAACAAAGAGCAAATCCTTTCCGGCAGCAAGAATTTTCAGCCGGATAAGCTGGTTTCATTCTACTGGCGAGGAGCGGCAGCGGCATCCGGAGCGGGCTTGGCGTTGGGATCCGTGCTGGGCGGCGGCGCATGGTCGGTCTTGGCCGGCGGTCCCAGAATTTCCGTGAAAATGGGTTTCAACGCGTCCGCCCAGATCTGATATCCCGCCGGCGTGGGATGCAACCGATCCACGGTCATCCCTGGATGCAATTTCCCGTCCGCATCGGCCAGCTTGTCGTTAACGTTGATGTAGCGAATCTTTTTCCCGTCGGCCAGCTTGGCGAGGTTTGCATTGATCTTGTTGATTTCGGGAATCACCGACATGTTGTCGTTGCGCGGAAACAATCCCGTGAGAATGATGACCGCGTTTGGCGCTTTCTCCTGGCAAACCTTCACGATCGCCTGCAACCCGCGCGTGATGTTTTCCACTTTTTCATCTCCGCCGGGAACGGTTCCCACGTTGTTGATGCCGGCGAGCAGGACAATGATCTTGGGATTCACCCCATCCAATTCCCCGTTCTCCAGCCGCCAGAGAATGTTTTGAGTCAAATCCGCGCCCCACCCGAAATCACCGGCATTCCATCCAAAAAAGTTCGAGGTCCAGTTCGCCAGGTTGGCTCTCCACGCATAATCAGCCGTTCCCCATCGGCGCGTGATCGAGTCGCCTTCAAAATAGATATCCACGCCGCCCAATTTTGCTTTCGCCACCAAGGCCTCGTGCGCTTTCAATGAATTCGCGTCTCGCCGCGGAGCAGGTTGATCCGCACTGCCGCCTCGGAAGCCGGGGCGGCGCGGCGCGGTCGCTGCTGAATTGGTGCCCGGGCTCATCGGCGGAGTTTGCGCACAAGCGAACGGCAACCAGGCAGCCATGCCCGCCACCACACCGAGAAATTGCAGTAAACGTCTCATTTTTGCGTCATTGCATTAAACTCACCAGCTTGTCCTGCACGGCCTCCGCCCAAATCTCGTAACCCTTGGAAGTGGGATGCAGGCCGTCGCTCATAATATCCCTGGGAATCGAACCATCCGCTCCCAGGAACTTCGGCCCGATGTCCATGAAGAACACGTGCTGATTGTCATTCAACGTGGAAATGATTTTGTTGATCTCATCAATCTGCGTGCGAATCGTCGGGCCCCCGGAGCTGCGCGGAAAAATGGCGAGCAACAGAATCTTCGCGTCGGGGAAATCCTTCCGTAACTCCAGCACATCCGTCGCGACCCCCATCGCAATCTCGGGCGGCGAATTGCGGCCCGTGTTGTTCGTTCCAATCATGAGCATGATGGCTTTGGGCTTGTAACCCTCGCCCTCGCCATGTTGCAGCCGCCACAACACTCCCTGCGTGGTGTCCCCGGCAATTCCGAAGTTGGCGACTTTCATCGAGCCAAAGTGCTTTTCAAACACTGCCTTGCCGCCATACGGAATCGCACCGTTAATAGGCGTGCCGCGTCCCGGAATCCGCCACCAATCCGTGATCGAATCGCCCATGAACAGCAAGTCGATGTCACCTTTCCTGGCAACTTCCACATTGTTGGTGTGCGCCCGCATGAAACCCGGGCTCAAGTTCGGGATGATTGCCGAATTCGCACGTGGCGTGATCGGAGCAATGGTCGAAACCGTCGTGCCCGCCGGTTCCGCGCCTGCAACCGCCGGCGCGGTGTCCGCCACGGCAACCAACCGCGCTGGCGCACCCGGCGCCTGCACGTAGGTGGCGGCCCATTTGAAAAAGGCCGGCCAGTTGGGCGTCACCTCGTGTCCGCCATCGTGCTGCCGCCACGCCAAATCCCCGCCGATCAGTTGACTCACGGGAGGCATTTGATCGGTAAGATAATTACCCGGCGTGCCGAAATCCTGTTTGCCCAACAATCGATAAACCGGACCCGCCAGGACGCCGGCCATGAAACTGCCGTGCGCATCCACCCATTTGGCGTCCCCCTTTTCCACGAGGCCATAGCTGATGAAACACGGACGCGGCGCGCACATCGCGATCAATTCATGGGAATCCACCGGCAAATCCGCCGCGGTTTTCGACGGCTCATCCGCGCCGTACTTGATGAAGTTGCCCGCCATCCAATGGTATTCGCCGCCGCCGACCAGATTCTCGACCGCTTCGCCATAAATATGCCGGTGCAATTTCGCGCCGCCTTCACCCGACGAACCCACAAGGCTCACCGCAATCCGCGGTTCAAAAGCTTCCGTGACCAGCGCCGCTTTGCCGTAGCGCGAAACGCCTTCGATGCCCACCTTTTTCGCGTCGATCTTCGAATCGGAATTGGTTTCAAAATAATCAATTAACCGGCTGACTCCCCACTGCCATGCGCGCAACGAGCCCCAATCGTCCGGTTTTCGCGGCTGACCTTTGTTCGCCAGCCCGATGATTCCCGAGGTCAGGCGGTTATTATCACCCTGGATGCTTCCCGGATTAATGCTGCCATAAGCCCACCCGTTGGTGAGCGCCTGGAGATGCCACGAAGGTTCCGGTGGCGGACCGCTCCCGCGACGACCGAACCCACCCCCAAACCCGCCAAACTCGACCATGATCGGCAACGGTTTCGTGGCCTGCGCCGGGACCGTGAAACTCGCCTGGATATTGACCGTAATGTTGGTATCCCCGCTGTTGTCCACATGACCAACCAAGGTTTTCGTCACCGTCACGATGCCATTGTTCGTGCCCGGCGTGGTTGCCGTCACTTCCCACGTCACGTTGGGCGTAATGGCCGGAATCCGTCCATACACTTCGCGCTCGAAATCCTCCTGAATCTCCGCGCGCCGCGCCGGCCATTGCTCCGGCCGCGTCACCTTCGTGCCGTTCTTCATCGTCAGCACGTCCGGCATGCTATTCGTGTAGGGATTGGCCGTCGCCTCGTCAAAAGTGGATTGATCGTTCGGATTGGCGCCGGCCCGCAACTTTTTAATCCCCAATTGATCCATCATGTTCTGATGGTCATCGAAACCTCCGGCAGCCGGTTGCGCCATTCCGGTGGCGATTAACATTGGCATCAGCACGATGGCCCCGAGGCTTGCCAAACGATTCCTGTGCGCGGGCGAGGGTGATGTTTGAGCGAACATTTTGCCTTTCTATAGTTACAGTGTGGCTGCCGGGCTTGCGAAAAGGCTACGCGCTCCCGTCGAAAATCAAAAGCGCCGATTCATTCCGCAAAATCCGTCACAGCGTTCCTGACATTCGCAAAAACGACGCGAACATCTTTTGGTGTTGACGTGCCAGTAAAATGCCGTATTGACCGTTTGTTCGGTATCCACCAAATGTCATATAATCCGGCGCCAAGCTCTAACAAATGTCGTATGGCCAATTGGTTCCGCTTTTTCAACAATACCTACACTCGTGAATTTACCGGCTCCATTTATTGCTGCCCTCGCGTTAACCGCCGGTGTTCCCGGCCAGGTTCCCACGGCGGAGACCACCCATTTTTCACCCCGCCGCCGGGCCACCCGGTTCTTCGGTATCTTATTCCGCATGCTATTGGCAATCACCGCGCTCGCTTCAATTTCGCCGGCAGCGTTTGCCCTCGGTGAGCCGGAATACATCGAGACCGCCTCGTCCCGCGGGAGTTTCGCCCTGGTCTCAGATACGGCGGCGGGAATCCTGATCGGCACGAACGATTGGCCCGGGGTAATTCGCGCGGCCAACGACCTCGCCACCGATATCCAACGCGTCACCGGCCGTTCGCCCGTGATTTTCAACCGGGAAAATGCCGGGGGCAAAAACGTCGTCATCGTCGGCACCATCGGCAAAAGCGAAATCCTCGACCGCCTCGTCCGCGCCAAGAAAATCGATCCTTCTGAAATCGCTGGAAAATGGGAATCGTTTTTCATTCAAGTGGTTCCCAAACCATTTCCGGGCGTTGATAACGCGCTGGTCATCTGCGGCAGTGATAAGCGCGGGACCATTTACGGCCTCTACGACGTGTCCGAGCATATCGGTGTTTCGCCCTGGCATTTTTGGGCAGATGTCCCCGTCAAACACCAGGACCGGCTTTATGTGAAGCCCGGAAAATTCGCGCAAGGCCCGCCGTCCGTGAAGTATCGCGGCATTTTTCTCAACGACGAAGCCCCGGACCTCTCCAACTGGATCCAATTCAAATTCGGCAATGCACCGGGATATAAAGACGCCGCCAATTACGGACCCGGTTTCTATACCAATCTGTTTGAACTCATGCTCCGTATCCGCGCGAATTACCTTTGGCCCGCGATGTGGAACAATGCCTTCAACGAGGACGACCCGGAAAATCCCCGCCTCGCCGACGAATACGGCATCGTCATGGGCACCTCCCACCAGGAACCCATGTTGCGCGCGCAAAAGGAATGGGACCGGTCCCGCCAGGAAACCTACGGCAACTGGAATTACAACGACACCAACCAGCAGCCCGTGCTGCAACAATTCTGGCGTGAGGGCATCCGCCGCAATAAAAACTTCGAGAGCATCATCACCCTCGGTCTGCGCGCTGAAAACGACAGCGGCGCGCCCATCGGCAAGGATTTAACCGAACGGATCGTCGGCGTGCAGCGGAAAATTCTCGCTGAAGAGATGAACCCCGACCTGACCCGGGTTCCCCAATTGTGGTGTCTCTACAAGGAAGTGCAGGATTTTTACAACGATGGATTGCGCGCGCCCGACGACGTCACCCTGCTCTGGGCCGAGGATAATTGGGGCAATGTCCGCCGCCTCCCCAGCGCCGAAGAACGGAACCGCAGCGGCGGCGCGGGCGTCTATTACCACTTTGATTATCACGGCGGCCCGCGCAATTATCAGTGGCTCAATACCAGCCCGATCCCCAAAATCTGGGACCAGCTTTCCCTCGCCAAACAATACGGCGCCGACCGCATCTGGATCGTCAACGTCGGCCATTTCAAAGGCAGCGAATTTCCCACCGAGTTTTTCATGCACCTGGCCTGGAACACCGCCCGGTGGACCCCGGATACCCTGGACGAGTTCACCCGCCTGTGGGCGGAACGCGAATTCGGCCCCGCTTACGCACGCGAAATCGCCGGCATCATTTCGGCCTACACCCGGTTCAACGGCCGGCGCAAACCGGAATTGCTCGATCCCAACACCTACAGCCTCGTGAATTACGACGAGGCGGAGAAAGTCGTGGCGGATTACGAAACGCTCGCCGCCGAGGCCGAAACGCTCAATCAAAAATTGCCGCCGGAAAGCCGCGACTCCTTTTACGAACTTGTCCTGTTTCCCACCAAAGCCTCCGCCCAATTGAACGCGATGTACCTTGCCGCCGCAAAAAATGCGTTGTACGCGCGGCAGGGCCGCGCGAGCGCCAATGATTTCGCCGCGCAGACTCGCGCCCTGTTTCAATCCGAAACCAACCTGATGAACGATTTCAATCAAACGTTTGCCGGCGGCAAATGGAACCATTTCATGGACCAGATCTTCATCGGCTACACGAGTTGGAACGAGCCGCGCCGCAATAATCTCAATGCCATTTCGCTGAAAGAAATCCAGGCGCCCGAAGCGGCCGCGCTCGGCGTCGCGATCGAAGGCTCGGTTTCAGCCTGGCCCGGAGCCACCAACGAGCCGGTCCTTCCGCCGTTCGACGCGTTCAACCAACAAAGCCGTTTCCTTGAAATCTTCAACCAGGGGCGGACCGCTTTTGACTACTCGGCGGAGCCAAGTGCGCCCTGGATTCAACTGGATTACGCGAAAGGAACCGTCGAAAAAGATAAACGTCTGCGGGTGAGCGTGGATTGGAGCAAGGCGCCCCGAGGCTTGGCCAGCGGCGAAGTGAAAATCACCGGCACCGGCGCCACCGTCACGGTAAAAATCAACGCGTTTAATCCGGCGGAGCCCACGCGCCGTTCCCTTGCCGGTTTCGTCGAAGCGGACGGTTGCGTCTCCATCGAAGCCGAACATTACACCGCAAAATCCAATTCCGGCGCAAATCGTTGGATCAAGATTCCCGGCTACGGCCACACACTGTCGGCGATGCGCACCGACGGACCGGTCGACACGCAAACCAAACCGGGAAAAGATTCACCGCGGCTCGAATACAAAATGTATCTGTTCACCACCGGCAAAGTCGAAGTGGACGCCACCGTCGGGCCAACGCTCAATTTCATGCCCGGACGCGGCTTGCGCTACGCGGTTTCGTTCGATGACGAAGCGCCGCAGACCGTCACCATCGTGCCCGCGAATTTCAAAGCGCAGAACGGCAATCGCCCCTGGGAAGAGTCCGTGAAAAATAACAGCCGCCATCTCCAATCCACCCACACGATCGAACACCCCGGCTATCACACGCTGAAAATCTGGATGATCGACCCCGCGGTCGCATTGGAGAAGCTCGTCGTGGATACCGGCGGCGTGCGACGGAGCTATCTCGGCCCACCGGAAAGTTTTCATAACGCGTCGAAATAAACTCGTTTGGATGCGGATGATGAAATTGCCAATATTAAAACATCGTAATCTCGATTGGCCAGGCGTTGCGCCCGAGGACTGGATAAAGCCACCCGATTATCGAACCTCCGCGAATGTGACGAAGTTTCACCCTCTCCCCGGGGCAGAGGGCCGGGGTGAGGGCGAGCGTCAATCCAATTAGAAAAATGCCGCCATTTTCCCAATGAAACTCGGACTCGGACTCTATCGCCATCAACTCAACGCGGTTCATTACCGGTTCGCGCGGCAGTGCGGCTGCACGCACCTCGTCATCCACCTCGTGGATTATTTCCGTTCCTCGCGCAGCAACCAGCCCGGCGACCAGCCCTGCGGAGACGATTCCGGCTGGGGATTGGCCGGCGACCCGGACGCGCTCTGGACCTTCGAAGAACTCGCCG
>Ga0265338_10009129_pt1 | contig 11904 bp, 12 predicted proteins | sample 42126metaG_FD_193579 | JGI IMG/M metagenome (GOLD analysis project Ga0265338, IMG submission 193579) | Rhizosphere microbial communities from Carex aquatilis grown in University of Washington, Seatle, WA, United States - 4-21-26 metaG | ecosystem: Host-associated > Plants > Roots > Rhizosphere... | reverse complement strand
CACCCTGAAGGGTATCAAGATAATCCAACTCGCTGCCGGTAACATAGAGCGCGCTTTTGGGATCCACGACCACGCGCACGCCGCCGGTTTCCACGAGAAAATCGCGGTTTGCCGGATTGTCCTGCAAATCCATCTTGTATTGAAGGCCGGAGCAGCCGCCGCCGACCACCGAGACCCGCAACACGCCGTTCGGCCGATTTTGTTTTTGCAGCAGGGTGCTGACGCGTTTGGCCGCGCTGGGCGTAACTTTAATCAGCCGCTCATCGCTGACTCGAAAAGTTGGCGCCGCGGTTTGGGTTGGGGCGGGTTTGGCGATCATTGAATGCGAATAATCTAGCGGTGTCTGAATTCCCCGTCAATGTAACGCGACCTGTGGTAATGTCCAGACTGCGCCACCATGTCAAACTTTGCCCCGCGAAAGATCGGGGAGAGATTGCACGGGGCGAAAACCAATAAACAAAAAACGGAAGGAAAAATAATGAGCACAGTCATTACTAAGGATGGGACGGAGATTTACTTTAAAGATTGGGGCGCGGGCCAGCCCCTCTTTTTTCACCACGGTTGGCCGCTTTCCGCGGACGATTGGGATGCGCAGATGATGTTCTTCCTGAGCCGCGGCTTTCGCGTTATCGCTCACGACCGTCGCGGGCATGGTCGTTCTACCCAGACGGATAAGGGCCATGATATGGATACTTATGCTGCCGACGTGGCTGCCATTGTCGCGAAGCTGGATCTCAAAAATGCGATTCATATCGGACACTCGACGGGTGGCGGCGAGGTGACCCGCTATGTGGCCAGACATGGCCAAGGCCGGGTGGCCAAGGCGGTTCTGATTAGCGCGATTCCTCCGCTCTTTATGAAGTCGGAAAAGAATCCCGATGGAGTGCCAATGGAGGCGATCAATGGCATCCGAGAGGGCACCGCGAATCATCGTTCGCAATTTTACATTGATATCACGATGCCGTTTTATGGATTCAACCGTCCGGGCGCAAACATCTCCGAAGGCATTCGGAGGAACTGGTGGCGGCAGGGCATGATGGGAAGCATCCAGGCGCAATACGAATGTGTTCGGGTTCTTTCGGAAACCGAGTTTTTTGATGATCTCGCGATGATCGAGGTTCCGGTGCTCGTAATGCATGGCGAGGACGACCAAATCTGTCCTTTTCCGGCGACAGGAGCGAAGTCGGTGAAACTATTGAAACACGGCACGCTGAAGTCATACCCGGGGTTGCCGCACGGGATGCCCACGACGCACGCCGATTTGATCAACGCCGATCTGCTGGAATTCATCAAGTCCTAAACCTGTTGATGGGTGAGTGCGAACCTTTGATGGTTATGCGCGAGTTATGACAGAGGGGTGCGGATTATTATCTGGGTGCATCCGTGCCCCTCCGTCGTTATTATTTTTCCCGTGAAACTCATTTCCTGGAATGTCAACGGCCTGCGCGCGGTGCTGCGCAAAAACTTTCTAGAATATCTGGAGGAAGAAAATCCGGATGTGCTTTGCCTGCAGGAAATCAAGTGCAGCCAGGATGACATTGAGCAGTTATGGCCGGCGCAATACACGGTGTTTTGGAATTGCGCGGAAAAGAAGGGTTATTCCGGCACGGCCATTTTTGTGAAGAAACGGCCGCTCAGCGTCGCGCCGCATATTGGCATCGTGGAGCACGATAAGGAGGGCAGGGTGCTCACTGCGGAATTGGATGATTTTTTTGTGGTGAATGTTTACGTGCCGAACTCCAAACGCGACCTCACGCGTCTGCCCTATCGCCAGCGTTGGGACGCGGATTTTCTCGCTTACTTAAGAAATCTGGAAAGGAAAAAACCGGTGATTTTTTGCGGCGACCTCAACGTGGCGCACACGGAAATCGACCTGGCGAACCCCCGGTCGAATATTCACAACCACGGTTTCACTCCCGAGGAGCGCGCGGGTTTCGACACGATTATCAAAGCCGGTTTTATCGACACGTTCCGGGAGTTCGAAAAAGGCGGCGGTCATTACACCTGGTGGAGCCCGATGAGCGGGGCGCGCGGCCGGAACATCGGATGGCGGCTTGATTATTTCCTGATCAGCGGCTCATTGCGCCCGCGGCTCAAGAGTGCGTTCATTCGGAAGGAAATTGAAGGATCGGATCATTGCCCGGTGGGTATTGAACTTGCCGATAAACCGAAAAAATAGACGGTGGGGCGAGCGTTCTTCGCGAGCCGCAGCCAGGCCAGTCCGGGACCATTGCGCGGTTGACGTGTTTCCTGCCTTGCCTACAATATCCCGAAGAACAAGGTGAAATTATGAATATGGATTCTTATTCGCAAACCGCGCCCGTTATTGAGTTGGACGAAAATTCGCGCGGTCGATTCGTTGCGCGCGCTTACAACCATTTGTTCGGCGCGATCACCGCGTTTGTGTTGCTCGAAGTTTTGTTGTTCCAAACCGGCATGGCGCAAAGCATTGCTTCGGTCCTGTTGAGTGGTTCGTGGTTGCTGGTTTTGGGCGGCTTTGTGGTGGTATCCTGGTTGGCCCGCTCCGTTGCCAATCGCTCTACGTCACGGGCCGCTCAATACGCCGCCCTCGCGGGATACGTGGTCGCGGAAGCGATCGTTTTTGTGCCGCTCCTTTACGTCGCGGACAAACTGGCGCCGGGCGTTATTGCCAGCGCCGCCGTGGTGACCTTTCTGGGGTTTGTCGGTCTGTCCCTGGTCGCCTTTATCACCCGGAAAGATTTTTCATTCCTGCGCGGCATCCTTTTCTGGGGCGGGATCGTTGCGCTGGTTTTGATCGTGGCCGGCGTGATTTTCGGGTTCCAACTGGGAACGTTTTTCAGCGTCGGAATGGTTGCCCTGGCCGGTGCGTCGATTCTCTACGATACCTCAAACATCCTGCACCACTATCCGCAGGACCGTTACGTGGCGGCTGCGTTGGAATTATTTGCTTCGGTGGCGTTGATGTTCTGGTATGTGCTGCGTCTGCTCATGTCCCGACGCTGAACCGCCTCGAACGGGCGCATGGTTGCGCTGATAAACCGAACAAGCGCCGGTGGGGCGGGCTTGCTCGCGGCGCGTGCTTCAGGGGCTGCCTATGGACTTGTAAAACCAATCGGCAATAAACGAATGCGCTTTGGACGACGGATGAATCGGATCCCAGAAAACGTATTTCGCGCCGGGGCCATCGAAACTCTTGTCGAGCAAAGTCGGGTCCGCGAGCGCATCGATGTTCTTTTTCGTGAACCCATCCGCTTTGTAATTTTTCAGTAGCGTTTTTTCACCGAGATAAATGTCCGCCTTGTAAATTTTGATGTCGGGATAAGTCGCCTGCAGGGCCGTGAGCGACCTGGAAAGCTTGTTGTTAAACATCTTCACCTTGCTCTGTAGGTAAGTGCGCAGAAAGCCCGGCAGTTTATTGAGCAGGGGAATGGTCGTCACATCCACCGTGTTCGGCACGAGAATGTAGCGCGCGCCTTTGGACCTGAGATTGACAACCGCGTTGGAAAGATTGCCCGCCGAATAGCTCGTGAAGCGCGCCCACCCCGCGCTGTCGAACCAGTACGTTTTGTATTCCTGGAGGAAATCATTGCCGCCCGCCCAGACGACGAACAGTGTGTGGCTGATGTCATTGGTGGGGGTATAATTCTTCACCTGCGTGTAGGTATCGTCGGTTTGCGCGCCGCTGTGCGCGAGATTGTTGCTTGCGTTGTAAGGAAAACCCAATCGGACGGAAAGATATTCGACCCAGAGCGGCCCATTCGACCAGCGGCCCTGGTAATGTAGATACGGCTCGGACGGTTCGTTGCCCGTATCGGTCAGGCTGTCGCCGAACGCCACGATGGCGTCGAAGGCGGAAGCGGACAAAGTGAAGCAACAGCAAACGACCAGGCAAAAAAAGGTTAGGGCGTGTTTCATCACTGGCTAGAATAGCTTGAACCGGGCCAAACATTCGAGCCCTTTCCACGTTGGCCTATGTCGCGCCGCCCAGTTCCAAAACGAGGAATTGTTCGTGCAGACGGTGTTTTCCGCGATTTTACGTCCGTTTGGCTGTTGCGTTTATTGACATTGGCCATGGCGACGGGACAAGTGCGCGCGCGTTCGGAGCTTGAAATTTTCCGCCGGGCATGTGTCCTGTGCGCGTGCTGACGACGATTCGCAAGGCTGAGTATGCGGAATTGGTGGCGCTCTTTTTTATCCAGGGCGCCGCGGCAGCGATGTGGTTGGTGCCTCTGACCGGTGTGCTCGGGGCGCATGGTCTCGGCATGCTCCGGCCTTACGCCTACGCGGCGACGGGCTTGGCGGCTTTCATTTCGCCGCTGATTTTTGGCGCGATGGCCGACCACCACGCGTCTCCGATCAAGGTGCTGCGCGGCCTGGCGTTCGCCACGGCCATCATGATCGCCGTCGTTTCAACCGCAATCAAGCTCGGCTGGAATGCGTGGCTGGTGATGGCGCTGATTCAAATCTACTGCCTGTGCGCCTCGCCGCTGACGAGTATTTCTTCGACCATCATTTTCGCGCGGCTGGCGGATTCGCAAAAGGAATTCGGGCCGATCCGCGGCATGTACACTTTCGGTTGGATGTTCGGTTGCTGGATCGTGAGCGCGTTGAATGCTGATCAATCCACACTCGCCGGCTATCTCGGGGCCATCACGTGGTTCCTCGTCGCCGGATTCACTTTCTTCCTGCCGCCGTTGGAAACTCCACGATCGGTTGCGAATTTAACGCTGCGTCAACGACTCGGCTGGGACGCCCTCGCGCTGCTCAAAAACCCCGATCATCGCGTCGTTTTCATGACGGTGGCATTACTGGCGATTCCGCTCGCGGCGTTCTATCCCTTTTCACCGCCGCACATGCGCGAACTCGGCTTGCAACACACCAGCGCCTGGATGTCGCTGGGGCAAGTGACGGAATTGTTTGGCATGTTCACCCTCGGCGCCATATTGACCAAGTGGCGATTGAAATGGGTTTTCGTGACCGGGCTCGGATTCAGCGTGCTCCGATTTATTCTCTGCGCATTTAACACGAAAGCCGGGCTGCTCGCGGGCGTTTTCCTGCATGGCGCGTCCTTCGTGCTGGTGTTCATCACGGCGCAAATTTATCTCGATCAACGTGTGGAATCCGCCTGGCGCGCGCGGGCTCAGGCGTTGATGACGCTGGTGAATAGCGGGGTGGGAAATCTGCTGGGTTATCTCGGCACCGGCGCGTGGTTCGCGGCCTGCACCGGTCCGTTCGGCACCCGGTGGACGCTTTTTTGGGACGGATTAGCCGTAGCCTCCGCGGCAGTGCTGGTGTATTTCCTGGCGGCTTACCAGGGGCGCGTGAGGACGAAGAATTAATCAAAGTATCGCACGGGTGCGATTAAAAGTGGGTGAAGGGAGTGAGAATGCTTGTAGGTAAAACCGTTGTTCCGAAGGAACATCTGACAATAGCCCGGCATTTCAATGCCGGGGGAGATGTAAGAGAATCACAAGTCCCGCAGGGACGGCCGAGGTTGAGGGATTGATCTTCAGCCGTTCCTTCGGAACTGAGTCATTTTGGCAACGCCCCCGGCGTTGAAACGCCGGGCTATTGCCAGTCATCCCTTCGGGATGAAAAAACCTCCCCACCTTTAATTGCACCCGTATCGCATCCACCGCAATCTCGTCACTCGACACATGCGGCTTCCGGCTCTATTTTTGCGACATGAACAAGGTGAAAAAATTATTGCATACGCGTTATCGCGTGAATGATCTGGAACGGACCACTAAATTCTACACGGAGGTTCTCGGCCTCGAAGAAATTCGCCGCCACAAATCGCCGCGCGGTTCGGAGCTGGTATTTTTGAAAGTGCCCGGCAGTGAGGAGCAGATCGAAATCACCTATTTTCCGGGCAGCGGCCCCGTCCAGGTTCAACCTGACCTTACCCACCTGGCATTTGAAGTCGACAGCCTGGATGAATTCGGCATACACCTGGCCAAGCTCGGCTTGAAATATTCCGATGGGCCCACCAAAAGTTCGTCCGGCTCGGCGTTTGCGTTCATCGACGCGCCGGAAGGTTACGAGATCGAACTCATCGAACCCTCAAAGAGCAACGCGGCGTATTGAGTGAAATTCCCGGCACTAACATCGGGGAGCGCACGCGTCTCGCGTGCTGCCGACGGCGTCTCGCCGTCGGCCTCATACCCACCATTTGGCCCCGCTGTTTGTTTCAGTAAAACGGCAAGACGAAGTTCGCGGCGAGACGCCGCAAACCACACGGAGACGTGTGCTCCCCGTTTTTGGTGCCGGAACTTTTGAATGCTTCTTCGCGCGCGCCATTTTGAATTCGTTTTTCCGCGCCCGGCATTGATCGCGGGGATCGTGAATGTCACGCCGGATTCGTTCTCCGATGGTGGGAAATTTTTCGATCGCGAAGCCGCCGTCGAGCATGCCTTGAAATTGGTGGAGCAAGGCGCGGAGATCCTCGATATCGGCGGCGAATCGACGCGCCCGCGCGCCACGCCCGTGACCGAAGCGGAGGAGTTGCGCCGAGTGATGCCCGTCATCGAGCAACTTGCCGCGCGCGTTAAAATTCCCATCTCGATTGATACCATGAAACCGGCCGTGGCGCGCGCGGCCATCGGCGCGGGCGCGAGCATCGTGAACGACGTCGCCGCCAACCGGGATGACGACGCCATGTGGCGTCTCATCGCGGAGACGGGCGCCGGTTACGTGGTCATGCACATGCAGGGAACGCCGCAGACCATGCAGGCTCAACCGCAATACACGGACGTCGTGCGCGAGGTGCGAGAATTTTTTTCCGACCGAATGCGACGACTGGCCGGTTGCGGAATCGCTCCGGAGCGAGTTATATTCGACGTGGGAATAGGCTTCGGCAAGACGCTGGAACATAATTTGCTGTTGATTGGAGCGCTGCGAAGTTTTACAACGTTAGAGCGCCCATTGTTGCTGGGAGTTTCGCGGAAGTCCTTCCTGGGAAAGTCGCTGGGGATCGAGACTCCCGGGCGATTGCCGGCTGCTCTCGCGTGTACGGCCCTGGCAGTGCAAGCTGGAGTGCAAATCATTCGGACGCATGATGTTGCGGAAACCGTGCAAGCCGTCCGCATGACGGAATCAATTGTGGCGCAGACGAAGTGACGTGGAAGAAATCATCAGACATCTTGAAAACGCCTGGCGGCCCGCACTGGAAATTCTGATCCTCACGGTCGGAATTTATTACGTGTTCCGCTTCGTTCGCGGCACTCGCGGAGCGCCGGTTGTCACTGGCTTTCTGGTCGTTTTTTTGACATCCCTCATTTTCACCCGCCTGTTGGACCTTCAAGTTTTGCAATGGATCCTGGGCGCCTTCTCAGCGTTTTTGGCGGTCGCGGTGGTCGTGATTTTTCAGCCGGAACTTCGCCGCATGCTGGCAGAGCTTGGCAATCTCCCGCTCTTTGCCACCGCAGGAGAGCAGCGCGAAAATATCGAGGTCATCATTCAAACGTGCGAGCGGCTCGCGGACGTGAAAATCGGCGCGTTGATCGCCGTCGAACAGTCCATCCAACTCCAGGAAGCCGTCGAGTCGGGGATTCCCATCGATTGCGAAGCGACACCGGAAATGCTCGAAACCATTTTCTTCCCCAACAACGCCATCCACGACGGCGGGGTCATCATCAAAGGTGATCGCATTGCCTACGCGGCGTGTATTTTTCCACTGACGCAGCGGCAGGACTTGAGCAAATCCCTTGGTACGCGCCATCGGGCCGCGATTGGTTTGAGCGAGGAAACCGACGCCATCGTGGTCGCGGTCTCGGAAGAGACCGGGGCGGTTTCTTACGCCTACAAAGGTCAGTTTGTAAAAGGGGTCACGCTAGAGGCGTTGCGCGCGTTCCTGACCTCGGTTTTGGTGAGCCACGCCAAGCGCAACTGGCTCGGGTGGTTTCGCACGGTCGCCAAGGTGCGGGTCAAGGCGGCTGTTCCCGGCACCATGACCAAAACCCAATCCACCCAAACCACCACCTCCACTGAACCCGTCAAATGATTGTCTTCGCGCGCAACCTGGTGGCCAAGGATTTCTGGCTGAAATTATTTTCACTGGCGCTGGCGATCTTGATCTGGCTTACCGTGCGGTACCTGAGCGGCGAAACTTCCACCTCGCCGTGGCTGGCCTTGATCGGCCGCACGCCGGGTGAAAATGTCGTGACCGTTCCCGTGAATGTGCCTTCCGGAACTTCACAAACCTTCAGTGTGGACCCGCCCGAAGTGCAGGTCACTTTGCGCGGCGATCCAAAAGTGCTCAAGAATCTCCGGAAACTGGATATTCGCGCGCAAGTCGATTTGACCGGCATCGAATCCGCCAATGGTCTGCTCCGGCCCGTTGAAGTCATTTTGCCGTCAGGGGTCGCTTACACGCATCTCGCGCCGGACGAAGTGGAAGTGCGCGTCTCCCCCAAAAACTGATGAATCCTCCGAAAAAAATCTTCGGCACAGACGGTGTCCGTGGCGTTGCCAATATTGAACCGGTCACCGCCGAAACGGCGCTGCGCCTCGGTCGCGCCGCCGGTCATGTTTTTAAGAACCTCGAATCGCAGGCGCGCGGTCGTGGCCGCCACAAGATTGTTCTCGGCAAGGACACCCGCCTCTCGGGTTACATGCTCGAAAACGCCATCTCCTCCGGCATTCTTTCCATGGGCGTGGATGTCCTCTTCATCGGGCCCCTGCCCACGCCCGGCGTCGCTTATGTCACGCGCAGCCTGCGGGCGGATGCGGGCATTGTCATCACCGCCTCGCACAATCCTTACGCGGATAACGGCATTAAATTTTTCCGCGCGGACGGGTACAAACTGGACGACAAAGTCGAAGATCAAATCGAGCATCTCGTTTTCAGCGGTGAAATTGAAACCATTCGCCCCACCGCCGAGGCGATCGGCAAGGCCGTCCGTATTGAGGACGCCCTCGGCCGCTACATCGAGTATGCCAAGTCCTCGTTCCCGCGCGGCATGACCCTAGAAGGCATGCGCGTGGTGGTGGATTGCGCGCACGGCGCGGCTTACAAGTCCACGCCCTGCGTGCTGCGCGAATTGGGCGCGGAAGTGATTGTTTATGGCAATCAACCCGACGGCATGAACATCAACCAGGATTGCGGCTCCATGCATCCCGAGCAAATGTGCCGGAAGGTCCGCGAACATAACGCCTGCATCGGCATCGCGCACGACGGCGACGCTGACCGCGTTATCTTGTGCGATGAAACCGGCGCGCTCATTGATGGCGACGACATCATGGCCATTGCCGGTTTGGACATGCTCGCCCAGGGAACGCTGGGTGAAAAAACCGTCGTCAGCACCGTCATGAGCAACGCCGGCCTCGATGCCGTCATCACCAAGGCCGGCGGCAAAGTCCTGCGTACCGCGGTCGGCGACAAGAATGTCATCGATGAAATGTTGCGCAATGGCTACAACCTCGGAGGCGAGCAGAGCGGTCACATGATTTTTCGCGAATACAGTTCCACCGGCGACGGTCTGGTCGCGGCGCTGCAACTGCTTCGCATCATGAAAGCCAAAGACACGCCGCTCTCCCAACTTGCCAAATGCTGGACGCGTTACCCCCAACTCGTCACCAACGTCCGCGTGCGCGAGAAGAAACCATTTGAACAATTGAATGGCTTGAACAAGCTCGTGACCGAAGCGGAGAACGAATTGAAAGCTCAGGGCGGACGCTTGCTGCTGCGTTATTCCGGCACCGAGCCCAAAGCCCGCCTGTTGCTGGAAGGCCGCGACAAAGCCGCCCTCGAAGCCTGGAGCGCAAAAATTCTGGCGGTGATCAAAAAAGAAGTGGGCGAGTGAACTTGGATATTTACGATTTGCGATATTCGATTTACGCATCGCCGAGCAGTCCGCGCGTAAATCGTATATCGTAAATCAGGGGACGAGAATCTCCGGCCTCAGCCGTCCAATATTTTGGTTCGGCAATCTTTGATCGACCGAGTCAGTGACCGGTTTCTCCGTTCCCACGTGGCCGTCGGCGAAGGAGACGTTGGCCTTTTGCCCATGACGGAAATGGCCGTTGGGGTATATCGTGCTCTGATCCACGTAATACCATTCCTCAAACATCGGGTTGGCGCGTGACGCGGGTGCTTGAAAATCGTTCACCTGCGCGGAATCGGCAAAAAGCGCGGTCTCTGTCGGACGCGCAATTTTACTGGCCTTCACGACGGTTTGCCCCGGCCCGCCGAACACGTAGGAATTGCATCCGTAGCTGGAAACGACATTGGTGCCCTTGATCTTGAATTGCGGCGAGGACCACACCGGCGCGGGACAAAGCCGGACGTCGCTGGCGGTCAAATACGGGTAGAGCGCCCCGGTCGACAAATCGAATGGCCGCTGTCCTTCCGGCAAAGTCGTATTGATCCAGCCGAACCAGAATTGCACGCCGTTGTTCGTCTGGCCCAGGCTATAACGGAACGAATTTCCGTCGTTATCGTTCCAATACATTTGCATCGCCGTTCCGAACTGGCGCAAGTTGCTTTCGCACTGGGCCCGTTGCGCGGACACTTTGCCTTTCCCCAGCGCCGGCAGCAGGAGCGCGGAAAGAATGGCGATGATGGCGATGACCACGAGCAATTCGATCAGCGTAAAACCTCCCGGTCGTTTCGTTTTACGCCGCTCAATTTCAAGCGCAAGGCATTGGGGACACATGCAATCGGTTGGCGGATTCGATGACGGAATCAAAGGCGGAAAACTGTCGCACCAGCACCCGCCGGCCTTGCAGGGGAATGCGTCGCCGCATACCGGGCAGGTCTTTATCCGTGTGGTGGGAGTTTCGTTATTCACGCGACGCGTTGGAAGGCATTCTCCGGCCCGCGCCATTCGCAAAGCTCCGGGTGAAATAAATGCGCCAGCAATTCGACCCCGTCCACCACCCGCGGACCGGGCCGCGCAAAATAAGCGTTGGCGTCCACCGCAAAAACCTGCCCGGAGCGCACGGCGGGCAAGTCGCTCCAACCGGGCTGTCGCAAAAGCTGTTTCGTTTGTTCCACCGCTTTTTCCACACCAAACCCGCACGGCGATACAATGAGTGTTTCCGGCGCCCACGCGGCGATGTCGCTCCAGGCCGTCCGCACGGAATCGGCGCCTGGGCCTCCGAGCGCGTCCCGCCCGCCGGCGATTTCGATCATTTCCGGCACCCAATGACCGCAGCAGTAATAGGGATCGACCCATTCGAGACAAAAAACGCGCGGGCGTTGCTTCGTGTTTCTGGTGATGTCGGCAACTCGTCGCAGGCGCGCGCGCGCCGAATCGATAATGACGCCCGCTTCATCTGGACGCCCGATCGCCTGGCCGAGTTCGCGAATATTCCCAAAAATCTCTGCAATCGAATGGGGACTCATCCAGACGATTTCCGGTTTCAATTCCAGCGCCTTCAGTGCGGCGGTCAATTCATTGCCGGAGGGAGCGCAAACCTGACACAGGTTTTGCGTGAGGATCACGTCGGGCTTAAGTTCGCGCAAAAGATTTTCGTCGACTTGATAAAGGCTTTGGCCGCTGCCGATGCGTTCTGCGACCGCCACATCGATCTCGCGCAAAGACATCGTTTCCAAAGGCAGCGCGGGACGGACGACCACCGGCTTGGTTTTTGCCGCGGCGGGAAAATCGCATTCGTGCGAAACGCCCAACAAATGATGGCCGAAACCGAGCGCGAAAGCCATTTCGGTCGCGGCGGGCAAAAACGAAACGAGGCGTGGATCATTCATTCGACTTCACCTCAAAAAAAACCTTCGGTTCCGGTTTCCTTCCCGCCAGCGCCGCCATAATGGTTGACCGTTCGTTCTCCGTCATTCGTTGCCAGCGCGCAATTTCATCCAGCGTTCGGAAACACCCGAGGCACACGCCGTGGTCGTCGAGTTGACAAAGGTTCACGCAGGGAGATTCGATATTCATTTTGCGGTGAGCTCCAGTTCGTGAA
>Ga0265338_10009128_pt1 | contig 11907 bp, 6 predicted proteins | sample 42126metaG_FD_193579 | JGI IMG/M metagenome (GOLD analysis project Ga0265338, IMG submission 193579) | Rhizosphere microbial communities from Carex aquatilis grown in University of Washington, Seatle, WA, United States - 4-21-26 metaG | ecosystem: Host-associated > Plants > Roots > Rhizosphere >... | reverse complement strand
TCATCGGCCCTACGCCCGAGGCGATCGACGCGCTCGGCGACAAGATCGCGGCGCGCAAGATCGCCGAGGCCGCCGGCGTGCCGGTCGTGCCCGGCACGGCCGAGCCGCTGCGCACGCTCGAGGCCGCGCGCGCCTTCGCGGACAAGGCCGGCTACCCGGTGCTGGTCAAGGCGGCCGCCGGCGGCGGCGGCCTCGGCATGCGCGTGGTGCGCTCGGCCGCGGACCTCGGCGAGGCGCTCGAGCGCGCGCGCTCGGAGGCGAAGAAGGCGTTCGGCGACGACTCGGTGTTTCTCGAGAAGCTGGTCGTGCGCCCGAAGCACATCGAGGTGCAGGTGCTGGCCGACAATCACGGCAACCTCGTGCACCTGTTCGAGCGCGACTGCAGCGTGCAGCGCCGCTATCAGAAGGTCGTCGAGTACGCGCCCGCGTGGTCGCTGCCGCTCGCGCTGCGCGCGGCTGGCCGAGGACGCGCTCAAGATCGCGCGGCAGGCGCACTACACCAACGCCGGCACGGTCGAGTTCCTGGTCGCCGAGGACGGCAGCCACTACTTCATCGAGGTCAACCCGCGCATCCAGGTCGAGCACACGGTGACCGAGGTGATCACCGGGCGCGACCTGGTGCAGTCGCAGATCCGCATCGCGCAGGGCTACAAGCTGACCGATCCCGAGATCGGCATCCCCAACCAGGAGTCGATCCAGATCCGCGGCGTCGCGATCCAGGTGCGCGTCACCGCCGAGGATCCCAAGAACGACTTCCTGCCCGACACCGGCAAGATCTCGGTGTATCGGCCCGCGGTCGGGCTCGGCATCCGTCTCGACGACGGCTCGGGCTACGTCGGCGCGCGCGTATCGCCGTTCTACGATTCGTTGCTCGCGAAGATCACGGCGTCGGGACTGGAATGGAACTACGCCCGGCGCAAGGCGATCCGTTCGCTGCGCGAGTTCCGCATCCGCGGCGTGAAGACCAACATTCATTTCCTCGAGAACGTGCTCGCGCACCCGACGTTCATCGAAGGCAAGGCGCACACCACGTTCGTCGACGAGACGCCGGCGCTGACCCAGTACACGCCACGGCGCGATCGCGCGACGCGCATCCTGCGCTACGTGGCGGCGACCGTGGTCAACGGCCACGCCACGGTGCGCGGCAAGCCCAAGCCGCCGCCGGCGGTGCTCAACACCGATCCGCCGGTTCCGCACCTGCCGCCCGCGATCGCGAAGTTGCCGCCGCCGCCCGGCACGAAGCAGATCCTCGACCAGCGCGGGCCCGAGGGCCTGGTGCGCTGGCTCAAGGAAAACCGGCGCGTGCACCTGACCGACACGACCTGGCGCGACGCGCACCAGTCGCTGCTGGCGACGCGCGTGCGCACGTACGATCTCGCGCGCATCGCGCCGGTGACCGCGCACTTCTGCGCCGACTTCTTCTCGCTGGAGATGTGGGGCGGCGCGACCTTCGACGTCGCCTACCGGTTCCTGTCCGAGGATCCGTGGCTGCGCCTGGAGGAGCTGCGCAAGCTGGTGCCCAACGTCATGTTCCAGATGCTGGTGCGCGGCTCGAACGCCGTGGGCTACACCAACTATCCCGACGACGTCGTCGAGGCGTTCATTCAGGAAGCCGCGACCGCGGGCATGGACGTGTTCCGGATCTTCGACGCGCTCAACGACGTCGACAACATGACGGTCGCCATCGAGGCGGCGCAGAAGACCGGGCGCATCGTCGAGACCTCGATCTGTTACACCGGCGACGTCTCCGACCCGACGCGCAAGAAGTTCGACCTCAAGTACTACGTCGACATGGCCAAGGAGATCTGCCGGCGCGGCACGCACCTGCTGGCGATCAAGGACATGGCGGGACTGCTCAAGCCGCGCGCGGCGACCATCCTGGTCAAGGCGTTGAAGGAAGCGGTCGACGTGCCGCTGCACCTGCACATGCACGACACCGCGGGCAACGCCATCAGCTCGTACCTGGCGGCGATCGACGCCGGCGTCGACGTGGTCGACGGCGCGGTCGGCATCATGGCGGGCATGACGTCACAGCCGTCGCTGTCGTCGCTGGCGTTCGCGCTCGCCGGGTCGCCGCGCGATCCGCGCGTCAACATCGACGGGCTCGAGAAGCTGTCGCACTACTGGGAGCCGGTGCGCGAGTGGTACGCGCCGTTCGAGTCGGGGCTGAAGGCGCCGGCGGCCGACGTCTACGAGCACGAGATCCCGGGCGGCCAGTACTCGAACCTGCGCGCGCAGGCCGAAGCGCTGGGCGTCGGCGCCGCGTGGGAGGCGGTCAAGCGCGCCTACGCCGATGTCAACCGCCTGTTCGGCGACATCCCCAAGGTGACGCCGTCGTCGAAGGTCGTCGGCGACATGGCGATCTGGATGGTGAAGCAGGGACTGGACGCGCGCGCGGTCACCGAGCGCGCGCAGGAGCTGACCTTCCCCGAGTCGGTGATCGACTACATGCGCGGCTCGCTGGGCCAGCCGCCGGGCGGCTTCCCGGAGCCGCTGCGCACGCACGTCCTCAAGGGCGCGGCGCGCGTCGAGGGGCGGCCAGGCGCGTCGATGCCGCCGTTCGACTGGACGGGCGCGCGGCGCGAGATGGAGCGGCTGGCCGGCGTCGCGGTCGAGCGGCGCGACGTGGTGTCATACGCGCTCTATCCCAAGGTGCTGCGCGAGTACATGGAGCACCGCGCGCTCCACGGCGACACGTCGGTGCTGCCGACGCCGGCGTTCTTCTACGGCCTGCGCGTCGGCGAGGAGGCGTGGGTCGACATCGAGCCGGGCAAGACGCTGATCATCAAGCTCTTGTCGATCGGCGACATCGAGCCCGACGGCGCGCGCGTGCTGACGTTCGAGCTCAACGGCCAGCCGCGCACCATGCGAGTGGCCGACGATTCGGCGCGCGTGACCGGTCCCAAGCGCCGCAAGGTCACGCCCGGCCGTCCGGGTGAGATCGGCGCGCCGATGCCGGGCCGGGTGATCGACCTCGTCACCAAGGTCGGCGAGAAGCTCGCGGCGGGGCAGAAGCTGCTGGTGACCGAGGCCATGAAGCTGGAGACAGTGGTCAAGGCGCCGATCTCCGGGATCGTACGCGAGATCGTCGCCGGCGCCGGAGACAGCGTCGAGGCCGGCGACCTGCTGGTCGTCATCGAAGAGGTGGTGCCATGAAGCTGTGTCGATTTGGCGCGCTCGGCGCCGAGAAGCCGGGGTTGATCCTGGCGGACGGCGCGCGCGTCGATGCCTCGGCGTTCGGCGAGGATTGGGATGAACATTTCTTCAGCTCGAACGGGCTCGCCCGCTTGTCGGCGTGGGCGGCGGCCAATGCCACGCGCGCGCCGCGGGTCCCGGCCGACGTACGCGTCGCGGCCGCGATCGCGCGCCCGAGCAAGCTGGTTTGCATCGGTCTCAACTATCGCGACCACGCCCATGAAACCGGCGCCGCGATCCCTGCCGAGCCGGTGATCTTCTTCAAAGCCACGACCGCGTTCTCCGGGCCCGGCGATCCGTTGATCATTCCGCGCGGCAGCGAAAAGACCGACTGGGAGGTCGAGCTGGCGGTGGTCATCGGCCAGCTCACGCGCTACGTGAGCGCGGGCGATGCGCTCTCGCACATTGCCGGCTTTGCGCTGCACAACGATTATTCCGAGCGCGCCTTTCAAATGGAGCGCGGCGGACAATGGTCGAAAGGAAAGAGCGCCGACACGTTTGCGCCGTTCGGGCCATTTGTCGCCACCGTCGACGAATTGCCGAATTTCGGCAATCTCGCGATGTGGCTCGACGTCAACGGGCAGCGCAAACAGGACAGCAACACGTCGAACATGATCTTCGGCGTGCCGTTCCTGGTCAGCTACGTCTCGCAATTCATGACGCTGCTGCCGGGCGACGTGATCAGCACGGGAACGCCGGGGGGCGTCGGCCTCGGGCACAAGCCGCCGCAGTACTTGCACGCCGGCGACATCGTCGAGTGGGGAATCGAAGGCCTCGGACAGTCACGACAACGAGCGATCGCAGACAGCGATCGTTGATCCAGCGCTGAATCGAGCGCGCGCGATGGTGATCTCGCTCAATTGAGTCGCGGGCTTTCCGCCTGCGTTTCCAGCAGATTTCGTACCCGTTTCTTGGCGGCAAAATGTGAGTGCCCGTAGGTCAAAAGACTTTACAGGCTGAGCTGCAGATCGATACGTTGCCCCCCGTTGTCCAACGAAAATTTCCACCGAATTCTTTCGAGGGGGTCATTGATGCGTCTTTCCGCTTGTGTGCTCGCTGTCGCCGTTCTTTCGCCGTTCGCTGCGCGCGCCCAAACACCACCCGAGGGGGCGCCTCCCGCTGCACCTCCGCCGCCGCCCGCGGCTCCGCCGCCGCCCGCGGTCGTCGTCGTTGCGCCGCCGCCGCCCGCGGCCCCGGCCGCGCCGCCCGCGAAGACCTGGAAGGACCTCATCACCATCGATGGTCTCGTCGACACGTACTACCAATGGAACTTCACCGGCTCGACGAGCCTGACGTCGACGGCGCCTGCTGGAAGCGTGGCCGTCCGGTCCTTTGATATCAACTCCAACACGTTCACGCTCAACTACGCCAAGGTCGGCATCGGCGTGAACCCCGAGCCGGTCGGTCTTCGCCTCGACCTTGGCTACGGAGCGACGGGTGCTCTCATCAACGCCGCTAACCCCTCCGATGCCTCCAGCGATCCATTCTTGGTGGAGCAGGCCTATGCCACGATCGTGCCGGTGACCAACTTGACGTTGGACTTCGGTAAGTTCGTCACCACGGCGGGCTCCGAGGTCATCGAAGCCAACAAGAACTGGCTCTACTCCCGGTCGATCCTCTTCTTCAACATTCCTTTACTGCACACCGGTTTCCGCGCCACGTACAAGGTTAGCGACGCGCTCACGCTGCAGGGGAGCGTCATCAACGGCTGGAACGGAGTCGGCATTGCGCCGGACATCACCAAGGACAAGACCTTCGGCGTGTCCGCGAACATCACCGTCCCCGGCGTCGGGACGAACATCATCGCAACCGGCTACTTCGGCAAGGGTGAAGCGACGGGTGCCGCGACCGCCAGCACCGATACGCGCCTGCTGGCTGACCTGGTCGTTGCGCAGACCTTCGGGCCGCTGGGCCTGAACCTGAACTTCGACTACGTGACCGACAAGGCCGCCAACATCGACGGCTTCACCGGCGTGGCGATCATGGGCCACTACACGGTTTCTGACCACTTGTCGGCCACGGCTCGCTTCGAGTACGCGCGCAACGGAGATCCCACGCACATCAAGCTCATTGAAGGGACTGTTGGCCTCGGCGTCGGCTTGGGAGGCCGCTTCGAGTTCCGTCCCGAGGTGCGGGTCGACAACGCGAGCGTGCCGGACTTCGATCCCGATGGCACCGGTGGCTTCAAGGACAAGACGCAGGTCACCGCGACCGGCGCGTTCCTCGCCTGGTTCTAGTCGCGCTAGAGTTGATTGCGATCGAGAGCGCCGGCGGGCGAAGGCTCGCCGGCGTTCGTTCACGTTTCCTGGACTGACAAAAAATTGACCGGCGGGTGTTCACCCGCTACGGTGCGGCACCATCACCGCGAGGTGACGGATGCCGCATTTTTATTTTCTATCTCCTGGAGCGCAGTTGCTGCGCGGGCTCGGTTCCGCCGAACCTCGTGAGCCCCGCGGTTGCTCCGCCGGCGTGATTGCGGCACACGCCCCCGACCCGGCAGCCATGCGCACGTCATGAGCTGACGATCGACGTTGGGCTGCGCTTTGCGCGCGGCTCACCGGTCCGCGGCGGTTGCGCGGACCTTGCGATTCCACTCGAGGGCCCGCGGTGGCCCGAAACCCTGCTCGCAACCTGCCATTATAAGGAGAATTGAAAATGACCAGATCCCCCCTTCGTTCCTTGATCCTCACCGCACCGGCGGCCGCGACGCTCCTTTGCGTGGCCACGCCGGCGTTCGCGCAGGAATCGCCGCCACCGGTGGCCGCTGCCGCCGCCATTCCCCCTCCCATGCAGGCCATGGCAGCGCCCAAGGGAATGGAGGACATGACGGGCTCGCTCGGCTTCGGCGTGGGCGTCCAGGCCGGAATGACGACGCTCGTCTCGCCGGTGGACGTGGTTGCCGTGAAGTACTGGCTCAGCGACGTGCTCGCCGTGGTTCCCTCGCTGTCGTTCCAGATCCTCAAGCCCAACCCTCCGGGTGGAATGGCGCCGGCGACGGATACCCGCTGGAACTTCACGCCAAGCGCGATCCTGCTGTTCGTGCCCTTCCGCTCGACGTCGACGCGCCTCGAGGTCGGGGGTGGTCTGGCCATCAACCTCAGCAAGGTGCCGCCGGGCAATACCGCCGTGGACATCGCGATTCCGCTGACCGCGGGCGTCGAGCACTTCTTCGCTCGCTGGTTCGCGATGGGTATCGCCGCGCAATCGAATCTGTTCGAGTACGCCAAGGACGATCACTTCTCGATCAACATCAACACGACGAGCTTCGTCGGCTCGTTGTTCTTTTACACCGACTAGCGTCGTGCCCCTCTCCGGTCCCTTCCCCCCGCGGACGGGGGGAGGGGACCGGATGAGCGGTCATCTGCGTGATTTGCCGGTGATCAGCTACGAGACCAATCCGAGGATGTCGTTGAGCACGCCCGCCGCCGTGACGGCGGGGCCGGCTCCGGGGCCGGTGATCACCAGCGGGTTTTCCTTGTAGCGCGCGGTGGTGAACGCGACCTGGTTGTCGCTGCCCTTCAAGCCCGCGAACGGGCTTCCGCCATCGACGATCTTCAGGCCGACCGAGATCTTGTTCTTGGTCACCGAAGCGACGTAGCGCAGCTGGCCGCCCTTGGTGCGCGCCGCGGCCAGCCGCTGGTTCCACTCCGGATCCAGATCCTCGAGGCGCTCGAGGAACGTCGCCAGCGGCAGCGCGCGCGACGCCTCGCTCACCAGCGATTCGACCTCGACGTCGCCGGGCTCGCCGGTGAAGCCGAGCAGCCGGCCGAGGATCAGCGCCTTGCGCCCGACGTCGACGCCCGAGAGATCGTCGCGGGGATCCGGCTCGGTGAACCCCTTGGCCATCGCCTTGCGCAGCGCCGCGGAGAACGGCTTGCCGCGGCCGATCTCGGTCAGCAGGAAGCCGAGCGTTCCCGAGAGGCAGCCTTCGATCTTCAGCACCTTGTCGCCCGACTCGGCGAGCTTGCGATGGGTGTCGAGGATCGGCAGCCCGGCGCCGACCGTCGCCTCGAACAGGATGCGCCGGCCCAGGGCGCGCGCCAGCGCCTCGAGCTCGTCGCGCGCCTGCCGCGGCCCCGACAGCGGGCGCTTGTTGGCGAGCACGATGTCCATCCCGGCCGACAGCGCCTGCTTGATGATCGCGCCGGTGTCGTCGGCGGTGACGTCGACCAGGATCGGGTCCGACAGGGCGTGCTTGCCGACCAGCGCCAGCGCTTCGGCTGGCTGCAAGCGCTGCCCGCCGGGCAGGTCGGCGAAGCCCTTGCCGTCGCCCTTGGCCGCGACCAGCGACGCGATCTCGCGCGGCGACAGGCCCTTGGGATCGAAGACCACGCCGCTGCGATCGATCGCCGCGACGATGCGCAGCGACGACCTGTGCGGCTTGCCGTTGGAACCGTTGAGCGGCACACCGTTGCCGACCTTGCCGGCGCTGACCACCCTGGCTCCGCCGCCGGGCCTCGTGTTGGTCTTGGAGACCGTCTTCGCGATCATGCCGGCCAGCGCGCGGCCGATCTGGCCGAATCCGAGGAGCACGGCATCGACGTGCGTCGACTGAGCGGCGGCGCCGCCGCCGATCTTCGACAGCTGGAAGGCATCGTGGATCGCCCGCTGCGCCGCCGGCGCGTCCTTGGCCGCGACCACGAACGAGATGTTCAGCTCGGACGAGCCCTGCGCGATGGCGACGATGTTCACATTGGCCGCCGACAGCGCACCGAACACGCGCGCCGCGATGCCCGGGTGGCCGGCCATGCCGATGCCGACGACGGCGAGCGTGGCCAGGCCCCCCACGATCTCGACGCCGTCGATCTCGTTACGCCCGATCTCCTCGTGAAAGACCTGCATGAGCCGATCGCGCGCGCGCTTCGCCGACGCTTCGGGCACGCTGAAGCAGATCGACTGCTCCGACGACGACTGCGAGATCAGCGAGACCGACGTCCCCTCCTGGTACAGCGCGGAGAAGGTGCGCGCGGCGATGCCGGGCACGCCGAGCATGCCGTTCCCGGTGACCGTGAGCAGCGCCTGGCCGCCCGCCGCCGACAGCGCCTTGACCGGGTAGCGATCGAGCGTGCGCCGCGCCGAGATCTCCGTGCCCGGCGCCGACGAATCCGCGAATGGCCGCACGTAGACCGGGATCGGCCGCGTGACGATCGGGATCAGCGCGCGCGGATGCAGCACCTTGGCGCCGAAGTAAGCGAGCTCGGATGCCTCGCGCAGGTGCAGCTGCGGGATCACGCGCGCGTCGGGGACCACGCGCGGGTCCGACGTGAGCAGGCCGGGCACGTCCTTCCACAGATTGATCTCGGCGGCGCCGAGCGCGCGGCCGAGCAGCGTCGCGGTCAGGTCCGACCCGCCGCGCCCGAGCGTCGCGATCGCGCGCGCCTTGCCGCGCTCGTCGCTGTCGGCGGCCGGCGTCGCGCCCAGGAAGCCGGGCACGACCGGCACCACGCCCGAGGCCAGCAACGGGCGCAGGATCTTGCGCGCGCGGAGATCGGTCAGCATGAGATTCGGCGACGCGCCGCCGAACGGCCCGTCGGTGATCACCACGTCGACGGCGTCGACGTAGCGGGCGCGCGTCCCCGCGGCGTTGAGCGCCGCCGCCATGAGGAGCGCCGACAGCCGCTCGCCGCGCGCGAGCACGAAGTCGCTGGTGCGCGCGGTGAGCTCGCTCAGCACGAGCAGGCTGCGCAAGAGGCCGTCGAGCTCGTCGAAGGAGCGGTCGATCTCGGCGATGACTTCCTGGCGCGCGGGGCCTGGCGGCGCCAACCCCTGCGCCAGCTTGCGGTAGCGGGCGCGCAGGGCGCCGGCGTCCTTTTCCAGATCGGCGGCCTTGCCGGCGACGGCCCGGCCGGCCAGGCCCAGCAGCGCGTCGGTGATGCCCGCGGGGGCCGAGACGACGATCGCGCGCTGCCCCTTGCGCTGGCGGATGATGCCGACGGCGTTCTTGTACGACGCCGCATCTGTGAGCGACGCGCCCCCGAACTTGTGAACCTCGACAACCGGCCTCTTCGCGCTCATTTGAAGCCGAAGTTTGTATCATGATAAGGCCCCTTCCGCGCACCGCCTCCGCCGCGGTGCGAGTCGTCACCGGTTTGCGCCGGAGTCGCCGCGGACTTTGAGGTAAAGTTCCCCGCCATGCCTTCACGCTCCGTGTTCCGTTGCACCGCCGAGTGCTCGGGCGAATATGCGCTCGACGAGATCATCTACCGTTGCCCCAAGTGCGGCGCGCTGCTGGAGGTCGTGCACGATCTCGAGCACCTGCGCGCGCGCAGCGGCGCCGCGTGGATGAAGTTGTTCGACGAGCGTTACCTGCGCACCCAATGGCCCTACGGCTCGGGCGTCTGGGGCAAGAAGGAGTGGGTGCAGCCGCACGTGCGCGACGAGAACGTGGTCTCGATGCTCGAAGGCGGGACCAACTTGCTCTGGGCCGAGCGGTACGGGCGCGAGCTCGGCCTCTCCGAGCTCTGGGTCAAGCAGTGCGGCGTCTCGCACACCGGGTCGTTCAAGGACCTGGGCATGACCGTGCTGGTCTCGACGGTGAAGCAGATGATCGCCGACGGCAAGCCGATCCGCGCGGTCGCGTGCGCGTCGACCGGCGACACCTCGGCGGCGCTGGCGGCCTACGCGGCGGCGGCCGGCGTGCGCGCGATGGTGATCCTGCCGCGCGGCAAGGTCTCCACGGCTCAGCTGGTGCAGCCGCTGGCCAACGGCGCCAGTGTTCTGGCGATCGACGGCGACTTCGACGCGTGCATGGCGATCGTGCAGCGCCTGGCCGAGGAAGAGGGCGTCTACCTCGCGAACAGCATGAACTCTCTGCGCATCGAGGGACAGAAGACCGTCGCCATCGAGATGGTGCAGCAGTTCGACTGGTCGGTCCCGGACTGGGTGATCATTCCGGGCGGAAATCTCGGCAACGTGAGCGCGCTCGGCGCCGGCTTTCAGATGATGAAAGATCTGGGTCTCACACAGAAGCTGCCGCGCATCTGCGTGGCGCAGGCCGAGGCGGCGAATCCGCTCTACCAGGCTTACCGCGACGGCTACGACAAGTTCCACGCGGTCACGGCGAAGCCGACGCTGGCGTCGGCGATCCAGATCGGCAACCCGGTGAGCGTGAAGAAGGCCATCCGGACCTTGCAGCGCTTCGACGGCGTTGTCGAGCAGGCGTCAGAGCTCGAGCTCGCGGACGCGGCGGCGCGCGCCGATCGCACTGGCCTCTTCAATTGTCCGCACACCGGCGTGGCGCTGGCGGCCCTGGAGAAGTTGGTGGCGCGCGGCCAGATCGGCCCCGAGCAGCGTGTCGTCGTGGTGAGCACCGCCAACGGTCTCAAGTTCACCGACTTCAAGACCCGCTATCACGAAGGCCAGCTGGGCGAGCTGGGCGCTCCTGCCTCCGGCGATCCGTCCGTGCCCGCGCGCGCGGAGCCCCGCTATGCGAATCACCCGACGTTGCTGCCCAATGAATACGTTGCCGTTCGGGACAGCGTGCGCCGCATTCTGGATTGATCTCGACGGCTCGATTCTCCGGCGATCCGTTGTTGCGGCCGTCGCGTGAATGAGCTGCCGTCGACGTTCGGTTACCAAGCTGTTTCCGCGATGTTTCTTTCCGGAGGTGCACGTAAGAAAGCGGCTCGGCTTGAACTACACCGTGCTACAGTGGCTCGTTTCTGACTTTCTCACTGAGTAATTTCGAGGTTTTTGGGGAGATGAAAGAGCGTCGAGATGGTGAGCCGAGCTGGGGCGCGCCCCCGGCCCAGGGCCTTTACGATCCACAACACGAGCACGACGCGTGCGGCGTCGGGTTCGTCGTCGACCTCAAGGGCCGCAAGTCGAGCGACATCGTTCAACAGGGCATCCAGGTCCTGCTGAACTTGAAGCACCGCGGCGCCTGCGGCTGCGAGACCAACACCGGCGACGGCGCCGGTATTCTGATTCAGACGCCGCACGAGTTCTTCGCCGAGGAAGCGGGCAAGCTCAGGATCAGGCTGCCCCCGCCGGGCCGCTACGCCGTGGGCGCCGTGTTTCTGCCCGCCGATCGCGCGAGCCGCGAGGCGTGCGAGCGCCTGTTCGAGCAGGCCGTCCGCGAAGAGGGGCAAGAGCTGCTCGGCTGGCGCACCGTGCCGACCGACAACCGTTCGCTGGGTCCGACGGCGCGCGCATCGCAGCCGATCATCCGGCAGATCATCATCGGACAGCGGGGTCCGGGGCTCGACGCCGCGGACGAGATGCCGGCGCTCGACGATCTGAACTTCGACCGCAAGCTCTACGTCATCCGGCGCAAGGTGCGGCACGCGGCGCGCAAGGCCGGCATCCCGAGCGCGCACTTCTATATCCCCAGCCTGTCGAGCCGCACGATCGTCTACAAGGGGATGCTCAACCCCGAGCAGCTGCGGGAGTTCTATCCCGACCTGCAGAGCGACCGCGTCGTGTCGGCGCTGGCGATGGTGCACTCGCGCTTCTCGACCAATACGTTCCCCAACTGGTCGCGCGCGCATCCTTACCGCCTGATCGCGCACAACGGCGAGATCAACACGCTGCGCGGCAACGTCAACTGGATGCACGCGCGCGAGAGCATGTTTGCGTCGAAGCTGTTCGGCGAGGACCTCAAGAAGCTGATCCCCGTCATCGACACCGACGGCAGCGACTCGGGGCAGTTCGACAACGTGCTCGAGCTCCTGGTGCTCGCGGGGCGATCGCTGCCGAACGCGATCATGATGA
>Ga0265338_10009127_pt1 | contig 11910 bp, 9 predicted proteins | sample 42126metaG_FD_193579 | JGI IMG/M metagenome (GOLD analysis project Ga0265338, IMG submission 193579) | Rhizosphere microbial communities from Carex aquatilis grown in University of Washington, Seatle, WA, United States - 4-21-26 metaG | ecosystem: Host-associated > Plants > Roots > Rhizosphere >... | reverse complement strand
CAGCGCCCCGAGGATCGAGCCAACCGCGCCCGGTCCGCGCTACGTGACGATAAAAGCTAAGCCCGTCTCCTCCGTCGGTGGTTGCCGATGAAGGTTCGTGATCTCGAATTTCAGGGGGGAGATCGGTAAACTCTTTTGCCGAAATGTAGGGGGGATTCGAGACGATCAAATGAAATGTTTCCGGAAAATCATTCTCGCCGGCATGAAGAATATCTTGAACGGTTAACTTCACCCGTTCCTCAACCCCGTTTTTCTTCGCGTTCACTTCGGCAACCGCCAGGGCTTCTTCGGATACATCGATCGCCGTAACTGATGCATTGCCGACCATCTTCGCCAGCGAAACGGCGATGCATCCGCTGCCGGTTCCAATATCGAGAATTCGGACCGGCTGGCCGGAGAAATGTTCCCGCAGAAAGTGCACCGACGTTTCGACCAACACTTCAGTTTCGGGACGTGGAATCAATACCCGCTTGTCGACGGCAAATTCCATCCCCATAAACTCCGTGCTTCCCAGGATGTACTGTAACGGTTCATGTTGAAGTTTTCGCTGGAATGAAAGCTTGAATGCGGAGAGCTCATCCTCGCCGAGAGGCCGGTCAAAATTTGTGTAGAGTTGGATCCGCTTTAATTGGAGGGTGTGGGCAAGAAGGAGTTCCACCGTGAGGCGAGATTCTTCAAACCCCTTTTCGGCCAAGTATGACGTCCCCCACTGAAGCATTTCAAGAATAGTCCAGACTTTTTTTTGAGCCGCGCCAGCAGTCAATAACTACTTCTTTCCTTTTTTTGCAGGAAGCTTCTTCTTGGCAGCGTTCTTCAGTCCCTTCGGGCTCTTTTTAGGCGATGCTTTTCCCCCATTGGCAGCCGAACCGGTCTTCTTCGCTATGCGTGAAATTGCCGCCGGGCGCTTCTGGCCTCCCGGATTCGGCTCTGCATCGAGAAGCGAAGTGTCGGGGAAGTTTTCCCCGAGGTCTTCAAACGACACAGCGGCGTCGAGTGCATCGTGGCTTTCTTCCTCATCATCGTCGAAAGTAGCCAAAGAGGATCGACGCAGCCTCACATTTTGGGCGCTGAGAAATCCGAGCTTCTCCAATTCCTCATGCTCGAGTAATTCTTCAATGTCGCGGTTCTGCCCGCCACGCGGCATCCCGACGGCGACAAATTCAAATCGGTGATCTCCTTCGAGAAGGCATTCAAAATCTGCCAACAACGCGGGCACGGCAAAATCGTGCTTTGCCCCCTCCTTGACCATCGCATCCCAAAGCTGTTTCACCGGAACGGCAGTCTGGTTCCTGTTCTCAAGGTAGCGTTCCGTCTGCTTCAGAAGCCGCTCGTACATATCCGAATCTTTCAACGTGGCACTCATTCGATGTGAGTTCTTGATCGCAAAGTTAGAAGAAGTTTTTTGAAAATCAAGCAGGCATCGGCCCTGTGCCGAGATTCCGAAGATTCACTCTTAGAAATAGAACAAAGGCAAAGCTCTGATCCGCCAATGAACAGCCTTCGGAAGGTTGCGTCGGCGATCCCATTTTTCCACTACGGGACGCTGGCTGTTCGCCGTATTCCTGACGACCTGATGCAGGGTTTATTGTGCGGAGTATTCGACCCTCCCGCCGACGATGGTTGTAACTACCCTTGTATCAAGTATTTGTTTCGGAGGAATCGTCATGATGTCGTCGGAGAGGATCACCAGGTCGGCAAGTTTTCCTTTCTCGATAGATCCCTTTTCATTTTCCGCAAACTCGGAATAGGCGCCCCAAATGGTGAAGGCTTTCAGGGCTTCTTCCCGCGTCATTCTCTGATCTCCGTACCATCCCTTGCTGAACGCTGTTGAATCTTTTATCCCATCCGCCGAGAGTTGGAATAAACGTGCGACGTCTTCTGCGTTGCGGGGAATGCCGTCTTTGTCCTGGCGGGTAATGGCGGCGTAGAATCCCGGCAAAGGATCCGGGCTCTCGACAGGAAAATCCGACCCTGCGGGAATAATATTTCCATCCTTCAATAGAGAACGCCAGGCGTAAGCCCCCCGGATTCGGGCAGGGCCGAGTCTCGCCTGAGCCCAGTACATGTCCGACGTGCAATGCGTTGGCTGCATGCTCGGAATGATGCCGAGCTTTTTGAATCTATGGACGTCGGCCGGATCGAGAACCTGGGCATGTTCAATCCGCAGCCGCGCGTCTCGTGCGGCGGCAGGATTCCTCTGCATCGCCGCTTCGTAAGCGTCCAAGACAATGTTGTTGGCGCGATCACCAATCGCATGGGTGCAGACCTGGAATCCATGCGCAAGCGCATCGGAGGTAACCATTCTGATCGCTCCGATTGAATTGACTGTCAGGCCCCGGTTTCCCGGATCATCGCTGTAAGGTTCGATAAGTGCCGCGCCGCGGGATCCAAGCGCGCCATCGACATACATTTTTATCGTTCGCACCGCAAGACGATGCTCGTTCCGGTCGATAAACGGCCCGGTAAGCAGAAATTTCTGCCACAATTCACCATCCCCGCCGATGGCGGCATAGACCCGAATAGGAAGCGAGCCGCTCTCCAACATCTCCCTGTATACCTGATAATCGTCTTCATCGATTCCCATGTCCTGGATACTCGTCAGGCCGTACTGCAAACACTTGTGAAATGCGAGCGAGTACGACTGCCGGATTTCTTGCTTCGAATACTCGGGAACGTTTTTCATGACAAGGCTGACGGCATTATCGATAAAGACTCCGGTCAGCTTTCCTGCACCGTCTCGCACGATTCTCCCCCCTTCAACGGCTGCCGGGAACGGGATGGAATCGTATCCCGCCTTAATGATGGAGAGTGCACATGAATTGACCCACACTGCATGTCCATCAACCCGGAAAAGAACAACCGGGTTGACGGGCGATATTTTGTCGAGCATCGAGGCCGTCGGAAAGGGTCTCTCTTTTCCTTTGCCCGTCCATTTGTTCTGGTCCCACCCGCGACCGCGGATCCATGCGCCTGGCTTCGAGGCAGAGACTTTCGAGGCGACCATATCTGCGATTTGTTGGATCGAGGAAGTACCCGTGAGGTTCAGTTCGAGCAGGCTTTCGCCCAGGCCGTTCACGTGACCGTGAGAATCGATAAATCCTGGGTACACCGGCTTTCCCGCTGCGTCGATCACCTTTTCGGAGACGTACCGCTTTCTGAGTTCTTCCGTCGCACCGACGGCAACAATTCTGTTCCCGCGAACAGCAACCGCCTCGGCCATCGAATTCCCGCCGTCGACGGTGTACACCTTCGCATTAATGATCAGCATATCAACCCGCTGTATAGTTGACGTGATAAACCAGACAAAAACCGCGATCCCGCCGCACAGAAGAATGAGTACTTCAAGAATTCTTTTCATCGGAAAATTGGAAGAGAGTAGAATGAATGAGTCAGCTCGAAGAATATAGAAAAGATGGGAGTGAAATGCCAACGAAAGCGGCACGGAATCACAACGACCGTTGCTCCGAATCGCCGTTGAGTTGCATCGCTCGGGCTTTTTCTCTATGTTGCGTAACATTTCGGAAAGGAACACTCAGTGGGCTACGAAGAAGAATTCACGCGTCTCGCAGAGATCGTCAAACGGCTTCGGAAAGAATGCCCGTGGGATCGGGAACAAACCCACCAGTCTCTTCGCCAGAGTTTTATCGAAGAGACCTATGAAGCGATCGAGGCGATCGATCACCAGAACTGGCAGGAACTCAGGAACGAACTGGGTGATGTGCTCCTGCACATAGCCCTTCAGAGCGCCATCGCCGAAGAGAGGAGCGAGTTTTCGCTTGAGGAAGTCATCCGTCATATCAATGAAAAACTGATCAGACGCCATCCCCATGTGTTCGGAGAACGAGCAATCGTCGACAGCTCAACCCAGACCAGGAACTGGGAGAAGATGAAGCTCTCGGAGGGAAGACACTCGGTCGTCGACGGCGTGCCCAAAGAAATGCCGGCCTTATTGCAGGCACTCCGTCTTCAGGAGAAAGCCTCGAAAGTAGGCTTCGATTGGAAGGACTCCGCCGACGTTTGGAAGAAAGTGACCGAGGAACTTGGGGAGCTTCAGGAGGCCGTGACGAGCGGTCACAAGGAGAACATCGAAGAGGAATTTGGAGACGTGCTTTTCTCGATCGTGAATTACTCGCGGTTTCTCCACGTGAACCCTGAACAATCCCTGCGGGAGACGTCGGACAAATTCATTCGCCGGTTTCAGTACATCGAGAAGCGGTTGGCGGAGGAGAAGCGGGATATTTACCAATCGACGCTCGCCGACCTCGACGCGCTCTGGGACGAATCTAAAAAGGTGCTGTAACTTATTTCTTGCCGTTTTCCTGCTTGTCGCCGAACTTGCCGTACGCGTCGATAATATCTTTGACCAGACGATGCCGCACGACGTCGTTCCTGTCAAAATAGACAAAGTCGATCCCTTCAACATCCTGCAGCACCTCCTGTATCTGGACCAGCCCCGATGTCGTCTTTGTTGGAAGGTCGATCTGCGTTACAACGCCGGTGATAATCGCCTTTGAGTTGTTGCCGAGCCGCGTCAGAAACATCTTCATCTGCATTGCCGTGGCATTCTGAGCTTCGTCGAGGATGAGAAAAGAATTGTTGAGTGTCCGCCCCCGCATGTAGGCCAGCGGGACGATTTCGATGACGCGTCGCTCGAGGTATGTTTTCAATTTCTCGGAGGGAAGCATGTCGTCGAGCGCGTCATACAACGGCCGTAGATAGGGATCGACTTTTTCCTTCAGGTCGCCCGGAAGAAAACCGAGGCTCTCGCCAGCTTCGACCGCCGGCCGTGCAAGAACAATCCTGTTCACTTCGCGGTTTTTGAGGCTGGCGACGGCCATCGCCACGGCGAGGTATGTCTTGCCCGTTCCGGCGGGGCCGATGGCAAAGACGATATCGTTCGTCTGCAGACGCCGGATGTATTCCTTCTGGCCTGGCGTCTTCGCCTTGATGATGGCGTTCTTCGTGAAAAGAATGATCGCATCCATTTCGTCCTTCGGCACCTGCGCCCGAAGCTGAGAATGCGAAAGCGAATCCACCGCCACGAGGTCAAGAACGGTGTCCACGTCGTTGGATGTGAGCGAGCCGTTCTTCGTCAGCAGAAAAGTCAGCTCTCTGAAGATGCGTTCAATCTGTTGAATTTCGGAAGCTTCCCCGCGAAGCGTTATGTTCTCCCCCCGCACGATGATGTCCGCGTCGAAGCGGTCTTCAATCAGCTGAAGATGGCGGTCGTTGATCCCGAGAAGTGAAAAAGCATCCACTCCCTCAATCTTCATTTTCTTCTCTATCGTAGTCTCTCCTCCTTTGCTATGCCCAGAAACAGAAAAGTCCTTCAACCCGAAATGCTTCGGGGGAAGGACTTTCCTGTAGATGACAACTCGACAAGAGTTCTGTTCTACTCCTTACTTGTTGCCGGCGCTCTTCTTCGCGAAGTACCGGTGTTCTGCCTTCTTTTCTGCTGCCGTCAGCGGTCCGGCGGTCGGGATCTTCAATCGTTGACCCTTGCGAATAATATCGGGGTCTTTGATCTGATCGCGGTTTCCCTGCCAGATCTTTGGCCACATGAACGGATTATCGTAGATATCTTTCTTCTTCGAAATGTTCCACAAGCAGTCGCGGTTCTTCTTCCACGAGCCGACCACGTACGTTTTTTCCAGGCTGGCCATAAATTCTGGCTTGGCGAGCGCTGCGCGAAGGCCGTCGATCTTCTGCTGGAGTGCAACGATACGGTCATGATTCTCCTGCATCGCGGCGAGCTTAGACTTTTTCAAATCGTCCAGCTTGGCCTGCACGGAATCGATTTCGGCCTTGCGTGCGTAGAGATCCTGGTTCGAAAGACGAGCCAGCTCGTTCACCCAATTCTCAAGGGCCGCCAGCTGCGCGGCGTACGCTTTGCGAAGCTCATCGCTGGAGCCCGTCAAGTTCTTCGTCTCTGTATTGGTCGATTCGATCTTTTGATTCAACGAGGCGAGAAGGGCTTTCAGGCTGTCGACATCCTTGTTCAGTTGAGCAAGGGTTTTCTTTAAATTGTCGCGTTGTGCCGTGTAGTCGGTAATTTGTTTCTGCCATTCTTCTTTCGTCATCTTCGTCTGAGCGGAAGCAAGCGATGTTCCAAATGCCAGAACGATTACGACAATGAAGTTCAACATCATTAGTCTTCTGAAATTCATGTGGTACTCCTTGGGTTTAATCATTGCTGGCTTTTCAGGCGTTCACGCGTAGCATCCTGCTCCTTCATCGCCGCCGCTAGTTCTGCCTGTTTATCGGCGATTTGCTTTTGCAGACCTTCTTTCTCGGCCTGTTTCGCATTCACTTCTTTTTGCAGCGATGCAACTTCAGCCTTCAATGCTTCCAACTGCGCAAGTTCGTCCTCACTCGGTCCGCTGCTGCAGCCCACAACCACGAACGCCAATGCGAGGAAAGCCGCTCCAAGATAAAGTTTCAAAGCTCTCTTCATGTTTTTGCCTGTATGCTGTAAAATTGAAAATCGAAAAATACCTACCCATTACGTTAGAAAAATAGCGAAAAGGCTTTATGAAGTCAAGGGAAAAAAGGGGGCAATTCCAGCCACAGCCCCTCCAATTCATCATGGTAACCTGGAATGCGTTACATTTTTACCCACCTTAAAAAGATTTAATGCAACGGTACGTAAGACAGACATTAATGTCTGTCCTACTACGTAATAAACCCTCTTTCCGCCAGACTGGTGAATACCCCGCCTGCGATAATGAGATGATCGTGCACCGGGATTCCGACAACCTTGCTCGCCTCGACGAGCTGTTTGGTGATGGCAATGTCCTCCTGGCTCGGTTCGGGATTTCCGCTCGGATGATTATGGACTAAAATAACGCTGGCGGCATGTTCAATGATTGCCTGCCGGAAGACTTCCCGCGGATGGGTGAGCGAGGAATTCAACAGTCCTCGCGTGATCGTGACCTCCCTGGTGATCCGGTTGGCGCTGTTGAGATGAACAACGAGAAAGACTTCCTGTTTTAGGTCGCGCAGCCGGGGAATCAGCTGTTGGGCTAAGTCGGATGGGGTTCGGATCACCGGGCGCTCGACTTCGGGCGACGAGAGGAGCCGGCGCGCCAATTCGAACGAGGCGGCAATGCAAACGGCCCGGGCGTCGCCGATGCCTTTGAATTTCTTCAGATCGGCCACGCTGAGGCATGCGAGAGAGCGAAGTGTCTGATGCTCTACGAAAAGCGTCTTGGCAAGGTCGAGGGCGGTGACTCTTCCGGTTCCGGACCCGATGAGTATTGCCAGCAGTTCGGCTTCTGTGAGAGTTTCAGGACCCTGATTGATGAGTTTTTCGCGGGGCCGTTCCTGAAGAGGCCAATCTTTTATTTTGGTGTGGTAGAAAGACGGTTCAAGAACTTTGCGGTGAGTTTTTTCGTCCATAGTCCCCCCATGGATTTTTATTTTGGCGCGGCGTTCTTCTTATATTGCACTTCGTCGATTTTTGAGATTTTCCCCTTCTTGTACTGGAGGATGTGGAGATAAGAGTTCACTCTGTCTTCGGTAAAAGATATTTTTGAATGGAAGCCCGGAAAGTCGGCCACTTTGCTCAACATCTCGTTGAGCCTTTCACGTGTCGTCCCGCCGTTCAAGATTTGTGTCAAGACGAGCGACATCGCATCATATCCAAATAAAACGTTGTCTGTGGGCTGCCGCTGGGTGGCCTTCACAAAACTTGAAACGAATTGATTGTAGTCGTATGAGTTCTCAACCCAGCGGTCGGAACTGAATATCACTCCCTCGGCGTACCGTTTGTTCAGGTCGAGCTCATTGGCGTCGTTCCATTCGCCCGAACCGAGCAACTGACCTTTGATGTTGAAGTATGTCAACTGCGATGTGATGATCCCGATCTCGCTGCTGTTTGAGATAGGGCTGAAGACTCCTTGTATAGAGGAAACCGGGTACTGCAAGCTATCCAGGTAGAACGGCTCGGGCTGAAGCGGAATGCCGAGCGAGTCGGCCATCATCTTCCCGTTCTGGCCGAAGAGCCGCTGGACGATCACTTTGCCCTGTTTCTCTGCCAGCGAATCGATCGTCACCTTTCGGACGCCGACTGAAGTCAATCGTTTGATGATCTCGGGATAACTCACCGCCCCCTTGAAGTCTATCGATTGTTCCTGGCCGAACACGGCTGCTTCTGCCCGCATCTCGCGAAAGAGGTACCGCAGGTCCGTTGCTCCGCGCAAGTAACGCTTGTTCGAGATGATCAGCGCTCCAAGCCGCATCGATTCCTGAACAAAAGAATCGGCAATCGCGCTGCTGGGTTGAAAGCTCGGTGCGACAACCGCCAGGTTCTTCATCCCCAGCTTCAGCACCGCGTACTGCGCCATGGCTTTGCCGCGCGTTGTGTAATCGGGGTTGGCCTGAAAAATATACGGCCCGACGGCAGCGATGCCGTTGTCCGTTGCCGTGGGCGAGACCAGCGGAATCTTACGGGAGTTTGCAATACCGGCAACCGGCGAAACTTCGTAGCTGAAGATCGGACCCAATATCCCCACGAACTCTTTGTCGTCGAGCCATGGCTGAATCTCGCGGGCCGCAACGATGGGATCCTTTTCCGAGTCCCTTACATCGATGACAACGGTCACCCCCTGCTTCGCGTTCTTTGCATTGTATTCATCGACGGCGTATTTCACTCCGTCGAGAATTTCGTACGCCAGTTTCTTTTCGCGGGAGGCTCCTTCGGACTTCTGCATCAACGGCAGGATAACGCCGAGTTTCACCGACGTTCCGTTTTGGAGGCGAACGAGCAGAGACCGGGCGCGCTGCGCCGAGAGCGGATCTTCTTTTCCGGAGAGAACATCCCTGGCATGTGCCATCGCATCGGTGTAGAGCCCCTGGTCGAATTCCAATTCCGCGAGGTGAAGCGTGAGGAGTTTCTTCGATCTGTCCGTCTTCGCGAAATAGAGCAGGTCCTTTATTTCCTGGGCGGTCAGGAACTCGGAGGCGACATTTTCAAATATTTTCTGGGCGCGAAGAAAGGTCTTCTTCTCTTTTCCCGTTTCCAGCACACTCAACAGCTCTCCCGCAGCATCGGGATACCGGTTCAGCCGGTAGTAATTGATCGCCAGGGTATAGTGAGCGTCTTCGGTGTAGTTGCTCTGCGGATAGGTGTCGAGAAAATCTTTCAGAAGACGAATCGACTCGCGGTAGCTGTGAAGCTGGAACAACGTCTTTGCAGACATGATCGTCGCAGAGGTCGAGCGCTGGTTTCGCTGCGGCAGCTCCACTATTTTCTGGAAAGTGAGGTACGCTCCCTTAAAGTCCCCCTGCGTGTACTGTTTCGTGCCGAGCAGGAATTGATCTTCGGCCCCCTGGTTGAAGATCACTTCGTCCTGGGCAAGAAGTGCGGCACTGACGACAAGGAGAAAAAGAAATGCCGGGAGGATTGATTTGAGTAGTCTCATAACATTCGCGCGGGGATAAGAAGGTTCAATGCGGTTCATCGTGACGTAGAGCTCAAATATCTCTTTTCAGCGCCTTGACGCCGATGGAATGCGATGCAATGCCGACAATCGCGGAAAAGACCCCGACAATTGCCAGCGCATCGTAGAGCCAGTAATCCTTCTTCGGTATCTGGTAATAAATGGAGTTAAACACAGAAAGAATCGGGAAAAAGAAGACGCTCACAAGCGTCACAAGCAGGACGATGCTGAGCAAAAACGTCAGCGTGGCGCCCTGCGACGAGGCGATCCGGATCGGGTTCTTTTCGTCGTAGTTCACGAAGTACGATCCGAGGCCGAAATTCAAACTGACGAGCGAAACGGCGATCAATGCCATTTCAACCGTTGCGACCTGCGGCAGCGGCGGGAGCAAAATATACGGGATATTCGAGAGCACTGCCAGCGCCAGGGCCAGAAGAAACAACGGCCAGAGGACGATAAAAAATTTTGTCCAGTAGACTTTCGTAGCGGCGATCGGCGAACTGCGGATGCTCCAGTAGGCATCCCCTTCCAGGCTCATCATCGGGAATGCGAACCGGAGAGCGATGGACGTTATCAGGAATGCGTCGAAAATGTAGACGACGAGATACACCGCCGTTCTCAGCTTTGGATCCTGCAGACCGAAATCCATCGACGTGACGCTCGAGAGAAAAACGCCCACGAGAAGCATCATGACAAGCAGGTGGATCCACTGACTCGGCTCCCGGATAAACTGCCAGTATTCTCTCTTGAGCAGCGATTCGGTCTGGGGCGAGAGGCGCGACTTTGTGCGGAAGCTGAAGATATTGCCGGTGAACTCAAAATTCTTGATCGAAAACGATTTGAACGAAAGTGAGGTCAGCCACGTGGAATAGAACAGCTTGTCCCCGGCCAGGACAAGCGCAATGAACGCAGCCACGCTCGACAGGAGAAGCAGGCAAAAGTATCCTATCACCGTGCTTTGCTTTCCGGTGATGTAGAAAAACAATATCTGGGATATCCAGAAGTTGGGAAGATACTTTGAGATCGGCGGATCGAGCTGGCCAAGGTACAGATCGACGTTCGGGTAATACTGCATCACCTCGCGCACGAGATGGATCGGGCTCGAGATGGTGAAATACAGATAGATCTGGGCCACGTAAAACAACACGAGCGCAGCCACGAGCATTTTGAAGCTGATCTTCGACGCGAGTTTCATCAGCCCCAGCAGCACAATGACGGCGGTGCAGCCGGCAAGAAACATGAACGGCACAAGTACGCCGAACATGACGACGACATAAAAATACCAGTGGAAATGGAAATACGACCCGTACCCGAGCAGGACCGCGAATCCGGCAAGGAAGAGCGTGCCGGAGCTGTAGAAAAAGTTGTCGAGGAATTTGATGATAAAGATCGTGAGGTGCGGCACCGGCTTGGTGAGCATGAAATTGACCTCCGGCGACCGGTAGAGCGTCGAAAACGACACCACCATATTCCCGAGGTTGATGGTGATGAAGAAGACGAAGAACAGCATGGACATGAACCGATGAAAAAGGAAGAGTCCGATTTTCACGTTTTCAAGGAGGTAGGCGGTCAGGAAGCGCGAAAAGAAGAAAGCGCCGATGGCGAACGAGCCGAAGACGATGAAGGAGCCGATATTCTTGATGATGGACTGGCCGCTGCGCGAGAAGGTCACCTTCCAGAACATCTTGTTTTTGAAGAAGACGATGTGGAGGAACTTACTCACTTCGTCAGCTCCAGGAATACGGATTCAAGCTTGCCGTCATACTTCGACTTGTGGTGATAGAGGTTTTCTCTGGTGTCGAGAAAGATCAGCTTGCCGTCTTTGATGATCCCGATCCGGTCGCACAGCTCTTCAACCATTTCGAGACTGTGTGTCGACATGAAGATCGAAACCCCTTCCTGCGACTTCTTCTTCAGCGAGTCTTTCACGATGCGCGCGCTCCGCGGGTCGAGACCTACCATCGGCTCGTCGATGATGATCGTGCGCGGATCGTGGAGAAATGCTGCCGTGATGGTAATCCGCTGCCGCATTCCCTGAGAATATTCTTCGGTTCGTTTGTCTGCCCAGTCGCCGATCTCGAAATGTTCGATGAGCTGCTCGATCTGTTTCTGACACTCTGCCTTCGGCATCCCGAAGAGACCTCCGATGTAGTAAAGAAATTCTCTCCCCGTCAGCTTGTCGTAGAGAAACGGCTGGTCCGGAATGTAGCCGAATGTCGACTTCGCCTCGATCGGCTGCTTGTGGATGTCAAAACCGTTGATGACGATCGAACCCGATGTGGGAGTGAACAATCCGGTCATCATTTTGATGGTCGTCGTTTTGCCCGCGCCGTTCGGCCCGAGGAACCCAAAGAACTCTCCCTCGGGAACGGTGAGCGTCAGGTCGTCGACCGCAGTGAACGGGCCGAATTTCTTTGTCAGATTCTTAAGTACGATCATTCTGTGCAGTACATCGTGAATTGAAAATTGC